>OBJA01001382.1_pt1 | contig 17022 bp, 15 predicted proteins | sample 1519751 | NCBI WGS metagenome assembly OBJA01 (sample SAMEA3881238, study PRJEB22517) | soil metagenome | biome: lake sediment; feature: soda lake sediment; material: sediment, water from around vicinity | place: India | collected 2013-12-23 | depth 3 m | reverse complement strand
TCAGTCCTCAGTCCTCAGTCCTCAGTCCTCAGTCCTCAGTCCTCAGTCCTCAGTCCTCAGTCTTTGTAATGTTGAGTTCCCCCATCGAATCGATGGTCCAGGTGGGTGGGGTAGGGAGGGAGGCGAGCGGCGAGTGGCTCCAGGCCACGAAGACCGTGTCGACGCCGGCCCGGCGGCCGCTCTCGATATCGTAGAGCGCGTCGCCGGTGAAAACCGTCCCCGCCTTCTCCGCCCCGAGCAGGGCCATCGCCTTCAGCACCGGCTCGGCATGAGGCTTGTGCCGGCAGGTATCCTCCGGCGTGATCAGCACATCGAAATACTTATCCGTGCCGGTGGTCGCCAGCATCAGCTCCAGGCTCGCCCGCTTGCGGGAGGTGACGATCCCCAGCTGTCTTCCCGCATCCTTCAGGGCCTGCAGGGTCTCTAGGACATGCGGGAAGAGGGTCACGCTCGTGTTCAGGATGGTCATCTGATAATCCCGATAATCGTCGGCAATCACCGTATGATCGGCTGCAGCTCCCAGATGGTGGGCGAGCTGCTCGGCGAGCGGCAGGCCGATGCCCCTGATGATCTTCTCGCGCGCCAGGGTCTTGCCCGCATATTTTCCCGCGACATATTGGAAGCAGGTGCAGATCAGGTCTACGGTGTCGAAGAGGGTGCCGTCGGCATCGAACAGGTAAGTGTCGTAGGTTCTCATGGGGATCATGGGGAATTCTGTCGGCTGAAAGGGGAAACGGAATCACTTGACAGGCATCGTATCTGCTGCTAACTGTAACACTTTTTATAAAGTGTTGTCAGGAAGGAATTGAGGTTGTTTTCCATGCAAAGGAGCGGTAGACGATGAATGTAAAAACGATTGTAGCACTCCTCGCGGTATTTTGCTTGTTCTCATGTGCGCCGCTGGGTGGCGGATCGAAGTTTGAAGGGAATACCTTTTCCTGCGAGTATCCGAGGTTTTCCGTCCAATTCAAAAAAGAAGTGGCAGAGGTCAGGGAGGCAAGCAAGGATGGCAAAATCTTTCTCTTTCAGGGGGGGGATGTTCGGCCGATGGCAGTTCAGCTTCTCAGGGTACCGCACTCGAGCAAGATCGATTATTTTTACAGCTTGCGGGAGATTGCCTCCAATATGAATTTCTTCTATCTCGGCGACGTCCGGTTTGGTGAAAAAGAATGGGCCAAAATAGCAAAGTTCGATGAACAGAAGGGTATGCTGTATTGTGGATATTTCACCAACAAGGACAATGAATTCATTTTCATTGCCGTCGGGACCACGATTTTTTCAAACAGTGACAAGGATGCTCTCGGCACATACAAGAAAACCATGATCATGCCGACGGAAGGCCTTGCGATCATAGATGCACAATTCGAGTATTTCGATCAGGTGGCGGAAATACTGTAACCCGGCAGGGATCCTCCGGGGAGAACCGCAGGGCGGGTGCAATGCACCCAACCCAAACCTCCAGTTACGCCGGCCGGCCCAACGGCTTCGCCGGCCGGCTCTTGTCCGTGTCAGGGGAAGGCTTTTTTTACGGCCTGTTGCGAAGAGGCTATTCCCGCGGCGCGATGACCATCGCCTCGCCGTCGACGACCACGGTGCCGTCCTGGACCCTGCAGGTCGTTTGCAGCCTTACTCTGCCTTTTTCCAGCTTTTCGATTACTTCCACCTCGGCCCGCACCGTATCGCCGATGCGCACCGGGGCCTTGAACTGGAGGGCCTGGGAAAGATAGATCGTTCCGGGCCCGGGCAACTGCATGCCGAGAATCGCCGAGATGAAGCCGGCGGACAGCATCCCGTGGGCGATTCTGCCGCCGAATTTACTCTTTTTCATCGCCTCTTCGTTGACGTGGGCCGGGTTGAGATCGCCGGTGATCCCCGCAAACAGATATACATCCGACTCACTGACGGTTTTTTCCAGGAATGCCTTGTCCCCCACCTTGATTTCCGAATACGTCCTCGCCATGTAACGTCTCCTTGTGAATGTTGGGAAATGCGATTTGATCGAGCTGAAATTTCCTGTGCTCCCGGAAAAAACATGCAATCGGCGATAACCCTCGTCGGAAGCGCAGCCCATGCTTCCCCGGATTCCCCGCATTGTCAATGTTAGCGGGCTGACGCCCGCAACCCGAGGGCTGTTATCCCCTCCCACAGCAGAGGAGATAAATATCTTCTTGAAATATTAAAAAAAACAAAAATGATTTTCTGAGGTACAGATTCGGGCTGACGACCCCGTCTGGAACTCGAAAAGAGGCCTGTTTGGCCGCAACGTGCTCATAACCCGAAAGGGCCGAAGCTGATAAAACGATAGGTCTCACCGCTGGCTTGAAAGGTGGTGGGACGGAGGCCTTTGGGTGTGAGGGGTACGCCGTGGTCAGGCGGACTGATTACCCATACCCCTCCACTCCCCACGGGAGCAGCAGGTATGGGTAATCAGCATTTGCCGGAAATGATTTTACCAGGTGCGGAGCTTGAGCCAAGAGACCTGAACAGGATGCCACTATGAGATGCAATTTTATTTTTTCCGCCTTCTGGCAAATCCGGCCAATGCGGTTCCAATGCCGAAGAGAACCATGGTCGCCGGTTCGGGGACGGGCGGCGGCGCGGGAGTGCCAGGGGCGCCAATCCAGCCGCTGCCTTCCGTATCCCAGCCGATGCGCTGGATCTTAGCTGCTGCGATAAATGGACCAGGACTGTTTTTCGTGCCGGGATCGCTGAAGTAGTCAAAGGACAGAGCGGTGATTCCCGGTGCGGTTATAGTGTAGAAAACGGATTCCCCTGCAGCGAAATACGAGTCGTAATCGCCTGGAGGATTGCCCGGCGGCGGGAAATCAAGTTCGATGTCGAAGAATTTAGCCGGGCCCGCTTTGTATGCGTCTGGTGCGGCACCGATATCATTCGCTATCGCATCGTTTCCGCCGGCGGGTGTGAACACCAGCTGGCTCAAGTCACCTGCAGGGTCGAAGTTGAGGTATAATTTGGACAGGATTTCGTCCCCCGTGAGGCCCGCAGTGCTGATGGACAAATAGACCGACCCGGGCGTGTCGCCGTCATCGAAGGTAACGGAAACCCAGGGCGGGGAACCTGCCGGTTCATTGCCGCCACTGTATTCGAAATTCAGATCGTACGTGATTACCGATGATTGCGCTGGGGCTGTAAAAGCGCAGAGACCCAGCACAATCGCCGAAGCCAGCATTATCTTTTTCATTCTTCCCTCCTCTCAATAAGTGAGACGAAAGAGAGGACTTCTTTGGGTGCCCTCTCCAAGGTCACAGACGGTGAAGGTCTGTCGTTTTTTGCTCAAATGAGCTGTTTTTACTTACTTCTTTGTCGGAACGGGGGCTTCAGGCGAACGATGTCTGCTCTCGGCGCACTCTGCAATGCGTCAGTCGTCGTCCGAGCGGAGGTCCCCCCTCCGGTGGAAACTAAATGCACCAAAAAAACGTCAGGTCTCGGTAAAGATCATATCAAATTTCTTTTCTGTATTGCAATAAGCTTAAGATATTATTTTCTATATGGATCGATTAATTCCCTTATATTAGTTGTGGGTCTAAGGAATGGTTGTAGCGGATAAGGCGACGTTTTATTATAGTGAGTGTTTTGGTTATATTTCTTTTTATTTGGTTAGGTGTACGAGGTGGCCCAGAGGGGCTATCGTAATGGAAATTGTTTGTAATATCAAATTGATTCATTGCAATTTATGGCTTTTTGTTACATTGAAGAAGATTTGTGCGTGTCCAGAAATAAAGGTCATATATTAAGAAAAGAGTAAGTTAGGAATAAACATGACTAGGTGTCTTGATTTGCCATAATAAGTGAATATCTTGAATCAATGGCAGTACAATGAATATGTGCTTTTGCTTTCCATGTGTTATAATGGGTATTTATTGGGTGTATCCATCGGTGAACAAGGAGTTGAATGCTAATTCTCTGCATTTCCCTCATTTTGCCGTGGGATTATGTGCGGCAACCAATAGCCTTCTCGGTGCCTGTTTGTATATGAATAAAATGGATTGAGTAAGGATTTTGGCCTGATAAGTCGAAAAAGCTATTGTAGTGTGTTGGGATTGCGGAGTGTATGGAGGTTGTGATGAAAAAGAAAGTTGATAGGATTGCTTTTCTTGCTTTGGTCGGGCTTGCTGCACTTTCAGTGACCGCCCGAGCTGATATTCTTATCTTCGAAGGGCTGGAGGGCGGCTCCGGGGATGTACAGAACGTATTGTTCAACGATCTCAACAGTGATGACATCAGCTTGACCGTTGACGGTTTCCTCAACCAAACCGGCGAAATCGTCACCTTTACCGGCACCGAATTGCTGGCGACCCCCTCTGGTGGGCAGAACGGAATAGAGGCTGCGGTGGGAAGCTTCGACTCTATCTTTTTTCGATTGGAGGATCCCACCCTGGGATTTGACAAGGTCCAGTTCAATGTCAATGCGGTATCCGACGGGGCGATAAACCTCACTTTCACCGATCAGTTCAACACAGAGTGGTCGAGCGCCTTTGCTCTGAATGGAGCCGGACAAAACTTCTTCACCGCTATTGCGACGAACGATCAGATAATCACCTCAGTCACTCTCGGTACGGCCGGGCTTATCTCCGATCTGGCGCAAGTCCGGTTGAACCCTGTACCCGTTGCGGGCGTGGTCCCTGAACCCGCCACCATGATCCTGGTCGGGGCAGGCATGGCCGGACTGGGTTTCCTGGGATCAAGAAAGAGACGTAAAGAATGAAAGTATCTCTCCTGCAACGACCGGATGAGAGTCAACGTCTCATCCCGGTCGTTCCCGGCGAAGGCCCCCGCCGCCGGAAGTCCTCACCTCTTCCTTAAATTTTCAGCTGGCGCCAGCCGCCGATCACCACGCCCATGATGCGGTAATTCTCGTTGGGTTGGTAGGTCGGATATGCGGGGTTGTCGCTGACCAGGTAGTATTCCCCGTTCTTCTCCTTCAATCTCTTGATCATCGAATCGCCGAATTCGTCGTTGACCACCACGATGTCGCCGGGTTTCGCCTCTCGATCGATAATGAAAAGGACAAAGTCGCCATGGGTGATGCCCGGTGCCATCGATTCGCCGGTAACGCGGAGGGCGTAACAGTCCGGCGGTGCGCCGGGGAGTGTGATGTAGGTTTCGACGTTTTCCGTCAGGCTTTCGGGGATGCCGGCGGGGACTCTGCCCAGGACGGGGATGGTGTGAAGATCGGCGAGGCGGGATCCTTTTCCCTTGAGTCCCACGCCGGCGAGCATGTTGCCGGTGAAGTCGCCGTGGGCCTGGCTGACGTTCCCAGCCCCGCCGTAGTTCCTGAACGGAGCAACATTTTCCGGCTGCCGAGGACCGCCCTCGTCGGTGATGCCGAGCAACCAGCCGACAGTGACATTGTTCGCCTCGGCAATCCTGGTGAGCAGCTTCTGGGAGGGAACTTGCCCCCTTCGACAGTATCTCACCGTCGCTTCGGAAATGCCGCAGATTCTGCCAAATGCAGAATTGCTTGTGTCCTTCTGAAGCAGCAAAAATCGGTTCTCGAATAAATTTACGACCATCTTTTCCAGTGGCGAGGAGGTGAGTTCAGAAATAACTCGAAATATTTATTGATACTCGAAAAATATTTCGATATTTTTACGCAAATAATGTAACTCCTGGCTTCCGGAACCCCGGGGTATTGTTTCAGCCAAACACGATAAGGCCGGCCGGGAAGGTATATACGCCTCTCCTGACTCCTTGAGTCTCATGCGGGACATAGAGCCAACAGGCTGGGCTACGGTGTTCATGGTGCCTCTCGGGCAGTCCGGCACGGCCGGGAAATTGAGCAAAGGAAGGGATGAGTCTGCCTGCTCTCTGGTCCCCCCGGTGTCTGCAGTTAGCGCTGCAGCACCTTACCAGAGGGCAGGCAGTTTAGCAAACAGGTGTCATGCAGACATATTGATTCCAATCGTAAAACCTTGCAATTCTCTTACCGAACTTGGCGCGATGACCTACCAAACTTTGCTTCCCATATCCGGCTCCTCCTTCAAGGGCAGCAGAACGGTGAAGACGGCACCTTGTCCGGGTTCGCTCTCGACCCGGATCTCGCCGCCATGGTTCTTGACGATTCCATAGCTGACCGAGAGGCCGAGGCCGGTGCCCTTGATCGCGGACTTGGTGGTATAGAAAGGCTGGAAAAGATGATTCATGCCTTCGGGCTTGATCCCGACTCCCGTGTCCTTGACGGCAATAGCAATCCCGTCATTCTCCTCGCGGGTGCCGATTGTGATGACCCCGCCGGAGTGCGGGCAGGCCTCGGCCGCATTGGAGAGCAGGTTGAGGAATACCTGCTTGATCTGGTCGGCGACCACAAATACCAGGGGCAGCCGTTCTGCGTACGCCAGTTCCACGGAAATCCCCCTTCGCCGGAATTCGCTCTTGAGCAACAGCAGGAGTGAATCGAGGAGCTTATGAACATCGACGAATTCCTTTCTCTCCGAAGAAGGGCGGTAGAAGCTCCGCAAGTCGCCGATGAGCTTTTTGATCCGCTCGCATTCGGAGATCGCCGTTTCCAGCATCCTTCGGTCGACTGCGTCGAGCCCGGAACTCCTCAGGCCTTTCAGGATAGTCATGATGGCCTGCAGCGGGTTGTTGAATTCATGGGCGATGGAAGCGGAGAGCTTGCCGATTGCCGAGAGTTTTTCCGCATGCAGGTACCGTTTCTGCGTCTCGACCAGTTCGTGAGTCCGCTCCTTGACTCTGTCCTCCAGCTCATCCTTCATCCTCTGGAGCTGTTGCTGGTCTCTTATGCGCTCGGTGATATCGAGCGTCGCCCCGAGGAAGCGGACCGGCTCGCCCCGTTCGTCGAAAAAAGCCCGGCCGCGGGCGGAAAGCCAGCGCTCTATGCCGTCCTCAATTCCTATGGTCCTGTATTCGGTTTTGTATACCCCCTCGCCTTTGCCCTTGAGAACTGCCTGCACTATCAGGTGCACCCGCTCCCGGTCATCCGGATGGAGACCCGAGAGAAAGACCTGATAGTCGACCGGTGCTTCGGGTGAAAGACCGCAATGGCGCCTTGCCAGCTCGGACCAGACCAGCTTGCCCGTCCGGGGATAGAAGTCGAATGTGCCGAGGCTGGTCGCCTCGATCGCCAGCCGCAATGTCTCCTCGCTGTTTCGCAACCGATCCTCGCTCTCCTGCAGCTCGGAATACGAACGGGACAATTGCTCCGTCATCCGGTCGAAGGCCCGGGCCAGATCGCCGATCTCGTTGGTCTCCGTCATGCCGATTCTGTGGTCGAGGTCGCCGGAGCCGATCTTTTCCGCTCCCCTGACCAGTCTGGTCAGCGAGGCCGAGATGGTTTTCATCGTCCCGGCCAGGATGAAGGCCAGGAGAACGGTCACGCTGACGATCAGGGCCAGGATGAATCCATTCAATATGTTTTGGATGGAAGCAATCCGCTCGTCGAAGCGCTTCGCCAGGGTCAAGCCGTTGTTCACCGTCTGGCTTGCAGCCGCCAGAAGCTGGCCGCCCAGACGCTCCCCGGCCTCCATGACTGTTACATTTTCTTCATCAGCCTTCAGGCGCTCGTAGTTGAAGACCATCCTGACAAACAGTTTTTTCATGGCGTCCACATCGTTTTCGATCATGGCCAGAGTCTGGCGCTGGTCGATGTCGCTGCACTGAATCTCGGGAATCAGCCGGGTGATGGTCTGGTGTTTGGCCAGGAACTGCTGCTTCGGCCGCTCCTCCTGGTGGAGCATGAAGGAATAGGCCAGGTTGTTGAGCTGATTGGTGCTCAATATAATGTCCCGGGCCTTGATGGAGTTGTCCTGGGCCGTCTGCAGGGCCTGGTTCTGGAAACCGATGGCAATACCGGCGACCGCCGCAATCAGGGCGGGCAACAGGACGGCCGTTTTCAGTTTGTTGACTATTTTCATGGTTGGGATTACTTGCCGATGATCCTCACTGCCGGAGGATGCACCGCCTTGAGGGGTTCTGCGTCTATGAAGTCCATGAAATTCGGAAATTCTTTGGAAGCATGGGCCTCTTGCCTCAGTATCCACCTGGCCTGGTCTTCGAGATTCAGGACCAGCCTCTGCTCCAGGACGGCCGTAAAGTTGTAGTGAGACCACTCCCGCTCGTAAAGATCGCTCTCGATGCCGATGCGCTTCGCCATGATCGCCCGCGACTCCCTGGGGTTTTCCTTGATGAAGTTGTCTGCCCGCACCACGCCGCGCAGGAATTTCTCGATCCTCTCCGGGCTGCGTGCGGCAAGATCCCGGGTCGTCACCAGGTTGATTGTCTGCAGATACAGATCGGGATCGGCGAGGACGACCGCGTTCGCGCCGAGCTTCTCGAGCAGCATGAGTTTGTAGGGCGACCAGGTGCACACCGCTTCCACCTGGTCTTCCAAAAGCGCATCGACGATCTTCTCCGGCGCGATGTCGACAATGCGCACCTCGGCCGGGTTGATATAATGGGCAACCAGATAGATATGCAGAAAGAAGGCGGCTCCCGTGCCTTGAGGGACCGCGACTGTCTTTCCCCTGAGGTCGCCGGGACCGGCGATGCCGCCGCCTTTTTTGGCGATGATGACGTTTGCCTCCCGAATCTCGGCAATGGTGGCAATAACCGCGATCCGGTCGCCACGTACGGCGGACTGGGCGATGGGGGTGGGGGCCGCTCCGGCGGCATCCGCCTGCCCGAAAAGCAAGGCGTTCAGCCCCTTCTCCCCGGTTTCAACAGGCAGAAGAGTCACGTCGAGCCCCTCTTCTTTGAAATAGCCCTTGTCGATCCCGACATAAATGGGCGTGGCGCTGGGCCGGAGAGGCGCCGCAACCGTAAATCTTTCGACCTGCCCTGGCGCGCTCCGGTACCCTTGGGCATATGTGACGTGGGTAAAGACAAGCAGGAAGAAAACGAGGAGGGACAAGCCTGCCTCTGCCGTCCTTGGCGGCCCAGGCCGCCTTCCTCTTCGATCTTTTGACGGATCCGCCGTGCCGGGTGGATGCTGGTGATGATGCCGTACCATTTGAAGCCCTGGGATGTGCATTGATTCAGTAAGGGTGGATTACCGGGATCGCCCGGTCAAGGCGCAGGGACTCGGCTGTTGCAGCTGCAGATGCCTTCTCGATTAAGGTAAGCATGAACTCCGGGTCAATCCCTGACATGAATATATATAATATGGCCGGATTGCATTATGGCCGGATTGGGGACGATCGAGATAATATAACTGTCCGGCAACTTCTGGATATACCGTTGCGTAGCAGTGAATCTGCCGAATCGAAATCGGGATCGCTAGGAATCTGCCGGATTATAGCACTCGGAAAAATTACCGGAGGCACATACATAATATTCCGAGGATAATTTTTTCGAGTTCAACGAAGATATGGGGGAAAAGGGCATAATCCGACAGGCTCCTAGCGAAACGGCAAGATAGAGTCTGATCCCGATCGGATGATGCGAATCTCCTCTTCCAGGACGATCCCGTAGCGTTGCCAGGCCCTCATCTTGGCGAGCGATATCAGCCCGTTGATATCGGCAAAGCTCGCCCTGTCACGGTTTATGAAGAAGTTGGGGTGTTTCGCCGATATTTCGGCGCCGCCGAGGCGTGTACCCTTCAGGGCAAGCCGGTCGAGGATCGCGGCGACGGGGATGACGGGGAAGGGATCTATCCTGACCACCTCGGCAAAGTCGCATCCCACCTCTTCGGGGACGGAGGCGAGGGGAATGTTCTTGAAGGTGCTCCCCGCGCTGGGATAATCGAGGGGGTGAAACCGGCGGCGGTACTCCCGATGGTCTTTTACTTGGTCCCGAATGGCGGCCGGATCGCCGGGGGTGGCCCGGACGAGCACCGAAATGACGATCTCGCAGCCGAGGCTTTTGAAGACGCTGTCCCGATAGGCGAACCGGCAGTCGGCGGCGCTGCGCACTCGCCGCTCGACCGTCCCGGAAGCGCGATCGAAGGCGATGCTTGCCACTTCGAGGATCGAGTCCTTCATTTCGCCGCCGAAACAGCCGGCATTGCCGAACACGGCCCCGCCTGCCGTTCCCGGCAAGCCGCCGGCCCAGGCCAGGTCGCGCAGGCCCCTGGAGGTGAAGAAATCCACCGCTTCGGCCATGGAAGTGCCAGCGGCAAGGCGGATTCCCTCCGGTTCCTCCCGGATCCCAGTTGCCGCATACTGCATGACCAGCCCGTCGTAGCCCTCTTCCGAGAAGAGCATGTTGGTGCCGGCGCCCAGAAAGAGGAAGGGGACATCGCGGGAGAAGGCCCAGCGCACCGCCGCCTCTATTTCGGAGGGATCTCGCGGCAGCAGAAAGTACCTCGCCGGGCCGCCGATCCGGTAGGGCATCCGGTCGGCAAGGCAAATATTCGTCTGGACAGGAATCATGCGAATAATCTTTGCTTTTCACTCTCGCAATTCTATATTTTCGATACCACTACCGTAAGATACAGGACGGAAAAGGTCAGCTTTTTTGTTTAGGGGCCGTTACGAAATAACTGTAAAAATCGTGTCCCATTTCGTTACGGCCCCTTATGCCGTTTCGGCTAATAATATGTGTCGTACAACGGCTTCAGGGTTTGTTGCCGACAGGGGATATTCCGTGTAGCAGATATGGCCGCCTCATGCGGCAGGAGGATAAAATGACCGGACGCCGACCAAAACTGAGTCACGAAGCATTCGACCGGGTTGTCAAGGAAGCCATTGCCCGCATTCCTCAGGAAATCCGCGGGTATCTGGACAATATCCTGATCAGCGTCCTGCCCGATCCCAGCCGGGATCTGCTGGAAGAGATGGGCTTTCCCCCCGACGAGGTGCTGTTCGGCGTCTATACCGGCATACCGCTGCCCGAGCGCAGTCTGACCGATCCCCCCCTCTATCCGGATATCATCCATATCTTCCAGAACCCCCTGGAGGATTTCTGCCGGAGCCGGGAGGAACTGGTCGAGGAGATCGAGATCACCATCGTCCACGAGATTGCCCATTTCGTGGGATTCGATGACGATGAGCTGGAGTCCTTCGGATACGGTTGAGGGCGGTCCGGTCCCGCAGAAACAAACCCGACATGCACCCGACATGAACCCGACATGCACCCGATATCAGGCTACCCGGCGCCCGATTTCTCCTGATGTCCTCTGCACTTCCTGCGTGGGAAGGGCTATATAGAGAATAGAAAGCTTCTTTGAGCCCTTTCCAGGGGAAATGCTTCGGGGAAGGTATCAAACAGTGTCAATCGAGCGGGTCTGAAGCGAAATTGCTTTCGCCGCTTCGGGCACGGCAGGAAGGTCCGGAAGAGGTTCCGGAATCCGACGCCGGCGGAACGAAGAAAGGGGGTAATCACCATGAAAAAGATTGCAGTATTTGTCCTCATGCTGTGCCTGGTTGGAACAACGACGGCATTCGCGGGCCACCGCCACGGCTACGGCGGCTATTATGAAAGACCCAAGCATCATTACTACAAGCCTTCCCGTCATCATCACGACGGCCTCGGCATCGCCCTGGGAGTGATGGGCGGGCTCATCCTAGGATCCGCCCTGGCAAATGCGGCGCCTCCGCCTCCCCCCGCAGTGGTGTACGAACGGCGATACTATGCCCCGCCGCCGGTCTGCGTGCAGGATCAGGTGGTGACCGGAGAGTGGCAGTACCGGTATAACAGCCGGGTCTGGGTCGAATATGCGTATCCCGTCACCCGCCGGGTCCAGGTGCCCTGCTACTGATGAGAGAGCATTGGCGCTTCTCCGACCTTTCGCTCCGACATTTTCCATAGTTTCGGGAGGTCCCCGTCTTCAGCCGGGCAAATCGATGAAAGGGCAGGGCGAACAGTGGTTTCGCCCTGCCTTGTGGTCTGCCGTGTACCTTCACGAAATTCGTTCTTAATAAGCAAGAAACGACGTTCTTAATAAGCAAGAAACGAATTTCTCAGGTAGTATTGCGGCCTGCGCCCGCAATCCAAGGGCTGTTATCCCTCCAACTGCAGAGAGGGGATAAGTACCTTCACGAAGTTCGTTTCGAAAACATGAAACGAACTTCTAAAGGTACTGAAGCTGCAGGCTTGTCCGGGGAAGTATCAGAAATCGAAACCGAGCATGACATAACCGGAACTCTGGCTCGATTCGGACTCCTGGGTGACGGTGCCGAGCGGCTGGCCGGTGGCGTACACCTGGGTCTGGGTGCCGTCGACGTCGATCTTCACGTAGTGGAAGCCGGCTTTGACATGGACGGAGGGCGTGAAATTGAATTTCCCCGATACATCGAACATGAAGGCGTCGCCGTCCATGTCCCCCTCGGCGACCTTGCCGCCGTTTTCCCGCAGCAGGTGACGGTCGGTGTCCTCGGCCTCGGCGAAGGGCGAGAAAGCAAAACTGCCGGCGAGGAGGAATCTCGGTGAAAGCCTGAGCTCGGTGCCGATCCTGGCATAGGGAATGGTGTAGGTGATATCGTAGGTGATGGCCACCCGGCCGTCGCCCTCAACAGCGAAACCGGGCAGTCCGGACGGAGAATGCTGGCGGATCAGCTTCGCCTCGTATTCGAAATCCTGATACAGAAAGCCGAGCCCGGCATAGAGGGAGACGACATCCGACCTGAAGAAAATCCAGTCGATGCTGGCATCGACGATAAGTGCCTGGAAATCGGAAATATTCGACTCGGAATAGACGTCCAGCCGGCTCGGGTTCCTCGGGGTGAGCCAGTCGGAGTCGATCATATTGTCTTCGGGGTCCGAGAGGTCCTTCTTCACCATGCCATTGACCCGTATTTTTTTATAGAGCACCATGCTGCCTTCCACCCTGGCAAGCCAGATATCCAGCGGCCATTCCAGCTCGCTGATCGGAAAGTAGCCCTCCAAAACAACTCCGGAGGGCAGGGTGACCGGATATCCTATGCGATAGGTGGTATCGCCTTCCATCCTTTCGGCGCCGAAGGAAAAGGAAAAATTGACCGGCGTGTCTGCGGCGGGCGGGGGAGCGGTGAGATTTGCCCGGGCCGTTCCGGCCGCGACCAGCATCATGCCGAGTCCCAGGGCGGTAATCATAAATGGTTTCATTACATTCTCCTTTCTAGTTGACGTGGGCGAGGAAACAGATATCCCTCGCGGTTATTATCGCTAAGGCATCCTTCCTGTAGGGTGCGTTCCACGCACCTGGTGCATGAAATGCACCCTACTCCTGCAGAGGATTTGGTTTCACGCCTTCGGGTGCGCCCGCTCATGACAACTCAGCACATACCGGTAACCGTTTTTAGGCCGTTAATACCTTGGAAATTCATTTCTTGTTTTTTAGAATGAATTTCGTGAAGTTACTAATCCCGACAACGGGGTTATGAACTATCGTTCTCATTGCCTTGCGGTCCCTCATGCCGTCTCGGCGAGTATGTGTAAACTTTGATCACCGGATACGACTGAGAAGTAAATACTAATACGATCATATTAGGGATTGCAAGATAATAAGATATTAAACTCATTCCGGGATTGATCAACACCGTGCACCAGTCGCATGGAATTGACCTACGGCGTTATGGCACTTTGAAAAGTCCCTCCGAAACCGGCAGCGGCCGGCAGCCCTTCACCGCTGTGATCGACTTCTCAGGGGTGAGGAGGAGACCCGCCGTGACCTCGAGAAAGGCATCATCGCCCATGAGCCTGACAAGAATCGGCTGAGCCTCCAGCCCGAAGTCGCGGTAACCGGGACTGTAGCGCCGCGTGGCCGAGAGGCCTGATGCCTCGCAGTGCGTCTCCACGGCTGCGTCGAGATCGTCGATGAGAGCTTCGATCCAAAAGGAGCCGAGACGGTCGAGGATGTAGCCGTGGAAGCTTTCCCGCCGGCGGAGGAGATTGCGGGCCCGGCCTTCGATTCCGTCACCGATGGTGGCCATCAGCCAAACCCCGTCGCATCCGTCGAGCAGGCGGCCGACGGCCCGACTCTCACCGGCGGAGGCGGCAAGGAGCCGGAGGAAAACCCCGCGCTTGATCCATACGGCCCGGGCGGCCGGCCGACAGAGTCCCAGCGCTTCCTCCCGGATAGCCGGCAGGAGTTTTCCAGCCGTTGTTCCGGCATCGACCTGCAGCCATGACAGCGCCCTGTCGTCCAGGGGTGGCGGCACCCAGTCCGGCGCCTCTATCGTCTTCCCAGCCACGTTCGCACCAGTTTGACGGCGGCCACGGCATCCCGGGCGTAGCCCTGGCAGCCCAGGTCGACGGCCACCTGCCGGTTCATGGCCGCGCCTCCGGCCAGGATGACGGCCTCGCAGCCTTTCTGCCGGAAGAGGTCGACAACCTTTGCCACCTGCCGCCTGGAGGAGGTATTGAAGGCGGAGAGCCCGATGAGCGGGATGCCCTCCAGATGGGCGGCCAGGAATCGTTCCGGTTCGACGTCGACCCCCAGGTCCAGCACTCTTACGCCTCCTGTTTCGACCAGGATCTTCACCAGATCCTTGCCGATCTCGTGGATGTCTCCCTTGACGGTGCCGAGGGCCAGCTGCGGCCCGGCCTGATCGCCGGGGCCGAGGTGCGGGCGAAGCAGCCGGTAGCCGTCATAAAAGGCATCGACCATCAGCAGGATCTCCGGGAGATGGCAAAAGCGGGCCTCATAGCGGGCGCTGCCCTTGCGGATCGCCCGCATGAGCCCGGCGTGGAGCAGCAGCATCGGGTCTATCCCTCCAGCCAGCAGCCGCATTACCCCCTCCGCCGTTTCCTGCCGCCGCCCGTCATGGACATTCGCGGCCGCCTCGGCCAGTTCTTCGCGGAAGGGCTGGATCGCGGCAAGCGTCCGGCGTCCGGCTTCGATGAAGCGGGCAAGGTTGGCAAGCGGCACCGAGGGCGGGGGGGCGCAGCCGCTCGAGAGACAGAAATTCGTCTTCACCCCCATGACGGTGGAGAGGTCTACGGTCTCTTCGGCGACCTGATCCGGGGATGCCAGCTCCAGTATCTCCACCGGGTCGAGGTTGCCGATGATCGCCACCGTCTCCGGAACCGCGTCCTCGATGGTGGTCAGGTCCATGCACTGGTCGAAGCTGATGCCGTCCACCCCGGTATCGACCATGGCGCGAACGATCCCGGTGGTGTCGCCGCAGATATGCAGGGCCGATTCCACCCCGCGCCCGGCGATGAGGCGGGCGAGATAGTCCCCGGAGAACTCGGTAAACAGTTTTGGCGGCAGCAGGGAGGCGAGCGGGTCAGAGATCCACAGCAGGGAGCCTCCGGCGGAGAGGAGGAGGTCGGCGTAGTCTCCCGCGCCGACGAGGGTCTTCGCCAGCAGAGCGTGAACCTCGGCCGGCTTTTCCACCACCGCCCGCAGCAGCTGCTGTTCGCCAGCCGCCTGGCCGGCCACGGTAAAGGGGCCGTAGACCATCGCCGCCACCGGGCGGCCGGGAAAAAGCCGGGTCAAGCCGGCAATGACCCCGGCATTCACCCGCATCCTGGGCTGGGCGTCTGCCGGGGCGGGTTCCGGCCGGGACGCCGGTCGCCTGACCGCGGGCATGGTGTCCCCGCCGAAGGCGATTGCCGCGCCCATGGCCTCGGCCTGGATGACGATGTCGCTGAAGCAGAAAAGCAGGTCCGCGTCCAGGCGCTCGTAATAGCGCCTGACCGCCTCCAGCTTGACCGCCGCGGAGTGGCTGAGCGCGTCGATGCCCTCCCGGACCAGCCGGGCGGCGGGGAGGGCATTGATGGGGAAGACGGTTCCGAACAGCCGGCTCATCGGGCGAGGGCTTTTTCCGTGAAGGAGTTGTCGACGATCGCCTCGAAAGGCACCGGCTTATCGAGGATGCCGGCATCGGTGAAGACCTTCACGGCGGTGTCGTGCCCCTCGCGCGAGACCAGGCCGGTGGGCGTGAAGGAGGCCCGGTCTTCCGTCACCGACCGCTCGATCACGGCAGGGTCCATGCCCGGGAAGAAGGGCGCCACGACCTCGGCGATCCGGGCGCTGTCCGTCTCCATCAGCCAGGATTCGGCGGCAACCAGGCCGTTGACGAACTTCTGCACGGTTTCGGGCTTCGCGGCGATGAACTCGTCGGTCGCCTGGAGGACGGAAAAGGAGTATTCGGGGGAGCCGAAGTGGCGGCTGCTGTCCCCGGCGGTATTGAGTCTGGCGAGGATCTTGCCCTTGCCGCTCTCCACCAGCTGCGAGGTCAAGGGCTGCCAGGCGACGATCGCCTTGACCCGGTCGTTCTCCAGGGCGCCGGCCATGGTGGCCATGCCGCCGACGCCGATCATCTCGACATCCAGGGACGGATCAAGTCCGGCGGCGGCAGCCAGATAACGGCCGACGGCAAAGGTTTCGGAGCCCAGCTTGGTGCAGCCGACGGGCTTGCCTTTCAAGGCGGCGATGCCGTCTATCTCCGGGCGGCCGACCAGGTAGAAGGTGCATCTGTTCTGCATCTGGTTGACGATCTTGGTGCTCTTGCCCATCGCCCACATGTTGGCGACCTGGCCGTGGCCGGTCGCGCAGAACTGAACCTGTCCCGCCGCCAGGGCCTGCATGGCGAGCGGTCCGCCCTGGGTGGAATCGATGGAGACCTCCAGGCCCTGCTCCTCAAATAACTTCATGCCCTGGGCGACATAAAGCGGCAGGAAGAAAAATCCGCGCACCGCTTCGGAAACGGCCACCTTTTCCAGATCCCTGGCGGAGGCGGCGGAAGGCAGCAGCATGAGGCCTGCCACCAGGAAGAACAACATCCTTTTCATTTGATTCTCCTTTGTTATGGGGTTTATTGCTTGTTTTTTACTTTTGCGGAACGGGCGGCAGTGCCGTCCGCCAGTTCGTTACATATTGTTGGGCCGCCAGCGCAGCAGCCGCCGCTCCAGCAGGTCGAGCAGCTTGTTTAGCCCGGTGACCAGAATAGCCAGGGCGAAGAGGGCGGAGAAGACCCGGTTGGTCTGGAAGACCCCGGTGGCGTAGTTGATCAGGAAGCCGAGGCCGGCGTTGCCGCCGATATACTCGCCGACGATCGCCCCCAGGAGGGCCATGCCGAGTCCCGACTTCAGCCCGGCGAAGATCCACGGGCTGATCGCCGGCAGGACGACCTTGCGCATCAGCTGGCTGCGGCTTGCCCCCATCACCCGCATCGC
>OBJA01001381.1_pt1 | contig 17031 bp, 17 predicted proteins | sample 1519751 | NCBI WGS metagenome assembly OBJA01 (sample SAMEA3881238, study PRJEB22517) | soil metagenome | biome: lake sediment; feature: soda lake sediment; material: sediment, water from around vicinity | place: India | collected 2013-12-23 | depth 3 m | reverse complement strand
CATTGAAACCATCCAGCCCCAGGAATGCCGTAACTACTTCACCAACTCCGGCTATCAATCTAACTAAACGAGAAATGCTCTATCTGTCGCCGGCACAATTCACCCTGAAATACCATGCAAAACAGATAGCCGCTTAACCCGTTGGACTCTACGGTTGACGACCTACGTCAGGCAGGATCGTGTTCTGCTAGGAGGGTTTCATGTTCCAGGAATCGATCGAGTTGTTGTTGGATGGCGCGAAAAGCTGGATTTTCCGGGTTGCGGGGACGGTTGAGTTCAATATCCATGATTTCGGCAATGTGTGCCTGGGGAGATGAGGCCATGAGAGCGATACGATCTGCCAGCATGAGGGCTTCATGCAGATCATGGGTGATCATCAGGATGGTGGCAGCGGAGTCGTTCCAGACACTTAACAGGTAACGCTGCATCATCCGGCGGGTTTGCATATCCAGCGCGGAGAAGGGTTCATCCAGCAGCAGTAGCCGTGGTTTTGTGGCGATGATTCTTGCCAAGGCGATGCGCTGGCGCATGCCGCCGGAGAGTTGTGACGGTTTGTGGCCGGAAAAAGATTCCAGTCCGACCTGTTTGAGATACTGTCGCGCGTGTTCCTGAGCATCGGATTTTGTCATTCCCTGATTGCGTAGAGGAAAAGCGACGTTTTCTTCCGCCGTCATCCACGGGAACAGGTTGTGGGTCTGGAAAATCAGAGCAGTTGCGGGAGCGGGGCCCTGCAGCACCTGATTGTCATGGCTGACACTGCCCAGATCCGGGAAATCCAGCCCTGCAGCCAGGTTGAGCAGCGTGGTTTTTCCGCATCCGCTGCGGCCGAGCAGTACGGTCAGGCTGCCCGGTTCTATGATCAGGCTATCTGCCTCGATTGAAACGGTGTTGCCAAAGGATTTACGGACGTTGCTGAATTCCAGCCGGGCGCCGGTTGAATAAGTGGCTATATCATTCATGGAGTTTACTCTATCCATTGCAGCAGTCTGGCGTTGGCCAGCAGTAACAGGCGGTCGATGGCAAAGCCAATGAAGCCAATGGCAAGAATACCGATCATAACCAGCTTCATGTTATACATCTGCTGCGCCATGATGATCATGTAGCCGAGGCCGGAGTTGATACCAGCCATTTCTCCCGCCAGCACAGCCATCCAGGCGCCGAAGAAGGACATGCGAATAGCGGTCATGGCACTGGGGGTGATAGCGGGCAGTCGCACGTACCACCACATTCTTATGCGTGAAGTACCGAGGTTGCGGGCAATTTTCAGGTATTCAGCCGGAATGCCATCCAGCGCAGCGATCAACGAAAGAGACATTGTTCCGAGTACCGCCATGAATACGATGAATACCGCAGCCTGACCGCCAATGCCGATGACAGCAATGGTGAAGGGAATCCAGGCAACCGGGGCGATAGGGGCGAGTGACTGGACAATCGGTAGAACTAGCCGCCGCAGGAGAGGCAGTTCGATGACCATGACGGCCAGACAGGATGAGACCAGGAGTCCGGCCAGCATACCGATGCCGACACGTGCAAGGGTGATGGCAGTGGCTTCGAACAGCCCGGTTTTCTGCTGACCGAAACCGATGCTGATATTGCCGGAGAAGGCATAGGGAATGGTTTCGCTGGGAGGAGGCAGGATTTGCGGATTCAGCCACTCCATATAAGAACCCAGCTCCCAGAGCAGGATGATCAGCAGCCAGGCCAGGCAGAACCAGAGTAAATTTGACTGGAGAATCAGTTGGACGAATCGGCTGATCAGTGTGATCTGCCGGTCGAGCCTGTTTGTGGAATGGGGCTGCATCGTGTCAGGCTGGCTGGTATTTCAGATCCAGAACAGTGTCGATGACATTCGGTTTGAGATAACCCAGTTCGGCCAGATATTTTGCGCCCTGGCGCAGTCCGCCAATTCCCGCCTGGCTGATGACTGGGTTGGGGAACTGGCGTTTGAGTGCAACCGCTAAAATCGGCCGCGGTACGCCATAGACGGGTTGTAAATCATTCAGTACCGCTTCGTAGTCTTCGCTGAAGGCACGGGCGGATTCCTGCAGTACTCTGAGGTAAGTTTTCAGTACGTCGCGCTGCCGATCAATGGTGTGAATTTTGGTGCTGATGACACAGTCTGCTGCTTCAGGTCCCCAGACCGAGTTTGAATCCGTCAGATAAACTGCTCCCTGTTCAGCGACGACATGTTCGGCGTAAGGTTGTGCCAGTGTACAGACATCCAGTGCCTTGTTGGCAATGGCTTCTCCCATTCCAACCATGCTCGGGAAGAAGGTCATGCGGTAGTCGTCATAGGATTTGCCATGCTGCGACATTGTGCCGTATCCGACCAATTCTAGCGTATCCAGCCGTAAGGTTCCCACGCGCAATCCTTTGCCGGCGGCATCGATGAATTCTTCCACTGATTTGATCGAGCCGTTGCGTGCGACCAGTTCGATCCCGGCCTGTCCCGAGCCGCCGATGATGCGCAGGTCGGTGGTGCCGGCGGTGTAAGCGGCTGCGGTCATGGTCCACGGGCTATGGATCAGTTCGAGATTGTTGGAGACCAGTGCCTGCATGGAATCGGCGGGACTGTTGAATTGGGTCAGCACGACATTCAACCCTGCTTTGCCAAACATTCCTCTTATTTTTGCCAGTAACAGATGGGAAACACAGCCCGCCGGTAAATGCCCGACGCGGATGACAGTACCTCCCGCAGCGGCTTCAGCACGTGTGGCCGCGGCCAGCAGTCCTGCCCCGGCAGCGGTAACGTAGAACATTCCACATCCACAGGTACACAGAAACCGGCGCCTGGCCGGAATGAACAGCGTATTACTCATTTGGGTAACTGCCGGAGCAGTAGTATTCCTTTTAATCAAGCGGCCAATGATGTTTTTGATCATGACAGGGAGTTCTCCATAAAAGTAGACTGATCATTCTCAGAAATGGATATTTTAATCGGAATTACTTGAAAAGCCAGTGGTATGCAGCAATTCGGGAGCAATGGTGACAAGAGCACTGGATTCCACCCGCTATCTGCTACACCTTGTTCGCGATTTACGACTGAAGGTTCGCCACAGCTTTTTCTCACAATAACAAGGGAGGGCAGTGCAGATCGTAAAGATGAAATCTCGGGTTGCACGGCTTGTGAAGAATGAGGCTGCGTGGATTGCAAAGATGGGGTGTATGAGTATCGTCAGTGAACAGATATGCTGCTGTTCCGTGTGGTTACCGGTCAGGGGCGCCCGATACTTTTGCACCGTAGAGGGTACGATAGGTTTCTATTACCTGGATATGATGGGCAAGGTCTTGCCGAGTGCGTAAGTAGGCGACAATGTCATCCAGTGTGATCAGGGAGATGACCGGGATATCATATTTATTTTTGATTTCCTGCAACGTGGAGTACTCACTTACGCCCTTTTCCATGCGATCGAGCGCGACCATGATGCCGCACGGAGTGGCGCCGGCTGTGCGGATGAGTGTGATGGATTCCCCGACAGATAAGCCCGCTGATACGACATCATCAACGATCAGGATACGCCCGGCCAGTGGAGCGCCTACGATGTCACCCCCTTCTCCATGATCCTTGATTTCCTTGCGGTTAAAGCTGAAGGGATGGTTATGTCCAGCCTCGGCAAGTGCGATGGCAATGGTACTAACTAACGGAATACCTTTATAGGCCGGGCCGAACAAGGCATCGAAACGGATTCCGGAAGTAAGGATGGTTTGTGCGTAAAACTGGCCGAGTTGCTTCAGTGCAAAGCCATCATTGAACAGGCCGGCATTGAAGAAGTAGGGTGAAGGCCGGCCTGCTTTGGTTCTGAAACTGCCGAAACGCAGTACGTCATACTGGAGGGCGAAGTCGATGAACTGCCGCTGTAAATCTGACATGGGTATAGGTTGTGTATCTCAGGAAATGGCGGGTGATGCGACATTTTCCTTGTTCTCGAACGTGAGAAGGGCTTTGCCATCTTCATCAATATCCACTGTTACTTTACCGCCATTGGCCAGATGGCCGAATAGCAATTCATCAGCGAGTGCCCGGCGGATAATATCTTGAATAAGTCTTGCCATGGGACGGGCACCCATCAGTGGATCAAATCCATGGCGAGCAAGGTGTTTACGCAAATTGTCGGTGAATGTGACGTCCACTTTCTTTTCCTGTAACTGCGTTTCGAGTTCGATCAGGAACTTGTCGACGACGCGCAATATGATATCTTCGGTCAGTGACGTGAACGAGATGATCGCATCCAGACGGTTACGGAATTCGGGAGTGAACAGTCGTTTTATTTCGACCATTTCATCTCCGGATTTGGTGTGTTCGGTAAATCCGATAGATGTTCTGGTAAGTGCATCGGCGCCCGCATTCGTGGTCATGATGATGATGACGTTGCGGAAATCAGCCTTGCGTCCGCTGTTGTCCGTCAATGTTCCATAATCCATGATCTGAAGCATGACGTTGAAAATATCAGGATGTGCTTTTTCAATTTCATCGAGCAGCAGTACGGCGTGTGGTTGTTTGATGATGATCTCGGTCAGCAGACCACCCTGATCGAATCCGACATATCCCGGTGGTGCGCCGATCAGTCTTGAAATGGCATGGCGTTCCATGTATTCGGACATATCAAAACGATGCAGCGGGATTCCCAGTGTATAGGCGAGTTGACGTGCGACTTCAGTTTTTCCTACCCCGGTGGGACCGGAGAACAAGAAGGAGCCGATGGGTTTGCAGGCATTCCCCAGACCACTGCGCGTCATTTTGATGGCGGATGTAAGTGCATCAATAGCTGCATCCTGTCCGAAAACGATGGCTTTGAGGTCGCGATCCAATGTCTTGAGTTTGTTGCGATCGTCGCTGGATACGGTTTGTGGCGGTATTCGCGCAATTCCGGCAATGACCTGCTCAATTTCCTGACGGCCGATAATTTTCCGCTGTCTGGATTTGGGTAATATACGCTGTGCTGCGCCCGCTTCATCAATGACATCGATCGCTTTGTCCGGCAAATGCCGATCGTTGATGAAACGTGCGGATAATTCAGCTGCAGCTGTCAGTGCAATCTCGGTATATTTGACGTTATGGTGTTTTTCATAACGGGATTTCAGGCCGCGTAAAATTTCCACGGTTTCACCGATATCAGGTTCGGAGACATCAATTTTCTGGAAGCGCCTGGATAAAGCGTGATCTTTCTCGAAAATGCCGCGGTATTCGTTATAGGTGGTGGCACCGATACATTTCAGCCGGCCTGAGCTGAGTGCGGGTTTGAGCAGATTGGAGGCATCCAGTGTTCCACCCGATGCGGCACCGGCACCGATCAGAGTATGGATTTCATCGATGAATAAAATGGCTTTGGGGTTATCGGTAAGCTGTTTCAATACGACTTTCAGCCGCTGTTCAAAATCACCCCGGTATTTTGTTCCGGCCAGCAGTGCGCCCATATCCAAGGCGTAAACCTGATGATTGGCCAGCACATCCGGCACCCGGTTTTCGGTAATCCTTCTGGCTAGTCCTTCAGCAATGGCTGTTTTTCCCACGCCTGCCTCACCCACCAGCAGGGGATTGTTTTTGCGGCGGCGGCATAGTGTCTGAATGACACGCTCGACTTCCTTTTCACGTCCGATCAGAGGGTCTATCCGGTTGGCGATTGCCTGGCTGTTCAGGTTGACAGTGTAATTTTCCAGTGTGCTGCCTGAATCTTGTTGTTCGCTGTCGGTGTTTTCCTCATTTTTCTCGGATTCACTGCTTTGTGCCGTCTTGCCTATTTTGTGAGAAATATAATTCACCACATCCAGCCGCGTTACCCCTCTTTGCTGCAGAAAATAGACTGCATGTGAATCTTTTTCACCAAAAATGGCAACCAGAACATTAGCACCGGTTACTTCTTTTTTGCCGGAAGATTGAACGTGGAGGATAGCTCTCTGAATGACTCGTTGAAAACCCAGGGTGGGCTGGGTATCAACATCTTCGGAGCCTTCAACTACCGGGGTGTGACGAGCGATATGATCCTGCAGGGATTTACGTAAATCTTCGATATCGACTGCACAGGCAACCATCACTTTTGCGGCACTGGGATTATCCAGGAGTGCCAGCAGCAGGTGCTCAACCGTGATGAATTCGTGGCGTTTCTGCCGTGATTCGACGAAAGCCATATGCAAACTTACTTCCAGTTCTTGCGCAATCATATTATTCCTTCTCCATCACACACATAAGTGGATGCTGATTTTGTCTTGAAAAATCATTGACCTGCTGTACTTTTGTCACTGCAATGTCACTGGGGTAGATTCCACACACTCCCATACCTTCGATATGAATTTTCAACATGACCCGGGTTGCCATTTCTTCATTCATGAGAAAGAAATGGCGCAATACTTTTATCACGAAATCCATGGGTGTGAAATCATCGTTGATCAGTATTACCTTATATAAAGGGGGCGGGCTCAACCTGGCTTTGCCTTTTTCGATAACACTTTCAGGATTTCGGTAATCTGCTGCCATGGCTTACATTTTCCGATGTTTCATATTTCTTATTCTATAAGAAAAATATTTATTAGTACCTAATTCCATAATTCTAACCGCTGATCCAACTCGTTCGGTGTTTACGGATGATATCTCCCGAAGCTATGGGTCGATTACGACAAGGCCCTGGTTTTTCTTGAGCAGTTAGAGCAGTTGCTCGACAGTTATAAGCCATATTTCCCTCGGTAAGGGTTTGACAAATCACATCCATCGCTTGACTTGAGACATATTTTGCGTAAAACTGCAACCGGCGTTTGGCTTCAAGTTTTCTGCAGTACTGGTTAGAGCCGTTTGCGGTCTTGAAATTCAAATAGTATCAGGGTATCCGGCCCAGTTTTTTATAGGAAGTAGAAATGGCAACAGGAACAGTAAAATGGTTCAATGATTCTAAAGGATTTGGTTTTATTACACCGGACGATGGCAGCGAAGATTTATTCGCACACTTTTCCGCGATCAATATGACAGGTTTCAAGACCCTGAAAGAAGGCCAGAAAGTAAGTTTTGAAGTTACGCAAGGACCAAAAGGTAAACAGGCTTCAAATATCCAGTCTGCTTAACTTGATGTATATGGGCTGATCCGGCAGGATCAGCCTCCTTTGGCCTGATATTTTACTGATATCAGGTTAAAGTATGTTTTAAGAGGATCGGATGCAGTCAAGAATCTCGACTAACCGAAATTACATCCTCGCTATCATGGCATTTCCAAATTCTGAAGAGGTGACCTGTTTGGCGTTCGGCGTAAGTCTTGCCAGATCGTAGGTCATGATTCTGTCCTGAATCGTTTTTTCCATTGAGTTGATGACAATGTTGGCCGCTTCGTGCCAGCCGATATGTCTGAGCATCATTTCTGCTGATAGAATGATTGACCCCGGATTGACCTGATCCTTACCAGCATATTTGGGTGCAGTGCCGTGTGTCGCTTCGAATATTGCGATGCTGTCACTCATGTTTGCACCGGATGCGATTCCGATACCGCCTACCTGTGCGGCCAGAGCATCGGAAATATAGTCACCATTCAAATTAAGGGTGGCAATGACATCATATTCATCCGGGCGCAGCAGAATTTGCTGGAGGAAGGCGTCGGCAATGACATCTTTGATGATAATTTCATTGTCACCGTGCTGTAGTTTCATCCATGGTCCACCATCCAATGGTTTTGCATTGAATTCCTTTTCTGCCAGTTCGTAGCCCCATTTCTTGAAGGCCCCTTCAGTGAATTTCATAATATTGCCTTTATGCACCAGTGTGACAGAGCGACGTTTGTGGGCGATTGCATACTGAATGGCTTTTCTGATCAGACGCTCACTACCTTCTTTTGAAACGGGTTTGATCCCGATCGCAGAGGAGCGAGGGAACCGAATTTTGGTAATCCCCATTTCTGTCGTCAGGAAATTGATTACTTTTTCAACAGCTTCCGTTCCGGCTTCCCATTCGATCCCCGCATAAATATCTTCCGAGTTTTCACGAAATATGGTCATATCTACTTTCTCCGGTTGTTTGACCGGACTGGGTACCCCTTGGAAATAGCGTACCGGGCGCAGGCATACATATAGATCCAGTAACTGGCGTAACGCCACGTTGATCGAGCGGATACCTCCACTCACCGGTGTGGTCAGCGGGCCCTTGATGGATACCACGAATTCTTTGGCTGCCTGCAAAGTCTCATCTGGCAGCCAAATATTCTGGCCATAGACCCGGGTGGATTTCTCGCCTGCATATATTTCCATCCAGGAAATTTTTCGGGAGTCGCCGTATGCTTTTTTTACTGCACCATCGACAACTCTGATCATGACAGGTGTGATATCCACACCGATACCATCTCCCTCGATAAAAGGAATGATCGGGTTGTCGGGCACAATCAGGGAAGAATCATCCTTTACCCGAATTTTGCTGCCAGTAGTCGGTACTTTGATATGCTGATACATAGCGTCTCCCAAATTAAAGAAGTTGTGTCGGTTCGTGGGTGGCAGGTTTGCCGGATTCCTGTATGGCAGTGATATCCGTATCAACCGGTTCAGCCTTATCAGCAGACAGATCGAGCGAATTGAAACTATCTAGAGAAGGTAATTGTTCCAGTGATTGCAGATTCAGATCATCGAGGAAATGCCGGGTGGTCGCATAAAGATAGGGTCTGCCCGGTACATCGCGTTGCCCAATGATTTCAATCCAGCCGCGTGATTCCAGTGTTTTGATGATTTGTGCAGAAACTGCCACCCCCCGAATTTCTTCAATATCTCCTCGAGTGACGGGTTGCCGGTAAGCAATGATGGCCAGTGTTTCCATCACTGCGCGTGAATAGCGCGGCGGTCTTTGCGGACTGAGCCGATCCAGAAAAACCTGCATTTCGGGCTTGCTTTGAAAACGCCAGCCTCCCGCGACTGAGACCAGTTCTATTCCGCTGTCGCGCCATTTTTCACTCAGGATTGCCAGCGATTCGTGCAGTATTTTTTTATCGATGTTACCTTCGAATAATTTCTTGAAGTCGCTGATGGATAGAGGTTCAGGCATTGTCAGCAGTATAGCTTCGAGAATTATAACAACCCGATCCGGCTGGAAGGCCGGGTTTTCTTCAACGGGCCTGGTCGGAGTGGATTGTATGGACATAAATTACTCCAAAACGATCTGGCTGAACGATATCGACCAATGCTTCCCGGGCCAGCTCCAACAATGCCAGGAAACTGGCCACGAGTTTATGGATGTTGGTAATATTGCTGAACAGTTCGGTAAAAGGGACGTTTCCCCGGGATTGCAGATTTCTCAGGATTTCACTCATACACGCGCGCACAGAAATCGTTTCGTAACGAATGGTGTGGTTGCGATTGAGCTTGAGATGTTCCAGCAGGGTAAGCCAGGTGTCGTATAAATCCTGCGGGTTGACAGCGGGAAGCTGTTTTTCGGTAACGAAATCCACCCAGATACAGGCCGGCATGAAATCCCTGCCAGCAACCGGCAGATTGTGTATATGGATGGCAGCCTGCTTGATCCGTTCATATTCCAGAAGCCGTCGTACCAGTTCTGCACGTGGGTCAGCTTCATCTTCCCGGGCAGTTATCGGCCGTGGTAACAGCATGCGGGATTTGATGTCGATCAGTAGCGCAGTCATGAGCAGATATTCAGCAGCCAGTTCAAACTGATCGGCGCGCATAGTTTCGACGTAAGCGATATACTGCCGGGTGAGTTCAGCCATGGGAATATCCAGAATATCCAGATTATTCTTGCGGATCAGATAAAGCAGCAGATCGAGCGGGCCTTCGAAAGTTTCCAGAAAAATCCGGAGTGCTTCGGGAGGAATGTACAAATCCTGCGGGACTTCCAGCAATGGAACGCCCTGTACTTTTGCAATGGGGTCGATCAGGAGGGTGTTGTCCAATGTACTCCAGTATCTATATTCAAGCAGGTTGTCAAATCAGAGATATCCCAGCCCCAGTGCCGCTCTGACATCCCGCATGGTTTCCTCGGCCAGCCAGTTGGCTTTTTCACATCCGTCAGCGATGATTTTTCTTACCTGACCTGGATCTTTCTCGTACATTGCGGCTCGTTCCAGAATGGGTGTCTGCTCATCCAGTATCGCCTGAATGACGGGTTGTTTACATTCCAGGCAGCCGATTCCTGCCGAGGTGCAGCCTTGCTGTACCCAGGTGCGGGTTTCTGCTGATGAATAAAGCTGATGAAACTGCCATACCGGACATTTTTCCGGATTGCCCGGGTCATTGCGTCGGATACGTGCCGGATCAGTCGGCATGGTGCGAATTTTTCTGGTGATGCTATCGGCATCTTCCCGCAAACCAATTGTATTGCCATACGATTTGGACATTTTCTGACCGTCCAGACCGGGCATTCTGGATGCCTGGGTCAGTAGCGTTTGTGGTTCGGGCAGAATAATCTTACTTTTTCCTTCCAGATGACCGGATAACCGTTCACGGTCATCGACACTCAGGTTCTGCTGTTCCTCCAGCAGGGATCTGGCGGCGGTCAGTGCATTTTCATCCCCCTGTTCCTGATAGCGATTGCGCAGCTCACTATAAAGCTTTCCCTTCTTGGAACCCATTTTTTTGATGGCTTGCGTTACTTTCTCCTCAAAGTCCGGTTCTTTACCAAAAACATGATTGAATCGGCGGGAAATTTCGCGTGTAAATTCCAGGTGAGGAGCCTGATCTTCCCCTACAGGAACGAGATTGGCCCGGTAGATCAGGATGTCTGCACTTTGCAGGAGTGGATATCCAAGAAAGCCGTAGGTGCTGAGATCTTTTCCGGCAAGTTTTTCCTGCTGATCCTTGTAAGTGGGAACACGTTCCAGCCAGCCAAGGGGGGTAATCATCGACAGCAGCAGATACAGTTCGGCATGTGCCGGAACTTTCGATTGAATGAACAGGGTTGCCCGGGCGGGATCCACTCCTGCTGCCAGCCAGTCGATCACCATGTTCCAGCTGTTTTGTCCGATAATTTCGGGGGAGTCGTAGTGAGTTGTCAGTGCATGCCAGTCAGCAACGAAAAAGAGACATTCATACTTCTGCTGCAAGGCCAGCCAGTTTTTCAGAACACCGTGATAGTGGCCCAGATGCAGGTTTCCAGTGGGGCGCATACCTGAGAGAACACGGTCGACGAACATTCTATAAAGCTCCGGATTTCATGGGGTCAGAAAGAATAAGAACTGGGTGGTAAATGTGAAAGCAACCTGATTTTTATATATAAAGGCCAAAGAGTGTGACGATCATCTGCTTGGTGAATGTGATCAGAGGCCATAACACTACGCTCAGAATACCGCTGACAAACAGTACCAGTAAAATGGTAAAACCATAGGGCTCGATCTGAGCAAATTTCCAGGCAAATTTGTTGGGTAACAAACTCACGGCAATACGTCCGCCATCAAGTGGCGGTAATGGCAACAGATTCAGCACCATCAGAACCACATTGATTTCGATACCGGCAATCCCCATCAGCATCATGGGTCTGGTGTAGATGCTATCGGGCATGCCCATCCCCAGTTTGATGAGGGCAGCCCAGAAAAAAGCCATCAGCAGATTGGCACCAGGTCCGGCAATAGCAACCCACAGCATATCTTTTTTGGGTTGACGTAACCGGCCGAAATTGACCGGTACCGGTTTGGCCCAACCGAAAAGCAAACCGCTTCCCATTAACAGCTTACTGGTTACAAACATCATCAAGGGAAGCAGGATGGTACCAACGGGATCGATATGCCTGAGTGGATTCAGGGTAATACGCCCAGCCATTTCTGCAGTCAGATCACCAAAATATTTGGCAACGTATCCATGTGCAGCTTCATGCAGGGTAATGGCAAAAATGACGGGGAGCGCATAAATGGCGATGCCCTGAATGATGTTATCCATTAATAATTCCAAAGGGTGACAGATCACCTTTTCCAAGGCGGATGACTTTCGGGGTTGTTTCGGTCAGATCGATAACCGTGGTCATATCGGTACCGCAGGAACCGGCATCCATGACCAGTTCGATCTGATGTTCCAGCCGCTGGCGGATTTCCCCGGCATCATTCAGCGGCAGTTCATCTCCGGGAAGAATGAGTGTTGAGCTCAGCAGAGGTTCATCCAGTTCCGCCAGCAGTGCCTGTGCGACAGGGTGACTAGGGATGCGCAACCCAATCGTGTGGCGTTTAGGGTGCTGCAGACGGCGCGGGACTTCCCGGGTTGCTGCCAGAATAAAAGTATAACTACCGGGAGTGGCGGCCTTGAGTAGACGGTATTGCGCATTATCCACTTTCGCATATGTTGCGATTTCTGCCAGATCCCGACATACCAGTGTGAAATTGTGATTCTGATCCACTTTGCGGATGGCACGGATACGATCCATTGCTTCTTTGTTGCCGATCTGGCAACCCAGCGCGTAGCAGGAGTCAGTCGGATAAACGATGACTCCGCCTTTGTGTACGATATCGACTGCCTGGTGGATCAGCCTTGAATGAGGTGTTTGCGGGTGTATAGAAAAAAATTGGGCCATGGCTATTTGATGAGCTGTTATGGGTGGAAAATATCGAGTGCTTAGAACTGGCAACTGGCTGTTATCAGACTGATTTGTCGGGGGACTGTAGCCCAGTTTGTTCTGATCGTTCATTCAGAGTTGTTGCGCTGGTTTCGGCGTAATCAGGAATTTTCCATTTGGTCCATATCGGAGTGCATTCTGGAGGCAGTGCGGGTAATCTTCCCAGATCAAAATAGCTTTCTCCCGGACCATGATAATCAGACCCGCACGATGCATACAGATTCATGCGGGTGGCCAGTGCTGCAAACTGCCGTGTTTGTTCAGGAGTATGACTGGATGAAACTACTTCAATTCCCGCTCCTCCCAGCTCACAGAATTCATGGAGTAATTGTTCAAGCAGGTCATTTTTTAATTTATAGCGGGCCGGATGAGCAATGACTGCCTGGCCCCCGCTGCCACGAATCCAATCGATAGCTTCGTCCAGACTGGTCCATACATGAGAGACATGGCCAGGCTTACCTTTGACGAGATATTTCTTGAAAACGGATTTTACATTTTTGGCGTACCCTTGTTTCACCAGAAAACGGGCAAAGTGAGTGCGGCCGATCAGTCCGCTTGCACCTGCCTGTGCGCGGGCACCCTCAAAACTGCCGTGAATGCCGAACTTGTCCAGTTGTACAGCAATTGCCCGTGCCCGATCCATGCGACTGTCCCGGATATGTTTCAGTCCTTCGGTCAGTGGTGGATGTTCAGGGTTGATCCCAAGCCCTAGAATATGCAAAGTTTGGCCACGCCAGGTAACAGAAATTTCAACACCGCAGATCAATGTGATATTTTCCTGCTGAGCGCTGTGGCTGGCTTCATCCAGTCCGGCAATGTCGTCATGATCGGTCAGCGCCAGTACGTTCACACCGCGTGTAGCAGCGTGTGCCAGCAAGCGGGAAGGTGACAGCACCCCGTCAGAGATGGTCGAGTGGCTGTGTAGATCAATGTTGGGCATCGAAGAATGTGTAATCACGTGGCTTCCCATCATAGCAAATTACAGCCATGATAAAAATAGCCTGAGGGGTGCGGATATGTGCGAGCATCAATCTCTTACTGGGTTTTACAGGAAAGTCTTATGAATAAATTGGTAACAAGCTGGAAACATCTTTCGGCAGCACCTCATCGCAGCCTGTTTCTTGTGGGGGCTTTTCAGGCGGTATTGACCATTCTGTGGTGGGTGATGGAACTGGCTGGACGTGCCGGACTGATGGAAGGTGGAAGTTTTTCGAGCATCACGCCGATCTGGGTGCATGGATTTTTGATGGTGTATACGTTTTTTCCCTTTTTCATTCTGGGATTCTTATTTACTACGTTTCCCAACTGGATGAATGGCGAGAAAATCAGGGCTGATCAGTACATGGCAGTCTGTCTGCTGATGACAGTGGGTGTCGTTCTGTTCTATGCCGGGCTGGTTGCCGGAAAATTTCTGGTATCTGCCGGGTTGCTGCTGATGTTGATCGGATGGGCATATGCTATTGCTATCCTGTTTCGTGTGCTGTTTACAGCACCAGCTGGGGATAAGCGTCATGCCTGGGTGGCTGGTATGGCGTTTATTGCCGGGTGGTTGGGATTATGTGCCTATGAATTATGGGTGCTGACGGACAGTAGAGAAATGCTGGATTTTTCGCGACAGGCCGGTATCTGGTTCTTTATGCTGCCGATTCTGATGACGGTATCGCACCGGATGATCCCGTTTTTTTCGAGCCGTGTGCTGGAGAATTATGTTGTATTCCGGCCATTCGGATTATTGTGGCTGATGGTTGGCTGTACAGTCGTACACGGCACATTTCAACTGGCTGGCTTGCAGGAATATGCCTGGTGGGCAGATTTGCTGCTTGCCGGTTGTGCACTTTATCTCAGCTATATCTGGCAATTTTTCCGCAGTTTTCGTGTGCGACTACTGGCGGTACTGCATATTTCATTTGCCTGGCTGGGGATTGCAATGCTGTTTTTCGGGTTGCAGGGCATGCTGCTCTGGTTGAGTGGCAGCGATCGTTACTGGTTTGGGCTGGCGCCACTGCACATGCTGGCTGTGGGCTATTTTGCAAGCATGATACTGGGCATGGCGTCACGTGTCACATTGGGCCACGGAGGCTTTCCATTGGTACTGGATAGTCTTACATGGCTGCTGTTTATTGCCTTTCAGGTGGTAGTTGTACTTAGAGCGACTCCGGATATTTTCCCGGGTGTTTCACCTCTGGCGCCCGAGTTTTATCTGATTGCAAGCGGTGTATGGCTGAGCTGTTTCCTGCTGTGGGTAATCAAATATGCACCAATTTATTGGCGGGCTCGTGTGGATGGCAAAAGTGGTTAAATTTGTATTTTTACAACAAAGAGGAGTGCTGGCGGTTTGTTTTTACTGCATAGCCTTTATTCGTCGATATAACAGTTTCTCGAAGAAAGGCTATGCACATCATGTCAGATCACCTGAACTGTATGGGTGATACTATTACATGTATCCTAAAATAGATTTAGGATTAGTTCTTTTCTTCCGCTGGAGGTGTATCTTCTGTAGGAGATGCGTCCTCTGGAGCTTCCTCAGTCTTGTCGAGATCAGGAGCAGAATCACGTTCTATAAAAGCAGAAGGAGGCGGTTTTTCCATTGAATGTCCATCAAGGCTTTTTTTCTCTTCGCATGCGCTTAATGCAATAGCAGTGCATGCAAGCAATAAATATATATATTTCATGGTTTTTCCTCAAGTTGATTTGTTGAGAAGCTTTGGATGATAGTATAAGTGCCTGATTTATACAACAGTATGCTTACAAAAAGTGGTGTGAGCAGAGTATTCTCTATGGCAGTATTTCAGCCTTGTACGGGCATTTTTACGGTATTTTCTGGCTTTAGTGTGTTTATTTCCTGCTATTTTCATACGCTGAGCAGGCTTATTTCATCATCCATCGGGATGATGGTTTGCGATTCTCATTCAGTAAGATCGTTTGACGATAGCCTGTCGTTACCGGTAGCTTAGTCGGTATGAATACTGCTGAGCAATTGATACAAAACACCGGAAAGCGCTCGACTCCGGTTCGCAGTGCGATCCTGGATGTGTTGTTAAATGCTGAAGATGTACTTTCTCATAGCGAAGTATTAGAGCATCTTCAGCAATCCGGCACGTTTGACCGAGTTACCGTATACCGGGCATTGGATTGGCTGGTCGCCCAGGGTTTGGTGCATAAGGTGGCAGGGGCCGGCCGAGCCTGGCGTTTCCAGGTTACACGTAGTGAGGCCATGCATCGTCATGCTCATTTTCAATGTCACCACTGTCATAAAGTTTTCTGTCTTCCAGAGGTTCAGCCAGCTTTGCCAAAAGAGCTGCCCTCTAACTTCTCCATTGATTCCATCGAACTCAATATCAAAGGTATCTGTGCTGATTGTGGTCGCATCCTGACAAGTCGGTAACATTGCGCATTGATTGCAACATAGTTGCATATTAATTATTGTTATGTTTATACTTGCAACAGTGTTGCAAGTATAGGTGTCTGTAGGTACTCACCGACCCAACCATACATTTGCTGCCCAAATAGAGGGATGCTTGTGCAGCATTTTCTCCTTTCCGTCTGCGCATGTTGTGTCTGTTGCCTGGTATCAGCCGGCAATTGGGTGTTGACATGTAAAAAACGATAAATAAAAAACTGGGAAATATAAATAAGTGAAAAAACTGGAAACTTTGATCAGTCTGATAACTTTTGCGGGATTATCGTCATGCGTTTGTGCTCAGGAGGTAACAAACAATCCGGTTCGTGAATCTGAAGTAACTGACCGTACATTATTAAAAAAATTGCTTAAACCGGTGGTTGTGACGGCTGATCCTTTAAGTGGAGATCAGGCAGATATACCCCGCCCGGTAACAGTCCTGCAGCGGGAACGTATGCAAACACGTGATTTACGCACTGTTGGTGATGCTGTTTCTCAAGAGTTGGGGGTTTCTTCCAGTGACTTTGGACCGGCAGTCGGTCGTCCGGTGATTCGTGGTCTGGGTGGACCGCGAGTGCGGGTACTGGAGGACGGCATTGGTACGATGGATGTTTCCACGGTCAGCCCCGATCATGCCGTGGCGACAGAGGTATTGTTTGCCGATCAGGTCGAAATTTTTCGCGGGTCCTCGGCCTTGCTTTATGGTTCCGGTGCCAGCGGGGGAGTAGTAAATATTGTTAATCATCGGATACCCGAGCAGGTGCCTGATGAAGCTGGTGGCGATCTGTATACCCATTACAACTCGGTTGTGGATGATTTTACCGGGGCATTTCGGTTGAATGCAGGAGCAGGGCGTTTTGCCTGGCACCTGGACGGGATGAAACGGCATACCGGGGATTATTCCATTCCCGGATATGCAGAAGTTAAACCGGAATCCGATGCAAAAAAAGGTGTGCTTGAGAATAGCGACGTCCGGACAACGAATTTTTCCAGTGGCTTGTCTTATATCGGCGAACGGGGATTCCTAGGGGTTGCAGTCAGTCGTTTTGTTAATAATTATGGCGTTCCCGACCACGACCACGACCACGACCACGACCACGACCACGACCACGACCACGACCAC
>OBJA01001380.1_pt1 | contig 17049 bp, 10 predicted proteins | sample 1519751 | NCBI WGS metagenome assembly OBJA01 (sample SAMEA3881238, study PRJEB22517) | soil metagenome | biome: lake sediment; feature: soda lake sediment; material: sediment, water from around vicinity | place: India | collected 2013-12-23 | depth 3 m | reverse complement strand
CAGGTTGCCGGAATGATGGGGAATGCTGTTACCACGCCCAAGGATGAGATCAGGCTTGGCTGGTTCAGTATGGGAGCCGGAGGAGCTGATATAGGTACTGGCAAGCTGCTGGATCTGGTTCTGATATATCATGGAGGCACCCAGGAACTGGTCTTTGACCCAAACTCTGAGCTCGCCGACAACACATATATGCCAATGAACACCACCTATTTCAACGGACACATTCAGGCAGGTGAATCACCACAAATAATAACCCAACCGGTTTCTGTCTATCAATGTAACGGCAATTCAGCTGCATTCATCATGGAGACCGGCAACACCCTGAATATCCAGTGGGAAGTTAACACAGGCAGCGGATGGACGCCGGTTGCCAATTCCGGTGTGTATTCCGGTGCCAATACCGATACTCTTTCTATTTCTCTCGTTGATGCTTCGATGGATCAATACCTTTATCGCGCTCATCTCTCAAACCTTTGTCATCTTAACACCAATGTTGTCACCCTTAATGTCAGCACACCATCTGTAGATGCAGGTGCTGATGACACTATCTGTTTCGGCAATCAGACTTCACTTCATGCTCTGGCAGCAGGTGGTTTTTCACCTTACCTGTATGACTGGCAGGGCATAGCCCAGACACCTTCTGTTAACGTTTCACCAACTCAAGCCACTACATATACAATCAACCTTACCGACAGCCTCGGTTGTACAGCACAGGATCAGATAACTGTCTATGTAAGCAACCCTTTAGTTGATGCAGGCAACAGTGACACAATATGTTTTGGTGCTCAGACAACACTGTCAGCACAAATTGCAGGTGGTTACACACCATACAGCTACAATTGGCAGCACGGTGGAACCCAACCCCAAACAACTGTCAGTCCGACTGCAGGCACATTTTACCATATTTCTGTTATCGATAAGATTGGTTGTGTTACAACTGACAGTGTTTATGTTGAAGTCAGCAGTCCTGCAATATTTGTTGGTGATGATGACACTATATGCAACGGTTCATCCATAACCATAGGAGGATTCCCCACAGGAGGCTTTGGTCCATACTCATTTCTCTGGAACAACATGGACAACTCTCCGCAGATCACTATTACGCCCGCCTCTTCAGTATATTATTCCCTTACAGTAACAGACAAGTTCGGATGCACTGCTACTGATGATATCAACATTACCGTCAGCAATCCGGTTACTGATATTGGCATCGATGATACACTATGTCTGGGACAAAACAGAAACCTCTCTGCAAATACTTCAGGCGGATTTGCACCCTACGCTTATCAGTGGAGTACAACAGAAACAGGTTTGACCATCAATGTATCTCCTTCAGTAAGCACAGTCTATGATGTTACAGTTACAGACGCAAATGGATGTGTCTCCAGCGATCAGATCAATATTTTCGTCAGCAACCCGCAGGTTGATGCAGGAATCAACGACACCATCTGTTATGGCTTCCAGACAATACTTACTGCAACAGGAAGTAATGGTTATGCTCCATACAGCTTTACCTGGACAGGAATAGGCAGTGGCAATTCTGTTCAGATATCACCGACAATCACAGCATGGCATTCTGTAACCATGACAGATGCTGCCAACTGCTCAGTTGTGGACTCTGTGCTGATCTATGTCAGCCATCCGGTCGTAACGGTGGGCGATGATGACACAATATGTCTGGGTGATCAACTGACCATCAATGCAAACTTAACAGGTGGCCTCGCACCTGTAGATTATCTGTGGAACGATCTTTCGACACAAACAAGCCTGACCATATCTCCATCCTCAACCGGCATTTATAGTGTCTCTGTAACCGATAATATTGGTTGTCAATCTTCAGCATCAAAAACTGTTTATGTCAGCAACCCGGTTATTGATGCCGGATTGTCAGACACTATCTGTTACGGAAACCAGACAACGCTGTCCACGCAAACTACCGGAGGTTTTATGCCATACACCTATAACTGGCAGCATGGTGGCAATCAGGACATCTCCGTTGTAAGTCCTTTATATGGTTCTGTTTACTACGTAACGGTCACTGATATTGCAGGTTGTTATGCAACCGACAGCGTTTTTGTTGAAGTGAGCAATCCGGTTGTAATGTTGGGTAGTGATGATACAATATGTATCGGTGCCGTGACTACTTTATCAGGTGCATTAGCAGGAGGCTACGGGCCATTCACCTACCTGTGGAGCGATATGAATACAACACCTCAGATAACTGTTTCACCGGCCAGCACAACCAATTATTCCCTCACTGTTACAGACCGGTTCAACTGCATTACCACAGATGACAAAAATGTACTGGTCAGCAATCCGTTGACCAACCTTGGTTCAGACGACACACTATGTTCAGGGCAGAACAGAGACATCACGGCTGCTACAACAGGAGGTATTATGCCATACAACTATAACTGGAACACATCTGCAACCGTTTTAACCATCAATGTGTCTCCTTCCGTTCACACCAACTATCAGGTTACCGTCACCGATGCCATCGGGTGTGTTTCCGGAGACACAATCGGGATATATGTCAGCAACCCTGTCGTGGATGCCGGGATCAATGATTCTATCTGTTTTGGAGATCAGTCTATACTAACTGCAACAGGTAACGGGGGGTACATACCATACAGCTTCAACTGGGGCGCAGCCGGCAGCGGCAGCCAGATAGTTGCTTCACCAGGCACTACAACCTGGTTTCAGGTAACCCTGACAGATGCTGCAAATTGTCAATCCACTGACTCGGTTATGATATACGTAAGTCATCCGACAGTATCAACAGGGCCTGATGATACAATCTGTATAGGCACCCAATACACAATAACCGCTGGCACATCGGGCGGGACAGGCCTTATTCAGTATCTGTGGAGCGATGCATCAGTGTTCAGTTCCATTAATGTATCCCCCACACAAACTACATCCTGGTCTGTCACAATCACCGATCAGTTGAACTGCCAGGCTACTGACACATTCACTCTGACTGTGAGCAACCCGGTGGCTGATGCCGGCAATGATATTATTGTTTGCGAAGGAGCAACTGTGAGTTTTACCGGATCTGCAACAGGAGGGATAACACCTTACCAATATAGCTGGAACGGTACTCCGGGACAACAGATCAACCTTACTGCAAATACCAGCCAGCCCTTCCTGCTCCTTGTTACAGATGCTTTCGGATGTGCAACCACAGACACTGCCGGGCTGATCGTGAACCCAAACCCCATTATCTCTGTCTCTCCCGATGATACTATATGCTTTGGCGCCACAGCACCACTCTCTGCATCCACAACCGGTGGCACCGGTCCTGTTAACTACCTGTGGAGCACCAATGCAACCACCCCTGCAATTTCTCCTGTGATCATAAGTGATACAATTTTCTGGGTTATAGCTACAGACATCAACAACTGTACAGATTCAAATTCCGTCACCATTCTTGTTTCAGACCCATCTATAAACATTGGCCCTGATGACACTCTATGCAAAAATGACATAGCTGCTCTGAGCGGTCAGATTGCAGGCGGTTTTTCACCATTTGTATATGCATGGTCTAACGGAGCCTCTGCTCCGCAAACAAACATTACAGCATTAAACGACACTTGTGTAAGTGTTCTGATCACAGATTTGATCGGATGTGTCGCTGCCGACACAATATGCTTTGTTGTGAGCCAATTAACCGTTGATGCCGGTCAGGATGTTTCACAATGTCCACATGACGCATTAAACCTCAATGCTGTTGCTGCCGGAGGAATCGGCACTGTTGGTTTTCTCTGGAGTACAGGTTCCACAGTTGCTTCAACACTTGCCTATCCATACACAGACTCCATCTTCGTTGTTACTGTGAATGATCAGGCAGGCTGTTCCGCTGCAGACTCCCTCGAAGTAACAATGCACCCCGTTCCTTTGCCCAATCTTGGTCCCGATGACACAATCTGCATCAATCATATAAAAACTCTGGATCCGGGTGCAGGGTTTACAACCTATTTGTGGTCAACAGGCGATAATACCCAAACCATTGTTCTCGACGGCGCTGTGCTGGGCACCGGCACTTTCGATTACAGCGTTACAGTCACAAATCAATTCTCCTGCTCAAACGCTGATACCATAACTATTGTGGTGGATCCTTGTATTGGGATTTATGATGAAAAGCCGGAAAGAACAGTATCTATCATTCCAAATCCCGCGAATGACCACTTTAACCTCTCTTTCAATTTCCCGGGAGCTGTTATTTTAAGGATATATGACAACGCAGGGAAGCTTGTTGATGAAACGGAACTCTATTCAGACGGAACAGAGAGCCACAGGATCAGCACGGATCATCTGAGGGCAGGATTGTATCAGGTATCAATTATTACTTCAGGGGAAGTAATAACCAAAAAGCTGATTTTACGGAAATAGATCCGGTAATTGGGAATTTGGGGATTTGGGGATTCGGGGATTCGGGTAATTGGGTATTCGGGTAATCGGGGATTCGGGTAATCGGGGATTCGGGGATTCGGGTAATCGGGGATTCGGGGATTCGGGTAATCGGGTAATTTATGGATTCGGGGGATTCGGGGAATTGGGGAGTCGGCGATTCGATTCCCCGATTGGACAATTCAACGATTACTCTCTGCTCCAGGGAACTAAACATCGAAGCTCCGTAGGAGCGTAATATTGGTAACAATGCAGCCCCCCAGGAGCCTCTAAAGCTCCGTAGGAGCGCAATATTTTATTCTGGTTGGAGAATCCGTGGGTTCATAGTTTTAAGAGAAATCTGCAATATCAAGCCAATAAATGGCTACTGGCATGTATTCATCAATATTGTTACAGATTAATGATTGAATGTCAGTTAATAATTTTATATTACGCTCCTACGGAGCGGATTTCCTGTTTTCCTGTCAAAAAAAAAGTAACCTAACCCTCAAACTACCGGTAATATGCTTTCAGGAATGCGTTTATGCTATCCTCAACCCGCGTATATGCGTTAGAGACTTCAAATCTCTCGAACACATCTCCTATGATGCCTTCATATAGCTCGATATACCTGTCGGACACGCTCTTGACAAAAGACTCAGGCATTAATGGCATCTGCTGTCCTTCCCTGCCCTGGTAGCCATGCTCCATCAGCCACTCGCGGACAAACTCTTTCGAGAGTTGCTTCTGAGGCTCATCGTTATCCTGACGCTGCTGGTACCCTTCGAGGTAGAAATACCGAGATGAATCGGGAGTATGGATTTCATCGATCAGAACGATCTGAGCTCCCACCTTGCCAAACTCATACTTGGTGTCGACAAGTATCAATCCCCGTTCAGCAGCCATTTCTGTCCCTCTTGCAAAAAGCCTGCGGGTATAATCCTCCAGCATAAGGTAATCCTCTTCAGACACCAATCCTGAACTCAGGATCTCTTCCCGAGAAATATCTTCATCATGACCCACAGTTGCCTTTGTAGTTGGTGTGATCAGTGGCTCAGGGAAGCGGTCATTCTCCTTCATACTTTCAGGCATCGGCAACCCGCAGATCAAACGTTTACCACTCCGGTACTCTCGCCAGGCATGACCAGAAAGATAACCGCGTATCACCATCTCAACCTTGAACGGCTCAGCATACTTGCCTATAGTCACCATAGGGTCAGGTGTTGCAATCTTCCAGTTAGGAACAATGTCCTCTGTGGCATCGAGAAACTTCGCTGCAATCATGTTCAATACCGCCCCCTTGTAAGGTATTCCTACCGGTAACACAACATCAAACGCAGAGATCCTGTCGGTGGTAACCATCACCAACAATTCATCCTTAATGGTATACACATCACGCACCTTACCATTATAAACACCGGTCAAACCCGGAAAATCAAACTGTGTGTTTACAACTGCTTCCATTTTCGTTTTCTTTAGTTTATTTATCTTTTTTTTGCCTTACTCCTCTCCTATCCTTTCAGAATTCCGATGATATGCATTAATAACTTTTGTCACAAGCTCATGTCTTACTATATCTCTTTCGTCGAGATAAACAAACTCTATCCCTTCAATGTTCTTAAGAATTTTCGTTGCATGGAGGAGTCCTGACTGCTGGTGTTTCGGGAGGTCAATTTGCGTAATGTCCCCTGTGATGAGGAACTTCGCCGACTTACCCATTCTTGTGAGGAACATTTTGAGTTGCAGCGGTGTAGCATTCTGGGCTTCATCGAGGATAGCGAATGCGTTGTCGAGGGTACGCCCGCGCATGAATGCGAGTGGGGCGATCTCGATTGTACCCTCTTCGAGGTAACTTTGCAGTTTCTGATGCGGGAGCATATCCCTGAGGGCATCATAGAGGGGCTGGAGGTAGGGGTCGAGCTTGTCTCTGAGGTCGCCCGGCAGGAACCCGAGATTTTCACCTGCTTCCACTGCCGGCCGCGCCAGGATAATCCTTTTGACTTCCTTTTGGCGCAATGCTCGTACTGCCAGGGCTACGGCAGTATAAGTCTTGCCTGTGCCTGCCGGGCCTATCGCAAAGAGCATGTCACTGCTGCTGCTGCTCTTGACCATCATTCGCTGGTTCGGCGTCAATGCCCTTACAACCTTGCCGCCGCGACCGAAAACCAAAACATCATTATCTGCATCCCTTGGCTCAGGCTGCTCGTCAACATCACCACGAAAGAATCCATGAATCTGCTTGCGGGTTACCTCTCCATAAACACGGTAGTGACTCAAAAGGCTATCATATAACTGCCCGAAAAGCTGTATATCATCATCATCACCTATCAGCTTTATTACTTCTCCGCGTGCTATAATCTTCAACTTCGGGAAATATCCCCTGATAACATCCAGTTTCTCATCCCCGGCACCAAAAAACTCTACCGGCATTATATCTTCAAGAATTAAACTCCGTTCTCCCATCAATTATCAGTTTAGTTCCCGCATCTGGCTATTGAGAAAAGCACCTGTCTCTGTAAAGTTAAGATTTGTGGCATCAAAATTAAACAAAAAAACTCTGCATGCAGTAATTCTTGTTACTTTTGAGGCGACAAAGAGAGATTCGGGATATGGCAATCATCACATTGACATCAGACTGGGGTAACAGAGACCAGTATACGGCATCTGTCAAAGGGAGGATACTCTCTCTTCTGCCTGATGCTACCATCGTGGATATCAGTCATGAAATTGAGCACTTCAACCTCAATCATGCCGCCTTTGTTTTAAGGAACGCATACCATTGCTTTCCGAAAGGGACGGTTCATATCATCGGTGTTAACTCCATTGCAGGCATCAACACACCACATACGGTGATGAAGTACCATGGGCACTACTTCATCGGTGCCGACAACGGAATATTATCGCTGATATGCTCAGACAACAGCTACGAGATCTGGGAGCTTGACATAGCATCAGACACCGACTACTTCACCTTTCCGTCACGCGACACCTTTCCGAATGCTGCAGCACACATCCTGTCGGGGAAGCCTCTGAGCGAACTGGGTGCTACCGGCACCGAGCTGCGCACGATGATGCAGTTTGAGCCCATAATCTCAGGGCACCAGATACGAGGGAAGATAATCCACTTCGACCATTACCAGAACGCTATCACGAACATCACCGAGACTCTTTTCAGGTCATTCATCAAAGGAGCAAGATTTACCATCAGCTTCAAGACATATACTGGCGGGATCACAAAGATCAGCGAATCGTATGACGACGTGCCCGAGGGTGAAATCATAGCCCTTTTCAGCACCTCCGGCTACCTCCAGATCGCAGTCAACAAAGGTTCGGGCAGCAACTTGCTGGGACTGCTCTTTGATGACAGCGTGATGATCGAGCGCCACTGACCCCGTTAGTTCCGTCTATTTTCTTATTTTTGCAACGCATCTTTAATCACCAAACAAAGGTAAAACTCCATGTACACACTGCTGAAGAAAGAGATAAGTGTATTTTTAAGCTCGTTGACAGGGTATATTGTAATTACGGTCTTTCTGCTGATAAACGGGCTTTTCATCTGGATTTTCCCGATGGATTTCAACATTCTGATGTATGGCTACTCATCCCTTGACGGGCTCTTCATAATAGCACCTTTCGTGTTCCTCTTCCTCATCCCGGCGATCACGATGCGACTCTTTGCTGACGAACGCCGGAGCGGCACCATGGAACTGCTGCTCACAAAACCTGTCAGCGACATGCAGATCATCACCTCAAAATACCTGGCAGGGCTGCTGCTCGTGCTGGTAGCCATCCTGCCTACATTAATATACGTTGTTGCCGTGTGGCAGTTGGGGCTGGAACCCGGCAACCTCGACATGGGAGGCACCATAGGCTCCTATCTGGGGCTCTTCTTCCTCTCCGCCGCCTTCGTGGCTGTAGGGCTCTTCTCATCATCACTTACCGACAACCAGATCATCGCATTCATACTCGCCGTCTTCCTCTGTGGCTTCAGCTACATCGGATTCGAGTCCATACACAATCTCGACCTCTTCGGAAAGGTTGACCTCTTCATCAGGGCTATGGGCATCAACGCTCACTATGTCTCAATGAGCCGGGGAGTCATCGACACCCGTGATGTGGTCTATTTCCTAAGCTTCGTGGCACTCTTCCTGCTACTGACAAAAATATCCCTTCAGCGTAGAAACTGGTAACCCATATTTCAACAGGAATCCATTATGAAAGCAAGATTATCATCATATAAGTTACAGAACCTGATTCAGTTTGCGCTGGTTTTAGGGATTATCATTGTTGCAAACATCATCTCCTCTTTTCTCTTCACCAGAATTGACCTCACGGCCGACAAGCGCTACACCATTTCGAGAGCCACGCGTGACCTGATACGCAATATCGATGAGCCGATGATGTTCAAGGTATACCTTGAAGGAGACATGCCGTCGAATTACAAGAGGCTGCGCAACGAGACCAGAGAGATGCTTATTGAGTTCAAGGCCTACAACAAGGATATCATTTTCGACTTTATAGACCCCAACGATGCTCCCGACCGTGCCACGAGGAATGCCCTGCAGGAACAACTTTACAACAAGGGGCTGATTCCGCGGCAGATCACTGCGACCACGCAGGGAAAGGTCTCCAGCCAGATCATCTTTGCAGGTGCCATAGTCTCATACCAGGGGAACGAGTTTCCAATGGCAATATTCCAGACTCAGCTTGGCAGGTCGGAAGAGGAGATGATCAACAACTCCATACAACAGCTTGAATACACCTTTGCCAGTACCATCAAGATGCTTACCACAGAAAGAAAACCTACCGTAGCATTCACCACCGGCCATGGTGAGCTCACGGAGTCACAGACCTACGGAGCTGCCTTTGCCATGGCCCCCTTCTATAACGTCGACCGTGTTGAGCTCAATGGTAAAGGAAGTGCCCTGTTCCAGATCGACCCCAGGGACTCCACACGCTTACGGCCCAGGTTTGATGCCATCATCATCGCCAAGCCCGACTCAGCCTTCTCCAGGCTTGACGGATTCCTCATCGACCAGTTCATCATGTACGGTGGCAAGGTGCTATGGTTCATTGACCCTGTGTTTGCCTCCATGGACTCCCTGCAGGATACTGGCTCCACTCTGGGCCTCAGACGCCATCTGGGTATCGAACAGCAGCTCTTCAACTATGGCGTGAGACTCAACACAAACCTCATCAAAGACCTCAACTGCCTCCCAATCCCCCTCAACACACAACCCGCAGGCGCCAGACCGGAGTTCAGGCTCTTCCCATGGTTCTTCTCACCTTTGCTGATGCCAACCTCTGATCACCCAATAGTGAAAAATCTCAACGACATCAGAACAGAGTTCATCAGCAGCCTCGACACCGTGGAAACTTCGGGTGTGAAAAAAACCATACTGCTTACTACATCCCGATACAGCAAAACAGAGAACAGTCCCATCCCTATCAGCACCACCCTGGCATTGGAGAAACAGAACCCGGAACTCTACCGTGAACCACATCTCCCCGTCGCCGTACTGCTTGAAGGTGTGTTCCCCTCGTTCTGGGAATCGCTGCCACAGCCATCAGGCGAATCTGCACTTGTGAAGATCGACCGCAGCGAACCTACGAAAATGCTGGTGGTATCCGATGGCGACATCATCAGAAACCAGACGCAAAGAGACCAGAGCGGACAGGTCAGACCCCTGCCACTGGGGTTCGACAGATATACCCAGACACATTTCGGAAATCAAGACTTCCTGCTCAATGCCCTCAACTACATGCTCGACGACTCAAGGCTCCTCGAAGCCAGAACCAAAGACTTTAAAATCCGCAGGCTCGACCCCAAAAAACTTGAAAATACCGCACTAATACTCAGATGGCAGATCATAAATGTTGTCGGACCAATCCTGCTTATTATTGTTGCAGGAACACTAATCATATTCTTCAGAAAAAAACGTTATGCAATCCTTAGTGGCAAAGCAAAAAGCTAATCCTGTTTCTTTTCACAGGTTAAAGCAAACACAGAATTTTTAACATCAACAGAAATAATGAACAAACGAACAAAGCAAACAATACTGCTCTTAGGAATACTAATTATCCTGGTCCTTAGTGCTCTCATACTCCGCAAGAACTACTGGGCGGGAGGCACTGCCTTTTCTGACTTTGCAGTAACTGACACTGCCAACATCACGATGGTTTTCCTTTCTGACCGTGAAGGCAATAGTGTGACACTGGAGAGGTTAAGCCCTTCGCAATGGAGGCTCAACAAGACTCATGATGCCAACAGTGTTGTGGTGGGTTCACTGTTACGCACACTTTACAACATTGAGGTTAAGGGCATGGTGCCACGCTCTGCACACAACACCGTAATATCAGACATGGCAGCTAAAAACACCAAAATTGAAATATACCAGCGAGTACCACGAATTAAGATGGGCAGAATAAAGCTGTTTCCAAGGGTCATCCTCAGCAAGGTCTATTTCGTAGGCGGACCTACACAGGATCACCTTGGAACCTTCATGATGCTTGAAGGTAGTGACAAAGCGTTCATCACTTACGTACCGGGGCAAAATGCATTTCTCTCGCTCCGTTATTCAACCAGGGAGAGCGACTGGAGAGACCATACCATAATCGCACTAACAATCAATCAGATCCAATCCGTAGACGTCGAGATCCCCGGCCGCCCCGAAGAGTCATACAAGATCGTGAAAAGCGGCGATAAAAGCTTTGATGTGTTCCAGTACTACAATCAACCCGTTACCATACCCCTTGATACAATCAGAATACTTGACTTCATGGCATCCTTCAGGAACCTGAAGTATGAAGGACTTATCAACGATATGGACCCGATGAGGCGCGACAGCATCATCAACTCCACACCCATGCAGGTGCTTACCATCACCGCCATTGATGGCGGAGTATACACCATCAGCACCTTCCGCAGAAAGTCACCCTACGAATATGATGAAGTGGCACAAAAAGAACTTAAATGGGACAGGGACAGACTCTATGCTCTTATCAACGAAGGGAAAGATCTTACACTTTGCCAGTTCTATGCCTTTGACGATATCCTGAAACCATTCACATGGTTCCGCGCAGACTTCAAGCCCGAAGATCCACTATACTTCTACGAAGATGAATGGTTTTGATCCCATCATCGGAGGATCAGCTTCCCTGTTTTTATGTTTGTCTTATCATCTCTGAGCTGATAAAGATACAGCCCTCTGCCCCACCTGCTAACATCAAGCTCTTCACCAGGCATCAACAGTTGATCATAAACCTTCGAGCCGCTGAGGTCATATATGCTTACCCATAACATCCCGCTCCAGCCGCTCCAGCTTATTGAGATGCGGTCTGATGCAGGATTGGGGAAAACCCTGATGTTAATGGCTTGCTCAGCAACTGAAATCCCCGAAATGCTCTTGTCGGAATAGTAATATTCAGACCTCATCTCATCTTTCCAGACCCCATTAACATACATTTTCCGTACCGATTCCTCAAGCATGTGCAGAAAGAGTACCGGGTGATCATTGAGAATAGGGTAAGGCAAAAGCAACTGATCGAATGAATAGTTGTTGTTATAGACCAGGATATCATGGTAAAAATGCAACCAATGCATGGTCGACTGATCCCAGTTATAATGGTACACATCACCGACATTAAGGCTCAGGTCGTAAATATATTCAAGCATTTGATGCTTCCTGAAAAGCATCACACTCTGGTCATACCAGTAAAATACATAGGTTAGCGGCTTGTTTATAACATTCCAGGTAAACTCACTCTTCGCCAGAATGTCAAAAAAACTTGTGGCACTGTTCCACTCAAAAAATGTTACCATTACCAGGTTGCCATTCAGGTCATAGGAGTACTCATCCATATATGCCATATTGTAAATGCTGTTTATCTCGTCCCAGAAATAGGAATAACGTTCCGTGAGAACAGCAGAAGCATCATAGATGAACTCTTCCTTATAAACAAGTTTCCACTGACTTATTGAAAGATTGTAATGGTAATAGTGCTTTTCAGATACCTTTCCGTTAGTACCCCAGCTCCATTCAATCTTGATAGCTTCCTGCCACACCTGCGCTGGTATATCCCAACTTAGAGATTTCTGCATAGCAAGCTGCGACAACGGATTGTAGTAATACTCCTCCTTCTTCACATAATACCACTCTTGAACTGCAACATCCCATGAACATTCGGCGTATTGAGTGGTACGGCCGCAGGCATCGTAGCTGTAGTCATACTTCAACCTGTTTGTCCATGTGGCGGAGGTTGTATCATATGCCTCTATGATAAGGCTGTCGAGGCCTTTTTTGATAATTGCTGAAGAAAGGTTTTCCGGCGACTGCCCTGATAACAGTAAAGCTGTTAAGGACAACATGACTGTAAACATTATCTTATTCATGACGTGAGGTATTAGGGGGTGAATAATTCCAATGTTTCTCGGCTACCTCTTCACAAAACACACTTCAAAGACGCGTAACTCACCCCTAAAGTTACAAACAAAAAAGCTGAAAATCAAGTATTATAAAATATATTTTTCAATCAGGCAGAATATAAAACTGGCCTATCCCTTTACCAAAAGGCATTATCGTGGAAAGATATCTATCTTTGCCAGCGAATACAAATTATATTCATACAAGTGCCACAATTTGATCAGATTTTATGCTGAAGCCTCTCCTTATCATATTTGGGACTATCTCACTTGGGTTGGGCATTATTGGCATCCTTATACCCGGTTTACCTACAACACCTTTTCTGCTGCTCACTGCAGGCCTGTATGCCAGGAGTTCACCGCGGCTGCACAAATGGATGCTAAATCACCCAACAATCGGGAGATATATCAAAAAATACCGGGAAAACGGAGGGATGACGAGGCGGCAGAAGATCTATTCAATAACCCTGATGTGGTTAATGATCAGTATCTCTGCCACATTTTTCATCATCTCTCCGGAAGGGAGAGTGGCTGTGGTTGCCGCTGGAATAATTGGTACTGTAGTAATGGGCTGGATAGTTCCTACCGGTGGCAGTTAATTTTTCACACATCTGATGCTTGCGGCAAGATCTTTACCTGAGGGATATCGTCCTATCTGTCCGCTTGAGTGGTGGAGTGCACGGCTCCATGAAGTAAACTCATCTATTGCCGTTGAACTCCAGTAGTATCCTGCCAGGCCCAACGAAGTGTACCCTATGGTTGTGTTGTAAGAACCGCCGGGCATTGCAGAGAAGCCGGTGCTATTGGTAGCTTCAGTATTGGGCTCTGCCCAGTGTGCCGTGCCGGTCTCCTTCAGCTTGCCCCCCTCGGTAGTGCCACGCCAGGCAGTCTTATCCAATTCCTCCTGAGCCAACCCAATGTACGTTTCAAGCTCCTTCCAGTCACTGTCGGTCGGAATGTGCCACCCCTTCGGACAAGCTCCACGTACATATCCCTTCTCAACAAGCCCATCGTTGGTCGCTGCGGAAAAAGTATATAAACGTCCATAGACAGATACGTTTTCATCCTTGTCGTCATAGACCCGAACACCTTCAATAGTGCTGCCGTCCTTAAAAGTCTTTACCCTTAAATTCTCAGCCATCCATACCTGGTTGCCTATCTGTATTGTTTTGTATGTGTTGCCGTCATTATCCTTAACAGATCCGACCTTGCCATCCTTGGCACAACCGGCAACCAGTAATACTATCGTGTAGGTAATGGCCAGCATAAAAGAAACTCCTTTTGCTCTTATCATAACTCTATGTTTCACTGAATTACTACTTTACCTTGGTGGATAATGCTACTCTCACTGATAATTCTGTAAATATACACACCTCTGCCAATAGTGCTAACATCAACACTGCTGCCGTCAGTAATACCGCTTGCCAGCACCCTGCGACCCTGCATATCGTAAAGCTCAACCGTAACAGCTCCGTGTTGGATGCCGGAGAGTTCAAAGTTGATATTCGCTGTGGCCGGGTTAGGAAATATTCTTACTGTTGACGGCTTTTGCTCTTCGATACCAATGGTATGAAGCGACCAGTAAAGGTTTATGCGGCCATAATGCTCCCATTGGTAGATAATATCATCATAATAATACAACTGAAGCTGAGTAACCATATGGTTATAATACTCTCTCATTTCGTATTCATCATCATAATAAAATGGAAGAAGCAGATCATTGTACGGGAAGTTATCATTGTATGCATAAGTAGTAGAATCGTATAACTCCCATTGAGAAATCATCTCATCATAATACAGAAGTACTTCAGAGAGTAGATTATTGTTGGATGCAAAAGTTTTCTCTATTCTTTCAGAGGGCACCCAAATCATGTTGTAATCATCATAAAAACTTGAGTTATAAAGGATGTTGTTTGCAGAAGCATCGTAGTCATACTCCTCCTTCATATCAGCTGTCCATAGCATCGTGGAGTTGTCATATATTGAAGTAAGGATCTCGCCAACCTTTCCGGATGTATGATAGGTATATTCATCCCTGGTGTCCGGTTCAAATTTCTGAGCAAAATCGTCCCACCAGCTGGTTAGAATATCTGATATCCTGTTGGCAGCGTCCCATGTGTACTCCTCCTTGAATGAGATATCCCACTGACCCGGATGACCCCAGTAGTAATGCAAGATCTTGTCAAGCAGCCCTGATGTGTTATACTCATATTCCACCTTTGAATCAAACATCCATGTGGAGCTCAAGTCATCATAATAGCTGAAGAAGACATCGCTCACCTTTCCGGCTGTATTATACTCATACTCCTCAAGATAATCAGGAATCCACATGCTTGCCATGTCATCCCAATACTCCAACTGGTATTCAGAAAGCTTTCCCTGCATGTTGTAGCTGATCAGCTCTCTGCTGTGGGGCTTCATCTGCATAGATGAAAAATCTACCTCATTATTTATAATCAGAATTACTCTCCCGGCATTGTCATAGGTAAATACAGGCTTGATAAAAGGTATCCACATGCCCATATTGAGCTCCATAATCATGCTGTCGAGCCTCTGCTTACCTGTTTTTGAATCCGCTGCAGCGGAATTAAAGTGCTGCGCCCTCTTCAGTGCCGCAAGGTAAGGTTTCTGTTCTGCCTTTGGGTCACCTGTAAAGCTGAACTTTGATGCATTGCCGGTTATCCTCTCCTTGAGTGCCTCAGCAGAGGCTGATGGAACCTGGCTCCAGAGTGATGCTGCCATAAATGTAGCTATCACAAATAATAAAACTCTTCTCATCTTTTTAAACTTGTTGGTAAATAATGGTTGCCTGATCAATTCAAAACAATGACTATCCAACACTGCAACAGGTTGCGTGGTCAGATATTAAAATGGAAGACAAATTTAATACATAAACTATATGTAAATCACTTTCCGGTGTTCTTTTTTGCCGGTTTTTTCTGCTCCTTTTGAATTTGCTGATCATCAGGCAAAATATAGTATCCATCTCTTGACAAGAGGTTATCAAGATTTGCGACACCGAGCACAGTAACGGCGATGACGATGGCAGCATGCTCCTGGTATTCAGGGATGCTTTTGTTATATAGGTCACGTTCGGTGTGCCATATCTCCATGTAGTCGAAGTCATACCCTTTGGGGTCGGCGAGTGAGAATGTCATTGTCGGGACACCCTTGACGGCGAAGGGGCCGCTGTCGGATCCCCGGGCTACTTCCGGCCTTGTTGCAGGGTTACGTGTAGTAACTTTGAAGGGAAAATCCGGGTTAATGCTGTTCAGCGGTTCGCACACCTTTTCCATATCGGCCCTCATGGCATTGGTTACAGCAATGCCTGTTGGCACCAGCGGCCCGCTGTCGCGGTTGAACATATTGGAAATTTTGTCAAGCTTTTCGGGGTTTCTGTCAACCCAGCTCTGTGAGCCCAGCAGCCCGAACTCTTCGGCGGCGAACATCATTACCAGAATCGTACGCCGGGGTCTACCGCCCGCCTCCATAATCAGCCGCGCCGCCTCCATCACCGGTGTCACCCCTGAACCATCATCAACGCCACCGGTAGCTACGTCGTAGGCATCCAGATGAGCCCCCATGATCACATACTCTTCGGGGAACTCTGTTCCCGGGATCACGCCAATGACGTTGTGGAACTTAACAGGTCCCGGCCGGAAGTGGTTCCTGATGTCGAACTCCAGGATTACATCCTGCCTCTCCCGCACCATCTGCTCTATCTTCCGGTACTGATGCTCGTTGAGTTTGATATCCGGCACCGAAGGCAGGTTCTCAAAAGTCATGTTCATTATGTTCTTACGGTCATACAAAGCCATGATCGGGACAGGTGACGACTGGATGATGCCAAGGATGCCTGCTTCCACCATCTCCCTGTAGAATATAGCCGGCTCTTCCGCATAGGGCAGCAGGTCGCGACGCAAGTCGATGGTTCGGTCACGCCAGAAATCGCGACGTATCTGGTTGTTCTTCTTCTCGATCTCTGCGTTGACAAGCTTGATGGAGTCCCTGCGCCGATCAGCCTCCTCAGAGTAGTCCAACGGCCAGCCACGGCTCTCTCCCGATATCAGCACCCATGCACCCTTAAGCTTGCCCTTCATCCTGTCGAACTCCGCCTGCGTCTTAGGCTCAATCAACACATGGCCGCGCTGAACACCCTTCGTACCAGATGTGTACGAAGGAGTAGCAAAATGCAGGTGCATGCCCTCAACAGCAAGCAGCCTCCCGAACCACGGCCC
>OBJA01001379.1_pt1 | contig 17052 bp, 14 predicted proteins | sample 1519751 | NCBI WGS metagenome assembly OBJA01 (sample SAMEA3881238, study PRJEB22517) | soil metagenome | biome: lake sediment; feature: soda lake sediment; material: sediment, water from around vicinity | place: India | collected 2013-12-23 | depth 3 m | reverse complement strand
GCTGGGGCGGATGGTGCCAATGGGGCTGACAGATCGCAATAACCTTCCGGCAGACGCCGCACAAGCTCGATCAGGGTGTCGTTGAACATGCGTCCGCCGTCCAGGAAACCGGTGGCGATGAAGAACGTCGCCGGCAACCCGTATCGCTGCAGCACGGGCAGCGCCAGGGTCAGGTTGTCGGCGTAGCCGTCGTCGAAGGTGATGCAGGCCGCACGCGGCGGCAGGCGACCCTCGCCGAGCAGGCGGCCAGCCTCGCCCAGCGGCAGGACGTTGAAGTGGCGCGCGATCAGACGCATCTGCCAGTCGAAGGTGGTCACATCCGGTGTATCCGGCAGCAGAGGGTCGGGCTGTGCCAGCACGCGATGAAAGATCAGCGTGCTCAGGCGCGCCCGTGCCCCGGCCGGAGACAGCAGGCCGAGCGAGGCGGTCAGGGGGTGCGGAAGGGACGGATTCGGCATGCGGCGGTCAGGGCTCCGGGGGCGCGGACGGTGACGTGGAAGGCGGTGTATCGGATGCGGTGATGGCGGCGGTGTCGCGGTTCGCATCCGAGCCGGATGAACCCGGGTGCATGGGCGCGCCGCGTGTATCGACGGTACAGATGATATGCCGAAACTTGCCGTTGGGCAGGGGCGGGATGGTGTCGTGCCACTCGATCTCGACCTGCACACCACCGCCGAGCAGCTCGCGCAGATGCGCGGTGAGACGTGCTCCGGTGCTGGCGCGGGCCGAATCGGGCGCGTCCAGGGCCAGCATGACCACGATCCGCCCGACATCGTGCTGCACGATGCGATAGGCGCGCAGGCCGGCAAGGTCGCGCATCACGTGGTTCACCGCGCTGCCGTGGACCCAGCGTCCATCCAGGCCCACCAGCCCGTCATTGGACCGTCCGCTGACCGCTTCGAGCAAGGGCAGGCCGCGACCGCAGGCGCATTGCCGGGTGCTCAGCACACCGCGGTCGCTGGTGCGGTAGCGAATGAACGGAAACTCCGGCCCGGCCAGATTGGTCACCACGACCTCGCCCTCGTTGCCAGGGGGCAAGGGGCGCCCGTCGGCGTCGACGATCTCGACGATGACTTCTTCGGCGGTGACGTGCAGGCCACCGTTTGGGCATTCGCGGGCGATGAAACCGGCGTCGCGCGCACCGTACTCATTCGCCACACCGCAGCCAAAGGTGTCGCCGATCGCCGCCCGCCACTCGGGACGCAGCACTTCCGAGGTACAGAACGCCACGCGGATGCCAAGGTCGTCCATGGTCTTCCCGCTGGCGCGCGCGTGAAAGGCGAGACGCGACAGCGCCGATGGGTAGCCGAACAACATCCGCGGCCGCCATTGGCGGATCCCGTCGAGGATGGCGTCCATGCGTGCCGGCGTCAGATTGTGGGTCGACACCAGGCGGGAGCGAAACAAGGCGTCGCGCCAGCTTTGCAAGCGGCTCTGATGACCGGTCTCGATGGACGAGCCCCACAGCACCAGCTCGCGATCGCCGATGTCCACGTCCCACCACCGGGTCGCGCGCCACTTGGCCGCGATGTCGAAGCTGATCCGGTGTCGTCCGAGCAGAAAGTGGAGTGGTTCGCCCGAGGAGCCGCTGGTGCGCTGTGCGATCAGGTCGGCCGCGTTGTCCGCGCGCCAGGCGGCGAAGTGGGTGCGGATCATCTGCTTGTCGATAACGGGCAGCGCGGCCAGCGCGTCGGCGTGGGTGAAATCGCGGGCGTTCAGTCCATGTTCGCGCAGGTAGTCGCGATAAAACGGGACGTGGCGGGAAACTGCGGTGATCAGCTGTTGCAGCCGCTGCCCCTGATCGGACTCGATCTCGGCGCGGGTTCGCCACTGGCTGGCCTCGAGTTCGGCGCGAATCGCCACGCTGTCGTGGCGCTTGAGGCGTTCGTGCAGGGGGAACAGGACGGAAGACGCGAATCGTGTATATCTTGGCATGAGCTCACAGCGGTTCGCCGAACATGAGAATGATACGGAACCAGCAGGTTACCTGCCTGGTGCAAAGACTTCCGGCCTGTTCAGCCCGATAAAATCCGGATCAAAGCGAGACGACGCGCATACGCAGTACGTTACCATTATGCCCTGAGTGCACTCCCGGTGTGTCCCGCGGTGTGTTGTCCGTTGAAAAACGAGTTGTCCGGAAACGACCAGTTGAGATGATGTTTGCGGGTACAGATTGATCGAGCATCCAACTGCTGAAAATGAGGTACTTTCGATGACGTTGGATCCGCGCGGCCTGCGTGTCGTGCTTGTTGGCCCCTTGCCACCGCCAGCGGGGGGGATGGCCAACCAGACGCGTCAGTTGGGCGAACTGTTGTCTGCAGCGGGGGCGGAGGTCGAGGTAGTCCAGGTCAATGCACCATATCGTCCCGCCTGGGTGGGGCGCGTCAGGGGCGCGCGCGCGGCGTTCAGACTGGTCCCCTATCTGTTCAGGTTGTTCAGATCGTTCAGGCGTGCCCAGATTGTTCATGTCATGGCCAATTCCGGTTGGTCCTGGCATTTGTTCGCGATGCCTGCGATTCGTCTTGCTGCGTGTTTGGGGCTACCGGTGGTGGTGAATTACCGGGGCGGGGAGGCAGGCAATTTTCTTGCGCGAAGCGCTTCCAGTGTGCGCTCGACCCTGCATCGTGCTGCCATGCTGATCGTACCTTCGGGTTTTCTGCAGGAGGTTTTCGCACAATACGCCCTGCACGGCCGAATCGTGCCGAACGTGGTGGACGTGTCGCGCTTCCGGCCGAATGAGGGTAAATCAACCGATGCTCGGACGCCCCATTTCGTGGTGGCGCGTAATCTCGAGCGAATCTATGGAAACGATCTTGCCTTGCAAGCGTTTGCGAGGATCGTCACGGTCATTCCCGGTGCGCGCTTGTCGATTGCCGGATCCGGCCCCGAGCACGAAGCACTGTTGGCATTGGCCTCGCAACTCGGCATAGACGGTCGTGTCTGTTTCACGGGGCGCCTCGACCGTGACGAGATGGCCTCGCTGTACCGGGAAGCCGATGTCGTACTCAATCCCACCCGCGTCGACAACACGCCAAACTCGGTGCTCGAGGCGCTCGCAAGCGGTGTCCCGGTGGTTTGTTCCAGAGTGGGGGGGGTGCCGTATATCGTCGAAGACGAGCGCACCGCATTACTGGTCCCTCCCGATGACCCGGAGGCGCTGGCGGAGGCGGTTTTGCGACTGATTGCCGACCCGGTCCTGCGGCAAACTTTGGTCGACAATGGATTGAATGAGGTTGCGCGCTACCGCTGGGAGGCGGTGAAGGGGGAGATGTTTCGTGCGTACGCGGACGCAATCGAATCGAAGAGGCAGGAATGACACTGAACGTTGGCTTTATCGAAAGTGCTCGGGGAAGACTGTTTCAGGCGGTCTACACTCCCGATTCCGGCATCCACGTGGGAAGCGTCCTCTATGTGCATCCGTTTGCCGAAGAGCACAACAAGTCGAGACGGATGGCAGCGCGGCAGGCAAGGCAGCTTGCGAGTGCGGGCTATGTGGTGGCGATGCTCGACCTCTACGGTTGTGGCGACAGTGAAGGCGACTTCGAGGATGCAGGCTGGGCGGACTGGCTGGATGACCTGCGGGCTGGGGTGTACTGGCTGATCAAGAACCATCCCGGGCCGCTTGTGCTCTGGGGCTTGAGAACAGGTTGCCTGCTGATCGGCGAGTACCTTGCACGTGGTGAGGAGATCGGACAACAGCCTGCAGCCAATGTGTTTTGGCAGCCGGTGATCAGTGGAGACCAGTACCTTAAACAGTTTCTCCGTTTGCGTGTTGCGGCGGGAATGCTCTCAGGAAGCAGGGAAAGCACTGCGGAGCTGCGTGAGAGGCTGCTGGCTGGCGACGCGCTGGAGGTCGCCGGCTACGAAATCAGCCCAAGGCTGGCAGGTGGTCTAGTTGCAGCCCGACTGTCCCCTCCGCCAACCGGAAAAGTACATTGGCTGGAGGTGGTCTCCTCCGAAAGCGGTACGCTTGGGCCCGCCAGTCGCCAGTTGATCGACGACTGGCTGGAGCGAGGCATCGACGTCTCCCCTGGCGTTTGCCATGGCGAAGCGTTCTGGGGGACGCAGGAAATTCGTGAGGTGCCTGACCTGTTGCTTGAGACATCAAAGCGTCTGACGGGAGGGCCCGTCCATGAACGTGGTTGATCGGCATCTCATGATGGAAGAGCGCGCGTTCGTGTTTCGCATCGGTGAGGACGAACTGCCAGGCATTCTTCACCCGGGACGGCCGGAGGCCGGGCTCGGCGTTCTGATTGTCGTGGGGGGGCCGCAGTATCGTGTCGGCAGCCATCGTCAGTTTGTACGTTTGGCGCGCAGGCTATCCAAAGATGGGGTCCCTGTGATGCGTTTCGACTATCGTGGGATGGGGGACGCATCGGGAGAGTTTCGCAGCTTCGAGCAGATCAACGAGGATCTCTTCGCCGCAATCAATGCGTTCATTGCGCACTCCCCGGGGATCAAGAGAGTCGTGCTGTGGGGGCTGTGTGATGCGGCATCGGCTGCACTCGATTACGCCTGGCGTGATTGCAGAGTGTCGGGTCTGGTGTTGTTGAACCCGTGGGTTCGTACCGATGTCGGTCTGGCCAAGGCCTACCTTCGGCACTACTACCTGCAGCGCCTGACCAGCCGTGAGTTCTGGAAAGGGCTGCTGCGGGGGCGGGTCAATCCGCTTGCGTCGGTTCGCTCGCTGGGCGGGATCGTCGGTCGGATACTTCGCGCAAATGCTTCCGGGGCGTTCGAGGCGCGCCGCGACGTAGTGTCGAATGCCACTGATGGTGCCACAATGCACTTTGACCGTGCCCCGCTTGCACCAAATGAACCGTTGCCGGTGCGAATGGCTGTGGGTTGGAAGCGATTTCGAGGTGAGATCCTGCTCGTGTTGAGCGGGGATGATCTTACCGCTGCCGAGTTTCGGGACGTCGCTTCGCGTGAGGCGGCCTGGGATGGGCTGCTTCACGAACCACGCGTAAGCTGTCGGGTACTGAATGAGGCCAATCACACTTTTGCACGGCAGGCATGGCGGGAACAGGTCGAGGAATGGACGCTGGAGTGGCTGAGGCAGGGCTAGGGGTGAGTACCGATCCGATGAGACTGAACGTTCGATCAGACTCGATCGTCGACGTTGCTGACCAGTTGATTCTTACCCGACACGAGCACGAAGCTTTCTCCATACTCGTGAGGAGATGTTCTGAACGTGTCGAGCAAGTCCTCGAACGAATGGTGCGGAATCATTGTGACCCCAGTAGGGAAATCGAGGCCGCCAATCACAGTTTACGTTGTTCGCACTCCTGCTTCTGATCCGAAAACTGAGGTAACTCAATGGAGCACGCTCGGTATCGAACCAGATCATGCGGCTGCCCTGGATCGTGTTCGGTAGTGGTCTGCTAGTTTGATGCGCAAACTCAACGGCCGGAAGGTTCACGCCATTTGCGACACAGCAGTCGAGCCAGTAGTCGGTACGCCCCAGCGTGGGCTCGATGATCCACGGACTTCCAGATTCATCAAGTTTTACCTCAAGCGATACCGGACCAGAAAGTCTGAGAGGGGCAAAGAAGCGTTCCGCGATTTCGCGCACTACGGGATTCTGTTGAGAATGAGCAATTGTGGTTTGCCCCTGTGCGGGAGGACTGGAGCCCAGTTTTTGGCCCTCATAGCTGGCAAGGACGCGACCTTCTTCGAGGTAGAACGCAGTAAAGAACAGCCGATCGTCTTCGCCGGGAATCCATTGCTGAATCAGGAACGGCAGGGCATGCGCGTAGCTTGATGCAAGCTCTCTCAAGGCGCTGGCGTTATCGATCAGACGAACCTTGAAACCGGATAGAGGGCGAGTGGGTTTGACGATCGCGGGAAACGAAAAAGACGTCATGGAGATGGATTCAATTTCATCTACTGAATGGAGCAGACGACTCGTGGGATATGGTAAACCGTTGGCGCTACAATGGGCTTCGAGGGACGACTTGTCGAGCAGCGGCAAAAGTCGGTCCCTGCAGGGTGCCCAGCTCAAACAGTACTTGCCGCACAGGCGGTCCCAGTGCTCCCCGACAATGCGAACCATGTTGTCGTTGGTCAGGAAGAGAACAGGGTGTGTTTCTTCACGCAAGCTCTCCGCGAATGTGGTGAGTGCATCGATTAGCCGGTGGTCGTTGATTGAAGCTGTCAGAATGACCTCGTTGCAGCGATTTGTTCGGTTACCGGGTAGTCTCGAGTTCTGTTCGATTGCGGTAACTGAGACGCCTGCGTCATTGAGTGCACGTGCAATGGCAAGACCATGAGCGCAAAGGCCGACCACGACGGCTACTGGGGAAGGGGAGGGCATATACTCTTGCATTTTTTGCGCGCTAGAATGATGAAGACAACATGAAGGTAGGGTTGCCATGCGGGGTTCTCGGTCCAGCCGATGGTTGTGACCCTGCTGGGGCCTGCTGCTAGAAACGAGTTCAGTTTAATACATGACAGGATGATTCGATATGATACAGGCCATATTCCTGCGCCGACTGTTGATGTTCTCATTCTTGGCTTGTGGCTTGATGGCGAGTGGCGCCACATTCTCAGTGGAAGGATGTCCGAACCTCTCGGATACACGGCAGAACGATTACCGGGATCCATCAAAAAGCCGCTACTTGCGGACAGTGGAGCGTGCGCATTTTGACGAAAATGTACGCACTCTGCGATCTGGTGCGCGAGGATCTCCAGCCTCGAACATCAGGGGCGACTTGGAGTATACGCTGAACTGGTTTCCGAACCACCATGGCGCGCTCGAGACCCTGATGCGTTATGTTCAGCGTGAAGGAAGTCCGACGCCACGTGGTGCCGTGCACATCGAATGCCGTTTCAGGCTTGCGCGTCAGGTTGCCCCAGGCGATGGAATCGTACCGATGCTGCATGGGCAGTATCTGTATCAGACAGGGCAACTGGAGCGTGCGAAACTCTCACTTGCAGAAGCAGCAGATTTGGAGCCGGCAAACGCCAACATTCACTATAACGCTGGTTTGCTCTATTTCCGAATGAATGATCACCAAGCCGCTTTGACTCATGCAAGGCGTGCCTACGAATTGGGCTTTCCGCTACCAGGCCTTCGAAACCTGCTCGAAAGAGCGGGTTATTCGATTCAGGAATAGAGCCAGATGCGCGATCTGCTGCTTCTCAGTATTGTCATCGCCCTGATTCCTTGCATATGGAAGTATCCGTGGACGGGCGTGTTGGCGTGGTTCTGGGTTGGTTTGATGGTTCCACAAGGACACACCTGGAACTACATGCAAACGTTCCCGCTTGCTGTGGTTATCGGTGCCGTAACGATGGTGGCCCTCGTTGTCACGAATGAGCGGAAGCCGCTCCCGGTAACCCGGGAAGTGATATTGATGTTTCTCTTTGCAGGCCACATGGCGCTAACGAGCGCGTTCGCTGTGAATTCCACGGGTGCATGGGATCAGTGGCAGAACGTGATGAAGATTCTTTTGATGACCTTTGTGACCCCGATGCTGGTGTTTGGATCGAAGAGAATCATCTGGGTTTTACTGGTTGTGGCTGGGTCGCTGGCGTTCTATGGTGTAAAGGGGGGAGTGTTCACCATTACCACAGGTGGAAGCTACATGGTGCTTGGCCCACAGCGTTCGTTTTTGTCAGGAAATACATACATTGGGCTGGCAATGATTATGGTCCTGCCGTTGATTCTGGTTAGCGCGAGACTGTTCCGTGAGCGTTGGGTTGAGCTTGGGTGGCCTATCAAGCCTCACTGGTATGGACCAATTGGCCTTGGATTGTATGCATGCTTTTGGTTGACCGCGCTTGCTATTATCGCCACATACTCGCGCGGAGCGTGGTTGGGGTTGCTTGCTGTAGCACCGCTGCTATTCTTGAGAATGCGGCGGAAGGTGCTGATGGTCCTGCTTGCCTTGTTCGCGGTGGGGGTAGTCGGTGTAGCTGCTCCTGAGCGAATGACTCAACGCTGGGAAACCATTGGTGGATATGAGGACGATACCTCGGCGATGCAGCGGATTCAGGCATGGGGTGTTTCCTGGAACATGGCTATTGAGCGTCCGGTTTTTGGAATGGGATTTCGGTACGGTCGGATGGGGTATGACTGGTGGGTTTCATACGCCAATTTCGAAGGGCACTGGCAGCACGTGTTGTCTCCTCACAGCATCTATTTTCAGGTGCTTGCGCAACATGGATTCGTTGGTATCGGACTCTTTCTTTCGCTCATTGGTTTTACGTACTTGACACTGGGTAGAATCAAGAGAACAGGTAAAGCTAATGGCATAGTGTGGCTATCACAGTATGCATGGGCGATGCAAGTCGGATTATTAGGCTATCTAGTGGCGGGAGCGTTTCTCGATGTTGCATACTTTAACCTTCTATATGCATTCATTGCTTTGGCCATCATAATGCGTAGACAGTTGGATGAGAGCTCGGATTAGTCATACTCAACTGGATGTTGAGAAGATAAAAACTTTATTTAAAGGATTTATAAAAATTCAACGTTAGGAAGAATTTCTACCCAAAATAATTGATTTAGTTGGCGCCACATTTTTGGAAAGAGCTTTATATATAGATTTTACGGCGCTACCTTAGCTACAAAGAGATTGAGATGATATCTATTGTTCCTTGGCGAGTTCGTATTTTATTTTCAAAAGTTCAAAGGTACTTAGTAACTAAACGTCAAAAAAGATACATCAGAATGCACCCAAAACCGATCGTAGCTGTAACGGGGAGTGTGGGGAAAACTACAACATGCCGCATGCTTTCTCACATACTTAGCGCTAAATTCGGGACAGTTGGAGTGTCAGGTACACAAGGTTTATGGATCAACGATGAACTAGTCAAGCGTGGTGATCATTCAGGTGGCTATAGCGCGCTTCATTTAATGAATGATGAAAATTGCCAGGTTGTCGTTGCTGAGTTCGCACGAGGGGGGCTAATTTCATCAGGACTAGTTTTAGATAGCGTTGATATTGGGGTTTTTTTGAATGTTTACGATAATCATCTAGGGTTAAAAGGTATTGAAACGCGAGAACAGCTTGGGGATTTAAAAAGTCAAGTGATAATGAAGGCTCGGCATGCTGCAATTATTAATGCCGATGATGCTAACTGTATGCGTTATTACTCATCTATTTATGCTAAATTAATTTATTTGATTTCGCGTAATAAAGATAATGATGATGTAAAAAAACACATGATAAATGGCGGTCGTTCTGTTGTGCGCGAAGATGGCCGAATTGTTCTGTATCATGGTGTAAATGAAGTGAATTCAATAAATGTTGACTCCATTCCAGATGGATATAATGGAAACTACTTGCCGGGAGTTGTCGCTGCAATGAATGCATTTGCCGTCGCAGACAGCCTCGAGGTTTCTTCAGAGCTTGTTCGTGAACGCTTGCAAACATTTCGTTCCAGTGTTCAATCTAATCCAGGACGTATGAATCAAGTTCAAATCGAACCGTACGAGCTTTGGCTGACGTGGGCAGATGGGCCGGAGGCTATGCGTGAGATTGCTTCATTTTTTGAATTTAAGCACTGTTTAGGCCGAAAGATCATAATGCTTGCGCCAATGGGAAATCGAAGCGACGAATTTTTGAGATCAATGGCATCGCAGGTTGTCAACACATTTAGCTACTTCATTTGCTCCGACTGGAAAGATCTTCGAGGTAGAAAGGCCAAAGAAGCTGCCTGCCTAATTGCAGAAGAGCTAGTTTTAGGTTCAGTCGATAAATGCAATATATATATTGCTAATAATCATGAAGACGCTGTTCGGTACGCATTTTCAACAGTTGAAGAGAATGATTTAATTCTATTTGTTACGATGAGCGGTGATCAGGTATTGTCGTATTATAAGGACATGTCATTAAACAATGTTATTCAATAGAAGTAAATTGATATTTTATTGCGTCCGTTAGAATGATTTCCGGAGGGGGTATGTCAAAACAAGTCGACAAATCCCATTATGCATTCAGTCGTTATATGCATAAAAGACGATGGGCGAGCGTATGGCATCAGATGAATGAAGTGGTCTCTTTCAATCCTGATCGAGTGCTCGAAGTGGGTCCTGGTCCAGGAGTGCTGAAAAGTACATTGAATTTATTTGGGGTGAGGGTTGAAACAGTTGACATTGATCCTGAATTAAATCCGGATCATGTCTGTTCGGTGCTTGATCTGCCATTCGAAGACTGCGAATTCGACGTCGTATGTGCTTTTCAGATGCTGGAACATCTTCCATTCGAGGAAAGTGTTATTGCGTTCTCTGAGATGTCCAGGGTGGCAAGAAAGGCCGTGATTCTCTCTTTGCCCGATGCGACACGCCGTATTCCTCTGGTTATTCATATGCCAAAATTATGTGATTTAAGGATTTTCTTTCCAAAGTTCTGGATGAAAAAAAAGGAGAATCATTTTGATGGTGAGCACTATTGGGAAGTGAATAAAAATGGATATACGTATGATGCAGTAAGGCAAAAGTTTTCGTTAAAAAGCAAGTTTTCAAATTTTCGCACTTTTAATGTGCCTGAGTATCCTTATCATCGTTTCTTTGTTTTTTATTCAGAAAAATACTTTTGATTTTCTTTGTCAGTTTTCGTTTTAATTCAAATAATCCGGAAAGCTCAGCCTCGAATGCAATGTTCGAGACCTGCTCTCCATCCAGTATTCTTGGAATCGAAAGAAAATCGCAAGAGCCAGAGAAAAAACCGTTATCTGTGGTCGTTGCACTGATGATGTTCATTCTCTTTAGGCCGAAAAAATGGTTTTCATTCCATTCTCCGCTTGGATAGCAGAAATGTTTTAGCGTACCTGGCGTGATGCACTTCAGTCGATCACGATTCTCTTCGATTTCTTGTTCAATAACATTGATTCCATTTACCTCGACTCGATGGCGGTGAGTGTGAAGTTGAAGATCCACTCCGTAATCACGGCATTTTCTGGCTTCATCGGGTGTGACAAGATGAAAAGCACGTGTGGATTGGATCAAACCCCAATCAAGACCAAGTTCAAGGCAAAGATTCTGCAGAGCTTCAGTTTTCTTTTCGGTTTCTTCAATGCTTTCTATCTGAGCGTACAGTTGTGCGTGCAACTGGGCTCGCTGATCAGCGGCATCCAGATCTACGGGAAAAGTCACCCTGACTGTGTTGTGAAGGGGAACGAGTTTTCGATTGGGGCTGCACGCAAGCATGTATTGAAGCAATACACCGGTAACTGGAGTCTGCTTTTCAACATGATAGGTTGTCAGATAAAGGGTTGCTGGAAATTGGTGTCTGGATAGTGCTGGAAGCATATGCAAGAAAGTCCCATACCAACCGTCATCGATTGTGATTACCACGCAATCACGAACCGGTTTGTTTTCTCGAATGCGCTCAATGGCCTCGTCTAACGAGATTACGCTATAGCCGTTTCTTTTGATTGATTCCATTCTGGATATAAATCGGCTGGGAGACATGAAGAGAAAATTGAATGGATTCTTCTCATTATCGAGCAACCAGATTCCGTGATAACAAAGGATACGAACTTGGTTTCGAGTTAGATATCGACTCAATTTGAATAAACCGAGCGCGCGTGCTGCGTACAAAAGGGCGTTGTGGAGTCCAGCTTTAGTCATCGTTGGTGGCGTGCCAGTTGAGTAGTGAGGTGCGCGGCCATATCAGCAGGTGGATTCTCGGAACGTACAAGCCCGCCCGAAAGAGTTGTTGTCGATTCTTTGAGCGATTGAGTGCGCCGGACTCGCCTGCAGGGTCGTCCTTGGTATAGAAAATTTTCGCTCCGTGTTGCAGAGGGTAGTCTCTAAGATACTTCAAATGTGGACTGATTTCGGAAAGCTGAGGGTCTCTGAACCAGCTGCTCGCCATGACACCTTTCAGGGATGGGTTCGATTGCAAGACCTCGGCAAGCACTCTGTAGGTTCGAATCCATCCTGCCGGATTAAAATTGGAAAGGCTGTCTGGATGAGCGTGAAGTTCAATCAGCGGACGAAACCCTCGAAGTTCAAGCAGAACCGTTCTCGCTAACGCGAAACGCTCAGTGAGTAAGCAAGTAAATAGAAGACTTCTTGGAATACCGGAATCGACTTCGAAGAACTCCGCGCCAGCGGGAATGAGTCTTCCGGAGGCAATTGCAATGTTCTTGCGCCAGCGGTCTTCATTGAAATCAATATCCACAGTGCTCACTTCAATCGAGTCGAGTATTCGTTTGAGCTCTATTGGATAAAGATTCGCAATGAAATGCGGAAGTTTCAAACAAGATTTTTCGAGTTTAAACCTGGATACAATGTATGCTGCAGTGGCGCGTAATACTATGGCTCGATGAGCGGCTGTAAGTGAGTTGGCCAGGCACATGAATTCACCCAGTAGATGCTTCTGACTGTGCTTGCTTTTGAACTCGGTGCTCTCGAACTTATGAATGATGAGTTCCAAAACGTCGCGCGCATGCGTTGAAGATTGTTCCGTACTAATTTCTTCAACAAAACGTCGATGTAGGAAGTGAGCGCGCGCTACGCATTGCGTGATCGTGAACTCATGGGTGGGTGGTTTGGCATTCTTTGTCAATGCTGCCTACCTCGATTTACAGTGTTACGTGTTTGCATGAGATTGTGAAAAGAGCTGAAAATATTCATTCTCAATGCGATATACTTACCCCTCTCGCAGGGGGCTTGAAGTCTGGTTAACTGGAAGAAACATTCCGCTGCTGTCTAATCAGGTTTCAGAAATGAAGTGCCCTGGATATAAACGACTATATCATTGTCAAACTATATGAATACGATGCGCATGAGTTGTTCAAATCCGATGGTGACCGTTGTATTGCCTGCATACAACGCGCGAGAACATATTGCTCAAGCCATTCACAGTATTCTTGCTCAAGATTACAGCTCATTGGAAGTCATTGTGGTTGACGATGGGTCATTGGATGATACCGCAGAGCTTGTCAGGCAGAAGTTTCCGATGGTGCGTTTGTATGAGAAGGAGAATGGTGGGGCTGCAAGTGCACGTAATTTCGGTCTCCGAAATGCGACGGGAGAGTATATTGCTTTTCTGGATGCGGACGATGTCTGGTTGCCTGGCAAACTTCATGCGCAGATTCGTTATATGGAGTCGAACAGCGACTGCCGTCTGTTATGCGGAAAGTTCTCGTTTTGGCTTGCTGATGAAGATGGTTTCTTTCCAGAACCTTCAACGCTTTTCCCTGAGGTTGGTGTGGCGAAGGTGGAAGTGGGTTGTTCGGGCTGGGTCTACCATAAATTGCTTCTGAGCAATTTCGTCTGGACCTCAACGGTGATCATGCGGCATGAACTGATCGAAGAGATTGGTTATTTCGATGAAAGTTTGAGGCTGGGTCAGGATTATGATTACTGGCTCAGAGCCTCCCGGGTTACCGAGATCCATCGGCTCGAAAACATTGTTGCGTTGTATCGAAAGCATGAAAACAGTGCAACGATGAAGGGTGTTTCGATGACCAACCATGCGGCAAGAGTTATTGAAATGGCGGTTTCGAAGTGGGGGAGGTCAGGGCCGGACGGAAGTAGTGTTTCCATTCGTGAGTTGAAGTATCGCCTGTACCGTATCTATTTCTCAGCCGGCTATGGTTGCTATCGAAATGGCCGCTTGAGTAGAGCGGTTCAGGAGTTCACGAATGCGCTCAAGGTCCGTCCAGTTTGTCTCAAGTCCTGGGCCTATTTGTTACTTTCGCTAGGTGGGCGAGTTGCTGAGAAGCTGCGTATGCGGCAGTAGATACTTGAACCGAATGTGATCTACTGGATTTTCTCCTCCAATTCCAGCAAGTACACGGTCGTCATCATATACCATGGAAGCATGTTTTTTCGGGTGCTGAGCAGGTCAAAGAGTATTCGTGGCACAAGATAGCCTTGCCGGACGAAATTTGATCGAAGTGTGTGGCGCTGGATCAAATATTGCGCAAGCTCTTTGATCGAGGATCGATAGTATTGATGGGCGTCGGCGTTCATGGAGGCGCGTTTCGTTTTGTCCTCGAAAGGTATTCCGGCATGGTTCGGATATCCTCTTCGAATCGCTTCGTCATGAAGTCTGTTGTCAAGAAACATCGAAGGTTCAACCGACGTCAGAAAATCAAACAGGTCGTGATCAAGATAAGGGCAATGGACAGTGGGAACGCCTGACATGATTGCATAGGGGATCATGCCGACCATACGGCGAGTTCTGTTCCAGAATATGAAAGACAATAATGGATTTGCCGTTTCGGCGTGTTTTTCGAGCTCCTCTGCAACACGAATGGCGGCTGTTTCTCGTGATGCTTTTCGCAATAAATTTCGAGAAAGAACGGTGTTGTTGTAGCCTTCTTTCTTGGAGCCATATACTAGTTGACGGGCTAGTTCGCCAAAACGACCTTTGTTGACCAGATCGAGGCGGCTATCGTCGAGCATGAAACCGCCAGAAAGAACACTGCCGGCGAGGCCGTCATAGATTGTGTCGACGTTAGAGGCTTGCAGGTAGGATGCTAACGGAAGACTCCAGGAGTGTCCTCCACCACAGTAATTTGTAAGGTGCACATCCTCGCGCACTGCAGAAAACCAGGAAACTGGTCTTGCAATCTGTCTGTGCTCAATTCCGAGTTCTCCCGTAATTATCCCGGCGATTCTCATGTCTTCGTCGGTTGCGGGAGGGCGGTACTGGAGTGTGGGGCAGAAAGTTGGTGCATGCCCTTGTTTAGCGAGGGAAAGCAAGATATGACGAGAGTCACGCCCTCCGCTAAGTGGAACCGTGAAGTCAGTGCCTTCAGGCAAACGTCGTTTGATGGCACGATCAAAAAGTTCGATGTACGTATCAACGGCTTGGTCGAAACTTAGGAACTGGGTAGTGCCGAATGCGGTCTCGTCCTTTCTGTGTTCAATACTCATCTGTCCGTTTTCCCAAATTAGCGTGCTATTTGGTGGCAGGACCCGGATATGTTCAAAAGGGGTATCGTCTCCTACACAATGTCCAAGACGAAGTATCACCGACAGAGCGGTAAAGTTGATTTTTTTAGGTATGTTTCCGTCAAGAATTTTGTCGATGAAAGGTGAGATTCGAAGCTCCCCTTCATGGTTTGAATAATAAAGAGGATATATGCCATATCGCTCATTCTGAACGACAAGCTTCTTTCCATCCCACTTCCAGGTGACGAAGATTCCTTCATTGCCGTGCCGGCTTGAGAACGAAAGGCGTCTTCCGAACTCGCAGACAGGTGTTCCATCCGATCTTGCGGACCCTTGAATATTCCGAACGCAAAAGTAGGGGCGTTCCTGTTTTCCAAGGTTGTTGATTTCCGTCTGAATCATGGTGAAGGAGGTCCGTTGGCTATGTCTTTTTTTGTTGAGGTCGTTCAGGGTTAAGGTTGGTTTCCGGTTTTGCCCGCCTCGGAAGATCGAGAATTGAATTTGTTTACAGCCGCGCGCAGAATGTTCGGGCCAAGCATCATTACTGTCATTGGGTCAGCACGAAAGGTTCTTCTTACCACGTTCATGTCGATGCTTTCACGTCGGGCGAGCCGATGGAGCAGGTTGGCGGCAAAAGAAAGTCGGTTGCGATCGAGCTGCTGCCGTACAAAAGTCCTCTGGTCGTCGCTCAGTTGTACATTTCGCAAAATGTACTTGGTCATTTCAATATAACTCGAGAGCAGAGATATTGACTTTGGACTCCCCCAGCCTGCGCTGTCGAAGATGTTGATGCCTTCTCCCTCAATACCGTGAACATTAGTTGAGAAAGCCACTTTCTTGATATAGGGGCCGAGCTCAAGTTTGAAGACGCGATCCTGACCGTTAAAAAATTGCTTTCGAAAACGAATTCCGGGCGCTACTGAACGGCGATAAATGGTAGTTGAAGGGCCAAGAATGTTGCTGCGCCTCACAAGAAAATCGAAAAAATCACCTTTGTATTCGTATATCATTCTGGATTCGTCAATTAGAATGTGGTTTCTGGGGTCCAGATTGAGTTCTGGATTTGGATTCCAGTCAAATCGTGTTTCTTGGTGCCCATAACGCTGACTGTTTGAAAAGAACAAGTCATATCCTTGTTCCAGCGCCATCACGGCGGTGTTCAGAAAGTCCGGCTTCCAGGCATCATCGGAGTCCATTAAGGCAATATAGGTGCAGTCCTTGGGCAGGTTTTCAAGACAGGTGTTGCGGGCGGCACCGGGCCCGTGGTTCTGTTGAACGATTACTTGAATCGATGCGCCAGCGATCAGGCTGCTATCGATTTTCTTGATTTCATCTTCGGCCGAAACCGGCGATCCGTCATCCGTAATGACGATACTCAGCTTGAAGCAGCCTTTTTGCTGCAGGACTGAAGTGACACAGGGCGCAAGTATTCCCGGCTTTCGCTGAAAAAAAGGAATGATGACCGATACGACAGGCGTGGCATTATTCATGGTTTCGGATTAAGTATATTCTTGCTGATTCATGTTCTTGAGAAGGGCGAGGCAAAACAATTGACAAGAATGCGCAAGGCAGACTTCAGATGTGTAAGTCCCGATGTCCAGATTCGCCTGTCACTGAACAAAATCCTCAGGGCGAGTGTTTTGTCACGGCAGGCTACTGCCTCCGCTGCGTTCTTCAGTTTTCTATGGGCGAGAGCTTGTAGTGCTTTCTGACGCAGTTGGGAATGGTCGGTTAATACATGACGAGTCATCATGTTGTTTGTTTCCCACGCGGATACAATGTGTTTTGAGGTTCGTGAGGACGAAATACTGCTGGCAGAGTGGTGCAAACGGTAAATTCCGCCCGGTGAGGTGATTCGGCGAGCAGCGGAAATCACCGAAACCGTGCGAGTGCAAATGTCACGATCCTGGGAACAAAGTAATCGCGAATTCCAGCCCCCTATTTGCTCTAGCGTTCTTCTTCGATAAAGAGGCGCGAAAGTGCATAGATAATTCAGTACGACCGAAGATACGGAGCAGTCCGCTTCGAGATCCGGTCCTGGCATGAGACGCCGAACGCCGTTACTATCGACCAACCACGAGGAATAAACGAGGTCGGGCGCTGGTAGGGTCTGATATGCTGAGACTTCACGCTCGATTTTCTGCGGCAGCAGAAGATCATCCGAATCCATGAACTGAATGAACTGACCC
>OBJA01001378.1_pt1 | contig 17053 bp, 10 predicted proteins | sample 1519751 | NCBI WGS metagenome assembly OBJA01 (sample SAMEA3881238, study PRJEB22517) | soil metagenome | biome: lake sediment; feature: soda lake sediment; material: sediment, water from around vicinity | place: India | collected 2013-12-23 | depth 3 m | reverse complement strand
CTACCGCAGCCCGGAAGAACGACGTGCCAGCCATATCCTGATCCGCGTCGATGAAGGCGCCAGTGAGGGCGCGATCCGCTCCGCCCGCGAGCGCGCCGAGGAATTGTTGGCGAGGATTCGCCAGGGTGAGGACTTTGCTACACTGGCCAGTAGTGAGTCGGATGACCACGGTTCTGCCCGTGCCGGTGGGGATCTGGGCTTCTTCGGTCGTGGTCTGATGGTGGCCAGTTTTGAGGATGTGGCCTTTGCCCTGGAGCCAGGTCAGGTCAGTGAATTGGTGCGCAGTCCATTTGGCTTCCACATCATCCGTCTGGAGGCGATCCGTGGCGGTGAACTGGAGCCCTATGAGGCCGTGCGTGAATCGCTGCTGGCCGAGGTGCAGCAGGAGTTTGCCCAACGCCAATTCTTTGAGCGGCTTGAGCAACTGGCCACCTATACCTATGAGCAACCGGATACCTTGAGTATTGCCGCCGAAGAGATGGGCCTGACGGTGCAGACCTCGGCATTTCTCACCCGCGAGGGTGGCCCGGGGATCGGTGTGCATCCGCGCGTGATCAGCGCGGCCTTTTCCGAGGATGTGTTACAGCGCGGCGTCAACAGTGATCCGCTGGAGATTGGGCGTGATCAGGTGATCGTGCTGCGTCTTAACCAGCACCAGCCGGCGGCACTGCGGCCACTCGAGGAGGTGCGCGAGAGCATTGTGCAGGCCATGACCCATCAGCGCAGTGTCGCACTGGCCGAAGATGCTGCCGCGCAGCTGCTGGAGCAACTGCGTGCCGGGCAATCGCCTGCACAGCTCGCCGAGGCGGCCGGCCTCGAATGGCATACCGATATCACCCTGCAACGGGACAGCCAGGAGCTGGAACGCGGTATCGTGCATGCCACCTTTGAGATGCGCCGTCCGCAGACAGGACAGCCGTTGAGCCGGCAACTGGGTCTGGCCAATGGTGATCAGGCCATCCTGCTGCTGCATCATGTGGAGGACGGTGACCCGGCTGGCGCCAGTGAGGAGATGCGCCGCCGGGCAGAGCAGATCCTGCTGCGTGCCGAGGTTAGCGTGGTCAGTGACGCCGTGCTGGCATCACTTCGTGATCGTACCGACATCCAGATCCGCCGCTAAGATGATGGATAACCCCACCACGTTGCGTCGTCGGGGCTAGCTCGCCATGCTCGGTGCGATTGGCAGGTTGCAATTACACTGGCAGATCCTGATTGCTCTGTTCCTTGCCATCTTCATCGGCCTGCTGGTCGGTGAGGAGGGTGCCATCCTCGGTGTTACCTTCTACGCCATCTTCGACTTTGTCGGCACGCTGTTTCTGAATGCGCTGATGATGTTGGTGGTGCCGCTGATTATCTCCTCGATCATCGTTGGCATCGCCGGGATCGGTTCGGGGCGCGCGCTGGGAAGCCTAGGTGGCAAGACCCTGCTTTATTACGTGCTCTCCGGCCTGCTGGCGGTGCTGGTCGGCCTGGCCGTGGTCAATACCATTCAGCCTGGGGTGGATGAATTGGGCCCAGTCAAGGAACGTATCGGCCTGATGGCCGACACCAGCACGTTTGAAGAACGTGTCGCCGGCAAGGGTACGGCCGATGTGGTGGAGATCTTCCTGCGCATGGTGCCGACCAACGTGCTTGCTGCTGCCTCGCAGGGACAGATGCTTGGGGTGATCTTTTTCAGCCTGCTGTACGGCTTTTTTATGACCCGCGTACAGGAGGCCTATGCCGAGGCGCAGTACAACTTCTGGCATGGTGTCTATGAAACCATGATGAAAATCACCGATCTGGTGCTGAAGTTTGCACCGTTGGGGGTTTTCGCCCTGGGGGCGCGGGTGGTGGCCTCCACCGGCTTTGAGGCCTTTGTGCCGCTGTTGTGGTTTTTTATCGCGGTGGTCACCGCACTGGCGATCCACTTCTTTATCACCCTGCCGTTGTTGCTGGCGCTGGTGGCGCGGGTCAATCCGTTGCGCCACTATCGGGCGATGGCCCCGGCGTTGCTGACCTCCTTTTCCACCGCTTCCTCGGCGGCCACCTTGCCGGTGACGATGGAGTGTGTGGAGAAGAATGCCGGGGTCTCCAATCGAACCAGCAGTTTTGTCTTGCCGCTGGGTGCCACGGTGAATATGGATGGCACGGCACTGTATGAATGCGTGGCGGTGATGTTCATCGCCCAGGCCTACGGTATCCCGCTGGATTTTGCCACCCAACTGCTGATCGTGATGCTGGCCCTGCTGACCTCGATCGGCGTGGCGGGGATCCCGGCAGCCAGCCTGGTGGCTATCGCCATCATCCTTGGTGCGGTTGGCCTGCCATTGGAAGGGATGGCGCTGATCCTTGCTGTCGACCGCATCCTCGATATGCTGCGTACCTCCACCAATGTCTTCTCTGATTCCTGCGGTGCGGTGATTATCGCCAAGCTGCAAGGGGAGGAGGGGATCCTGCAACAGCCCCAGGCCAACTGAGCCACGCCCGCATTTTTCCCGCCTGCCGTGTTAGGCAAAAAACTTGAGGCCGAGGATCCCGGCAACGATCATCAGGATGCACAGCAGCCGGATCACAGTCGCTGGCTCATTGAACAGCACGATCCCCAGGATGACGGTACCCACGGCCCCGATCCCGGTCCATACCGCATAGGCGGTGCCGACCGGCAGTTCCCGCATCGCTGTGGCGAGCAGCCAGAAACTGGCGGCCATCGCCAGCAGGGTCAATAGTGAGGGTAGTGGACGGCTAAAGCCGACACTGTATTTCAGACCGATTGCCCAGCCAATCTCAAATAGGCCGGCTAGAACGAGTAACCACCATGCCATGGGATCGTCCCCCTTGTTGCGGGGTCGTCCCCGAAAAAACAGCGCCCTATCGTGTGGTCGTCCACACGGCTGCAATGTGACGGTAATTATACTACCGTTCGAGCCACCAGCTATATTGTAGATAGGACAAAAATGTGAGTCAGTCGGGGTTCTGATCATGGGGCCTGCCGTTAGACTCTATCCTCTTCATTACCAGGATTGGCGCAATAGTGACTACGCAGGATCGTGCTCATGCGGTTGCTGGCAACTGGCCGTGGCTAAGGCATTTCATGCCGCTGCGCCGCCGCTGGCTGCTGGCACCCGGCATGACCATCGCGGCTCTGGGCAGTATCCTGTTGCTGCTGGCGCATGGCGTTATGATCCTGGCGTTGCTGTTTGGGGTGATCGTGCCCTCCCTGGGCAGTTCCTGGGCGGGCCGAATGGTGGACAATCCCTTGTTGGGGATGTTGCTGCAGTTTGGTCTGTTGCTGGTTGCCCTACTGGTCATGTTGCTGTTGCTTAAGCCGCTGCTGTCACTGCGCCTGCCATCAGCTCCCGGCCTGGCGATCCATCCCGGCAACGAGCCGGATCTGTATGCCTTCGTCGCGGATATCTGTGAACGGATCCAGGCCCCGGTGCCGAGCCGGATCCTGCTGGATACCACCCCGACATTGGTGACCCGTTATGATCAGGGGGCATCGGCCTGGCTGCGCGGGCAGGTGGTATTGACCCTTGGTGTACCGCTGTTGGCGACGATGAACTGTAGCCAGTTGGCCGCCTTGATTGCCCAGGCCATGAATCGCTATCGGGGCAAGTATCTGCCGCCGCTGAACAGCCTGTTGCTGGCCATTCAGACCTGGCTGCAGACCGCCTTGCACCAGCCGGATTGGCTCGACCGGTATTTGCAGCGCTTGCAAGAGCAGGGCCGGCTGGGCGAGTCAGTCCTGGCCGCCGTCCAGTGGTTTCTCGGTCTGTCCCGTTGGCCGCTCTGGTTGTGGCTCTACCTGAGCCAGTGGCTGGCCTTTCGTTATGTGCATCGACTGGTGGCCGATAGTGACAAGATGGCGCTGGCCTTTGCCGGCAGCGAAGGCTATCTGCGGCAGATGGATCAATATCGCCTTATGACGTATAGCCATGCCAAATTGATGCAGGGGTTGGAGGAAAAGTGGCAGGAGGGCCAGCGCCTGCCGGAGAATCTGGTACAGATGATGGTGGTGCTCGGTCACAAGTATCCGGCCACGATGGCACAACAGTTGCGTGACCGGCAGCAGCGGCAACAACGTCTCCAGTGCAATCTGATCCCATCGGACAATCAGCGTCTGGCGCGCATTACGCATCAGAAGATACAGGGATCATACGGGTGTTTAAGCCCAGCCTCCACACTGTTTCGTCACTATGGCAAGCTGACCCGTGGCATGACCTTGCGTTTTTATCATCATGAACTGCATCTGCCGGTATCCCGTTACCATTTGCATCGTGTGGTTCCGGCGCAAAGCCTTGAGGCCGAGCTACGGCAGTCCCTGCACGAGCGGTTCAGCGAGCTGGGGCCAGGTATCACGGTATTGGGACTCAAGGCGCTGGTTGCCAATGCCCAGACACATGGACAACTGAATGCCTTGCAGGCTGAGCTTGGGCAACGCCTGGAAGCCGAGGCCTTGCGTGCCGAAGGGGCCCAGCTGGCGTTACAGGAGCAGCATGCCGAGTTGATCGAGGCGCTGACCGCTGAGGAGATCCATCTGGCCGGCTTGTGGCAGGTATGGGGTGAGCGTCGTTTGCGTCGCGACGAGCTGGAGCAGCTTCACCAGCGGGCGCGGCTGGCTGAGGAGGGCTATGAGAAGCACCTCAAGGAGCGCAGTCGCTATCTGCAAACCCATGCGCGGCGGCTGGCTGTCAGCCTGGCAGGGGTGATCGGCCGCTGGGATAAGCCAGGACAGGAAGTCGTCCAGTTATTGAATATACTGGATCGTATCGAGCGGGTTGCCCCGCAATTTCATGACCTGTCAATCCAAACCCTGTTGCTGGAGCTCCTGCTCAGTTTTCGTGGTGATCGCTTCAATACCCGCATCAAGAGCCGGATCGAACAGCGCAGCAGTGATATCCACACCCTGCTCACGGCCATTGGGCTGGGTTTGAAGGAACTCCCCTATCCGTTTCGGGACAGTAGGCAGCGGCGTCTGATGGGCTATCTGCTGGAAGAGTCACTGAGCGAGCCGGGCCCACAGGGGGAGATGGATCGGGGACTGGATGTGGTGAGCCGCCTTCCCCTGTTCCATGCCCGGTTGTTGGTGCGTCTGCTGGATATCGCCGCTGGCAAATAATCTTCGGGCTAGCCAGACAGTTGTTGTCTACTCATGCCAACAACAGCCTGCTAGGGTTGGCACGTCAAAGCCGAGGACAATCAGGAGGCCTTGGCGCGGGCTGTGCTCTTGCGGGGGGATGGTGTGGCGGCGCTTTTACGATTCGGGGCGGGGAGGCAATCTTCTCGCCAACTGCACTGAAACTGATCACAGTAGCCACTGCTGGCGCTGCCAAAACAATCAAAATTTCCTTCATTTCGCTGGATGCTGCGGATCAGTTCGGCCTTGTTTGACTTGCCAATCTTGAGTCCCTGATTTTTTGCAATGCTGCGAATCGTCTGGATGTGCATGATACCGTCCCGTTGAGATGTGAGTCGAAAAAAGTATAGACGCACATCGTCCGTTTACAAGGACAAATGGCAGCAATCCTGAAGCGGCCATCAGCCAGTGTTTCTCATCCCGGCAGCAATCGCGTTGATGGTGCGTAGCAGCGGTTCAAGCCACTTCTCCCGCTCCTGCTCGCTGAGTGCCTCATTACGATAACGCTTGAGCAGGATGATCTGGATATGATTGAGCGGATCCAGATAGGGATTGCGCCTGGACAGTGACAGGGCAAGTGTCGGGGTTTCTTCGAGCAGGCCACTGAGCTGGGCCACCTCCAGGATGGTGCTCATGGTGCGTTGATGCTCCCGATTGATCAGACCGTAGATGTATTGCGCCACCTCGCGGTTGTGCTGCAAGTGGGAGTATTCGGCCGCTATCGGCATGTCGGCCTTGAACAGTGACATCTGGGTATTACTGAGCAGGGCGCGGAAAAACGGCCACTGCTGGTACATGCGGCGCAGTTGCTCCAGGTCATTGTCATGCTGCGCCAGCCAGGATTGCAGGGCACTGCCGATCCCGTACCAGGCCGGGAGGGTGTGGCGGGACTGTGCCCAGCCAAATACCCAGGCGATGGCACGCACCGAACCCTTGGAACGATCCCCCTTCTTGCGGTGCGAGGGACGAGAGCCGATATTCAACAGGCCAATCTCGCTGACCGGGGTGGCCTCATAGAAGTAGTCGAGGAAGCCATCGGTGCGATCGGTCAGCTCACGGTAGACATCCTCGCCGCTACCGGCCAATTGCTGCATGATGGCCAGGTAGTCGGGGTTGTCTCCCTGGGGTGGGCTGATCAGGCAACGACTGGCCTTGAGCAGGCCGCTGACCCCCATGGTCAGTTCATAGATGGCGGTCTCGACATTGCTGTATTTATTCGACAGCACCTCGCCCTGTTCGGTGAACTTGATCTCGCCATGTACGGTACCCTGCGGTTGTGCCAGGATGGCCTCGTAGGTCGGGCCGCCCCCACGTCCGATGGTGCCGCCCCGACCGTGGAACAGACGCAGGCGGATGTTACGGGCCTGGGTAAGGGTGGTGATCTGTTTTTGGGCCTGATAGAGGTTCCAGCCGGAGGCGAGGATACCACCATCCTTGCAGGAATCAGAATAGCCCAGCATCACCTCCTGAAGATTACCGGAGCAGGCCAGCAGCTTGGCATAGACCGGGGTATCGAGCAGGGCGCTCATCACCGGCTCGATATGTTCGAGATCCTCGATGGTCTCGAACAGTGGGCTGATCTGGATGTCGCAATACCACTTGTCGTTGACCCGTCCGGCCAGTCCTGCCTGGCGTGCCAGCAGCATCACCTCCATCACATGGCTGGCGGCGTGGGTCATTGAGATCACATAGTTGCCAAAGGCATTGACGCTGATCTCCTTGCGCATCCTGGCCATGACCTCGAAGACATCCAGGGTCTCGCGGGTCGCCTCGCTCAGTTCGCTGCGGTCGATGACCAGGGCATCGTTGCGGCTGATCAGATCGGCCAGCACGGAGAGGCGCTTTGGTTCATCCAGTGTCAGGTAGGCAATGGGTTCGGGTAATTTACCCAGCAACTCGGCCACCGCCTCGCTGTGGCGGGTTGATTCCTGACGCACGTCCAGATGCATCAGGTAAAAGCCGAAGGTTTCCACCAGCCAGATCAGGTTCTGCAATTCAGCATGGGCAATGCTGGCATCGCCGTGGCCGATCAGCGACTGGCGGATTTGGGTCAGGTCGGTGAGGAATTCATATTCGGTGCGGTAGGCGCCATGGGTGTTACCCTCACTGGCTCCGGCCAGACGTGCCTCGACCAGACGCAGGTTTTCGCTGAGGCGGTAGCGCATGATGTAGAGTTTGCGCCGATACGGTTCGGAGGTGAAACGCAGCGGTTTGTCGCTAAAGGCCTCGGGGTAGGCCGCCTCGTCACGTTCCAGCCCGGCATGAAAGGCCTCGCTGGGTTCGCACAACAGCTTGGAGTGGGTTAGCACATGGCTGAGATCAGTGATCTGCTTGATGTATTCGCGCAGGATCTCGCGATGTTGCAGACGCACCGCCAGGGCGGTGGTTTCGGGGGTGACGAACGGGTTGCCGTCGCGGTCGCCACCAATCCAGGAACCAAAGCGAAATACCGTTGGCGCTGTGATCGCCTGTTCCTGGCCATAGATGCGCCGGATCGCCTTTTCCAGATTGCGATAGACCTGAGGCACCGTCTCAAACAGGCTCTCGCGGAAATAGAACAGGCCATTCTTGATCTCGTCGCGTACCTCGGGCTTGACGGCGCGCACCTCGTCGGTCTTCCATAGCACCTGGATCTCGGCACGCAGGCGCTGGATGATGTTGTCGCGTTCCTCCTTGCCCAGGCGCGGGTCATTGAGCCGTTCACTGGTGGTGAAGATCCGGCGCAGATTTTCCATCACGGTGCGCCGTTTGGCTTCGGTGGGATGCGCGGTGAAAACCGGCATATAGGCCAGTTTGTCCAGAAGCTGCATGACCTCGTCCAGGCTCATGCCCTGCTGGTGAAACTCGCGCAGCACGGAATCGAAAGAGCCGATCCAGAGTGGCCCGCCACTGCGAACCTGCATACGACGCTGACGGTGGTGGTAGGCCTCCTCGGCGATATTGACCAGGCTGAAATAGAGACTGAAGGCGCGCACGATATGGATCAGGGTGTCCGGTTCCAGGCCTTCGACAAACTGGGTCAGTTTGCGGCGTCTGGCTGGGTTCTCTTTTTTGCGTAGTGAGATATATCCCTTGCGCAGGGTTTCCACAGCCTCCAGTACCTTGCTGCCTTCCTGATCATGCAGTACTTCACCAAGCAGGTTGCCAAACAGCTTGACGCGGGCGCGTAGTGTCTTGTCGCTGAGAACCGTCATAAAGGGAGATACACCTTGATTAGTCAGAATTTTTTGATTATGGCCGCCGGAATGCGGGGCCGGCCCAGCGGGCGCGATCCGCACATCAACTCGTCATTATAGCGCGAAAGGGCTAGGTGGGGAAAACAGGCGGCTTGGTGTTACTTTGGCGCCTGCATCGCCTGCTGGTAGACGGCCAGATAGGCCGCGGCGCTGTTATGCCAGCTGACATCCTGTCGCATGCCGTTTTGGCGCACATGTTGCCAGCAGTTGGCATCGGCCAGGCAGGCCAGTGCCGCGGTAATGGCCTGCTGCAAGCACTGCACCGTGGCGGGGGTGAAGACAAAGCCGTTGGCGGTGCCGTCGGCCAGGGTCTGCGCGGTGGTATGGATCACGGTATCGGCCAGCCCACCAGTCTGGTGGACGATTGGCGGGGTGCCATAGTGCAGGCTGTAGAGTTGATTGAGACCACAAGGCTCAAAGCGTGAAGGCATCAGGAAGAGATCGGCGCCGGCCTCGATGCGGTGGGCCAGGGCCTCGTCATAGCCAATGTGCACGGCAACCTGGCTGGGATAGCGGGCCGCCAGAGCGAGACAGGCCTGCTCAAATGCCTTGATACCGCTGCCGAGGATTACCAGTTGCAGCGGGGTCTCAAGCAGCTGGGGCAAGGCCTGCAAGACCAGGTCGATCCCCTTCTGTTCGACCAGACGGCTGACCAGGCCCAGCAACGGGATGTCCTGTTCGGGCAGCTTGAGTTGCCGTTGCAAGGCACGCTTGTTGTGGGCCTTTTTGTTCAGCGTCTTGGCGCTGTAGGTGCTGGCAAGATGGGGATCCTGGCCAGGATCCCAGGTGTGTGTGTCGATGCCGTTGAGGATCCCGCTCAAACGATCCTGGCGGTGGCGCAACAGTCCATCCATGCCGCAGCCCAACTCGGGGCTGAGGATCTCCTGGGCATAGGTTGGGCTGACGGTGGTGATCCGATCGGCATGTGCCAGCCCGCCCTTGATCATCGCCAGTTGGCCATAGTATTCCAGTGAGTCGGGCGACCAGAGTTGTTGCGGCAAGTCCAGCGCCTGAAAGGTGGCATACGGAAAATGCCCCTGATAGGCCAGATTATGGATGGAGAAGACCGTGGCGGGCCGTTCCTGTTCCAGATCGAGCAGCGCGATCGCCAGGCCTGTCTGCCAGTCGTTGCCGTGGACAACCTCCGGCTGCCAGGCAAGGCCGAGGCGATCCATCGCCACCTCGACGATCACCCGGCAAAAAAGCGCAAAGCGTTCGGCATTGTCGGGCCAGTCCTGACCGTTGCCATCGACATAGGGATTGCCCTGGCGCTGGAAAAGTGACGGGCTGTCGACCAGCCACAGCGGCACCCCGGTATCGGGCATCTTGCCGGCCAGCAGGGTGACATAGTGGTGGTTCAGCCAGAAGCCCGCCAGCCGGGTCAGCGGGCCGGCTCCGGCCACGGCGGACGGATAGGCGGGCAGGATGATCCGCACCTCATGGCCCAGTTGATGCAGCGCCGCAGGGAGACTGCCGCTGACATCACCCAGGCCGCCGGTCTTGACCAGCGGGGCGGCTTCACTACTGGCAAACAGGATTCGGGTCATGGTCTACTCTGGGACAAGGCTTACGCCAATCATCATACTCAGGTGAGCAGCAAGGTAGCAACCGGCACGGGGTGGGCGCATACTCATATCCGCAAGGCAACCGCTAAACCATGGAGGTCATAATGCGTATCGGCATGGCAGGCTTGGGCAAGATGGGCGGCAACATGACAAGGCGTCTGTTGCGCAAGGGTATAGAGGTGGTGGGCTACAACCGTTCGGCGGCGGTGGTGCGGCAATTGGCCAGTGAAGAGGGGATGCTTCCGGCCACTTCTCTTGCCGAGTTGGTGGGACAGTTGCCGGCGCCGCGGATTGTCTGGCTGATGTTGCCGGCCGGCAGTGCCACCGAGCAGACCCTGCATGAACTGGCCGTGCTGCTTGAACCGGGTGATATCCTCGTCGATGGCGGTAATGCCAATTACCACGACAGCCAGCGCCGCGCCGCGCAACTGGCCACGCAGGCGATCGGTTTTGTCGATGCGGGCACCTCCGGCGGGGTATGGGGGCTGGAAAACGGCTACTGCATGATGGTTGGCGGCAGCGAGGAGCATGTGCATCGGCTTGAGCCGGTGCTCAAGGCGCTGGCGCCGGCCGAGGATCGCGGCTGGGCACGGATGGGGCCGGTCGGGGCCGGGCACTATACCAAGATGGTTCACAACGGCATCGAATACGGCATGATGCAGGCCCTTGCTGAAGGACTGGATCTGATGCGCAGCAAGAGCGAATTCAATCTGGATCTGGGCATGATTGCTGAGACCTGGCGGCATGGTTCGGTGGTGCGCAGTTGGCTGCTGGATCTGACGGCCGAGGCGCTGGCCGATCAGCCGGATATGTCCGCGCTTGCCCCGGTGGTGCCCGACTCCGGCGAGGGCCGCTGGACGGCCATCGAGGCGGTCGAGCAGGGGGTGGCCCTGCCGGTGATCTCGCTGGCGCTGCAAATGCGCTTTGCCAGCCAGGATACCGACAGCTATCAGGGACGGCTACTGTCGGTGATGCGCAATGCCTTCGGCGGCCATGAGGTGCTGAAGAAATGATCGAGCCGTGTACCTTCACCATCTTCGGCGCCACCGGCAATCTGGCGCAAAATAAACTGCTGCCGGCGCTCTATCATCTGGAGGCCGCCGGGCGCCTGCCACTGGCGATGTGCATCGTTGGTTTTGCCCGCTCCCCGCTGGATGATGAGGCCTTTCGCCGCGAGGTGGCCGAGCTGCTAGTCTCACGGGTGCGCGGCACGATCGACGAGACCATCATGGCGCACTTTCTGTCGCGGCTGCACTACCAGGTGGGCAATATTCATGAAGCAGAGGATTTTGCGCGCCTGCATGACCGCCTGACCGAGGCGGACAAGCCACAAAACCGCATCTTCTATCTGGCGGTGCGACCGGCGGTCTTCGGTGAGGTGACCACCCACCTGGCTGCGGTGGGCCTGAACCGGGAAGAAGGCGGCTGGAGCCGTGTGGTGATCGAAAAACCGTTCGGTTACGATCTGGAGAGCGCCCATATTCTCGAACAGCAGTTGCACCGTCACTTTCGTGAGGAGCAGTTGTACCGGATCGATCACTATCTGGGCAAAAGCACGGTGCAAAATGTGCTGGTCTTTCGCTTTGCCAATCTGATGCTGGAGCCGTTGTGGAACCGCAACTATATCGATCATGTCCAGATCACCCACGCCGAAGCGCATGGTATTGAAAAACGGGCCGAGTATTACGATGGCACCGGCGCTATGCGTGATATGCTGCAAAGCCACCTGTTGCAGATGTTGACCCTGGTGGCGATGGAACCGCCCGCACGCCTGGATGCCGAATCCTTGCGTGACGAGAAGGTGAAGGTGCTCAAGTCGATCCGCCCGATCCCACCCAATGCAGTTCATGCACATGCCTTTCGCGCCCAGTACAAGTCGGGGGTGCAGGATGGCCACAAACTTGCCAGCTATCTGGATGAGCAGGGGGTTGCTGCCAACAGCACGACGGAAACCTATGCGGCGCTCAAACTGTATATCGATAACTGGCGTTGGCGCAACGTGCCGTTCTATGTGCGCACCGGCAAGCGCATGGCAAAAAATTCCTCGATGATCTGCATTCGCTTCAAGCATCCGCCGCAGCAACTGTTTCGCGAGACCCAGCTGGAACAGATCAAGCCCAACTGGCTGCTGATGGGGATCCAGCCGGATGAGTGTCTGCGTGCCGAACTCCAGGTCAAGGTGCCGGGTCTGGAGATGCGCACCCAGACCACCACGCTGGATGCCAGCTACTGCAATATCAGCCAGCGCAAGATCGATGCCTACGAGGCCCTGCTGCTGGATGTGATCGAGGGCGACAGTTCGCTGTTTCTGCGCTATGACGAGGTGCAGTGGGCCTGGCGCGTGGTCGATCCGATCGTCAAGGTCTGGTCGACCGAGCGCGACTACATCCATACCTATCCAGCCGGCAGTTGGGGGCCGGAATCCGCCAACCGCCTGTTTGATCGTGAGGATCAATCCTGGCGTAACAGTATCGAAACCGACGAGGAGTGATGGCCATGACGACCTCCACCCAGCCGCTGATCGCCACCCCGGCCTGGCAGGCCCTGAAGGCCCACCATCAACACCTTGCGCCACAACGAATGTGTGAGTGGTTTGACAGTGAACCGGAACGATTTTCACAATTCTCCGCCAGTGCCTGCGGGATCCTGCTCGACTATTCAAAAAATCGTATTACCACCGAGACGATGCGCCTGCTGTTTGAGTTGGCCGCACAGGAGGACGTGGCCGGTTGGCGTTCCCGCCTGTTCAGAGGGGAGAAGATCAATTTTACCGAGCGGCGTGCAGTGCTGCATAGCGCCCTGCGCAACCGCAGTAATCATCCGGTGCGGGTGGCTGGTCACGATGTGATGCCCGAGGTGAACCGTGTATTGGACAAGATGCGCCACTTTTGCATCAAGGTACAAAGCGGGATCTGGCGCGGCCATACAGGTGAGCCGATCCGCGATATCGTCAATATCGGCATCGGCGGTTCAGATCTCGGCCCCTTGATGGTGACCGAGGCGTTGCGAGCGGATTGGCTGGAGCATATCCGACCCCACTTTGTCTCCAATGTCGACGGCGCGCAACTGGCCCAAACTTTGGCAAACCTCGACCCGGCCCGTACCCTGTTTGTCGTCTCCTCCAAGACCTTCACCACTCAGGAGACGCTGACCAATGCACACAGCGCCCGCGATTGGTTGTTGCAATCGCTGGGTGATGAGGGAGCGGTGGCCAGCCACTTTGTCGCAGTCTCGACCAATCGCGAGGCGGTCAGTGCCTTTGGTGTCGACCCGGCGAATATGTTCGAGTTCTGGGATTGGGTCGGTGGGCGTTATTCGCTGTGGTCATCGATCGGTCTGAGCATCGCCCTGACCATCGGCATGGACAATTTCGAGGTGCTGCTCGATGGCGCGCACGCCATGGATCGTCACTTCCAGGAGGCCGAGCCAGAGCAGAACCTGCCGTGGATCATGGGGCTGCTGGGGGTGTGGTACAGCAGCTTTTTCGAGGCCGGCAGCCATGCCATTTTGCCCTACGATCAGGGCCTGCACCGTTTTCCGGCCTATCTTCAGCAGGCCGAGATGGAAAGCAACGGCAAATGCGTCGATCGTGACGGCAACCTGGTCAACTATCCCACCGCCCCGGTGATCTGGGGTGAATCGGGCACCAATGGCCAACACGCCTTCTACCAACTCATCCACCAGGGCACCCGGCTGGTGCCGGTGGACTTTATCGCCCCCCTACAATGCCGGCACGGGCTGACCCACCACCACCCAATCCTGCTGGCCAATGTGTTTGCCCAGGGCGAGGCCTTGCTGCGCGGCAAGAACGAGGCCGAGGCGCGCACCGAACTGGAGGCCGAAGGACTGAGTGGCGAAGCGCTGAACGCGCTGTTGCCGCACAAACTGTTTCCTGGCAACCGGCCTAGCAACACCCTGCTGTTCGAGCGGCTCGATCCCTTTACTCTGGGCGCCCTGATCGCCCTGTACGAGCACAAGATCTTCGTGCAGGGGATCATCTGGCGGATCAATTCCTTCGATCAGTGGGGCGTTGAATTGGGCAAGCAACTGGCCAAGACCATCCTGGCGGAAATGACCGATCCGGATCGGCCAGTCCGGCATGATAATTCGACCAATGCACTGATAGACTATTATCGGAACAGCCAGAAGGGGATGGGGGATAGGTAATGGGAGTTGAGGAATAGGGAATAGGGCCTGTTCGTGGCTACACCATTCCAATATCCTCGTTTCAGTCCCTCGTCAGGATGATCCCGGCCAGTGCCGGCAGATCGATGAGAATGGAATGGGGCTGACCCATCCAGGGCGTGGCTTGTGAATCAAAGGCCGGGTACTGGCCATAATCCGCCCCGCCATAGTGGCTGGCATCAGAGTTGAACAGCAGGTGATAGCGGCCCGCGTCCGGCACACCGAGCCGGTAGCCATCGCGTGGTTGCGGGGTGAAATTGAAGGCACAGAGCAGGGTTTGTTGTTCATCACGGCGCAGGTAGCTGAGCACCGAGTGCTGGTGATCGTTGCAATCGAGCCACTGAAAGCCCTGTTGCTCGAAATCAAAGCGGTGCAATGCGCTCTGTTCCCGGTAGTGCCGGTTGAGATCGGTCAACAGCCGGTGGATACCATGATGAGATGGATAATCATACAGATACCAGTCCAGTGCGCGGTCGTGATCCCACTCCCGGCCCTGGGCAAATTCCGCCCCCATGAACAGCAGCTTCTTGCCCGGCATGGTGTACATATAGGTATAGAGCAGACGCAGGTTGGCAAAGCGCTGCCAGTCGTCGCCGGGCATCTTGTCGAGCAGCGAGCGCTTCATATGCACCACCTCGTCATGCGAGAAGGGCAGCATGAAGTTCTCGGTGAAGGCATACAGCATCCCGAAGGTCAGCAGTTCCTGATGATACTGGCGATAGATCGGATCGCGGTGAAAATAGCTCAGGGTATCGTGCATCCAACCCATGTTCCACTTCATCGAAAAGCCCAGCCCGCCCATCTCGACCGGGCGTGAAACCATTGGCCAGGAGGTCGATTCTTCGGCCATGGTCAGGGCACCGGGCTGTTCGCTGTGGATCAGCCTGTTCATCTCGCGCAGGAAGTTGATCGCCTCTAGATTTTCATTGCCACCATGCACGTTCGGCAGCCAGTCGCCGGGCTGGCGTGAGTAATCGAGATAGAGCATTGAGGCCACCGCATCGACACGCAGGGCGTCGATATGGAACTCCTCCAGCCAATACAGCGCGCTGGAGAGCAGGAAGGCCTTTACCTCGTTGCGCCCGAAATTGAAGATCAGCGTGCCCCAGTCGCGGTGTTCGCCCCGGCGCGGATCGGCGTGCTCATACAGCGGTGAGCCGTCGAAGCGGGCCAGCGCGTAGCTGTCTCTGGGAAAGTGGGCCGGCACCCAGTCGAGGATCACCCCGATGCCGTGTTGATGGCACTGATCGACAAAGTAACGAAAATCATCCGGGTCGCCAAAGCGGCTGGTGGGGGCAAAGTAGCCGGTGGTTTGATAGCCCCAGGAGGCATCCAGCGGGTGTTCGGTGATCGGCAGCAGTTCGATGTGGGTAAAGCCCAACCCCTGGACGTGGGTGATTAGCCCTTTCGCCAGCTCCCGGTAATTCAGGAACCCGCCATCCTCATTGCGTTGCCAGGATCCCGGGTGCAGTTCGTAGACCGACATTGGCCGGTGCAGCCAGTCGGTCTGGGCGCGCTGAGCCAGCCAGGTGCCATCCTGCCAGGTGTAGTCGCTCTGTTCCACCACGGCAGCGGTGGCAGGGCGCAGCTCAAAGCACCGCCCATAGGGGTCGGTCTTGATCTGCAGATGGCTATGTTGGTCGCGTAGTTCAAATTTGTAGATCGCGCCCTCGTCCAGCTCGGGGATGAACAGCTCCCAGACACCGCTTTGGCCACGATTGCGCATCGGGTGAACGCGCCCATCCCACTGGTTGAAATCCCCGACCACGCTGACTCGTTGGGCATTGGGCGCCCACAGTGCAAAACGCACCCCATCCACCCCCTCGTGGCAACAGCGGTGGGCGCCAAGCAGCCGCCAGGCGCGGGTATGACGCCCATGGTGGAATTCTTCCAGCTCGGCATTGTCCAGTACCGGGGGAAAGCGGTAGGTATCGTGCTGTTCATGGCAAACGCCATTGCCATCCTGCCAGCGCAGGCGATAGTCCGGCTGCTCGGCGCAGCAGTCGCCATGGTAGTAGAACAGGCCGCTGTGGCGGTGCTGGTGCATGGCGATCTCGCTGCCATCATCCAGCAGCAGCCAAGCCTTGCGGGCATCCGGTCGATAGATCCGGATGGTGGTTTGCCCAGCCTCGGGATGCCAGCCCAGCAATTCGAATGGATCGTGGTGACGGGCCTCGATCAGGCGCTGAATGGACTCTTCACTGGCTGTCATGGGCATATCATGATCCTGGGTATACACTTGATCCGTTCATCATACAGCAAGCCGCCCCGAGATAAAGGACTGTAATAGCATGATGGGTAAGGCGTACTATTATAGTAGTGAGGCGCCCATTTTTGGGCAGGAAGTCTGGTGGGCATGCTGCCAACCAGGCAACAACGAGAGAGGAAATCCATGCCAAATAAAGATGCCCCACGTTTTGTAAGCCGCCTGACCAAGGATACCCTGGCGCTGATCCTGGCCGGCGGCGCCGGTACGCGGCTGAAGGGACTGACCAAATGGCGCGCCAAACCATCGGTACCCTTTGGCGGGAAGTTTCGTATCATCGACTTTCCATTATCCAACTGTATCAATTCGGGGATCCGCCGGGTGGGGATCCTGACCCAATACAAGGCCCACTCGCTGATCCGCCATGTCCAGCACGGCTGGAGCTTTCTGCGCGGCGAGCTGGGGGAATTTATCGAACTGTTGCCGGCTCAGCAGCGTATCGGCTCGCACTGGTACGCAGGTACCGCCGATGCACTCTATCAGAACCTGGATATCATCCGTCTGCACAATCCCGAGTATGTCCTGGTGCTGGCTGGCGATCACATCTACCAGATGGACTACGGCGCGATGTTGGCGGCCCATGTCGAGAACCAGGCCGATCTGACCATTGGCTGTTTCGAGGTACCGGTCGAGGAGGCTAGCGCCTTCGGGGTGATGAAGATCGATGAGGAGTGGCGGGTGA
>OBJA01001377.1_pt1 | contig 17084 bp, 16 predicted proteins | sample 1519751 | NCBI WGS metagenome assembly OBJA01 (sample SAMEA3881238, study PRJEB22517) | soil metagenome | biome: lake sediment; feature: soda lake sediment; material: sediment, water from around vicinity | place: India | collected 2013-12-23 | depth 3 m | reverse complement strand
TGCTTGGCGATGTTGTTGATCAGCTCCATCATGTTCACGGTCTTGCCCACGCCGGCACCGCCGAACAGGCCGACCTTGCCGCCCTTGGCGAACGGACAGATCAGATCGATCACCTTGATGCCGGTTTCGAGCAACTCCACCGACGGCGACAGTTCGTCAAACTTGGGCGCCTTGGCGTGAATCGGCCGCTTTTCGTCGGTCTCGATCTCGCCGGCTTCATCGATCGGGCGACCCAGCACGTCCATGATGCGACCCAGCGTGCCATGACCGACCGGGACCGAAATTTCGGCGCCGGTGTTGGCCACTTTCATGCCGCGACGCAGCCCGTCGGTGGAACCCAGCGCAATGGTACGCACCACGCCGTCACCAATCTGCTGCTGCACCTCAAAGGTCAGACCCGGTTCCGCGAAGGAAGTCCCCGAGTCCTCGAGCTTGAGGGCGTAATACACCTTGGGCATCGCATCGCGCGGGAACTGGATATCCACCACGGCGCCGATGCACTGAACGATCGTACCAGTACTCATCGTCGTTTCCTTAATTCAAATTTCGTTAGACCGCCGCGGCGCCGCCGACGATTTCCGACAACTCCTTGGTAATCGCCGCCTGTCGGGTCTTGTTGTAGACCAGCTGAAGCTCGCCAATGACGTTCTTCGCGTTATCCGACGCTGCCTTCATCGCCACCATGCGCGCGCTCTGCTCCGACGCCATGTTTTCGGCAACGGCCTGATAGACCAGTGCTTCGACATAACGGAGCAACAGCTCCTCGATCACCGTCTGGGGATCGGGTTCGTACAGGTAGTCCCACGCATTGTCCGGCGTGCCCAGCTGTTCGCCGGTCAGCGGAAGCAGTTGCTCGAGCACCGGCTCCTGCTTCATGGTGTTGACGAACTTGGTATAGGCGACATGCACCGAGTCGAGCTCGCCGTTCTGGAACGCGTCGAGCATGACCTTGACCGGGCCGATCATCTTTTCGAGTTGCGGCGTGTCACCCAGTTGCGTGACATGCGACGCCACCTCCGCACCAAGGCGCTGCATGAAACCCAGCCCCTTGTTGCCGATGCAGCACACGCGAATGGTGCCGGCACCGCCGGCTTCCCACTCTTTCATTGCGTTCAGTGCCACACGCTGGATGTTGGTGTTCAGACCGCCGCAAAGCCCCTTGTCGGTCGTGACCATGATCAGGCCGACACGCTTGTTCTCGGCGAGATCGGCCAGGAACGGATGCTCGAAATCGGTGATATGTGCCTGGGACAGGTTGGCGGCGAGCCGGCGAATCTTCTCGGCATAGGGTCTGGCCGACCGCATCCGCTCCTGCGCCTTGCGCATCTTGGATGCGGCCACCATCTCCATGGCCTTGGTGATCTTGCGCGTGTTTTGCACGCTCTTGATCTGGTTTCGAATTTCCTTACCGCTTGCCATATTCCGTCTCCGTCAGCGGGCTCAGGACCAGCTCTTCTTGAACGCGGCGATGGCGTCGGCGAGTTCCTTTTCGCCGTCGCTGTCGAGTTCACGCTTGTCCATGATCTTCTTGACGAGCCCGTCGTGCTGGCTCTTGACGTAGTCGGTCAGGCCTTTTTCGAAGGCGAGCACACGGTTGACTTCAACGTCGTCAAAGTGACCGTTGTTGACCGCGTACAGCGTGACCGCCATCTCGGCAATCGACATCGGCGCATACTGCAGCTGCTTCATCAGCTCGGTGACGCGGCGACCGCGCTCGAGCTGCTTGCGCGTGGCGGCGTCGAGATCGGAAGCGAACTGCGCGAACGCGGCCAGCTCACGATATTGCGCGAGGTCGGTACGGATACCGCCGGAGAGCTTCTTGATGACCTTGGTCTGGGCCGCGCCACCAACGCGCGACACCGAGATACCGGCGTTGATCGCGGGACGGATACCGGCGTTGAACAGGTCGGTCTCGAGGAAGATCTGACCGTCGGTAATCGAGATCACGTTGGTCGGAACGAATGCGGAAACGTCGCCAGCCTGGGTCTCGATGACCGGCAGCGCGGTCAGCGAACCGGTCTTGCCCTTGACTTCGCCGTTGGTGAACTTCTCGACGTAGTCGGCATTGACGCGCGCGGCGCGCTCGAGCAGACGGGAGTGCAGGTAGAAGACGTCACCCGGATAGGCTTCACGACCCGGCGGACGACGCAGCAGCAGCGAAATCTGACGGTAGGCCCAGGCCTGCTTGGTGAGATCGTCATAGACGATGAGCGCGTCCTGACCGCGATCGCGGAAGTACTCGCCCATGGTGCAGCCGGCGTAGGCCGACAGGTACTGCATCGCGGCCGATTCGGACGCCGATGCGGCGACGACGATGGTGTACTCCAGCGCACCGTGCTCTTCGAGCTTGCGCACGACGTTGTTGATCGTCGAGGCCTTCTGACCGATCGCCACATAGACGCAGAACATGTTCTGGCCTTTCTGGTTGATGATCGCGTCGACAGCGACGGCGGTCTTGCCGGTCTGGCGGTCGCCGATGATCAGCTCACGCTGGCCACGGCCGATGGGCACCATGGAATCGACCGACTTGAGACCGGTCTGCACTGGCTCGGAAACCGACTGACGCGCGATGACGCCCGGCGCGACCTTTTCGATCTTGTCGGTCATCTTGGCGTTGATCGGACCCTTGCCGTCGATCGGCTGGCCCAGCGCGTTGACCACGCGGCCGAGCAGTTCCGGACCGACCGGCACTTCGAGAATCCGGCCGGTGGCCTTGACCGTGGCACCTTCGGAGATGTGCTCATAGTCGCCGAGAATGACCGCGCCGACGGAGTCGCGCTCGAGGTTCAGCGCGAGGCCGAAGGTGTTGCCGGGGAATTCCAGCATCTCGCCCTGCATGACTTCGGCGAGACCGTGAATACGGCAGATGCCATCGGTCACCGAGACCACCGTGCCTTCATTGCGGGAGGCGGCGGCGAGCTGCAGGTTCTGGATCCGGCTCTTAATCAGATCACTGATTTCAGAGGGGTTGAGTTGCATTAACGTATGCTCCTAGGTCTTTAACTCTTCAGCGCTGCAGCCATGTTCGCGAGCTTGCCGCGGACCGAGGCGTCGATGACTTCGTCGCCGATGGCACCCCGGACACCGCCGATGAGCTCGGGGTCCAGTCGACCCTTGACGTTGAGCTTGCACTTGAAGCGGGCTTCAAGATCGGCCTTCAGGTTCTTGAGGGTTGCATCGTCGATCGGAAATGCGGAGGCGATATCGGCCTCCTTGACGCCTTCATGCTCGTTCTTGCGTACGACGAACAGGTCGCGGATCTCCGGAAGCACGGACAGACGTTCGTTTTCGACCAACAGTCGAACGAAGTTCTGCTGGTCCTTGTCGAGCGCCTTGCCGGCGACGTCGACAATCAACGCGTGCAGCTGATCCGCGGTCAGCTTGGGATCGCCGATGCAGTCCTGCATCGACGTATCCGTTGATGGTGACATTCTCGGCCATGGCTTCACAGTTCCTGTTTCAGATTGGCTAGCAGATCGGCGTGTGCCTTGGTGTCGATTTCGCGGCGCAGAATCTTCTCGGCGCCACTGACGGCAAGCAGGGCGACCTGATCACGCAGGCTTTCCTTGGCACGCTGAGTGGCGGTCTCGGCTTCGGATTCAGCCGCTTCACGCGCCTGGGCGACGATTCGTGCTGCCTCTGCACGGGCATCCTCGAGAAGTTTGGCTGCCTGCTTTTCAGCATTGGCACGCACGTCACCTGCGGATTCGCGTGCCTTGCGCAGCTCCTCGACGACCCTTTTCTCCGCGAGCGCGAGGTCTGCCTTGGCCTTGTCGGCTGCAGCCAACCCGTCTGCGATCTTGGCCGCACGCTCATCGAGTGCCTTCATGATCGGTGGCCACACATACTTCATGGTGAACCAGCCGAGAATGAAGAACACAATGATCTGTGCGATCAGGGTTGCGTTCAAATTCACTGTTCTTGGCCCTCGTTTGGGTTAAAGAGCAATCCGATCAGAGCAGCGGGCCGATGAACGGGTTGGCGAAGGCGAACATCATCGCGATACCGACACCGATCAGGAACGCGGCATCGATCAGACCGGCCAGCAGGAACATCTTGGTTTGCAGCGCGTTCATCAGTTCGGGCTGACGAGCGGACGCTTCGAGATACTTGGCACCCATGATACCGATACCGATACACGCACCGATGGCGCCCAGAGCGATGATCAGACCAGCGGCGATGGCGACGAGACCCAGGGTAAGTTCCATGACAACTCCTTGAAAGTAAAGGTGGCTAAGTTAAAAACAGGGGATGATACGGTAAATCAGTGTCCTTCGTGCGCCTGACCGACATAGATCAGGGTCAGCATCATGAAGATGAATGCCTGCAGCACGATGATCAGAATATGGAAGATCGCCCAGATCGAGCCTGCGATCAGGTGTCCGATGAAGCCGAACACGGTGGCGGTACCGCCGAGCAGCGCGATCAGCACGAAGAGCAGCTCGCCCGCGAACAGGTTGCCGAACAGACGCAGGCCCTGCGAGACGGTCTTGGCGAGAAACTCGATCATCTGCATGATGAAGTTGATCGGCCACAGCACCGGGTGATTGCCGAACGGCGCGGTGAAGAGCTCATGCGCCCAGCCGCCAAAGCCCTTGATCTTGACGTTGTAGTAGATGCACATGAGGAGCACCGACAGCGCCATGCCCATCGGCACGTTGATGTCGGCGGTCGGCACGATACGCATGTAGCCATAAGCCACCGCAGGATCGCCACCCAGGGCGGGCAGCAGCGCGTCTTCCCAGATGCGCGGCACGAGATCGACAGGGATCAGATCCATGAAGTTCATCAGGAAGACCCAGATGAACACGGTCAACCCGAGCGGGGCAACGAACTTGCGCGACTCTGCGCTGTGAATGATGTTCTTCGACTGATCGGCGACGAGTTCGACGAGCATTTCGATGAAACCCTGGAAACGCCCCGGAACGCCGGCGGTGGCACGCGTGGCCGCGCGATAAAGGATGTACACCGTGAGGATGCCCAACCCGAAGCTCCAGAACACGGAGTCGATGTTGATGACGCCCCAGTTCACGATCTCGGTCTGCGCCTTGCCGGACTGGGTCAGGTTGGTAAGGTGGTGTACTACGTACTCTGAAGCGGTGGGAGCGTTTCCGGCCATAGTCAGGTCTTCATCAAAAATGCAAATAAATTCATCTTAAGCGCCAGAATCAGGCCGATGAACAACGACAACCAGTGCAGGTCGCCATACGCAGCCTGAATCAGCACCAACAATCCCACGATCGCGGCGATCTTGATGAACTCGCCGACGAAAAAGACTCCCGCGCCCGGCGAACCCTTGCGCCTGGCCACCGCGGTGAGCCGCAATGCAAACAAGGCATTCGGAATCACGCAAGCGAGACCACCGAGAAATGCCGACACCGCGCCAGACACCCCGAAAAAAACGGCCGAGATGGCCGTTGCGACGAGGGTTGCGCCGAACTGCAGGAAAACCACTTTGAACATATGTCCCGGGCGCCCTGCTTCGCTTGCGCCGACTGCCTTGAAAATCCCGGCAATGTTAGGGGTTTACCGTAACAAAGTCAAACCTTCGTCGCACTGCAACATACTCCTTGGCGTTGGTCGTGCATCTTATAGTAGACCGCCGTCGCGAATTTTCCAGTGCGGGCCGAAAACCGCGATGCTTGCCTGCCGCGGCGCGAACGTCCAGACTCCTGATAACCCGTTTCGAGTTCATGCCATGATCCGCACCAGCAAGGCCGGCCGCCGTGAAATCTTCGGCTGGAGCATGTTCGATTTTGCCAACCAGGCCTTTACGCTGCTCATCATCACGGTGATCTTCGGAGATCTGTATACGCGGATCATCGTCGGCGACGCACCGGACTATCGACTGGGCAACCTTTTGTGGAGCCTGGCCCTGTGCCTGAGCTATCTGCTCGTGGTGCTGACCGCCCCGCTGCTTGGCGCGGTGATGGACCACGCCTGTGCCAAGAAGCGGCTGCTGTTCGCGAGCTATGTACTCACGGTGGTTGCGACCGCGCTGCTGTATTTCGTCACGCCGGGCCTGATCTGGCTCGGCTTCGCCCTCATCGTCATTTCCAACACGGCTTACTCGGCCGGCGAATCGTTCATCGCCAGTTTTCTGCCCTCTCTCGGTGCCGCCGACGAATTGGGTAAGGTTTCCGGTTTCGGCTGGGCCCTCGGCTATGCCGGAGGGCTGGTGGCGGCGGGATTCGCACTGTATTTCCTGGGCGAAGTCAGCGCCGCGAACTTCGACCGTGTTCGATGGGTGGGACCGTTTTCGGCGTTTTTCTTCCTGATCGCCGCGATCCCGACCTTCCTCTGGGTTCGTGAACCAGCCCTTGGACCACGGCGCGCACTGCAAGCGGGCTTTCTTGCCGAAGGCCATCGCCGGCTGATGGCCACGGTGCATTCGATCTCGCGCTTTCCGGATCTGTCGCGCCTGTTCGTCTCGATCCTGTTCGCGATGGCCGGCGTGTATGTGATTGTGGCCTTTTCATTCATCTATGGCGCACAGGTCATCGGCTGGAGTGAAGGCACCCGCAATCTGATGTTCATCGTGGTGCAGATCACGGCCCTGCTCGGCGCGCTGCTGTTCGGCTGGCTGCAGGGAGGGCTCGGCGGACGGCTCACCTATGCGCTGACGCTGTGCCTCTGGATCTGCGCGATCCTGGCGATCTACTTCGTCGCCGAACTGACGGCGCTGCTGAATCAGGGCCTGGGCATGCACTTCGACATCGAGCAGGTGTTTCTTTTCGCGGGTCTGCTGTCAGGGCTGAGTCTCGGCTCCAGCCAGTCGGTCGGGCGTGCGCTGGTGGGTGCGTTTTCGCCAGAGCACCGCGCCGCCGAGATGTTTGGATTCTGGGGCATGTTCTCCAAGCTGGCCGCCATCTTCGGTATTTTCGGGGTCGGTCTGCTGCAGTGGATCTTCGGTCTGCAAGGCGCGGTGCTGTTCTGCATCGTGCTCTTCGCGTGCGCTCTGGTACCCCTGGCGACGATCGACGAAGCCCGCGGCATCCGCGTTGCCGAGGCCGCCAACGGCCACGTTCCGGACTGAATGCCCGCCCCGCTGCGGTACCGGGAAATTCGCGTCAGACCCGGCCGGGGCGGCTCACCGCAGACGTTCGATGAGCCCGTCGAGCTGATCAAGATTGCCGAAGTGGATGCTGAGCTCGCCGGCTCCCTTGCGATTGGTCTTGATGCGTACCGTCGCACCGATGGTGTCGGCCAGTTCCTCCTGCAGGCGCAGCAGGTCGCGATCCGGTTCCGGTCGGGGTTTCTGGTCGCGGGGATTGAGCATGCGGTGCACCATGCGTTCGGTCTCGCGCACCGAGAAGCCCCGTGCCGAAACCTGGTTGGCGACCTGGATCTGACTGGCCGGATCGAGCGGCAAAATGGCGCGCGCATGGCCCATGTCGATATCGCCAGCCATCAGCAACTCCTGCACCGGCGCGGCGAGATTGAGCAGGCGCAGCAGATTGGACGCGGCGGGCCGCGAACGACCGACCGCATCGGCAGCCTGCTGGTGGGTCATGCCGAATTCATCGATCAGACGCTGGATGCCACCGGCCTCTTCCAGCGGATTGAGGTTTTCGCGCTGAATGTTTTCGATCAGTGACATCGCCAGCGCGGCTTCGTCGGGAATCTCGCGCACCAGGCAGGGGACCACCCCCAGTTCGGCGATCTGGGCGGCGCGCCAGCGGCGTTCACCGGCAATGATCTCGTAGCGATCCTCGCCGAGCGGGCGCACCAGCACCGGCTGCATCACACCCTGCGCCTTGATCGAGGCGGCCAACTCCTCCAGCGAACCCGGGTCCATGCGCGTACGCGGCTGGTACTTGCCGGGTTGCAACAAGCCCACCGGCAAGGTCTGCAGCTCGCCCTTTTCGGTGTCGTCGTCTCGATTGCCGGCCAGCAGGGCGTCCAGGCCCCGGCCAAGGCCCTTGAGTTTGGGTCGCGTCATGGGTGGGTTCGAAAGTCGATGGTTCGTGAAGTCATCATGGATCCGGCGCCGGTCCGGCCCCGTGGCAAGGTACTCACAGTGTCTTGACCCGCTCGATCATCTCGTCGGCAAAGGCCATATAGGCCTGCGCACCCTTGGCGTTGCGATCGAACACCACGCCCGGCATGCCATGGCTGGGTGCCTCGGCCAGTCGTACGTTGCGCGGTACGATGGCGGAAAACACCTTGTCCCCGAAGTGACTCTCGAGCTGGGCCGAAACCTGCTGCTGCAACGTCATGCGCGCATCGAACATGACGCGCAGCAGACCGATGATCTTGAGATCGCGGTTGAGATTGGCGTGCACCTTCTTGATCGTGTTGACCAGATCGGACAGGCCTTCCAGCGCATAGTACTCGCACTGCATCGGAATGATCACGCCGTCGGCCGCGCACAATCCGTTGAGCGTAAGCATCGACAGCGACGGGGGGCAATCGACGAGGACGAAGTCGTAGTCCTGGTCGTGCGCCGCGAGCGCGTTGCGCAGCCGATTCTCGCGGTGCTCGAGATCCACCAGTTCGACCTCCGCCCCGGCAAGGTCGCGGTTCGCGGGCAATACGTCGAACCCCGCGCTTGGCGATGTCACTCGCGCTTCGGCAAGCCCCGACAACCCCACCAGCACGTGGTACACCGAGCGCTCCAGCGCACGCTTGTCCACGCCGCATCCCATCGTGGCATTGCCCTGTGGATCGAGGTCGATCAACAGCGTACGCTGCCCGGCCTCGTGCAACGCGGCGGCGAGATTGACGCAGGTCGTGGTCTTTCCCACGCCCCCTTTCTGGTTGGCGACACAAAAGATTCGAGCCATCAAATGAGTTCCAGGATCAACAGATGACGCGCCGCGTCAAGGCCGGGTACGGCGAGCGCAATGGTTTCGAGCAGCCGCACGTCATCGGGCAGGGCTGCGATCTCGGCCTCAGGATACACGCCTTTCATCGCCAGCAAACGTCCGCCGGGCGCGAGCAGGTGGCGAGTCAACGCGACGAAGTCACCGAGGTCCGAGAATGCGCGCGATATCACCGCATCGAACGCCGGCTCGGGGCACACATTCTCGACGCGCTCGTTGATCACCGTGAAATTGTCCAGACCGAGCTCGATCCGGGCCTGTTGCTGGAAGCTGGCCTTCTTGCTCACGGTCTCGATCGAACTCACCGACCAGCGTGGCAAGGCCAGCGCCAGCGGGATGCCCGGCAGGCCTCCGCCGGAACCGACATCGGCCAGGCGGAGCGCGTCTCCCAGCGCACGCACATGCGGCACGACGGCGAGCGAATCGAGCAAATGATGGGTCAGCATCTGCGCCGGCTCACGAATCGCGGTGAGGTTATACACCCGATTCCACTTGAGCAGCAACGCACCAAAGGCCAGCAAGCGCTCACGGCTATCATGCGGCAGCGCCAGTCCGAGCGCGGCCAGCCCCTCCTCCAGTTGCACCATCTCGTGCGCGCTCATGCGGACCTGGATTCCGGCTGGGTGGTCGCTGCGGACGGGGTCGCGGAGGTCGGCGGCTCGGTTGCCTGCGCCGCGCGCATCAGCTCACTGCGCTTCAACCAGACCAGCAGCAGCGACACCGCCGCGGGCGTCACGCCCTGTATGCGTCCCGCCTGTCCGATGGTCTCCGGTCTGTGCTGGTTGAGCTTCTGTTGAACCTCGCGCGACAGGCCACGCACCTGCGCGTAATCGAAGTCCGGCGGTAGCCGGGTGGATTCGGCCTGCAGGGTACGTGACACCTCGTCCTGCTGCCGATCGATATAGCCCTGATACTTGGCCGCGATCTCGATCTGCTCGACCACGGCGGCATCAGTTTCGGGCGTATCCGGCGCCCCCGGCAGACTCATCAGCTGGGCGTAGGTGATACCGGGGCGGCGCAGCAGGTCGAAGTAGCGGTACTCACGCTCCAGCGCCTTGCCGAAAACACGCTCGGTCGCCGTCGCGGGAATGCGCTCCGGGTGTGCCCAGGTCGCGCGCAGACGCGCCGTCTCGCGCTCGATGGCCTCGCGTTTGGCGCAGAAGGCGGCCCAGCGTGCATCGTCGACCAGACCGAGCTCGCGCCCCTTCCCGGTCAATCGCAGATCGGCGTTGTCCTCGCGCAGCTGCAGACGATACTCGGCCCGCGAGGTGAACATGCGGTAGGGCTCGGCCACGCCGCGGGTGATGAGATCATCGACCAGCACCCCGAGATAGGCCTCGTCGCGACGCGGACACCACGGCTCGCGCCCTTGCACCTGCAAGGCGGCATTCGCCCCGGCCAGCAGCCCCTGCGCCGCCGCCTCTTCGTAGCCGGTGGTGCCGTTGATCTGCCCGGCGAAGAACAACCCGCTGAAGCTCTTGGTCTCCAGCGACGACTTGAGATTGCGCGGATCGAAGTAATCGTACTCGATCGCATAGCCCGGGCGGAGGATGTGGGCGTTCTCCATGCCGCGAATCGAGCGCACCACGGCCAGCTGCACGTCGAAAGGCAACGACGTCGAGATACCGTTGGGATAGAGCTCGTGGGTATCCAGGCCTTCTGGCTCGAGAAAGATGTTGTGGCTGGTCTTGTCGGCGAAGCGGTGGATCTTGTCCTCGATCGACGGACAGTAACGTGGCCCGACGCCCTCGATCACCCCCGAGTACATCGGCGAGCGGTCGAGGTTGTTGCGGATGATCTCGTGCGTGCCCTCGTTGGTCTGCGTGATCCAGCACGGCAACTGACGTGGATGCCGGTCGGCGCTGCCAAGAAAGCTGAACACCGGCACCGGATCGTCGCCAGGTTGCACCTGCATCACCGAGAAATCCACGCTGCGCCCATCGATGCGCGGCGGGGTGCCGGTCTTCAGCCGACCCTGCGGTAGCGCAAGTTCCTTGAGGCGGCGTCCGAGCGAAATCGCCGGCGGGTCGCCGGCACGGCCCGCCGCGTAGTTGTCGAGGCCAACGTGCACCAGACCATTCAGAAACGTGCCGGCGGTCAACACCACGGCCGGCGCTTCGAAGCGGATACCGAGCTGCGTAACCACCCCGGTGACGCGATCGCCGGCCACGGTGAGGTCATCCACCGCCTGCTGGAACAGCGTCAGATTGGGCTGGTTCTCGAGCCGGCGGCGAATCGCCGCCTTGTACAGCACACGGTCGGCCTGCGCCCGTGTGGCCCGTACCGCTGGCCCCTTGGATGCGTTGAGGATGCGGAACTGGATGCCCCCCTCGTCGGTGGCCGCGGCCATCGCCCCGCCCAGCGCATCGACTTCCTTGACCAGATGCCCCTTGCCGATGCCCCCGATCGACGGATTGCAGCTCATCGCTCCCAGAGTCTCGATGTTGTGGGTCAGCAGCAAGGTATTCGCGCCCATGCGCGCGGCCGCCAGCGCGGCTTCGGTACCGGCATGGCCGCCGCCGACAACGATGACATCGAAACGGGTCGGATAAAGCATGACGCCCCCGGCGCAACACGAAAACTGGAAGGCTGGAGATTTTACGCTGTTGCAGCGCAAAAGCCTAGTGTTCCACTTTCCTGTTTCACGGAAAATTCATTTCCCGCCAGATGCTTACCCGAATCACAACAAGCTCTTTCCCCGATCGCGAGAAGCCCCGGGGCAACCGACGAAGGCATAATGCGCGAAGGACGCGACGAAATCAGGAGATCGAGACAATGCGCATCGCCACGCTGGGCCCGACCGGAAGCAATCACGAGTTCGTTCTGCAGGCTTACCTGCACGAGCGGCGCGCGAGCGGCGTCGAGATCCGGCTCGAACCGGACTTCCTCCGCGCGTTCGACGCCCTGATGACGCACGAAGTGGATTTCGTGCTCCAGTGCAGCGCCCACCCGATGCACGCCGAATGCGTCGGGCGCTACATGTACCGTGCCTTTCCCGTGGATACGTTCGTCGCATCGAGCAAGCCGCTCGCGCTGCTCGCGCGCACCGACCGCCCACAGCCGCGAACCGTCGGTCTGCAACCGGCCACCCGGCATTACCTGCCGCTCGACGGCCTCGAGCCCATTGCCCAGGCAACCACGGTCGACGTTGCCGCAGGTCTGCTCGCCGGTCGCTTCGACGCCGGCATCTGTGCCCTTGAAGCGCTCGAACACCACCCCGATGCCCTGCGCCTTGTCGCCCCCATCGGTCCGGCAATCGACGTCTGGGTGCTGTACGGGCGCGAGCGGCTGGGGAGCGATCCCGCCCTGAATCTCGACGCCCCCGTTGCACGGCGGTTGGCTGCTGCGTGAAACCGACTGGATTCAGTCACTCAGACCGCTGACAACGCACCACCAGAGATGCGCTCGAGGCACTGGCCTGGAGCACCGGCGACACCCACCGCCAGAGCGCTTACGCCCAGCGAAGGTTCGGTGAGGATACGCGCCCCCAACACCGTACCGTTTCCGCTCCGTGGCGGCGACGGCTTTGTCTGCGCCTGCCCGGACAAAGCACGCCCCTCGCCCTCCTCGCCACTGTCTTCTGCGCGCGCATAGAGCACGGCACGCACCGGACGGCGGACCTCACCGAAGCGCTGGCGACGCAAATGCGCCGGCAGGCGTTGCATGAGTTCCTCGTACAGCTGGATTCCGTTCATGCCCTGAACGACCAGTTGCTCGAACACCCGTTCGGACTGTTCGTCGCAACACAGCAGGTCACGCACATCCTCATCGCGCATGGCGTTGTAGACCACATGGACATCCGCCTCGATCCGCTCCCAGGTAACCGCGTCCACGCGACTTGCGCGCCGCCAGTTGTCCAGCGCGGCCTGCTCCATCCGCTCACGCCAGATCGCGTACCCGAGGCGCATCGCTTCGTCGACCTGTGCGGCATCGGCGGGCGGGGTCCGGCGCGCGGCGCGCGCCTCGATCGTGGTACGACGGGGCGGCCCGGCCATCAGTTCGGCGTCGGTGATGAGCGCGTAGGCGCGCTCGAACAGGCGCTTGACCATACGCGCGTCGGTGGGCAGCAACTCGGCATCGCCGACCCGTGCCTGCATCAGCGCGACACGCATTTCGGGGGTCTTGCGATCGACCGTCCACCACGCCGACGAGGTATCGAGCGCAACCCCCAGACCGTCGGACGACCCCAGCAGGCGCTTGCGGTCCGTCAGCACGAACAGCGCCGAAACGACCTTGCCGGCATCGTCCTCCGCCAGCGCCAGCGCGAAACGCCGCTCCGGGTCGGCGGCGAGGCGGACAAACGCGAAGCCACCAAGGTCGTCGGAATAATCACCCAGCTCCTGAAAGCCCAGCGCATGCCACTGCGACCACTCCGCCCGCAGTTGCTCGCCAGCCTCGCCGTAGCCAATCTCGTGCAGGCAAACGCGCGCGGGTCTGCTGCCCCCGCCGCCGAGCAATGCCACGCTCGCGCCGACCTTCACGCCATTGCGTGGCAATGAGCGGCGAAACCTCCAGAAACCAACGAGGCCAACCAGGGCGATGACCAGCACCACCGCCAGGACGATCTGAAGAAAGAGGCTCATGATGCGGGTGCGACGAAAAATGCGCTGTTCATGCTTAAAAAGCAAACCTAGAACGTTTGCATGAAGCAGTCAACCATTCTCTTGCCATGGTCTTGCGCCGGCGCTCCGGACCGGAGCATCCGAGCTTGCGAACCGGACTCGCGCACAGCACTCGCACAGGGTCACGCCGTTGACGCGGAGGATACACGCCTCCAGTTCGCGATACACTCGCCTCTGGTAATCGGCGCCATGCCGTTGGTGCAAGGTTGCGGTCCGGCACATGTGATCAGCATCCAGCCCCGCCTCGCGGCCGGTGATGTCGAACCAGCACACGACACCCGAGCCGCGCCCGCCCACGAGACGTTGGTAGCACGCCCGATCGCGATTACCCCGCCGTGACACCTCCATCCACATTGAGACACTGCCCCGTGACGTGGCGTGACGCCTCCGAAACGAGGAAGATGGCTGGCCCCATGAGGTCCTCCTCTCCGCCGAACCGGCCAAGCGGTACAGAGGGAAGCAGATCACGTTCAATACGTGCCATCAATGCTTCGGACATCCGCGACGGAAAGAACCCCGGACAAATCGCATTCACATTGATGCCATAGTGCCCCCACTCCGTCGCCAACGCACGCGTGAAGTTGATCATCGCGGCCTTGGAAGTGTTGTACGCAATCGTGTGCATCGCAAGATCGGCGCGATTGCCGCGCAGGCCGCCAATCGAAGCAATATTGAGAACCTTCCCGTAGCGACGCGGAAGAAAAGCACGCCTCCCGATCTCTTGTGTCAGGCGAAACGGCGCCGTGATATTGAGCGTCATCACCTTGTCCCATCCTTCCAGCGGATAATCGACGAAAGGCGCCGCCCACGTTGCGCCGGCATTGTTGACGAGAATGTCCACCGTGCCAAATGCCGCGACCGCGCTTTCAGCAACACCCGAAATACCTTCCAGATTCCGCAAGTCGCAGGCCAGCGTCGCAACCTGTCCGCTCGGTGCCCTCAACGATTCAGCCGCGACCTCCAACTCCTGTTGCTTTCTGGCGGCCAACACGACTCGCCCGCCCGACTCGACGATGCCACGGGCAATCTGCAAACCCAGGCCCCGCGACGCTCCGGTAACCAGTGCAACCCGTCCGGTCAGATCGAAAAGCTTCATGATCCACTTCCCTCGGTCATCGAATCACCTGCTTCGGCAGATCGGCGCAACAGTGCGGGAACATGCCACAGGTTTCGCCGCGCTTCGACACTGGCGGCAAATGCCTCGACGAGTGCCACCACGCGTTTCAACCCGAACGCATCGGCAAAATACATCGGCCCACCCAGATTGCGCGGGAAACCATAACCGTTCACGTAGACGACGTCGATATCCGAAGCGCACCGCGCAACCCCGTCCTCCAGGACCGCAGCGGCTTCATCGATCAATGCCATGATCGAGCGTGAAACGATTTCCGAAGCCGCCAACGGGCGTCGCACCAGCCCGAGTCGTGCCGACGCCGCCTCGACAATAGCATTCGCCTCTGGATTCGGTCGCGGCGCTCGCTCCCCATCCGCGTATGCATACCACCCACGTCCGGTTTTCTGTCCAACCAAACCCGCCTCGCACAACAAGTCCCCAACAAGCGGTTGCACCAACTGAGTGTTACGCCGCTTCCGCCCCTGTCTGACGGACCACGGAATGTCGTTTCCGATCATATCCAGTGCGCGGAACGGACCAATCGCCATGCCGAACGACTCCAGGGCGGCATCCACCTGCTCGGGCAGCGCGCCTTCCTCGAGCATGCACATCGCCTCCTGGTGGAATCGATCAAACAGCCGATTACCGCTAAATCCGCCACAATTGCGCGCAACAACAGCAACCTTGTTCAGACGATCGGAAATGCGCATTGCGAACTCAAGGACTTCCGGGTACGTTTGTCGTCCCGGAATCACCTCGAGCAAACGCGTTACCTGAGCGGGCATGAAGAAGTGCGTTCCAATTACGTAGCCGGGTCGCCGCGTCGCCGACGCAATGCCGTCAATGTCGAGAGTCGATGTATTGGTCGCAAGAACCACATCCGCGCCAACAACATCATCGATCGATCTCATCACACCCTGCTTTAATGCCAGATCCTCAAACACCGCTTCGATCACGAAATCACACTGTGCGATCGCGCGCAGATTCTCGGCAAAAGCGAGACGCCCACCCCGTTCCCGCGCTTGCTCCGCGGACAGCACTCCACGTCGAAGCGCACGCGCATCGCTCGCTTCGATTCCCGAACGCGCCGCGGCCAACGCGGCCACTGACGCGTCGACGACAACGACCTCCATTCCAGCATCGAGCATGGCCAATGCAATACCTCGCCCCATGGCACCCGCGCCGACGATGCCGACCCGTTGCACCACGCGCATGCTTCGCCCTGTCGCGGGCGCAAGCCGACGCGCGCGCGCAACCGCTTCTCTCTGATATGCTTCAGCTCCGTCAAGCGGCCCAAAACCAACCAACTCAGTCATCCACTCCTCAATCAGAACAGTCACGACCGATCCTCCACCAGCAATTGAAGAAGACTCCGGGTGGCCAGCTTTCCATGCAGCGTATCCAACAGCCTGTACCGGCACACCCCGGCAACGTCCCTAACCAGCCAAATCGGTTGCCTCCCGCAAGTTGACCTCGTTGTCACGCAATGGAGACGTGTAGTACGCGTGGGAAGCACGTGGCCCGGCCTTGACCTGCTTGATCATGTGCCGCGCCATCGACCGCAAGTGCACTTCGTCCGGTCCATCGGCGATGCGCAATGCGCGCCCCATCGTCCACAGTTCAGGTAAAGGCGTGTCGGAAGACAGCCCCATCGCGCCGAACACCTGCATCGCCCGATCGATCACACGCAACTGCATGGTGGGAATCACCACCTTGATCATCGCGATTTCATTGCGCGCTGCACGCACTCCAGACTGGTCGATCATCCACGCGGCCTTCAGTACCAGCAGTCGAGCCTGATCGATCTCGCAACGGGACTTCGCCATCATTTCCTGGACCACCCCTTGTTCACTCAAGTACTTGCCAAAGGTCTTGCGCTCCAGCGATCGCTCGAGCATCAACTCGAGCGCCAGTTCGGCCTGTCCGATCGAGCGCATGCAATGGTGGATCCGGCCTGGCCCCAGTCGCGCCTGGGCCATTGCAAAACCACCTCCTTCCTCGCCGAGCAGGCTCGATGTCGGCACGCGCACATCCCGAAAAACGATCTCGCAGTGACTCTCGTGACTGTGGTGGTTCATCACCGGAATGTTGCGCACCACCTTGACTCCCGGCGAATCCATCGGTACGAGGACCATACTTTGCTGGCGATGTGCTTCCGCCTCCGGGTCGGTCTTTCCCATGACGATTGCGAGCCTGCAGGCCGGATTGATCGCCCCCGTGATGAACCATTTTCGACCATTCACGACGTACTCGTCCCCCTCGCGTCGAATGGACGTGGTTACGTTGGTGGCATCGGACGAGGCCACATCGGGCTCTGTCATGGCAAAGCTCGAACGAATCTCGCCGTGCAACAACGGCGCGAGCCACTGCTTCTTCTGCTCGGGTGTGCCGAACATGTGCAGCAACTCCATGTTTCCGGTATCGGGCGCCGAGCAGTTGAACACTTCGGAAGCCCAGGGGAGACGTCCCATGATTTCGGCCAGTGGCGCGTACTCGAGATTGCTCAATCGGGTACCCGGTTCA
>OBJA01001376.1_pt1 | contig 17088 bp, 11 predicted proteins | sample 1519751 | NCBI WGS metagenome assembly OBJA01 (sample SAMEA3881238, study PRJEB22517) | soil metagenome | biome: lake sediment; feature: soda lake sediment; material: sediment, water from around vicinity | place: India | collected 2013-12-23 | depth 3 m | reverse complement strand
GAAGAGCAACTCCGCCTCTCAGAAAAAGGGGATGACGAAGCGATGTTCATAGATCAGGATTTCCTGCGTGCCTTAGAATACGGTATGCCACCCACATCAGGGATGGGTATCGGGATGGATAGGCTTGCCATGCTGCTTACGGGACAAACATCTATACAGGAAGTGCTGCTTTTCCCCATAATGCGTCCGGAAAAAACAGTAAAAAAAGATACCGCATTGCAATATACCGATATCGGCATACCGCAGGAGTGGGTCGACCCGCTCCAGCAAGCCGGATATATCCGGGTAAAAAGCCTCAAAGAGGTGAATCCCAACAAACTTCACCAGGAGATATGCGGATTGAATAAAAAATTCAAATTGAATTTAAACAATCCCACCCCCGAGGAAGTAAAAACATGGGTAACCAATGCTTCGGAACTGTAGAAAAAACATATAATGGATTCTATCGGCAAAATCTGTATTCTGGGCGGCGGGACATGGGGAACGGCGCTGGCAAAAATCGTACTGATGAACCAGAAGCATATGAACTGGTTCATCCGGCGGGACGATCAGATAGAGGGTTTTTATAAACTCGGACACAATCCCAGCTACCTGACCAATGTAAAATTCAACCTGGCGCAAATCACTTTCTACTCCAACCTGGAGAAGGCGATCAAGGAATCGGACACCATTATCATCGCCATTCCTTCTCCCTATGTGAAACAATATTTCCGCCGCATCTGGAGCAATACCCTCAAAGGGAAATTCATGGTATCGGCACTGAAAGGGATCATCCCGAACGACAACATGGTGATGAGTGAATTTCTTGCCGACAATTTCAAAATCCCTTTCGAAAACATAGGCGTTCTCTCAGGTCCTTGTCACGCCGAAGAGGTGGCGCTGGAGCGACTCTCGTTCCTGACCGTCGCCAGTAAGGATGAGACAAAAGCAAAACTACTTGCAGAGGCAATCAATTCAAGGGTACTCAAAGCGGGTGTATCGGAAGATGTGGTGGGTATTGAACTGGCCGCCGTACTGAAGAATATTTACGCCATTGTGGCGGGTATCTGCCAGGGACTGCTTTATGGCGACAACTTTCAGGCAGTACTGATGAGCAACTGTGCCAAGGAGATGTCGCGTTTTCTCAACGGCGTAGTTCCTTTTGAACGCAATATCACCGAACAACACTATCTGGGCGATATGCTAGTGACCGGCTATTCTCAGTTCAGCAGGAACAGGACGCTCGGAGCAATGATCGGTAAAGGCTACTCTGTGAAGTCGGCGCAACTGGAGATGGAGATGATTGCCGAAGGGTATTACGGGGCAAAATGTATCTATGAACTGAACAGCCGCTTCAATATCGATATGCCCATCGCCGAGACGGTCTACCGGATCCTTTATGATAAACTCTCTCCTCAGAATGGCATCAAGAAATTGATCGATTTTTTTTAAAGGTGGAAAGGTGGGATGAGAATGGAAAATGGAAAATTGACAATGGAAAGTTGATGATATTCCAAATCTGGAATCTGGAATTATCAATCATCAAATCAATAAATCAGTAAATCAATCAATATGGAAACGATTCAATTACACATTAAAGATCTCTCCGGGTTCCTTTCGGAAGAGGATATTCTGAAACAGTCGGCACAAGCAGCTGCCTGTAATCAGGCGCTCCATGACGGCTCACGCGAAGGCAACGATTTCCTGGGATGGGTAAACCTCCCCTCTTCCATTACAGACCAGGTATTGAGGGAAATCGAAGATGCAGCAACAGTACTCCGTACATACTGCGAAGCTGTAGTAGTAGTCGGCATCGGCGGCAGCTACCTCGGCGCCCGTGCCGTGATCGACGCCCTCTCCTCTTCGTTCGACTGGCTGCAGGAGAAGGAAGCACGCAAAAATCCGGTGATCCTTTACGCAGGGAACAACATCAGCGAAGATTACCTCTGTGAACTGATGGGCTATCTCGATGACAAACAGTTCGGCATCATCAATATCTCCAAATCGGGTACGACCACCGAACCCGCCATTGCTTTCCGGCTATTGAAAGACCAACTGGAAGACAAAGTGGGAAAAGAAGAGGCAAGAAAACGGATCGTGGCTATCACCGACGCATCGAAAGGAGCCCTTCGCACCTTGGCCGACACGGAGGGATACAAGACATTCGTCATTCCCGACAATGTAGGGGGGCGTTACTCTGTACTCACACCGGTAGGATTACTCCCTATTGCCGTGGCAGGGATAGATATCCGCAAACTGGTAGCCGGCGCTGTAGAAATAGAAAAAGCGACAGTACCTTCCACCTCCTTCGATTACAATCTCCCCGCCATCTACGCGGTGATTCGTAATGAGTTGTACAAACGGGGCAAGAAGATCGAGATATTAGTGAACTATCACCCCAAACTTCATTATCTGGCTGAATGGTGGAAACAGCTTTACGGTGAAAGCGAAGGGAAAGAAGGTGTAGGAATTTTCCCGGCGGCAGTCGATTTCACTACCGACCTGCACTCCATGGGACAATGGATACAGGAGGGAGAACGTACCATCTTCGAAACGGTGGTTACAATCGGGGAAGCGAACGAAAAAGTGCGAATCCCGCACGACGGGAGAGACCTCGACGGATTGAACTATCTGGAGGGAAAACGGGTGGATGAAGTGAATAAGATGGCGGAACTGGGTACACGCATCGCGCATGTGGACGGTGGTGTTCCCAACCTGACAATAGAAATACCCAAATTGAACGAAAAGTATATCGGACAGTTGATCTATTTCTTCGAAAAAGCATGCGGCATCAGCGGCTACCTGCTTGGGATCAACCCGTTCAACCAGCCGGGAGTGGAAGCCTACAAAAAGAATATGTTCGCCCTGTTGGAAAAACCGGGCTACGAAGAGGCTACAAGAGCGATCAAAGTGAGATTATAATTTCATTTTTCTTGTCATCTTGTCATATGGTAAGAAAAGTTGCCCCTCGGCAACTTTTTCCATTTAGTGACTGTTAAACCAACAGAGTATTTCCCATTGGTTAGTTTAAAGCGAGGCCATAAAGAAATAACAAAGTTATTAACAATCAAATAATTATCGTATGAAACAAACCATGAGAAAAGATTAACATCCAAGAAGATGATCAAATTATCTTGATTCTGGTGTCTTGACTCTTGGTTCTAAAATTTTATCGTATGAAAACAATCTCATTTGAAAAGAAAATACATGCTCCGGCTGAAAAAGTATGGGAAACGTTGTGGAATGACGATACATACCGGGAATGGACAAAACATTTTATGCCGGGATCTCACTATGAGTCTGACTGGAAAATCGGAGGAAAGACACTGTTTCTGGATCCGGATCGCAACGGAATGTTCGCGACCATCACGAAACTGGAAAAACCGTATGAAGTAATTTTCAACCATTTAGGCGAGATGATGAACGGAATTGAAGGCAAAACCTACGGAGAGGGGGGATCTTTTGAAAAATACGTACTGAGTGAATCGGATGGTATTACCACACTGACCGTATCTGTTGATGTGGAGGATGAATATGAAGATGATATGAATGAAGGATTTGTCAAGGGATTAGAAGAAGTAAAACGGCTGGCGGAAAACAAATAAAAACACTGTCCGAAATTTTATGTAAATAGTAAAAGAGGGTTTAGATCCTCTTTTACTATTTATACAGAGCCCTTTGTGGGCACTACCTTTTATTCAATTATCGATAGGAAGCTATGTGGATTTTAATATTCCTTTGCGTCAATTCCGATAATATTTTGGGAGGTATATCTTCGTCCGTGACAATTGCATCAATATCTTTCACCTGGGCAATAAATGCAAAACTTCTTTTGTCAAATTTGGAAGAATCAAATACAGCAATACATTCTTTTGCCATAGATATCATCGTTTGATTAATGTTTGCCTCTTCAAGATTGGGTGTGGAAATACCCTTTTCAATCGTAAAACTATCCACCCCCAGAAAAAGTTTGTCACAATAACACACTTTCAATACAGACTCAGCCAAAGGCCCGACGGTAGATAAAGATGATTCCCGCAGGTGACCACCTAATAAGATAACATTAAATCTATCATATTTAGATACTTCCAACGCAATATCAATTGCATTTGTCACTATGGTAAGATTCTGGAAATGATGCAGGTTCTTGGCAACTTCCATGGTCCTTGTCCCTGAATCTATAATAATGGTTTCATTCTCATTAATCAATGATGCAGCCATTCGCCCAATTGCTCTCTTTTGCTTATAATAAAAAAGCCTTTTTGCTTCTACCCGCGCATCATTACCATCCACAGTCGACGGAATACGAATGGCTCCACCCCGAATCCTAAAAAGTAAGTGGCGTTTTTTTAAAATTTCCAGATCCTTTCGTATGGTTACTTCTGACAAACCATACCTTTCGCAGAGTTCCGAAATCATAACTCTGTCTTTTTGATTAAGTATCTGAATGATATCAGCTCTTCTCTCGTTAGTTGAATAATTTTCCATCGTTTTTATAGGCAAAAATAATACTTTTACCTTAAAACGAAACATACCGTAATATATATTTTCAAAATAAACTATTTCGAAATGTTTCGAAACAAAAACTCAACACACAATATATGTTTATATATCTTATTATCAATATATTAATGAAATAATAGTAAAAACATGTTTTACAGCATATATTTCGATTATTTCGATTCTTTCGTTGCAGGTTACTTTTGCAATAAATTATATTTTTAATTAAAAATAATAGATTATGCTAAGCATTGATTCCTCTGGCACCCATACTCATCGGGAGATATTTCAACAACCGGAAATGTGGAGGGAGACCTATCACCGCATCCTTGATAAGAAAAAAGAGATATCATCCTTTTTATCCACTTACTATAGTGATGAGGTTACCATCATATTTACCGGCGCAGGCACTTCATCATTTATTGGTAACATCCTGACCTTCATGTTACCGAAGTACAACATATACAATATAAAATCAGTGCCCACCACTGATATTACCACCCATCCCAATGCTATTTTCCAAAAAGATAAAAAATATATACTGGTTTCACTCGCCAGGTCGGGCAACAGTCCGGAAAGTATCGCAGCTGTAGACTCTGCGAATTCTATCTGCGGAGGTCATATAGCTCATATCTTTATAACATGTAACGCGAATGGCAAACTGGCAAAAAAAGCTGAAAATAAGAACAGTCTGTCGCTGGTTCTTCCGCCTGAAACAGATGATAAAGGTTTGGCAATGACAAGCAGTTTCACCTCAATGCTTCTGGCTTCAATATTGATTTTCGATATTGAGCATATCGAAGCTAAAAAAAACGGCATTGACACATTGAGTGAAAAGGCGCAAAGTATGCTTACCAATTATACGGGTAAAATTCAGGAAATTGCTTCTTATGAATTTGAAAGAGCCGTTTTTCTGGGTTCAGGTGAAAAAAAAGGGATTGCCGAAGAGTGTCACTTAAAATTACAGGAATTAACCGATGGTAAAATTATCTGTCAGTTTGACTCATTTTTAGGATTTCGCCACGGCCCCAAAGCCGTATTAAATGAGAAAACACTGCTTGTTTATTTGTTTTCGGACGATGGAAAAGTTTTTCAATACGAGAGGGACCTGGTAATTCAGATTAATCAGCAGGTAAAACCGATAGTACAAATCTATGTAGCACAAAAAAAGCAACAGATAATGGATATTGAATTTGATATGGAGATGATTCCGGGAATTCAAATTCAAACTGAATATGATGTAATATTATATGTACTTATCGGACAAATACTTGGAATGTTCAAATCAATGATATTTGATCTTAATCCTGACAATCCATCGGTCAACGGGAAAATATCCAGGGTGGTAGAAGGTGTAACAATATATTAATAACAATAAAATGGCAAAAACAGAAAAAATATTGGACAGAATAGAAGAATTAAAATCACAAACAGGTGTTCCCCGAACATTATTTGCTGTTTGTCCAAACTCCATGTCCGTCATAAAAGCCTCATTCAGGGCGGCAAAACGGAACAACGCACCGATTAAGTTTGCAGCAACACTCAATCAGATCGATTCGGACAAAGGGTATGTGGGAATCACACAGAGAGAATTCACTAAAATGCTTGCGGACGAAGCCAGATCGGTCAATTTCAATGGACCTTATATTGTAGCCATAGATCATGGCGGCCCCTGGTTAAAAGATAAGCAATCGCAGGAGAGATGGGATTTGGAAAAAGCCATGGCGGGAGTTAAAAAATCGTTTGAAGATGCCATCGAAGCCGGATATGACCTGATCCACGTAGATCCGACAGTAGATATCTTCGTTCCTGCAGGAGAAATCATTGATATCCGGGTTGTTGCTCAAAGAACGGTAGAGTTGATCAAGCACAGCGAAAATTTCAGGCGGAAGAACAATTACCCGGCCATCTCTTATGAGGTTGGCACTGAAGAGGTTCATGGCGGCCTTGCCGATGAGAATACATTCGACACATTTATCGAGCTCCTGAAAACCGGTCTGGAACAGGAAGGCCTTTCCGATGTGTGGCCATGTTTTATTGTAGGAAAAGTAGGTACGGATTTACATACAACCACTTTCGATAAAGAAGTGGCTGCCACACTCACTGAAAAAGTCCGTAAATTTGGGAGCTTTATAAAAGGACATTATACCGACGGAGTTGTAAACCCTGAAGATTATCCGATTTGTGGGATTGGAGCAGCCAATGTAGGACCTGAATTCACTATGAGTGAGTATGATGCTTTGGTCGAACTCGAACAGATGGAGAAAATACTGTTCGAAAAAGATCAAATTGCCGTTCTTTCAAACATGAAACAGACACTGTGGGAATTGGTCATAAGATCTAACCGCTGGAAAAAATGGCTGCAACCCGATGAGATGAATATCCCATTTAAACATATTGCTACTGAAAGGAAAGAGTGGCTGATAAAAACAGGATGCCGGTATATCTGGCAGCATCCGGAAGCGTTAGTCGCCCGTTACCGCCTCTACGAAAACCTGAACCGGAATGGAATAGATGCCGAGGAAGTGGTACTTTCAAGAATAGAGCATGATATGGATAAATATTTCTATGCGTTTAATTTAGTGAATTTAAATAATTATTTATCATGAAGAAGTTCGATGTTATTGCCATAGGAGAACTCAATGTAGATGTAATCCTGAACCGTATTGACGGGGAACCGGAAGTCGGGAAAGAAAAGTTTGCCAAAGAGATGCACCTGACACTGGGAAGTTCCACGGCTATTTTTGCAGCCAACATTGCTTGCCTGGGGTCGAGAACAGGTTTTGTAGGTATGATCGGACAGGATACTTTTGGCCACTTAATTGAGTCCAGCCTTTCCGCCAAAGGCGTAGATACATCCATGCTCATAAAATCAGACAAATATTCTTCCGGTGCAACAATTTGCCTGAATTACCGGGAAGACCGGGCAAATATAACCTATCAGGGGGCAATGGATTTTATGGGGTTTTCAGATATAAGTAAAGAGATCTTTCAAGCCACTAAACATATCCATCTATCATCGGTCTTTATGCAATCCGGGGTAAAGAAAGACCTTTTGGAAATCCTGCAATATGCCCGGGACAACAATGTGACCACATCACTCGACCCCCAATGGGATCCGGCCGAAAGATGGGATTTAGATTACAAAAAGATACTGCCGTACTTAAATGTATTTCTGCCAAACGAAACTGAATTAAAGCTGATTACGCATAGCCACACCCTGGATGAGGCTACCCGGAAAATAGCCCCTTTCATAGATATTTGCGTAGTCAAATGCGGCAGAGGAGGATCCCTGTTATTGCAAAAAAATCAAGGTCCGACACACCTTGGTGCTTTTCTGAACAATGAAGTAATAGATGCTATTGGCGCAGGAGATAGTTTCAATGCGGGTTTCATCCATGCTTTTGTGAACGGAGAAACAGCCGAAAATGCCCAGATGGCCGGAAATTTAACGGGTGCAATAAATACAACTGCAGCCGGTGGAACAGGAGCTTTCACTTCGAAAGAAGCTGTAAAGGAAATTGCCAGAGAGAGATTTAATCAAGAACTTTTTCTATAAGCAAGAACAGAGCCAAAATTTATTTTGGTTATGTAATTGAACTAAAAATCTGACAACATGACTTTGCAAGAAAAATTAAGGGAATATCAACAAAAACAGGCAGCAATTCTTGCCACCAATTTTTACAATTTAGAGACGCTGCAGAGCATTCTTATGGCCGCCGCATACTGTAGGGTACCCGTAATTCTACAATTAACCAGGAGTTCCATCGAATACATGGGATTAAAAGAGGCCGTAGGGCTTGCCCGTCAATCAATGGAAACTTTTGGCGTGGAGGGGTGGCTGCATTTAGATCACGGGGACTCTTACGAACTGGTGAAAAGATGCCTGGAGGAGGGGTTTGACTCTGTTATGATCGATGCAAGTAATAAACCGTTCATCGAAAACGTGAAAATTACGAGACAAGTAGTAGAGGAAGCCCAAAAATACAATGCCAATGTTGAAGCGGAACTTGGATATATAGCCAAGTTGGGGGAAAATCAAACGGGTGTATATACCACGGTCGGGGAAGCGTCGGAATTTGTCAGGCAAACCGGTGTGGATGCGCTTGCCATTGCGATCGGGTCTGCCCATGGTTTTTACCAGGCGGAACCGCACCTGAATATCGACAGATTGAGAGAAATACATAAAGCAATAGGAACTATTTTAGTTTTACACGGCAGTTCGGGTATCCCTGATAAAATGTTGCAGGAAGCCATCAGCAACGGTATCACCAAGATAAACCTTGCCACCGAAATTAAAGATACATTCATGAAAGCGTTAAAGCTGGTATTGCAGAATAGCGAAGAAATCGACTTGCGCAAAGTATTCCCCAAAGCACGTAAACCTGTAATAGATCTACTTATCCATAAGTTTGAGATCGTAAATTTCCATTGAGAAGCTTATTCCGAATCACCTGCAAGGCAACGCCGAAGAATTCATTATAAAGACAGAAACACTATTCAGAAAATATTAATTATTAACATAGGGTTATACTATGAATGATTTTAGAAAGTTTACAATTTTTAGCTTTTTATGCTTTATCCTGTTGGCGTGTGGAGAAAAATCAAATACCATATCCAATGAATATTTGATTTTTGAGATCAATGACAACATGCAAACGCAGTTACGATGGGCCTTATCCTCAAAGCAATTGGTCGGTTTCAATTACTCTGATTATTTGATTACAGAGAATGGAACTGCATATGATCTGTTTGCTTTACACAAAAGGAAGAAAAGTTCCATCTCCGATTCAATCGGGAAAGGAGACGTTTACACCTTTACCGGCGATACGGGACTGAATAACGGCAAATTAACTAAAGTGCTTACCGTTATTAAATACCAGAATTTTCCCAACATGTTACTTACAAAAACTTCCTATATCAACAATACGGGAGAGGCACTGCTTATAAAAGCGCTGAAAAACAACAATTACGAAATAATCGGGGGTTCCGACAACCCTGATTTCTGGTCTTTTCAGGGTGAGTCAACTTCAAGGAGGAGAGATTGGATACTGCCGGTAGATGGACAATTTTATCAGCGCAACTACATGGGGATGAACAACTCTGATTATGGCGGAGGAATTCCCGTTACTTGCTTATGGCGTTCCGACATAGGCATAGCAATCGGGCATGTTTCAAAGCATCCGGAACTTGTCTCATTACCCGTGGAGAAAAAAAGCGATTCTGAAAATGCAACCATCGCCATGGAAATTGTATATGATGACATAAGACCACTAATGCCTGGCGACACCATCTCTTCTCTTTTAAGTTTTGTGCAATTATACGAAGGAGATTGCTTTAAACCTTTACGGCAATATTCCGGGTTTATGCAGAAATCGGGGATAGTGATGCCGGAATCGGAGCCGGCAGCGTTCGAATCCATGTGGTGCTCCTGGGGCTATGAGCGTACGGCCACTTTTGAAGAGGTTTTAGGTACTTTACCCAAAGTGAAGGAATTGGGCATAAAATGGGCTACCGTAGACGATGGTTATCAGATTGCCGAAGGAGACTGGGATTTGGATCCCAAACGTTTTCCCGGCGGTGATCAGGAGATGATAGATTTAGTGAGGGAGATGAAAAAAGATGGATTGAAAGTTCAGCTTTGGTGGGCTCCTCTTGCTGCAGATCCGGGCACGAAATTATTGGAAGACAATCCGGAAATACTTATGCTCTCGAAAGAGGGCAACCCATACAGGATAAGCTGGTGGAACAGTTATTATATTTCTCCTGTAGCCAAAGGCACCATCGATCAGACAAAAGAACTGGTACATAGATTTATATCCGAGTATGATTTCGACGGTTTAAAGCTCGATGGACAACATCTCAATGCTGTACATCCTGATTACAGTGAAGCCAATCACCCGCACGACCCCGGGTTATCCGTAAGGGAGTTACCTAACTACTTCAAATTGATTTATGAGGAAGCATTGAAGATCAAGCCCAATTCCGTTATTCAGAATTGCCCCTGTGGCACCTGCATGTCTTTTTACAATATGCCTTATACCAATCAAGTAGTTTCTTCAGATCCTCTAAGCAGTTGGCAAATAAGGAGTAAAGGGCACGTGTACAGGGCATTGATTCCTAAAACAGCTTATTTTGGCGATCACGTTGAACTAAGTGATAATGGTAACGATTTCGCGAGCTCTTTGGGAATAGGAGCCGTACTGGGAACAAAATTCACTTATCCGAAAAACAACCCCAACGTAAGGAGAGACTATCTGTTAACACCTGAAAAAGAGAAAATATGGAAGAGATGGTTTTCATTGTATGATGAAAAAATGCTTTCAACCGGCACCTATCTTGGAGGACTCTATGACATCGGATTCTCCAAGCCCGAGACACATGTAATTGAAAAAGACGGCAAGATGTATTACGCATTTTATGCTGATGAGGGGAATGGTGAAATAGAATTAAGAGGATTAGGAAAAAACAGGGAATATACCGTCGTGGAATACACTACCGACGAAAAAAAATCTTACACTATCAGCGGTGACAACCCTGTCATAAGGCCGACTTTTAAAACTAATTACCTGATTGAGGTATATTGAAATATCAGAGAGAGAAATGAATACATAATTTTATAAATTTATTATCATGCAAAGTAAATTAACGTTAACATGCTTATTTATCCTCTTATTTTCGTTAGGTGCCTATGCACAAGTTACGGTTCGAGGAATAGTCAGATCTGCTGATGATGCACAACCATTGCCCGGGGTTAGTGTGGCAGTGAAGGGTACTACCATCGGAACAATAACCGGTGTAGATGGAAATTATTCTTTAACCAATATTCCGACAAATGCCACGTTGGTATTTTCGTTTATGGGTTTTACGACTATTGAGGAAACAGTGGGCAACCGGAGAACCATCGATGTTACTCTCAGCGAAGAAATTCGGAGTATCGACGAGTTAGTAGTTATCGGTTACACAACCGTAACCAGATCTCAACTAACAAGTTCGGCAGTCACATTACAGAGTGAAGCTATCACAGATAACGTTACTCATGATCTTGGGTCAATGCTTCAGGGTAAGGTAGCAGGTCTGATGATTACCAATAGTAGCGGAGCACCGGGTTCGTCTGCCCAGATGCGTATTCGCGGCATAGGGACCATCACTGCCGGACAAAGTCCTTTGATCGTTGTTGATGGGATTCCAGGCGGTACGTACGACCCCAACGACGTGGAAAATGTAACCATTTTAAAAGATGTGGGTACAACAGCTATCTACGGTGCTGATGGAGCAAACGGGGTCATTGTGATAACAACGAAGCACGGACGTCGGAATCAAACTCCTGAAATTACTTTCAGAGCCAACGTTGCTGTAACGAACGCGCTTTTCGGAAGGTTTAAACCAATGGATGGAGCAGAGTTGTATGATCTATGGGCATCATGGGGAATCCCTAATTTTGAATCTAATTACCCTCAATCACTTCGTGAAGAGAATTACGATTGGCTCAACAATACCTTCAAACAAGGTAACGCCCAAGAGTACTATGCATCCGTAAGAGGAGGAACGCAAAACACGTCATATATGACTAGTGTGAACCATTTTAATCAGAAAGGGACAATGCCCGGTACTAACTTCAGACGTAACAACATCCGCATGAATTTCAATGTGCAAGTGGCGCCTACATTTGATGTGAGTATTCGTATGAACATGCGTGAAAACAAAACCGAAAATTTATGGTCATATACTTTTAGTGAAATGGCTTACCGCGGTATCCCATGGGACAATCCATTCGATGAAAATGGTAATCCTGTCAATATTGCAGGAACACCGGTAGCAGATAAAACATGGTATTATGCCAATCGACAAAACCCATGGCATGGTATGCAATATAACTATGATAGAGAGGGAGGTACCGGCATGAATCTTGACGTCGTGTTTAATTGGCAAATCCTGCCCTGGTTAACAGCTACCAACACTACCCGTTTGGGAAGATCGCAGAGCTGGTCTAAGGTCTATTACGATTCACGCGATGCCAGCCAGACATGGAATGGCATTACACAAGGCAGTTATGTTGAGGACGAATCTACATATCCATTAGGAAGCTATGCGAACACTACACTTCTGAAAACCACCCATCGCATAGGCGCCCACCACTTGGCAGGACTTTTGGGGTATGAGTTCAGTAAATCTGACGGTAGTTACAGCTTTGGTACAACAGCTCAACAACAACCTACAGGTATGGATGTCGTATCTACCGGATCTGCTGCGACCATGCGCTCCACAGGCGGTTATGCCACCCCAAGCGCAGGCTGGTCTGCGTTTGCACAAATGAATTATTCGTTCGCCGAGAAGTATTTAGCTACTGCTTCGTTCCGTGCCGATGCAAGCAGCCGTTTTGCTCCCGGAAGACGGGTAGGTTATTTTCCTGCCGTTAGCGCGGGTTGGCTGGTATCAAACGAAGATTTTCTGAAAGGAAACAATGTACTGACATACCTGAAGTTACGAGGGAGTTATGGTTTGACCGGTAATTCCAATATTGGAAACTTTGTATATCTGGATGCTTACTCATTTTCGGGTGTAACTTATCTTGGCGTACCGGGTGCTCAGCCTACACGTCTTGCCAATCCTGATCTCGGTTGGGAATCGGCGCTTATGACATCAGCCGGTATCGACTTCAAGCTCTTTACATGGCTTGATGGAAGTATTGATATTTATAAAAATCTTAACAAAGATCTCCTTTTTGCTGCTCCTGTAGCTCCCAGTACGGGATTCTACAGCTACACGCGCAATATCGGAGAAGTCAGCAACAGAGGACTTGAATTAGAGTTAAGTTCCATTAACATCAATACTTCAAACTGGAGATGGACGACCTCATTCAATATCGGGTTTAACAAAAATAGAGTCGAGAAATTACCCTCCGATAATCCGGGAGAGCCCGGAACTCCTATCATGGTCGGCTCGGCAGACGCTGCACGACAACGGATGGAGGAAGGCCATGAGCTTTATGGATGGTATATGCAGGAATGGCGCGGAGTGGACCCAGATAACGGAGATCCTCTCTGGACAGCTGAAGATGGAGGGGTTACAAATGACTATGCAAGCGCCAAAATAGACTGGTTAGGCTCGTCGCCCAATCCCAAATTTTCGGGAGGTTTACAAAACACAGTCTCATATAAAGGTTTCTCGTTAGGTGCCAATATTTTCTTTCTATATGGCAACACAATTTACAATGGTGCGCGTAGCTCAATGGATAACGATGGTCGCCAGGCGCAATACAACCAGATGTCATTGGATAATGGACTGGGATGGAGCCGGTGGGAAAAACCGGGAGATATCGCTACTCACCCACTCCCCGTATATGGAGGAAACAAAAATTCTTCGGCAGCATCTTCCCGCTTTCTTGAGGATGGAAGTTTCCTGCGTCTACGCAACATCAATGTAGGATATGATCTTTCAACAAGTTTGTTGCGCAATATGAGAGTGAGAAGCGCCCGCATATTTCTTTCCGCTGACAACATGTTTACCTTGAGTAAATTTTCGGGGGCCGATCCGGAAACCAATCTCAGTTCAAGCGGCATCAACAGCGTCGCAGGCAGCGTAAACTGGATATATCCTGTTAACCGCACTTTTTCACTCGGTATTGAAGTAAAATTTTAATACAAACATAATAACGATTTATAATATGAAAAAAATATTATTGATAACAATAGCAGCGATTTCTGCCTGTATGCTGAATTCCTGTGTAGAAATGGATTTGACTCCTAAAGAAACGATGACTTCCGCTAAGCTTTCTACTGACCCGGCAGGCATTGAATTAGCCACCATAGGGGCTTACCGGTGGTTTAGAGTAAACCGTTCGGGGATGACCGGAGGGTCATCCAGCAGATGTGTTTACGCAAGAAACTGGTTCCAGATGAACGAATTCCGCAGCGATAATATATTCATTGCAGGAGTTACTTCCGACCCGTTTATGAAATCATACGAGTATTCGGATATCCAAACCGAGGAAACAGTTCGTTACTTTTGGTATGTTTCCTATTCTATACTAAACGCACTGAATACAAATATTGGGGTGGCTACCGAAGGGAGATCGCAAAAAGACGACCATATCCTTGGAGAAAACTATTTCCTGCGCGCCCTGGTGTATCTGAATCTTTGTGACATCTATGCGCGTCCGTATTCCCAGGGTGCGGACAATCCCGCTGTAGTACTTCGCACAGAAGAACCTCTGACCGGCGAAGTTAAAAGAGCGACTATTGGCGAAGTGTATGAACAAGTAGAGTACGACCTTAAAAAAGCTATACAATTAATGGGCGATTACCGTCGTTCCGAGAATGCCGGCTATGCTTGGAAAGGATCCGCACAAGGGCTTTTATCAAGACTGTATCTAAATATGGGTAGAAATCAGGACGTGGTGGATATAGTGAACGAAATGCTTAACGGCAGGACCCCGGCAGATGTGCTTGATCCCAACCTCACTACTTATTTCACCAGAACGCAAACTTCGAAAGAAACCCTTTGGTGTATAGGGTATCTTTCAAGCGAAAGCCCGGGAACAAGTTCTGTCGCTTCCATGTATCTTACTGATCCTGCCAGCGGCACCGGCTGGGGTGAGATTTATCCGTCCGATCCCATATACGAGCTTTTCACACGTTATGCAGATAACGATATCCGTTGGAAGGATTTCCATCTTTTTCAAGCGATTCCTTCACCGGGCGTTACATTTAATGGAGAACCTGTCAAATGGATGGCGAATTGGCCGATTCCTAATCCAACCAGTTGGTACTATGGACTTCAATATCGTTATCTTGCTGAAGATGCAGGGGGCAAGTACATAATTTTTAGCGATAATCCGGGTCTGAATAATCCTATTGATGATGATTATTTCACAAATACAAGCACAAAAATCTATATTGAAGAGGAAATAGTGAATACCTATCCTAAATATTTCTTTATGCACAATGGGAACAAGGTGAATGTTACTATTACCCCCGCCACTAATAACCGCATGAGTTACAGAAAAATATTCAACAAAAAGTTATCATATCAGGACGGTAACGCCATGCTGTGTTCTTATCCAATGATCCGTTGGGGGGAGGTGATCTTAAACCGTGCTGAGGCTTATTCCAAGTTGAACAACCCTGCTTCTGCTTTAGCCGATGTGAATGCTATCCGTAGCCGTGCCGGTCTTTCGGGCGACCAACTGATGACGCAGAGTAATATGATTCCACGCGGATATACCAACGTACTTGACGTGGTTCTCGACGAACGCCGTCTTGAACTCGCCTATGAAGGTTTCCGATGGAAAGACCTTTTCCGTAACAACAAACCAATGGATCGTCGTTATGGTGGTACCCATCCGTGGGAAATTATTCAACCAACTGACCTGCGGATACCACACCAGATTTCCGGCGATGAGATGCTTATAAATCAAGGGGTATTACCCAATCCGCGATAAAGTGTAAATTCTATGTCTGAAAAAAGTGAGAAGGAATTATTTTATTCTTTCCCACTTTTTTCAGACAATAAACAGGTCAATGGTATATGATTAATGCTAAATATCTATTTATACTATGTTTGGTTGTCGGCGTTGTAAGCTGTCAGGCTCCGCTTATGTTACAACCGTTTGACTATACGGAAAATCCTGTTGATATTCCGAATCCGGACAGGGGCGCCTATAGAGGTCGATGGCAGAATATACCACCGAATTTGGTGAATGAGACCAATTCGCCTTTTGGCATTACGCCCGAAGTAGATCACCGGGTTCCGATTGACGCTAATTCCGTGCTATATCACGGAAGACAGGTGCCACCCGTGGAAGATGACGACATTGAAGGGACTCAATTCTATAATGGTGTTAATCAGAATACCAACCCTTACGTTGGAGGTACCGGGGTCTCTGCTCTTCCTTCCATATCATTTATGTGTTTTGACTTGTGCAATTTTTCGTCGAATGCGTTCCTCTCGGCGAAAGATGCCTTTGCATACAAAAATGACGGATTGTTTAAAGACCCGAACACCGGAGCCGCGAGAACGGGAGAAACCGGGCCCTTAACACCGTTTGCGCTTGATTATATGAGAGGGTTGCTTCAAAAGGTAAGGGACGGTAATGGTGTGGCTTTCGTGAAATTTTCATATGACGGCAATGGGTTTAATTATGTTGAACCCCATAAGTACCCCCACCTAAACCTCACCGAAGGACTCATACACGGGCCTGAGCCGACATTCGTAACCGATAACAATCCGTCACCCGCGTGTAATGTACCCGGTCATACCGACAAAGACTGGATAGCATATCATATTTGGCAGCTCAAACCGATTTTTCAAGAATTCGAAGACGTCATCATGTGTGTTAAGACGGGTATGCTTGGTCCATGGGGCGAACAGCACTCGTCACCTTTGGCTCGTGATGCGGATGCCTACAAAAATCTCTTGGATGCATATTTGGATGCCGTTCCCGCTTCGCGGGCGCTTTTGACACACGCGGGCGGATTCTTGGCATGGTACAATGAAACGTATGGTACTACTTATACCTTTACCAATATAAACGCCATACCAGTTCCTCCAAAGGGTTCACCGGAAGCGCGTTTTGGTTTTTTCAACGATAGTCATGCCGCCGGAAGT
>OBJA01001375.1_pt1 | contig 17088 bp, 10 predicted proteins | sample 1519751 | NCBI WGS metagenome assembly OBJA01 (sample SAMEA3881238, study PRJEB22517) | soil metagenome | biome: lake sediment; feature: soda lake sediment; material: sediment, water from around vicinity | place: India | collected 2013-12-23 | depth 3 m | reverse complement strand
CGTTGGGGTCAGTGCTGCCTCCTGTGATCCTCATGCTGACCGTACCGCTGTTGTTCTGATTCCAGAGCTCGTAGTCAATGCCATTAACAGTTTGTATTGTACTGGTAGTCCAAGTCTGGCACCAGGCCAGCGAAGACCCGATAGCCACGAACGCAAGCGCTACGGCAAAAACTTTTTTAATAATCATACAACCCCCTGCAAAAAAGATTAATATGTAATAAAACACACGAAGGTACGGCCATTGCACCAAAACGAAGTAACATAAACATACCTGCGGCAAAATGCATAGCTGTTTCTTATCTCGCCTCTTGTTCCGATATTTGAACTAATTACCAGTCATAATTTCCACTTCATCGTAAACAATTGGTTCACCTTGGAAACTAAAAAGTTCAATAATTTTCCTAACTATAGCATCAGTGCTACCGACGTAACTGTGGGAACATGCGCACTTGGAAGCTCTATGGGTTTAGCTTCGATAATTCGGTGTGTATTGAGCATGGGGATAAAGTCTATATGCTTTTTCCTCTCCCCCGGGAGAGAGGAAACCCGTGAGAAAATATCCCTTAAATGATAATTGCACAGTTCCACTTAGGGATTGAATCTGAGAGTTGCCATTATCGTTTCCAGAACTTATTTATTCTACTAAAGCATTCAAAAGTAAGCTGCTTTTTTCGTCAGTTCGATAACCCGGATGCATTTTTATATGGGAGTAAAAGCAGATGTATATGCACTTACATTATTTCCTTAATCATATTTCAAAAAACAATAAATTGGTCTGCTTTTGAAGGTACTATTTCTGCACAATACGGGAAAACAAAAAGCTTCAACCAGATATACTCTTTTCACTACAGTAAGAGGTGACCGTACAATGAAAATTCCATTAACTATTCTGCTCACAATATTTATTCTCTATTTCGCCTGCGATCATCCGGTAAACCCGATTGAAGATTCCTACAGAACCGATATTTTACTTATGGGCGAGTCACATCTTGTCATAGAAAATAAACCCTATACATTTGATTTTTATCTCAGATTCGCAAACCATATCGACAGTATCTCGGTAATTTTTGGCAACTCCATTTCCGACACCGGTCTTGTGTACGAAAAACGTGAACAGTGGATGGATACACTCAGTATTGATGCTGTGTTCGATGAATACGGAACTACAAAGATAACTTTTCGGGCGTTTCTCAGTGATGGAAAAACGCTTCAAAAAGAGTTCGAAATTGAGGTTCTGTCCAGTCCCGTTGTGCTTCTCCGGGATGAAGAGACTCCGGAGTATATATTCGCTTCAGGAACCCCAACAACACTCTATTTCCGGTTTGCCCCTGAATGGGAGACCCCAAATGCGATCACACAAGAGATAATCGATAATGATGATGTATACGATTCTGATCCTGAGATTTGTGAGTCATGCACAACAGTGCCCGATCTTTCTCAGGAAATCACCTACACGTTTATTGCCTGTCATGAGATTTCAAAACCTGGTGATTCGATCCCTATAACTCTCACTACCGATATACCAGGAAAGTACACACTCAATCTTGTCTCCACATGGGATGATTACACCGATACGATACAGCTCCCGTTTATAATTTTCAATCCACCATGCCTGCAGCAAAAGGCTGATTCCATAAAGGAAATTTCTGTAAACAGCAGAGATACACTCCTTTTTAAAGCATGTGAAGATGGCTTTTCTCCGGTTGAAATTGAGCTGCTTAACAGGGATGAATTTGGTGACAAAGAGATCCAACTCTCTTCAGGAACCGAATTCCCCCGAACTCTTAGAATACTGTTCACCCCATCAGAGGTGAAAGAGTACAGATTCTCTGTACTGATCAAAAATGAGTATGATAAAGATACTGTTTACAGCTACAGAATATCACAATCAAATATGTATACGGTTACATTCGAGACAGATGGTGGAACAGAAATAGAATCTCAGGTAATAGGTGAAGGAGAATATGCATCCCTGCCGGATACGATTCCGGTAAAAACAGGATATGAGTTCAGGGGTTGGTATACAACAGACAATTTTAATATCCGGTTTGATTTCGAGGAGACACCAATAACACGCGACAGGACAATTTATGCCCACTGGGTTAGAGTCTATACAATAGCATACGATAAGAACAGGGCGCAAAGCGGAACGGTTCCCCTTGACAGCAACCTTTATGAGACCGGTAGTCCTGTTTCTATCAAATCCAACAGCGGTGAACTTGCACGGCCGGGGTATACGTTTGATGGCTGGAATAGTCGTGAGGATGGCTCAGGGAGAGATCGTGCGCCTGAAGAGATAATTCTTATGGGAACTTCCGATATTACACTCTTTGCCAAATGGAAGATGAATCCACCCAAAATAGTGTCACAACCTTCAGATACCGCAATCCGTTACGGTTCTGGAACCACCTTTAGTGTAGAAGTTGATGGTGTAGAGCTTGAGTATCAGTGGCAGCGTGATGGGAGTAATCTTGAAGGGGCCACAACATCTTCACTAACTATCACCGATATAACCAACGATAACAGAGTATACCGCTGCATAGTGCGAAACCATGCGGGCAGGGATACCACAAGTGAGATAACCCTTTCTCTTATTTACAGTATCACCTACAGAGGCAATGGGAACACGAGCGGTGAAGCACCTGAAGAGGCCAACTATTATCTTGCCGGAACCGAGGTTACCATATCCGGAAACACCGGTGCTCTCGAACGATTGGGATTTGAGTTTGACGGCTGGACACGGGGGGGAGCTGATGACACGGTGGTCTACAGGGAAGGCGATATCCTGATTGTTGCAGGGAACGAAACGCTTAATGCATGGTGGGTACCTAAAGATAATATCCTTGCATTTGATCCGGGTCCAGGTGAAGGTGTGATGGAACCGCAGGAGGTACCGACCGATGAGACGATTACACTTCCTGCCTATATTTTTACACGCGCGGGGTACGAGTTTGCGGGCTGGGCAGAGCGAGCAGGTGGTGAAGTGGTCTACGATGATGAAGACGAGTTTACCATGGGGGTATCAGGCGTAACACTTCATGCGGTGTGGAAAGCCCTGAGTTTCACACTCTCGTTTGATCCCGGTGATGGTGAAGGGGAGATGGAATCGCTGACAATTGCTACAGACAGTACATTTGATCTTCCTGCTTCCGGTTTTACCCGTGATCTGTATGAACAAAACGGATGGGCTCTTGAAGCTGATGGTGACAGAGACTATGGGAATGAGAGTGAGTTCAGGATGTTTCCTCACAACACAACGCTCTATGCAGTGTGGAAACCGTTAAAACCGCAAATTACCACTCATCCTCAGGGTGATACACTACTGCGAGGCTCTGGTATAACGTTCAAAGTAGAAGCTCTGGGAGCAGGGTTACATTACCAGTGGGAGCGTGATGGCAGTATCATTGAAGGAGCAACCGGGGAGGAGTTTATTCTTGCGGATATCACATCAGAGTATGACAGTAGCGTTTTCCGGTGCCTGGTATACAATGAGTCCGATGAAATAAGAAGTGATAAGGCGCTTCTGCGTGTAACACACAGAGTGGAGTACTATGGAAATGGCAGTGATCAGGGTGATGTTCCCAGTGATAACGGAACGTATCTCAAAGGTGTTGAGGTTGAAGTGAAAGGAACTACTGAAGGTTTTGCCAGGACAGGGTATGAGTTTGCGGGGTGGAGTATCGGTGATGATCGTGAGGGAGAACGTTATAATGAAGGTGATAAAATAAAAATGGAGTTGGGTGATCTCATGCTTTATGCTCAGTGGGAGGCTGTTGAGTATGCAATAACTTATCAGCTTGATGGTGGGACAAACCATGGGAGCAACCCGGGAACATACACTGTTGAATCAGCAGTTACATTACTCCAACCAGAAAAAGTGGATTACAGTTTTGAAGGGTGGTATACAGATAATCAATTTGGTGAACGAATTAATGAGATCCCGAAAGGAGCTACTGGACCGTATACGTTATATGCGAAGTGGGACTGGGATTCAACGTTAACTGACATAGATGGTAACGTATATACAACGGTAAGAATAGGCAATCAGATTTGGACAGTAGAGAATCTTCGTACCACGAAGTATTCTGATGGAACACCGATAGATCACGTAACTGAAAATGCTGCATGGGCAGTGTTATCCACATCGGCTTATTGTTGGTATCAGAACGATTCTGATCAGGGGTATGGCGCGCTTTATAACTGGTGGGTGGTAGCTCCTGACAATGAGTATTCTATAGCTCCTGATGGATGGAGGGTACCCACTGATGAAGAATGGACAGAACTTGAGGAGTATCTTATAGCCAATGGGTACAACTGGGATGAGACTACATCAGGGAACAAGATAGGTAAGTCTATGGCTTCAAAAGGTGGCGAATGGTACACATTTTTAACTCAGGGCAGGGTCGGAAATGATCAGACGAACAACAATCGTACCGGTTTCTCTGCCCTTCCGGGCGGTTATCGTGACTTAGATGGTAATTTCTACACTGTTGGTGACTACGGTAACTGGTGGAGTACTTCGGGTTTCGATGAGTCGAGCGCATATTACCGTCGTCTTTCCTTCAGTAGCGAGGCTTTGGACAGCTACGACGGCAATAAGAGGCTCGGGTATTCTGTTCGATTAGTCAGGGATCGTTGATTATGTCTCAATTGTCTGTTTTTTGATATGTTTTTGCAGTACCGTTTGCGGGTTCGCGATATTTTAAAAAGCAGGTTTATGGGAATAACTCTGAATTGCCGGTATAGCAATGTAGGATCTGGCAATTCCGGGCTCCGACTGTAATGGAGGCGTTTTATCAAAGAAAACACAAAACAATACCAACCCTCATAGCGACGGACTACCTTTTGCCGCCTGTGTGATGGGGAATTAAAGGCATCAAAACAATCCCCTCCGTTCTTAAATTAATTAATCCCAGACAAACACCCCCCTTACAGGAAACAACCCCTCAGGGGTTCGAAAAACAGTGTAGTACAACCCGGCTCCAATCCCCTGAAGAGCATGTTCGGACACACCTGTGCCTTTGAATCTGAAGACTCTCGAACCGTTCATCGCAAAAACATCCACGGTATATGCCCCTGATGCTTTCACCCGGATTTTTGACCCATTCCCACACCGGTCAAAAGTGACCTGCGGATGTACTGCCCTGCTGTATCCCTTTGCTGCTTCCACACTCCCACCACCATATACCTCAAATTCATAAAGTGAATACCCCCATGCAGTACCTCTTGTCACACCCTGCATCCTGATATACCGTGCATCAGTAGCGGGAAACTCTATCTCATCAGTACCACCGTCTCCGTTTGATTCCGTGTACACTGTGGTCCAGTTGGAACTATCTGAAGAAACCTGAATAACATACTGTGCTCCGTATGCTGCTTCCCACTGCAGGATTACCCTGTTGACCTTTACATTCCTGCCAAAATCAATTGCAATCCACTGATTATCACTGTACTCACTCGACCAGCGAGAATCAGCCTGCCCATCAACAGCATTCGCAGCCGGGTTTTCAGATTCACCTGATGAAACGGTAACGCATTCAAACAGTGCCAGATTTTCACTGCCATTGTAATCCTTTACCACTACCCTAAACGTTGTTCTGGCAACCTTACCTTCTGAATTTGCTGCAACAGCTTCTACGATCGCAATACCGGTTGCTCCCTGGCTGATAGTGATATCGAGCCTCTGTGATCCATCAACGCTCACACTGACAAGAGAACCATTCTGGACCACTGAAGCCGAATAGGACAAATCAGTACCATCTGTTCTATCCATGAATATCGTTTTCAAATCGATATAATCGTTTACTGAGGCTGTATTCACAGGTACTCGAAGATCAGGAATGGTCTTAGTGACTTCTGGAGTATCTGCATGATCGCCTTTCCAGGAAAGATCATCCCTGGTGATAATCCATGGGTCATTCATTACATCGGTGGCATTATTGTTGTAATTCATTCCCCATTCCCGGTCCCAGCACAGGAAAAAACAGGTCTTCTGGAAACTGGTTTTCAGTCCCCCATTTATAAGAACACGGTAATCCCCCCTATCAGAGCTTTCGCTAGCCGCTTTCGGGCTAAACTCCGTCAACCCAAAGGGTTTGTTAATCGAAGTTATACTGTTATAAGAAGACAGATCGAGGGTGGGAGCATTGTAGTTATAATTGTCCAGACCAATAATGTCCACATAGTCATCACCAGGGTAATACCCGGTCACATTCGTTCTGCTGTCATCAGGAGCATACACCCAGAGAAGATTGTCGAGCCCTTTTGTGGTAGTAAAGTAATTAAACATGTGACGCCATAGCGCCTTAAACTCATCGGTATTCTGCGCCCCGTACCAGAACCAGGTACCATTCATCTCATGAAAAGGTCGCCATAGCACTACAACCCCTCTGTCCCGAAGGTATTGCAAACGGTCAGCAATCCAATCAAGCTGATTTCTCCAATTATTATTTGAGGGAAGATCTCGCATGGCAGTATTTGGATTGGGCGTATGATGACTTATGGTAATCAGATGCCCCGCATCCCAGTATTGCTTCAGTAATGCACAGTAATTCTGAAAGTTAGCTGCATCCGAGAATGCGAAATCAGTTCCTACCATAGCAACCCATTTTCCGGTCTTCGTATGAAGCGCAACGATTTCTGTCTGATAACCACTACTTATCTGTCCTGCATAACCCATGAACTGTCCGGAGATCACCCGTTTATCAGAACGATCTGGAAGGCTTACCATATAATTTAAAATAGCTTTGGCATCAGAGCTGGCATCAGGGTTTGCAGTCTGTGCACTCCAGAGAGCGCTGGAAAATAAAATTATCACCGTAAAACCAAACTTCACTAAGCGGAATCGAATCCTTCTCTTTGCTGACATTTACGCTCTCCCGTTTTTCATACGTTACTCTTCAGTGACTTAAAATTCATAGTTTTATAATAATCGAAAGATGTCGTAAGATGTTACAATTGTTTCGGTTCCTGCTAAATACTGTTGACACTGCTGCCAACAGAGCTCCTGTTTTTTCACATGTATTTGCACCTCTGGTATCCATCATGTATATAAAACAAATCTGCATCTTTTTTACTTGAGTAAAGGATAAACCCGTGACCAGGTATGATGAGCCAAAAAGTGTCAGTCTGGAGGACCTCAAAAAGAGGATCAAATCGACAGATCTTATTCCAAGCCGTATCGCGCTACTTGAGCAGATGGATGATTATTTCAGTGCACTTAAAAAACAGGGAATACAGAATCTAGCTGATCTGCGAACAGAGCAAAAAAATGAAAAAAATATCCGCACACTCGCTCAGAAAACCTCTATTGATTTTCAGTACCTAATCCTGCTCAGAAGAGAGATCGAAGGGTATATCCCCAAACCGTTTCCTCTCAGAGATTTCAACTGGCTGCCAGAAGAAGAATCGAAGAAATTGGAAGAAGCTGGTTTAAAAAATAGCCATTTGCTCTACGAGGCCTTAAACACAGCGAAGAAACGTGCGGATTTAAGCATATCTCTGGGGATAAAACTTCCATCACTTGAATACATCTATTCACTTGTAGACCTTACAAGAATTCAATGGACAAGTCCCCTTACAGCCAGGATGTTAGCATCTGCAGGTTTTTCTGATACTCATTGTGTTGCAAACGCTGATGCAGATACATTGTGTCATGCTATCGCGCACGCCAATGAACGGCACCAATTCTTCAAAGGCAAAATTGGCCTGCGGGATGTAAAACGACTTGTTCATGCAGCAGGTTACGTCCCTTAACCCTGGAGAGGAACGCACCCCTGGAGCCATCAGATAATCATTCGTGCTCATTTACAAACCCAATTATCTGTTTGGTTCCAGAGAAGATGGCCGCTGCTTTTTTTAACATTTCACGCTCCCGCTTGAGAATCTCATTCTCACCACGCAGCTTCATTAGCATGTTTTCTTAACAACATTTCCAAAACAAGGTTCAGAAAAAGCTGCAACCATTTCCAAAAGTGCTCCTATGCAGAAAAGTTCCGTGCTCATCCACCAGGTTAGCCAGCCTTAAACAAGTTCGCACTGTTCGCCTGACCCGATCAAGGCCGCTCAATACATGCCATGCTTCTCCTTAGCTAATCCAGCTTAATTGCCCATCGCAGGCCGGAAATACTATTCGTACCTGAATCGATTCATGAAATAACACCGCCAGAAGCAGCAAGCTATCCGGAGTAGATACGAGAAAGCACGGAGTCAGGAGATTTCAGATACTTCTGCCTGCACACCAGAAGACCACTGTGAAATACCTGAACCCAGGTCACTCCCAGTGTTCTCCAAGTGGCATAAACCTTGATAGTTTAGTTTTGAACAGTTCTTGATAACATTTGATAAGGAAGGAATTTATGAAAGCAACCTTGACCCAAAATGAATGTGTTATCTGTGGAAAAATAGAGATACACGGGTACTGGTATCGACCACTGAAAGCTCCTCCTCACGATCCAAGTTACAAAGGAGCAATCTGTCCGGAGTGTGCCAAAAAAAGACAGAATCGAAAAAATTGATCCATTTTCACTTGGAGGCCTCGAGTGATTACGAGTATGGCTTTGACAATCAGATAATTTTGCTCACACCCAGTATTTGTGATCTGTCTATTTGCCCAAATTTTACATAATAAACTGAATGCAATGTAAATAGGAAATAAGAAAACAGTATCCCCTGTGCAATATTGAACAACCTCGTGCAGAGGAGCTCCTGCAAGGGCCTCCGAGAGGTAATAAGTTCTTGCGAATAAAGGCCTTATACGCTTAAAAGTTTGGAATGCCAGAATAACTGATGTAGTTTTTCCATAGAAGAACCATTCACATCCAGAATAAAAAAATGAGTCGAAAAACAATACTCTTCATTACATTCCTCTGTTTGATTACCGCCTTTTTGTCGCTTAAATACGCAATACACCTCTCCCCAAAGGCTCGCGATAAGCAGATTTTCGAGCAGACGGTTCAATCGATAGACTCCCTGAATAAGCTGATACGGTTTGAGGAAACCAGAATTGCTGAACTCAAAGACAGACGCTACAACCGGGCAGGAGAGATCAGAGCCGGACAGGGTATGTTCCAGGCACTTACCGATCTGGGTCTCTCTACCAAAACAGCACTATCATTAGTTAACACTCTCAGTGATTCTGTAGAGCTGATCAATATGATCGCAGGTGAAAAGGTTTCTGTTCAGCTGGACCCTGAAGATACTGCAAAGGTGATGGTTTTTTCCTATGCACCTCACCCTGCGGTGGTTCATCAATTGATCAATCAGGACAGCTGTTTTGTTTACAACAGGATAGATCACCCAACCACAATACGGTATAGGCTTGTTGAGGGCACCCTGGAGCAAGGCTCCTCACTTGATCAGACACTTCGCGAAAAGGGTGTTCCTCCCTCCATGGTTGGAGTCATCAATGGTGTCCTCTTATGCAAAATTTCTTTTAGAACTCATGCCCGGGAAGGGGATCGGTTTAAGGTTATTCTGAGGGAGAAATTTTTCCAGGATTCAATCCGTATAGAGGGTCAGGTACTCTATACCTGCTACAGCGGATCCAGAGCCGGCTTTCATGAAGCTTTCCGATATGATGACGGAGACCCAAAGTCCTCTTTTACCGCTCATTACACGGAGGATGGCGAAGCACTTATCCACTCCGGCCTCCGCTATCCCCTGGACCGACTTCATATCAGTTCCGGCTATGGAATGCGCGTCCACCCGGTAACAGGATCTCGTGTCATGCATCAGGGAGTCGATTACCGTGCTCCCATCGGCACTCCTGTTTACGCAGTTGCACCGGGAACCGTCGTTCAATCAGCCTTCAATTCAAGCAACGGACATTACATTGCGATTCGCCATGCAGACAAATACACATCCTATTATCTGCATCTTCACCGAAGACTGGTCTCAAAGGGACAAACGGTCCTGAGCCGACAGATAATAGGCCTTGTGGGCAACACGGGTGTTTCTACCGGACCACACCTTCATTTTGGATTCCGAAAACCGAATGGCTCCTGGATGGACCCACTTCAAAAAAGAATGATCGCCACACCAAAACTGGAGGGAAAACGACTCTCCCAATAAACAGGACAAATTGTTGAAATCAGAAGCCTGATCGATAGCTTGTCAACAGAACAACAGATCGTGGCAGTACGCGAAAACTCAAAACAGTAGCTCGGGGCAGATATTTTGCCCTCCTCGTACCACATTGCGTTTTTCCAAAGCACCTTGCAGAATAAATCCCCCCTCTTCCCCGTAAAACATTTGAACACCACAAGGGAGGATACCATGAATGAGCAGGAAAAAAAACCGGATAAAGAGCTGCAAAACAAACTCTCCCCTCTACAGTACAAAGTTACTCAGGAGTGCGGTACTGAACCACCGTTCAGAAATGAGTACTGGGATAATAAAAGGGAAGGTATTTATGTCGATATACTCTCCGGAGAACCACTGTTCAGCTCAAAAGACAAGTTCGATTCAGGAACTGGATGGCCAAGCTTCAAAAAACCACTGGAACCTGAAAACCTGATCGAACTGGAAGACACTACCCACGGCATGGTACGCACCGAGGTTCGAAGTAAACATGCTAATTCACATCTGGGACATGTGTTCCCCGATGGTCCTGCACCAAACGGATTACGTTATTGCATGAACTCAGCATCGATGCGCTTTATCCCAAAAGAGAAACTCGAAGAGGAGGGATACGGAGAGTACAGGAAATTTTTTTCATAACTTTTCTTATTTCTTCTGGCCTTTTTTTGTTAAAGACGGCACCATGCTTTGAAGAATGTCATAAAAGTGACTAATCGGGGCTATGCCCTGATATAACAGAATGAGAATTATCAGGTAAACCAGCGTAAATACGCCAAAGCATGCTGCAATTTTGACAATAAGCTGCATTATTACTACCTTTTGAGCAAACGTCCAGCAGAGAATACCTGCACCGGCTGCAGCGACATAGTATCTCCAGATTCCCGAAAGAATATATCCGATACTGAAACCTGCCGGTTTTCCTGCGTAAAGAATTGCCGGAATAGTAAGAAGATAAAGACTTACCGTATAACCCACAGCTACCCCGACAGCACCGAACGGAATTCCCATAAAGAAAAACAGTGCTGTCACCACCGTAGCCATCAATCCCCACCGGAGCCACCGATCGGTTCGCCCCAGTGCCACATGAAGCCAGCTTTTTGTCGCATAGATTATCTGAATTCCGGCACTTAGCCCGAAAACCATAAAAATCTCCGTTGCCGGTTCCCATTTTGGACCAAGCAGCAGTAAAATGAGTTCACGACCCATGGCAGCCAGAAACGTGCTGAGGGGCATACCTACAAACGAGATCGCCACAAGTGCTCGCATGTAAAATTTACGGAATCGCTCAGGATCACCTTTTAGTTTTGTCAAAGTAGTGACCGCAACCCCATGCAGTGGAATCGAAAACTGGTTTATCGGAACGACAAAGAGATAGTATGCTTTGGTGTAAAACCCCAGAACTCCAGCTCCGCTTCTCCACCCAACAAGAGCCTTGTCAAGGTTACGAGAGAAATAGTTAATACAATAGTAGCCCAGAGCATTTGCCCCGAAAGCGATCATCCCCCGCACCCCGGCATGCCTAACCGGCAACCCCGGACGCCACCCACAGGCAACCCATACCCCCGCACCCATCATGAAAGCAAGAATAAGCGGGCGGGCAACCAGCGACCAGTACCCCGCCCCGTAGAGCGCAAAAATAATTGTCACCCCCAGACTACCCAGCGAAGCAAGTATCTCGATTATTGCGATATGAGTAAAATGCATCTGTCGTCGCAACAGAGCGACATGCTGTGTGGTGAAACCTGCAAAAACGAAACTCAGAGATGAAGCAACAGTGATCAGCTTCAGACGCGGTTCTCCATAGAAGTGAGCTATAATCGGAGCACAACAAGATACCGCTACGGCTACAAGTATACTGAACCCTATATTGATCCAGAAGAGAGTGCTTATCTGCTCATGATTGATCTTTTCACTCTGAATCGTTGCCTCAGTCAAACCAAGGTCTTTAAAAATCAGAAAGAAACCAGTAACGGTGGTTACCATCGCCACCAATCCAAAATCCTCTGGCGAGAGAATACGGGCCAGAAGCATGGTTCCTGCTAGCTGAATGATAAAGTCAGCGGAACGTGCTATTACAGAAATCCCACCACCTCGTACAGCCCGTTTTTTTAGATCTGTGTTGAGGTGATCTGTTGAGAAAAACTCTCTCTGACCTGCATGCGCCTTTTCCTGCCTGCTCTTTGTTGAATCGGTAACCCCCATACCCCCCCGGATCTGATAATTCAATCTATCAATACCAATCTCTGAAATGTGAACTTCACATTGGATGCAAGAATAGTGCCCGGTCACCACTATCTTTTTTGACCGGTCACTCAAAAAAGCCTTTCGCTATTTCGGCCGGCTTTATATGAGCGTACAATTCAGCAAAACTGCATCGGGGCACCTGCATAACACGCCAGAGAAACTCATCACAGGTTAGAAATTCAAAATCAACCTGCTGCCCAGGGTGCACTAGCAGCTCCAGATCCGAATGGGTTGCAAGCTCCATTATCTTCTCCAGCACCACCTCATTTGCCTCAGGCATCTCCGGGGCAATCTGGCGTATATGGAAAAAATAATCGGTACATACAAACCGTTTTTCAAGAATCGAATCTACCCGTTTCCTTATAAATTTGTTAAAACCACTCTTTTTCTGATCGTCAGTGAAAGTGATATTTCTTCGAACCTGGGTTCCCTTTGGAATAAGATTATCAAAAAACATATTGGCACAGATATGCATATGATTATGACCATCGATACGGGAGGGTTTTCTCTGGTAGAGATAGACATACTCCTGGTACTGACACTCAAACACATAGGCAAAATCCCGCCGAAGAAAAGGGTTGTAGATGGCTTGTGCAATTCTGCTGCTTTTTAGCCACGACCGTATTCTCTCCTGTGAACGTCGCAGGTGAGCCGAAACGCGATTTCCGGAAAACGGCTCAGTAAAATTCAGATGCAAACCTGAATCGATTTTCCATTCCCGGGCTATTCGTGCAGCGCGTTCCGAATCACTCATAAACACCATCGCACTGACAGAATCGATAGCACCCCGCTCTAAACACTCCAGAATTCTACTGGTAATAAACTCATTACCCCCCCAGTCATCTGCATTGATAATCAGCATTCCTGTACCTCCATGATTAATTCAAGGTGAAGCAGCGATTCTGACACGCTATGAATACGTTTTTTGCAAATTAACAGATCAGAATGGAACCGAATGACTCATGTAGCCCCTTAGTGCTGTTCTGATGGCGCACTGAACTCTGTCTGGTCCTGAATGGCAATTATCTGTTCCGATTGAAGTGGATTGGCCAACGGAAGCCTAAAAATGAGTCGATCATTGCCCTCCCCTGCCTCAACAAAGGGAAGCTCCCTGAATACTCCCACCAATGGACCGTTCTTTTTGGTCTTTATCAACTCAGCCCGTAATTCACTTTTCCCGCACACCCGTTCACGCCTGGCAAGCCAGTACAGAAACGCATGCTCAACCCTCTTCTGAGCGACTCTGCAGGAGATCACAAAATCTGAAAGCAGGGGAATCTCTCCTTTTTCATCTACACTAGCAAAGCCTACGATACCATAATCGCCAAACCGGTCACTGCAGTGAAGCGCCAGACACAACACTCCATCATCTGTTAACAAAGCTTTGAACTCCTCTTCGGAATACCTCCGAGATGAGAGATTTAACTGATTTGAACGCTGGACGAGCTCAAGACATCTGGTAATCTCTTTTGTCCCTTCCGGCCTGAATATCCTCATATTCATTTTGCAATCTTTAAGAAACGAGATCAGATCTCCACTATACTGTTCCTGTATCCTCTCCCGCTGCATCTGTGTCAGATAGGATAATCTCCGTACCCTGCTTGCCTCTGTCACCGGCACATCGAATTCCTGATGGGTAAGGAGCATACCGATCTCCTGTTCACTATATATCCGCACCTGGGGAAACACACTCTTTACCTCAGCACGTTCGAATGGGGAATCATCTATAAATGCGAAAGTATCGATGCCGATATTTATCCTTCTTGCAATCTCCTTGAGATTAGCACTTTTGGGCCCCCAGTTTATAGCCGGATAGAGAAAGTAGTGTTGCAAACCATGCCGCTCCAGCACCCTCCAGGCCTCATCATGATCGTTTTTACTTACAATTGTCTGCAGTATGCCCCGCTCATCCAGGGCCTGTATACACCGCAACGTTTCCTCCCCGATTGTGACCCTGTCTGCACCGTCTTCGATCAGTATTCCCTTCCATAAGGTATTGTCAAGATCCCAGGCTACACATTTGACTTTTTCTGCAGGATTTTGCAGTACGGTGATCCTTTGCTCTTTTTTTCTGACGAAATCAAGCCATGTAAATACCACCCGCACATCCAAATCGTTTTCAGGGTAGATAACGATACTCCCCTGCAGAATTTTGCTGTCAGAGACGATCTTTTGAAAAGGTATCTCCTTCTGATTGAAACCAGGAGCTATCTCCACTGATTCCCGAAACCGATTCGAATGGCCGGTATACTCAATTTGCATCCTGAATGGATACTGAGCATACGAGAAACACTCAATAAAAAAAGAGTCGGGCAATAACGGCCTGCGTCCCGAACACAGGTGCCAGAGCATCTTCTCTCGCAAATATGCATACGTCTTATGCAAGAGCCGCTGAGGATTGTGATACTTGATATGTAGCCATTCATTTGGATTAAGCGGATTTGTCAGCGCAAAAACGGTGCGAACCAATACCGATGCTCCATTATCCAGTTTCTGCAATAACCGATGAGACTGCGGTGAAAGCATGACTGGATAAAGCATTGTTCCAAGCCGGGCCCACCGCTTGAAGCGAACATCTGCACCGAACCGGAAAAGACCATCGAATGATTGATTTTGATAAATACCATACTTTACCCGCACACAACGTTTGTCCTGACGTTGTTCGTAAAGAGCACACGTGTGATAGCATTCGGGTGGAGCACATTCATGGCAATGCTCTCTCCAGTAAACAAGCAGTGTTTGACTGACATCCCCAGAATACATCTGCGATGCGATACTTACCCGTTCGTTACTCTCCTCTTTCCATAATCTTTTATTGGAAAATTCCGGTTCCCACATACATTTCACCCGTTCATGGTTGCATGATTTACGCCTGAAAAGTTCTGTCCCTTACCAGCTCGATACCGATAAGCCCCAAAAGCTTCCCGATATGGTCACAATTTCTAACCAGGTATTTCATAAAGTGATGATGCCCTGCCAGGAATAACCACGGAAGCGCAAGAGTGTACAGTGAAGCTGCCATCATCGATTTTAAAGTTGACATGCTTACAACCCGGGAATTACGCGCATTGAGTGTTCCCCGCAGAAGTGCCCGCTGCAAATGATAGCGACGGGTAAGCCTCGATGGTGGAACAAGCTCATATACCGGCGCTTCATTACACCATATAAATCTTTTACCGCCCCGAATCGCCTGCGCAAAGAAATAAGAATCCTCTCCTCCCGTGCTCCCGAACCGATTATCAAAAGGCTCTTGACTATCAAAGAGCGACACGCATAATAACACATTTCCAGTCCGGGTATCAACCGGGTTTGTCAGGAGCGTTCCGGTGGAGAAATCTCTGCGGCAGCAAAGGCGACTTCTGACAAGCCACTCCGGGGGATTCCCTTCAAAATATGGAAGTACCGGCCCCAGCACTCCATCTGCTCCGAATTTCTGGATGCTTGTATATAAATTGTAGAGCCATTTCCTGTTCGGATACTCGTCATCATCGATAAACGCCAGATACTCCCCTTCAACACTCTGGACCGCCCTGTTACGGGCCTTTGTAATACTCTTTTCCGGCTCATGAATGTACCGTAAACGGTACCCGACCTCTCGGGAACAGTTTTCCACTACCGATTCTGCTGACCTTCCACTATCATTATCCACCACTACCGCACCATACTCAAAAATACCATCTGTTAACTGTTCATTAAGCTTGGAAAGGAGCTTTTGCAGAAGAAGGGGCCTTTTATAGGTACATACTGCAACCGTTATCATGGCGGATATTACACTCCTTAGTAAAAGGTCTGGTTTCTGCTCAGTTTCTAGATAAAAGAGCAAATCATTTTCCAGTTTTTTGCTCTGCTCTCTAACGCATACGGCACACTTATTGCCCCCCAGTATTCTTTCATACACCTATAGGAACTACCATTCTCAGGAGAAAAACGTCTGAGTGGTGAATCAGTTGAGCGCATTGGTGCAGAGGTGATGCCCGGACTTGCCATAAGCTGGCGTGGACAGTCAATGCTTATCCTTGGAACCGATGGCACCCTTTCGGAAGAATCTCTCACCGGATACTATTTCAGAGGTGCCCGTTATCTTTCCCGGTTTGCATTTCACATTAATGGCCACCTGCCTCATCTCTGCTCAAGCAGTTCCATTGGTTTCAACAAAATTGAACTCTTTTACATCTATCCTCCGGTTCTCAAGAGTGGAACCGGAGGAAGCGGCTCCGGAATGCTACACAAAAGAGAAGGAATCTCCGAACGGGGGCTCGATATCCGTCAGACCTTTTGTTTGCATATAGCAGGTATCGATATTGACTTAAACATCACAAACAGGTGGGACACCCGGGTGCAATTTAATGCTGAATTTCTCCTTCAGGCAGATTTTCTCTCACTGGATAGAGCATATAGCGGAGTACCAAACCACTCCCCAGGCATCACCACGTCCATTTCCTGTTCCAGTCTCTCTATCGGGTATAACCATAGCAAGCTCCCCCTCCGCTCTGAAATATCCATTAACGACAGCTCCTGGATCATAGAAAATCAGAAGATAGGTAAGATGATCACACTTCCCAAAGGACACACCAGTTCTATACACCTGCACATTCAAGCACACGATCCGGATTTCTCTATCAACGAACAGGAGGCAGAACAGCGGGAAAGGTGCCTTAAGGACTATATCTCCACTACCGCGAAATTAAGTTCAGATCCGGAAACACCATTTTCTTCTATAGTAAACCAAGCAGTCTCCCATCTCTGCAGTGCTGCATTATTGGA
>OBJA01001374.1_pt1 | contig 17106 bp, 18 predicted proteins | sample 1519751 | NCBI WGS metagenome assembly OBJA01 (sample SAMEA3881238, study PRJEB22517) | soil metagenome | biome: lake sediment; feature: soda lake sediment; material: sediment, water from around vicinity | place: India | collected 2013-12-23 | depth 3 m | reverse complement strand
TCATCGGGACTCCCATGATGTTTCCGTAAATGAAAATCTCAAGGAAGCCGCTGGGTACATCCTGGTCAAATAAGAATATGCTCATCGTATTAAAGAGCGAGGATACCACAATAAGCCCCACGGCGATCCAAAACCTTTTCGACAGTATGACGGCTTTGAGATCACTGATAATAATTGCTTTCATATCAATCGACTCCTTCTTTGAGCTTGCCGGAGCGATAGACAAGGCCTGCCGCTCCAATCAATATCAGCCAGTATACAACGCTTATTATGATGTTCACAGCCATATTGGGCGTCAGCCGGGATACCGACTCGAGATTATTATGCTCAAACGGAAATACGCCCACTGCCGTTTCCAAACGGAAGTGGAAATAAACAATTGCATCGATCAGGCAGACCGCGAACCCGGCCATAAAGCCATAGGGTATTTTTCGGCAGCGGCTGTTGACCGCGGTTACCAGACAGATGATGAACACAATTCGCAGGAAAAAGAGCAATATGACGGTCAGCATGGCCAGCCAGGGCAACGCCTCTGCAAAGCCAAACGGTTCAATACCGTTCCACTCGTTGCTAAAGCTGATGGACCCGCCGATGAAGAGCATGAGAAAAAGGCTGAAAACCATATAGACACCAATGATGAGCAGTGAAAGAAATGCGGCGTACGCCACCTGGCGCCAATAGGAAGGCTTCGCTGCAATGTTTGCGCCCTCTTTCGCAAACCCAAGGTCTGTCACAAGAAGCAGAAGTATAAAGAAAAATGTAAGTGTCGTCACATTATCCAGCCTGTTAAGCACCATCCCTTGAAGGGAAGGCGGCGTGCTGCGCGCCAGCGCATTGTAGCTATCAAGAGTCAGGCTCAGCAGCCACACGGCGGCCAGAACCAGCCGCCATACCGGAACTTTCTTCAGGCTTTCAAAACAATATTTCATGTGATACCCTCCTTTGAACGGGCATCACCGGGAATTTCCCGGTGATGCCTGCTAATAGCTGCTCGAAAAATTGCCTTTGGCATTCAATGATATTTGGTCGAAATAATAGTAGTTTTCTATGCGCAAGCGTAACGTTCCCGTTACTGTGGGATATAAGTAGTAGGTTTTAGGAACACTGGCCGACACGACTTGTATACCGGAACGCCGATTGCCATTTGTATCAGCCAACCAGCATCTGTGCTTTACGGAAAGTGAGCCCACTTCAGATCGGGTACATCTGTTTACACCTCTCATAGTTCCATAAAAGTCAGCGTCTTCCTGAGCATATGCCAGTGTGAGCGTTGTAACATCGTAGGCAAACGCTGTCGTAACCGTAAGCAGAACAAAGAGTACCAACAATGAGCAGACCAATATTTTCTTTTTCATTTTGTGTCTCCTTTCATACGTCCCCAAGCTAACGCTCGAAAACAACTCTTCTCGTGTTCGCCACTTCCTGCTATAATGCTTATAGTCCTTGCGAAATCCTGCTGCCGCTTTTGCGGCAGGGGTGCCTAGCCAAAGAGGTTTTTGCAGGGACTTTTCTATGCCCTCAATACGCATCACCTCCGAATAATGAAATTGTATGCACACAGAGGAATAACTATCCTCTATGTATATATAACTTAAAAAAACTAAAAAAGTGATGCTTAATATGAAATAAAGTTAAAAAAATACTATATATATTAATATTTTGCTATAATTCATCAACTATGGTGTTTGGAAATAATCAAAAAAAGCCTCCCGAACGGAAGGCTGCATGTTGTTTAGATGGTATTTCTCATCTTTATGCACGTTCCATGTATTCGCCGGTACGCGTATCCACACGGATCGTATCGCCCTGATTGATAAACAGCGGCACCATGATCTTCGCGCCGGTTTCGAGAACGGCGGGCTTGTTGCCTGATGTCGCGGTATCGCCCTTAAAGCCGGGATCGGTCTCGCTGACGATCAGCTCGACGAAATTCGGCGGGTCAACGGAAAACGCCTCGCCTTTGAAAAAGCGTATGGTGACGGGCATATTTTCCTTGATGTAATTGAGAGCGTCCTCCACCTGGCTATGGTTGAGCGGTATCTGCTCGTACGATTCGTTATCCATGAAATAGTAAAGCTCTCCGTCGCTGTACAAATACTCCATCGCTTTTGTTTCCACGTGCGCTTTGGGGAATTTCTCCGACGGATTGAAAGTTTTCTCAAGCACATTGCCCTGCATGATATTTTTCATCTTGGTGCGCACAAAAGCGGCGCCTTTCCCGGGCTTTACATGCTGAAAATCCACAATAACCCAAACCTGACCGTCAATCTCGATCGTCAAGCCTTTTCTGAAATCTCCGGCTGAAACCATGTTTACCTCCAACTTATATGATGATCGCTTCACGCGGCGCTGTCGTCAAATTGTCGCAGCCGCCGTTTTTGATGACACATAGATCCTCGATGCGCACGCCGAACCGGCCTTGCAGATAGATGCCGGGCTCGATGGTCACCACCATACCGGCCTGCAGCACCGCATCGGATGATTCTCCGATTATCGGCGCTTCGTGAATAAAGCGACCCACGCCGTGGCCCAGTCCATGACCGAAAGCCTGCGCATAGCCGCTGTCCGCAATATAGCTTCGCGCTGCCGCATCCACATCGCACGCACGCTTGCCCGGCCGCAATGCCGCAATGCCCAGCGTTCCCGCACGATTCACTATATCATACACTTTCTGCTGCTCTTTGTCCATATACGAAATAGCCACGGTGCGCGTAAAATCCGAGCAATAGCCGCCAAACCGGCAGCCGTAATCCATCGTCACAAAATCGCCCGCGCGCAGCTTTCTGTCTGTGGGTGTGGCGTGCGGCAGGCTGGCGTTTTCGCCGGATGCCACAATGGGCGCAAACGCGCTTTCCGCGCCGTTTTTGTGCATATAATAGACGATTTCGGCCTTGATATCCATCTCACTGATGCCCTCATGTATAAGGGTGCACAAATGCGAAAAAAGCAGATCATTGTGCCGCGCACCCTTGGCGATCAGCTCAAGCTCCGCCTCATCCTTGATTGCGCGCTGCGCAGCGATGTCCGCCGATATGTCAATGATATTCTCTTCACCAATATGTGAAAGGTACGCTTTATAGGCCGTGTATGAGACGTCTGACAGATCGATACCCACTTTTTTGGCGCTGTGATTATTCGCATATGCGAACAGCGTCTCGATGCGCTGCTGGCCCTTCGTTTCCACCACAGCAAAGTTCGTTTCCTTTGCAGCCTGTTCGGCATAGCGAAAATCAGTGAAAATATAGCTTTGCGCCGGTGTAATCATAAGCTGACTGCTCGTCCCCGAAAAGCCCGAATAATACGCCACATTCTCACTCGCCGTAATCAGTGCTGCGTCCGCGCCGTGCCGCTGCATCGCCTGCAATAGCTTTTGTATTCTCATGGCATCTCCTGCTCGTAAAGCCGTTTCATTTCCAGTGCATCCTCTGCCATCGTGCCGCGCGATTCGCATATCATCACCGGCTGCAGGCCCCGCCGCGCAATCAGACGTGCCAGCGGTGCAAAATCGGGCCCGTATTGCGTATCCGCGAATGTGTGGTGCTTTTTCTCGCCCGATGCCGAATACTCGATGCGCGAGAAGTGCGCATGGAACTGAGAAGCGCGCTTTTTGCCTAGCCCTTGCTCCATCGTGTTGAGCACAGCCGCAAAATCATCCTCTGTTGAAAGCGCGCCATGGCCGCGTGCGTGCAGATGTCCAAAATCGATCGCCGGCACCAGCCGCTCGTCTAAAAGGCACAGCGCAATCACCTCATCAAGATCACCGATCTGCTTGACTCTGCCCATCGTCTCGGGACAAAGCTGCATGCCAAAAAGCGATTTTTGATCGAGCGTTTCGAGAACCTTGACAAGCCCGCTCTTCACAAGCGTGAAAGCCGTATCGCGTTTGAATGTGCCCAAAGAGCCGGGGTGAAAAACGATGCGTTTGGCACCCATCCATAAAGCAGCCGTGGCTGTCTGCACAAAAAAGCGCGTGTTCGCCGTGGCTTTTTCATCATTGTCGGTGGCTAGATTGATATAGTAAGGCGCGTGTACACTCAGCGCAATGCCGTGCTTTGCGGCTTCGCAGCCGATTTTCTCAGCTGCCGCCTGACCGATGCGCACGCCGCGCCCGAAGGAATACTCAAAAGCGCCAAGCCCTAAACCTTTCAGCCACGCGAATGCCTCATATGTATGCTTATGCCCCTGTGCATAAAAGCTGTCCGAATTGCCCGCGGGCCCAAATAACACCATACGGCTATATTACCCCAAGCCGCGCGTTTAAGCAAAGTTTTTTAATGTGCGCTTTCACTAATATGTTGATGTGCTACAGCTCGTACGCCGGTTCATTAATGACGGATTTGATCAGGCTATCCGCCGTGCTGACCTGCTGCTGCTCGCCCGTTGCCGCGATCCAACAGCAGCCCTCCGCGCCGCATACACCGCCCGCTGCGACTAGCTGTGCCGTGCAGCCGGAAACAATGCTTATCGCCTCAAGCTCTGTGATCACATGCCCGCAAACCGGCAGCAGCCGATAGCCATTTGCATTCGCCGCGTTTAATTTGCAGGCAATGTCACTAATGCTGTCCATCACTCTTTTTTCAAGACCCACCGGCAGATACAGCGATGCGCGTTTGCCTATCGTTGCCTGCAGCGCTGCCATGATGGTGCCGCCCTTGGGATGCCCGATCTGTATGCCCACCTCGTTGCTACTCAGGTTGACCGCGTTCGCGCCTTTGATGATCACGTCACCTTTCTTCAAGCTGTCCACAACAGCGTATATATCCAGCTCTTTTTCCCATTTGCCATTTTTGATAACGACATCACCAAAAAAGCCGCTCTCGTCAACCAACCGGCCCGCTTCACTGAGCTTGCACGACGGCGGCAGTGTGATGCCCCGCACAAAGCCTTTTCGCGAAAAGCCTTCGCGCTGGCCGATGGCATCCAGCATTTCCTCGGCGATGTAGGCATTCGTGGTGCCCGCGATGATGACAACAGTTGCATTCTCAAGCGCTTGTTTAACCGCTTCAATATGCAGCATGGCCTTGGCGATCAGCCTTTTACCCGCTGCGGGTGTCAACAAATATTGTTTTGTGATTTCCATAATGAGCTCCTATTCATTTTGGGTTGATCAGATTATATCAGCCGCTCTGCCAATCGTCTTTCAATATGGCGTAAAACTTCACATCGCGGTAATCGCCTTTGGCCAAAAGCTTCTTTCGCATCACGCCCTCGTATGTCATGCCCGCCTTTTGCATCACCCTGCCCGAAGCTTCGTTCTGCACGACATGCAGCGCCTCAATTCTGTTAAGCTTTAAATCCTCGAACATATACTGCAAAAGCCTTTGCAGCGCTTCGGTTGTGATGCCCTGCCCCCAGTATGCGTGCGATAACGCGTAGCCCACCATGCCGGAATTGTTGAGCGTATCGATGGAAGTGATACCGATTGAACCGATGACGCGGCCCGTCTGCTTATACTCAATACCAAGCTCGCATGACTTGTTAGCCTCAAGCTGCTGCTGTGTCATATGGATGAACGCTTTCGCATCGTCGATGGACCGATGCCTATCCCACGGCATAAAGCGCGCCACCTCACTGTTTTGAGCATAGTCAAACACATCGGCGGCATCATCCATTGTCAGTCTGCGCAGTATCAGCCTTTTGGTCAAAAGCCGCGGGCCGTCGCCAAACTTGAGCGCCTTTTCATCTTTAATGGCACTGTGCGCATATATCTTGGATTCTGCTCCCCACGGGTGATAGCCGTTTGCGATATGCGTCCATCCGTATTTCTCATAGAAGTTGATATGATCGGTACAAAGATACAGCTTGGAAAAGCCAAGTGCGGCCGCCTGCTTTCTGCCGTGCTCAAGCAATACGGAGCCCAACTGCTGCCCGCGTTGATCCTCCTCCACATAGAGCGCGCACAGCCAAGGCATCAAGTCTCCCCGGCTGATAAAATCGTTGGTGATCAGACCATAGCTGCCGATGATGCGCCCGTCCTTGAGCATCAGATACCAGCGCGGCAGCGGGCTGTCCGTCGTCATGCTGTGCCGGATGCAGTCATCGTAGATGCGTCTGTCAACGGGCCATCTTTGCGCAAAGTAGTCGATACACTGCTCAAGATAAGAAGCGTTTTCTCTGACTCCAATGATTTGTATATTCATAGATGTATTTTACTGAATAAGGCTGCTAAAGTCCAGATTTTTTCGCAAGCTCTGACGCGAGCTTGGCGATGGCCTTGCTTTCGATACGCGAGACTTAGAAGCGCGCTTACTGTAAGTGGTTTTTTGGCTCCAGTTGACGGAACCTGAAGTAGATATAAACCTGTTTTTTCTCGGTCATTTCCACCTTTTCGATAAGACTGACTATGAGTTCTCTGTTGATCTTTTTTGAGCCAAGGAAGCTGCTCACCAGCGCTTTAATTTGCTCTTGTTTCTCCTCTGGCGTTTTTATTGAGTCCGCCGAAAGCTTTACTCTTTTTTCTTCTAGCGCAGCCCTTTCCTCCTTGATGCGCATATAGACGCGCGCAAAGTCATCTTCGTCCAAAATGCCCGAGAGCTTATCTAAGTACATTCTGTCAAGATGCGTTGTCAGGCTTTCAATCTTACCTGTCAAGCGCGCCATTTCTGCCTTAGAATCATCCTTTTGCGATGCTTCTTCAATCGCTTTGCCCGCTGCTTTTTCTAGTTCAAAAGCATCAATGTACCTATCGCAGATGTGGTTGACTTTTTCCAGCACAGCCTTTGTCACATCGTCTACCTTTGCGGAATGGCATGTACAGCCGCGCCCTTTGGCGTAGCGCTGATACGTGCGGCAGATGAAGTAAAGCGTATCCTCGCCCTTTGCATTCGGCCGGTTAATAACTGCAAGCGGATAACCGCATTCGTGGCAGCGGATGATGCCCTTGAGCAGAAAGTCATAGGTGCGGCTTCGCGTCTTCTTCCGACTGCGGAGCAGCAGAGCCGCCTTATCGAACACATCCCGCTCCACAATAGGATCGTGCGTATTCTGAACAATCATCCAGTGCTTTCTATCCATCCTTACACATTTCTTTGTTTTGTAGCTGATACGTTTCGTTTTCCCTTGCGCCATATCCCCCACATAAGTGGGATTCTGCAGCATGTCTGAAATACGCTCCGCGCTCCATAGTCCGGTATACTTCGACTCACGCCCTAGCTTGAGTCCGGCATAGGCTGCAGGCGTAGGCACCTTCTTCGCATTCAGCCGCTCCGCAATCTGTCTGCATGATTCACCGCTGGCCGCTAGCGCAAAAACCCGTCGCACAATGTTCGCCGCTTCCTCATCGATCTCAATCTTGTTCTTTTCGGTTTCCGAGAGCTTGTAACCATACACAGCTTTGCCGCCAATGAAAAGCCCTTTTTTCTGCTTATCGTGTTTGACGCTCTTGATCTTCTTACTGATGTCCTTGGCGTACATATCGTTCATGATGGCGCGAAAGGGTGTAATATCGTTGGCTGTGCTGTCTATACCCGTATCAATGCCATCCAGCAACGAGATGTACCTCACTTGATGTTCGGGAAAGTATCGCTCCATGTAGTGACCGACCTGAATATAGTCGCGCCCCAATCTGGACAAGTCCTTTGTAACAACCATGTTGACCCGCTTCGCCTCAATATCTGCGATCATACGCTGAAACTCGGGGCGGTCAAACATGGTGCCGCTATAGCCGTCATCGATATATACATCGTATACGTATATCTTGTACTGACGGGCGAAGTCTTGCAGCATGCTGCGCTGGTTCGTTACGCTCTGAGATTCGAGCTCGGTATCATCCTCCTTCGACAGCCGTATGTATAATGCGGCCTTATAGTCCATTTGGTTGCTTATTTGTACATGCATATCATGCCTCCATCAATAAGCAACCTTTCATCGGCTTTATTATACACCAAATACGCCGACATCACATTAACATTAGTTTTAACCCTTAGAAAGCTTGTTTTTAATAAACAGAAGGAACGACTCCTTGAGAAGGTCTTCGAAAACTTTTCCCGTATCACAGTAAAAACACACGACTTCAATCTGTCCATTTCTCATACAACCCTCCAAGTACTTTTTTTAATAACTATGCTCAAATACGTTTGTTCTTTCATTGCTGATATAGCAAACTTACTTCTCGGCCATCTGTAGATATGCAGATGCTGACACTTTTTTTGACGCTTCCGAAGCGGCGCTGGTTGCGCGCCTCACAGATTTCCGTGCAGCTCTTATATTCCAAACCGCAGTGAAATCTCCCGCCGCCAAGCGGGACGCCTTTCGAGCGCGAGTATCGTTCAATTTTCCTTAGTGTATCTTCGCGAAATATCTTCTACCGTCGATATTTTTAAAGCCGGTTTTGACCGCTCATGCCTGTTACAGGCACGTCATGGCGAACCGCTTGCGTCGCTTTCCCATCTGGGACACAAAGTAACGTACTCCGTATGCTGACTATTCAGTTGTCAAAGACCTCCCGTGGCGCGGACATAAGCCCCGCGCCATTCGACTGGCCGAAGCCCCGCCGGAGCGGGGATGGATTTTCCTTCTGAAAACCCCTTCACTATAAAGCCGCGGGAGAAGGCTTTCGTGGAGTGTCTATTTGATGTGTTTACAGTTTATTAACAATTTCTCGGCTGCTCGAACTGAAAACTCAATGGCGATTTGGTGCGCTTCTTCGGCATTCACTTCGCCCGGCTTGAACGATTGGATGATATGGTATCCCGTCTGCCGCCCGTGGCGTTCTTTCGTTACTTCGTCGCCATCATGTCCTGATACGCCGTTTCCAAATTGCAGTCCCCATCAACAGATTTTCTTAATCATCTGCCAGCATTTGTTCACCATGATGAGCAGACCGTCGATCTTTTTGGGATCAACGTATCCGGTAGCATTGGCAATCTTCGCAAGTTGATTAACGTTATTGGCGACAGTGGATACAAGGCGATATATCTGGATAACCTCCACGGTTGGCTTTGGCTGAACGTCAACGCCCATAATGAGCCTGCGCAGCAGCGACGATTTCTTCAGGCCAGTCACGGCCAATTGTTGATCAAAATGTGCTTTCTCCTTCTGATTCAGCATCGCTTTGATCTGTATATTTCTGGTTCTCATGTTTCAGTATCCTTTCTTATAATTCTAGGCTGAAAGCCCATTTAAGGAGGGTTGCAGGGAGCGCGAGCGCCCTGCCAAGTAGGCATTTGGCCACAGATGCCATGCTTGCCAGTGCATTCTGTATCTTTTTTTGCAATACGCCCTCGGTTCTTTTTCACAGGCTGGAAAAGAAGATTTCCAACCGCCACCATGACGATGACGGTTTATATTTACATATCCTTATCAGCCCACATCGTCACTGTTCTTATCCTTCAGTTGCGAGAGGACAATCACCCGCTGAGCGGCGCTTCGCTCACGGCTGTAGTAGATGCCATAGCTTTTACGAAGCGATATGCTGTTCTCATTGAGCAGTCGCGACATGGCGTTGGCGTGTATATCAAAGTCCGCGTCAAACGCCCTGATGCGCTCCACCAGCTCGGTGGGTGATCCTTTGAATCTTTTTTCAGTCTGTAGGATATGCTGGAGGCCCTTAATGAGCCTATCGATAGGAGACTGCGTATTTGTCACGTATTCCACAAACCGCCAGACGTTTGTGTTTTCCTCAAACTCAAGCCTAAGTACCTGATCCCGTACCCGTCTGCCGGTGATATAAAGCTTTGCTCTGTTCTCGATACGCGCCTCCTTTTCCAGCACCAATATGCTGTCTACCGCACCCAGCAAGCCGGTCGAACCGCTGACCATGTTGATGGGATCGTTGTCCGGCATTTTGCGCAGATGATGCACCAGTAAGATGGCTATGTCCTTTTCCTGTGCGTACTCCACGAACATGTGAAGCTCGCTGTAATCCCCGGCATATGAGTGCTTATCCTTTGTATCACGGACAAGCTGCAATGTATCGATAACCACCAAACCTGTATCAGTATGTCTGGAGATAAATTGGTCTATTTCATCCAGCAATCCATCTGACAAGCTGCTGCACGATGTGATGGCATATGCACAATCGCTCGCCTGCTCGGTGATATCCTCGATGCGGAAATGCAATGTGCTCTTCGTATCTTCGAGCGCGATATACAGCACGGTGCACTGCTGAGTATCGAACTCCCACACCTTTTCGCCCTTTGCGACCTTATCGCACAGCCACAGCACCAGCCATGACTTACCAATCTTCGGACTGCCAGCGAACAGATGCACCCCTGTGGGCAGCATTTGCGTCACGATGAACCGTGGCAGCTCAAATTGATCGGTTTGGATTTTCCGGAAGCTCTCCGGTACATTTGCGTTGTTATTCATCTTTCTGTTCCTTTCGTTGGTTTGTGACGGTGTCTTATCACAACAGGGGTGAATATGAATACCGTCATCGTCATTGTTATAAAAAGCCCCTTCACTTATAAGCAGTGGGAGAGGACAAATCCGCCCCCTCTTTTATATTTGTTCATATATTGTTTACATTAACGGTCCTTTATGGAAATTGCGTAAAGTAAAAAAATGACGACACAATTCAATTGAATCAACCGTCAAAGGTTCAATAATAAAACCAGCAATAAGCGTATACCTCGATGGGCATACTCCTACCGCTGGCTAATATGTTTCTATACCCCTGCGCTTGTGGCAGGGTATGTTATTCTATAGCTTGGTTATTTGATCAGTTCTGACTTTCCAGTAAATAAAGTGAGTGTGGTCAGCACTCCATGTATCTCCGTGAGGCTCTATCATTCCAAACCTCAGTGAGTTACCCCGCCTCCCGGCGGGCCGCGTCATGCGGAAGTATCGTTTTATTTTCCCTTGCGTGTCATGGCGATATATCGACCCCCGTCAACATTTCCAAGCCGACTTTTATCGCTCATACCTTAGAGGCATTTCATGGCGCAGTCGCTTGCGTCGCTGTCCCTTCCGGGCACGCAAGGTAACGTACTTTATTTACCCTCTATTCAGTTTTGACACGCTCATATAGCGAACGTATGTACGCATATGATATATTGCAACTATTATTCTGTCAAGCATTTTTCACATAAATCGAAAATACTTTCTGCTGATTTATCGGTGCAAGAAGAATGACAATGCTGCTAATTGGAAATACATCGTCATTAAACTTTCTAGGCCACTTTATTATGCTGTACAATACGGATGGCACAGCCGAAAAATCAGGTACCTTTTGCTTTCCGGCGTGTGCTAACGATATGTACGGACACTTGAAAAATGCTGCACATATTGTTCAGTCGTTTCTCTGTTTTGTTGTTTAGGGAGGATATCGTCATGGGATTTTCGATAATAATTGTATTGTTAATAACCGTTACATAACTGGCAGAGGCAGACTTCTATGTATCTCTCATGAACCATCATATAATCGGTTCACCCCGACACGGATGGGTAACAGTGGCGTTGCCTTTTTCGTATTTTTTTAAAAGTCCGATAGAATCGGTGCGTTTTTATAAGGCATATGCTTCTTTATAAGCCCGTTATAGTTAGTTACCCGGCCTGCTAAATTCAACAAATCACAAATGAAATGCTGCGCTGATTTCACCTCTATTTTTATACAGTCACCGACACGTATACGAGATACACTGAGTAATCGCACGCAATCCGGCCAGTAGTTCGCATGACATCCGGCCACAATTCGCATGCTCAAGTGGCTGCATATCATCGTCAGTAGGCAAGGTTTTTGTGTCGGGTATTTTTCAAGGCCTGGGGCAAAAAGCATTTACTGAGTTACATAGATGAATACTGCTATCGATTCAATCACAGGGCAATTCTTTTAAAGATTGCTTATTGCTATGACACAGTTGGTTCCATTGCGATTTACTGACTTAACCTAATAGCATAATTAATTTTCTTAGTCAGCAATGACCTTAAAGCCTTTTCAAAGCGCACTAAATTATCAGTATATCAAGAACTCCCTTAGTTTCTTGATATCAGTGTCAAAATCAGCAGGCTGTACCACCGACTTGCCATTATAGTTGCCATATTTATAGTCCTGCGGATATCTGAATGTTTCGAAGCCGCTGCTACCTTCCATGCCCTTTACTGCCAGTGCAAGATCAACTATCATTCCCAATGGCATGTCCGTACGTACATAGCTTGTCATTACATTGATCAGACCGGGAATCTCACTAACGCTTACATTTTTCATCTCGGTGAACAGCGCATATAGCACGTTTTGCTGACGTCTTATGCGAGCCGCATCGCCGCCTGGATGCCGCACACGCATGTAGGCTACCGCCTGCCGCCCATTTAGGTGCTGATCACCCGCGTTTGTTATGTGGGAAACCTCGCTGCTAGGATCAAGCCTATTTACTTCGCTAATACTATTATTCAAGCTCTTGAGCTCATTGCTTTCTAGCTTAATATCTACGCCACCCAATGAATTCAGTATATCCTCCATGCCGAAGAAGTTTACCACCATGTAATAATCAGGCGTGAGTCCAAAGCTCTGGTAGTACGTCCGCTTTGCCAACTCGAAACTGCCAAAACCGTATGCCGTATTCAACTTGTTAATACCGTGTCCGTCGATTTTCACAAGAGTGTCGCGCATGAAAGATGCAAGTTTGATGGTACCCTTGTCCGGGTTAATGCGCAGATACATCATCACATCAGATCGACCAGAGAACTTACCACTGTCGCGGTTGTCCACGCCGATCAGCAATATATCAGTCTCGCCCGCAGCCTTATTGATATCTGTCACGTTGCCCTGTTCAAAAGTTACCTCAGGCAGACCTTCCACATCGTCGGCATCATCTTGCTCCATTTCCTCGACGTCCAATCCATCCCATATCTTAGAATAGTTTATAATTAGCACCACACCAACGCTCACGAGCACCACCAAAAGTACGCAAAAAATGATCAAAAGCGTGCGCACACCTTTGCGTGTTGTTGATTTACTGGTCAGATTACGCGGTTTTCTCGACTTCATCTGTGAATCTTCTACATATATCTTATTATTATTTTCCATTTTTCTGTCCAACCTTCTGTTTATTTAATAGGTATAGAGATAGTATTAGCGCCGAACACTGTGCTGCACCGCTCAATACATTGACGCAAAATGCACCGGATTGTTCAAACCAATATTTCATATAAAACGGACTGTTATGCCATTTCTACACGCGAATAAATTTGTACCAAATTGGAAGCAAAATAAATTTGATTGCATCTAAATTTACATCATGAGAAAAGGGGTGTCAAGTATAGGTTTTTCTGTGAACCGATGCCGGAAATCGTAACTGATCGTCGCAAAGTAGGCAACGAATTTATTAATGAGATATCCGATCAACCAACGAGTCTGCCACTGTATCAATACAATTATGAAAAGCCCCACTGAGTCTGCTTGGTCTGCCGTTATCAGGGAAATACAAATCTTCTACCAGATCGTATATGTGATTGAAGTTCGCGACTGCATCAATTATGCGAACCAATGCCCTTTGGACACTATATATTATTCCCTACGATTCAATATGTTAGATTCAAAGCAAATAGAATGCGTTTTTTATAATCATATTGTGTAATTTATATGTATTCGCTATAATATTTTTGCATTGGTTATATGTTTGACAATGAATTTTAGCAGTCATGGAATTTGGGTATAAGGAGTATGTGAATGAAAAGATCTTATTGGCTCTTTAGTTTGTTACTAGTCATGCTACTGCCGCTTTTTATTACCTGCAATCGACTCACTGTAAATGATGACGCAGTTAAGCAACTGAGTAGTCATAACGTAAATAACACGTTTGAACAAGCACCAACCATGCCAAGCAAGTCAGCGCCTTCATCACTGCCAAAGACAACCCCAAAATCTTCTTCATTACCTACAGCTATGCCATCACCGCCCACACCAAAACCAACATCCACACCAAAACCAACATCCAAATCGGAAGCCATGAATCAAGAGGATGTAAGTAAAACCGATGCAAAAGTATCTTTGCACGACAAATATAACACATGGTCTGACTGGATGCTTGAACACGAGTTTGATGCGCTTGTTGCTAAGCTTGATGCAGAAAATGGACATATCTTCAGACCAATGGATGTTGAGACTAAAGTTGAGTATTTGCCCCCTGTAGAATTGGTTTTTTTATATAAGCATATCATGGTTAATCACGTTTGCGAACAAATGATACAAAATTCAGAAGGATTGACGGAATCGCAAATCAGAAAAAAATATAATGCGCCATCCCATGCTGAAGGTTTTTATAAAGGAATGACTTTTTACGATATTGGCTATCCTGCAGTTGAATATGAGAATAAAATCCCTCCTGAATATGTAATTTGGGAAATGAAAGTTGTTTCGGATTGGACGGACTGGACATATGACTCTTCTCACAAAGGCCATTATTGGTCCGTCTCGAAACTAGATGAAGAGAAAACGGTTTGGGGTGAATGGACATATGAGCGGCCTTCGCGCGATTGGCAGCGATATTATGCAAAAACCAGAGAGCGGATTCGCTTTCGTTGGGCAAAATAACTTGGGAACCACTGATTAAAGCCCCTTTAAGTCAAGCGCGCAGATGATTCCGACGGTGTGAAGATTTTTCTGTAAACGTCCCTCTGTGACGATGACGTATAGTCAATTCAACTCTCTGCTCCAGAGGCAAAACGTCAGCAATCTGCCCCAGGGCAGGCTCGGGCTTGATGGGATAAAGCAAATGCTAAAGCCCGAACTCCTTGAACCGTTTTTCCCGTGGTATCGAGAAAGCGCTCCGCTTCGTCCTTGTACTGGAATGTAGCCACAAAATCATAAGCACAGATAACCAGAGCATAGATAACCAGCCCGCACTCTCCCCGGCAAGTGGGTTTGAATACTTTGGCAAACCAAAGCACCAGTGCATACCGGTGGCGCGGCTACGCCTTACCGGGTGGGGTTTCCTCCCACTATTACAAGCGACCTTGCTCGGCCGCTACTGACAATTACGTTCAAACTCTCTATGGCGTTATATACTTGCTAAGGCTGTCAGTTTAATCCTTATAATCGCGAGGTCTTCTGCATAAGGCTGCCTTTCAACGAATAAGCCCACTATGAACAAGGCATGGAGAATCCACTCGTTCAAAACTAATATAGAAAATTGTTAGCAACAGTTGTTACATCTGCAATTATTGACATAAGTATGTGATTCAAATATAATAATTGTATTCATACGAAAGGTAGTGGCGACCTGCGAACACAGCATTTGCCTATTATTCTGAATGATACATTTTTTAATTGCTTCAGCCATAGCGCTAGTTTTATCTCTAGGGTTAACGCCCATAATGATGGCGTTTGCTCGCAGGTTTAAAATACTCGATATTCCCAACAATCGCAAGATGCACTCAACGCCCACTCCTCTGCTGGGCGGTATGGCTATTTTTTTATCGACAATTATTTCTATAATCGTGTATAATATAGTTTTTGTAGATGGTCTTACAACCAATATCTTAGTAACATTTATTATCGGCATCTCGGGTGTGACCTTTATGGGGTTGATCGATGATATAATTTCGATGAGTGCAAAACGCAGACTCGTAATATTATTTTTATTAGCGTTAATCGTACTCGTCGGTTGTCTGCAGTTTTACTTTCCTTCAGACCTTCTCAACGGAGATCTCGGACTGACGCTACTTGTATCTTTTGTCGTTGTTTTTTGGATAGTAACCATTACTAATGCAATCAACTTGACGGATGGGATGGATGGCCTCGCAGGCTGTCTCTCGTTGGTTTCAACTGCGGCGTTTGCAGTTATCTTCCACCTACAGGGACGTACACAGCTCGCATTGCCGACTGCCCTTGCGCTTTGTGGGGGCATTGCTGGTTTTTTAACTTACAATATAAGTCCAGCTAAAATATTTATGGGCGATGCGGGCAGCATGTTTATTGGCTTTATGCTAGGTATACTTACAATTATGAGTATGTCGGAAAAAAGCATAATTGTGTTTGTTGTCCCTGTATATTTTATGCTTGTTCCTATTATGGATTTGTGTATGTCCATATTACGGCGAATTTTGCTGCGAACACCGGTCATGCAACCTGATAAAATGCACTTCCACCACAGTCTGATTAGGAAAATAAATAGTCAGCGCATCGTTGTATTATTTATGGCAGCAGTGCAGCTTATATCAGCCTTTATTGGTATTGTAGTCTATCGGTATGAGTTTTACTTAGCTGGTTGGATTGGCCTTTGCATTATTGGAGCAGCAGGTATAGTTTATACTGTAGTAAAGACATTGGTGCTACGTCAAGTGTAAAAATAATCAAAACTTAATTAATAACATAACAATATAAGGCTGTTAGGGACACGTTCTAGAATGGCTTAAAGCAAGCATCCAAAATAGTGGCTCCTGATTTACACAGCATTTTGCAAACATCAACTGGGGTTCTGTGTAAAATTTATAGTGAAAACAAAATGGGAAGATTGACAACAGAAAAAGACTTCGTTATGACGAAGTTATAGATTATGTGCTGTTGCCGCCAACGTCAGATCTGTAGGGAAACAGACGACGCTTAATGTCAACCGCCGCCTCGCGGCGCTGTCCGGCAATAACCGGAATAACTGTCGTGGAAACGCAGTGCACAAAATCGAGTATGAGGCTGCCCATTAGTTAAGCAGCCGACCTCTCACACCACCGTACGTACCGTTCGGTATACGGCGGTTCAATAGCTTAAGTGCAGTGCCTCGTATCTTTTGGATATGTCGTCATACCCGACAGATGCGAGATATTTTATTTGTAAATGATCTCAATCATAACCACCCGTCCAACGGGTGGTTTGCACAAGGGCTATAAGCCCATGTTACCGGCCAGCGCCTAAAGACGCTGGCTTTCACATACGTTCAAGCCTCTATTGCCGTTGCCACTTTTGCCACTCCTAAAGGAGTGTTTGTAATACCAGCTACCCCTTAAAGGGGTCTTGATATTCCTTTACGCTCAGCTTATCTAAGGCTATATCATGTTGCTCTTGTTCTTGGATATATTTCCTTATCGTTGCTTCGTTAAGTCCTACTGTGCTTACGTAATATCCTTCTGCCCAAAAGTGTCTGTTCCCAAACTTATACTTCAAGTTTGCATGCTTATCAAACATCATCAGTGCACTTTTGCCTTTCAAATATCCCATAAAGCTTGATACACTTT
>OBJA01001373.1_pt1 | contig 17107 bp, 15 predicted proteins | sample 1519751 | NCBI WGS metagenome assembly OBJA01 (sample SAMEA3881238, study PRJEB22517) | soil metagenome | biome: lake sediment; feature: soda lake sediment; material: sediment, water from around vicinity | place: India | collected 2013-12-23 | depth 3 m | reverse complement strand
CCCCTCCCCCTGGACCCCCCAACCCCACCAGGCTTTCAGGTCCCGGGCCAGCAGGACGGCAAGGACCGCGCCAACGATACTGCTGTTGTCACGAACCTTGCCCGGCGTCCTGCTGGGATTTACCTCGGTGTTAGCCCATCATGCCGTAAGGTAAGCGGAAAGCGGCCTGCGGCCGCATCACATTTCTTTTTTCGCCCCACCCCGCTGGGGGTGAGGGCGGGGCGAAAAAAGAAAAATGTTTTTGAAGAGATCGGATACGCCAACACCTTTTGCGTTACTGCGTAACAAATGCTATAACTGTTACGCAGTAACGAAACAGCAACCGGAGGTGGACACCATGGCAAAATCAGCAGCCCAGCGGCAACGGGAGTACCGAGCACGGCGGCCGGAGGCCGGCGACAACGGGGAGCGCCGGGTCAACACATGGATCAGCACCAGGGCAAGCCTGGCACTGAAACGGCTGGCGGCTCGTAATGGTGTTACCGTCAGGGCCGTGATTGAGCAGTTGGCGATTGAAGCTGACCAAGTGGCAACCGTCGGGATGACCGAGAAGGAGTTTGATGATTATCTGAGCGTTACGCAGTAACGGGCCGTTTAGTCGCTGCTGGCGGCGTTGGTTTTATGGATGTTTCAGGCGGCGAATACTACGTTGACGCGCCCGGGCGAAGGGCGGCGGCGGCCGCAAGGCCCCAGGAGCGCCTCTTTATACTGGTTCCATCTCCAAGCGCAGCCGTTTACCCAAGGCCGTGGCCGCACTAGCAAGAGTGGTCAGGGTGAGGCTGGTATCATGCTCATCCAGCAGGCGGTTAAGAGCCGCCCGGCTGGTGTGCATCCTTCGGGCCAACTCGGTCTTGGTAAGCTTCTGCGCCTTGATTTCCTGCTCAATCTGCCAAGCGATGACCCGCTTGATCGCCACCGCCGTGCTTTCTTCCAGCAAGGCTTCCTCGGCCAGAAAGTCGTCAAAGTTGCTGCCCCGGTGAGGGTTATCGGTTTTTATCTTCACGGTTACCTCCTGCGATATTGCTTCAATCTGGTTACCGCCAAGTCGATATCCGCCTTTGGGGTGGCACGGCTTTTCTTAATGAAGCCATGCAGTAAAATCATCTCCCCCTGGTTGGCGGCAAACAGTATTCTGGCGATTCGGTTTTCAAGGCTCACCCTCACCTCCCATATTCCATCACGGAGAGGCTTTACCAGCGGCATTCCCAAGGGCCAACCATACTGTACGGTCTTGATGTCTTCGCCGATTTGCCTACGGTCTTGTGCGGGAAGCTCCCGTAGCCAGTTCCTGACCGGTTCCGTCCCGGTTTCCGTTTTGAAAAAGAAGACTGTCAGTGTTGGTTCCATTATGGCTCACTGTATCAATACTGGTACACACCTGCAAGCAAAAACCATTATCTGGAGCTGGCAAGCTTCAACCGCAGATCTTCGGCCCGCAGGTGAGTATAGCGCTTGAGCATGGACAGCGACTTGTGGCCGGTGATCGCCGCCGCCTCCATCATGTTCAGGCCCCGCTCAAAGAAGCGGCTGGTGGCCTCGTGGCGCAGATCGTGGAAGCGCAGGTTTTCGATCTTGGCCTGCTTGCAGACGCGGGCAAATGCCGTGCTTATGCTGTGGCTGTCGGTCATAGACCAAACCCGGCCGTCAATGCGCCGTGGGAGTGCCTGCAGTACGTCCACCGCCCGATCAGTCAGTGGAACGGTGCGAGGGACGCCGGTTTTGGTGATCGGGATATGCCAGGTGCCGGCGGCCAGGTTGACGTTATCCCAGGTCATGGCCTGGATCTCTCCCCTGCGGGCGCCGGTTTCGATGGCGATGGCGATGATCGGGCCGATCTCCCGGCTCTTGCAGGCCTCGGCAGCGGCAAGCAATCTGACTTCTTCGTCATCGACCAGGCGGCGATCACGGCCACCTGGCAATGACGGCTTGCGGACCTGAGCCGTAACGATTCCCCGGGGCAGATGTATCCCCCAATCCATCACGCAGCACTTGAGCACCCGGTTGAGCAGGCCCAGGTCGTGTTTGACGGTTTGAGCGGCCAGACCAGCCCTCAGTTGATTATCACGATACTTGGCGACGTGGTGGGAGTCCAGGGCCGACAGGGACAGGTCGCCCAGGGCATCAGTCAAGCGGCGCAGCCGGCCGAGCTGATCGGTGCCGGCACGGGCCAAGCGGGGAAGGACCTCCTCGCGATAGCGCGCCAAGGCCTCGCGCACGGTCGTGGCCCTGGCGGCAGTGACCGGGATGTAATCATCACGGTTCAGAGCCGCTTCCACCTCCAAGGCCCATTTCTTGGCATCGGCCATGTTGTTGAAGGTTTTGGTGACGGTCCGATGGCCGTGCCGGCGGATTTTTGCCCGGATTTGGTAAGGGCCGCGTTTCTCGAAAGTGGCCATGGTGACGACTCCCTCTTTTTGGCTTAATGTCCCAAGAGTGTCACCAAATAATACCTGCTATTTTTTTAATGTCAACAAAACAGGGCTTTAGTTTGGATGGTATCGGCCTTCGAAGCCGGGTGTCGGGGGTTCGAATCCCTCCGGGCGCGCCAGTAAAAACAAGGGGCAACAAGAGGCTTGCAACTACCCAGAGACATTGTCGCAGGTTATTGAATTTCACCGCCGCCGGACAGGACGGCGCATGCCAACGCTTTCCGGCGGTGGATTAAGCCAGCAATTCGTCCTTTTCCTCGTCGCTGCATTCCAGGCTGTAGTAGGCCAGGTAAACGGTGCGGACGCCGGGGATGTCTTTCAATGAGTCCAGGGCGGCTTTAACTTCCCCGGCCTGGTCGCGTTCGATCAGGAAGACGATTTTGATGCCCCGGGTTTCGGTTATTTCAATATTGGCGGCCTCCAGGCTGGCCTTTACCTGCTCCAGTTCACTCTCCTCGTTTACTTCCACATAGCCGCTGGCTACCAGCATGGTTAGCTCCTTTCGCTTTAAGTTGACGGTATTTATTTGAAGCTCATCTTGATCAGTTTGCCCTTGCGGCGGCAGCCTTCGATGCAGCGGCCGCAGTAGATGCAGTTGGGATCCCGCAGTTGGCCTTGATCCAGGTTGCGGACGATCTTAACCCCCATGTAGCATTTGTGCTCGCACAACTCGCAGCCTTCACAGTCACCCCGGGTGAAACGGAGCCTGAGCAGGCTGATTTTATTGAACAGGCCGTAGGTTTTACCTACCGGGCAGAGCACCTGGCACCAGAGGCGGGGATAAAAGTATTGCAGGATCAGCAGGGCCAGCAGGGTCAGCAGCGACCAGGCAATCACCGTTGGCTCCACCGGCAGGTCGGCGGCCAGAAAGACCCCGCCGGCAATGGCCCGGAAGATATTGGTCAGATGGGACAGATAGTTGGTGAACAGGGGGATGCTGCCGACCAGGGCCAGCAGCAACAGACCGCCGGCCACCCAGTAGCCGGCCCGGAGCGGAAGCGGCGGTGGCGGTGGCTGTTTGTCGCTGGCCCGGAATTTATCAACCAGGGAAAAAAGCAGGTCCATGGGACAGACCCAGCCGCAGAAGGCCCGCCCCAGCAACAGGTAGAGCAGGGCCACCGGCAGCACGGCCCCGAGGATGGTCAGGCTGACCCCCTTGGCCGCCGCTGAGACCTCAAAAAAGGCAAAAACGTCCAGCAGCTTGATGCTGCCCAGCAGGGTGGAGCCGGAAAGGCTGCCCACCAGCAGTTTGATTTCAAAGTACTGAAGCATAAAAAGGGCAAAGATGGCCAGCATCACCGTCCGGCGCAGCATGGTCCAGGGAACGCCGCCGGTAACGGGTGTCTTGGGTGTATTGCTCATGTCAATCGGACCTCTGAAACGTATTTTGCTGGTGTTACTTGTCAGCTTGCATTGGCCAGTTAAACCGGCAAGTAACTGTCAAGCAGCACCCTGGATTGCGGTAAGCAGATCGGCGTAGCGTACATCAGGTACTCTAGCCGATCTGATCGCCGCAAGATGGGGTGCTGCTGGACAGTGACTCAGCGGTATTCTCGTTCTACCAGGCGACCTCGGGCCATGATCTGCGGCAGGTTGTTGCCGTAAACCAACTCGTAGCGTTGGGCGCCGTCTATGGTCAGCAGTTCCTCCAGCTCCGCCAGGTAATCCGCCCGCAGGTCGGCGTAAATTTCGGCGGTTACCACCTTCACCGCCGAGCCGCCCAGGGGGCAGTATTTGACACAGAGGCCGCAGCCCACGCATTTTTCGTTGATATAGGGCTGGTTGCCCCAGGGTCCGTAATAGAAATCGAAGACCGAGGCTCCCAGGGGGCAGGCCTTGCTGCAGGAGAGGCAGACGTCGCCGTTCCAGCCGAAGCAGAGCTTGAGGTCGATCAGGGCCACGCCCATTTTCACCTCTGGCATTGCCACCGGTCGTAGGGCCCCGGTGGGACATTGGCCGGGACACTCCATGCAGAGGGTGCAGGGAAAATCCCGCATATCTTTGATGTTTGGGGTTCCGGCGGCGCTGCCATGGCGGGGACCAGCCATGGCGATGGCGTCGTAGCCCATGGTGTGACAGACATTGAGGCAGGCTCCGCAACTGCTGCAGGTGCTGCGGAATTGGCGCTCCGGCAGGGCGCCGGGCGGTCGGATCAGGCCGGTTTCGGTAATTTCCGGCAGGGGCGTAAGGTGCGCCTCCGCTGCTGTCGCCCGCTGTCGCCGGACATCTTCCCGCAGCAAAAGCCCGCCGCCGGCGGCCACCGAAGCCGCCGAGGCCGCCGCAGCTACCTTGAGAAAAGCACGTCTGCTGAGACTCATGATGACACCTCGAAAAAAAATCGAAAAAACCAGGGACCAATAAAAAAGGGGCGGGAGAGGCCCCATCAAGCTAACCTTCTTCCCGCCCGCAAAAAAAGGAGAAATTGCAGAAGTAAAAACGGTGGCAGTGCCGCAGTTTCGGGCAAGCAGCCAGGTGCCGCGTACTCCTTGTACGCAAGCCTGGCTGATCGCCCGAAAATGCGGTGCTGCCGCCGTTTTTACGCGATGACCGGGCCGGGTTCGGCCTGAGCCGTCGCCGTGGTGCCCTTGCTCAGCTTCACCGAGAACATCTTGTAGTCCATCTGGAAGCTCAGCGGGTCAAAATGCTCGTTCATAATCATGTTGACCAGCTTGAACTCGTCGAACCAGGGGATAAAGACGTAGTCCTGGCGGGGGCCACCGGTGGCTCGGGTCACATCAAGTACTCTGGCCGGCAGGGCGATCCGACCGCGGCGGGATTCCACGATCACCGAATCCCCTTCCCGGATGCCCAGCTTGCTGGCCAACTCGGAGTTAAGCTCCACGTAGGCCCTGGGCACTGCCCGGTTAAGCTCGGTCACCCGGGTGGTCATGCTGCCGGTATGCCAGTGTTCCACCACCCGGCCGGTACAGGCGCCGTAAACGTAACCGGTGGTGTCGTACATCACCAGCCGCGAGCCGTCTTCCTTGATGAACTCTTCCTTGTGGTTCTGGATATCGGCCGGGCTGAAGACGATGCTCTTGAGCGCCTTGACATCCCGGTTGGGATCGCCAACCACCTTGACGGCGTAGCGGGAGGTGACTTCGAAGGGGTTGACGCTGGACTCGTCCACCTTACCGGCTACAAACTTGCGCTCCACCACGTCAATGGTCTGGTACTTGGCGAACTTCTTGCCGTCAAACTTACAGGCCCACCAGGGGTTGGCCCAGATGATGGCCCGGCCGTCGAAGCCCGGCACCCGGTTGCCGTTGGGGTGGTCGAGGAAGCCGTGGATAAAGGCGTTGGAATTGTAAAAGCTGGCATACCAGCCTTCCGGGACGTTGTTGTTCCGGTGATATTCGCTATCAGCCTGCATGGCCTTGAGATTTTTCTCCAACCAGTTGCCGTATACCGGGTTGATGGCCTTCTGGTTGCCCAGGTAGGCGTTGGTAACCCGCTCCACCAGAGGATCGTAGGGGAAGGCGTACTGGATTCGCGATTCATATTTGTCGTAACGGGCCTTCATCGCCGGGTCGGTATGGACGTCGGCGGGGAAGGGAATCCGGTAGCCGTGGTTGCGGGCCAGCAACACGTCGCGGTTCATGCCGGTGAAGTTGTAGCCGGTGCCGCCGGAGAGGGCCTGCATCTCTTCCCAGATGTTGCTGGAGAACTGCCGGTTCCAATCCTGGGTCTTGGCGGCGGCGATGGTTTTGGTCATCCAGTCCGGGCCGTCGTATTCTTCGGGCCAGAACTGAGAAATATGACCTTTGGGCACCATCCCTTTTTCTTCCAGTTTCCTCATCAGGCAGGCGAAGATGGTGTGGTCTGGCATGGTGTTGCCGTAGGGCTCAATCACCTGTTTGATGATCTGGTAACGCCGTTCCAGGTTGCCAAAGATGAATTCCTTCTCGTACCAGCTGGAAGCCCCCAGCACCACGTCGGAAATGGTGGTGGTGGCGGTGGGGAAGGATTCCAGGGTGACGGTGATGGGCCAGGATGAACCTCTTTCCGCTGCCCCCATGGCTTTGCGATAAGGCCAGGAGTAGGCCAGGGACTGGCCGGGGTTGACGCAGGCCACGAACTGGACTTTGATTTGGCCGGCGGCCAGGCGGCGGAACATCTCCTGGGTGTGGGGTCCGGGCATGGGATGAATCTGGATTTTGTCGGTTTCCGCCTTGATGGTGGCGTCGGATTCGCCCCGTTTCTTAAGGTAGTTGGCGGCCCGCTCTTTCCAGAGGTTTTCCACCTGGCCCCGATGGATGGGGTTGGCCACCACCCGGCCGTAGGGCAGGGCGTGGCACAGGGCGCCAGGTGCCCGGATGCCGCCGCAGGCGTTGGGCTGACCGGTGAAGCTGAAGGAATGGCGGCCTGGTTTGACCGCCTTGCCGGTGATCAGGTTGAGCATATGCAGTGAGGCGTTGGTCCAGGTGCCCTGCACCTTCTGGTTGACCCCCATGCACCAGACCGAAGTGGTGTAGCCTTCGGCAAACCATTTGGCGGCCAGCCGGATGCCTTCGGCCCCGCTGATCTTCTTCCAGGTCCGGGTATTGCGGTCGTAAAGCAGCGGCGATTCACCCTCGAAGATGATGTCGGCCACTTTGTCCGGGTGGTAATCGGAAAGGAACTCCAGGAACATGGCGAACCCTTTGTAGAGGTCGGCCATAATCTCTCGCTCCGAACCGTACTTCTTCTTGAGGTCGGGGTAAACCGCCCGTTTCAGCCCCATGGAGTGGCTCATGTCATGGGTGGTACCGCGGAAGCCGCCATACTCGGTCTTGACCCAAGTCTTCTTGACGTCCTCGTGGATGCCGAAATTGGCGTGGCGCTCGATGAACTTGCGGTCCAGGTATTTCCAGTCGGCGCTCACCGTGCCATTTTCCACGTCATGCTTGGCGTTGTCCAGTTCGGCGGCGATCACGTAGGCCATGGAGTTGAGCAGGGCCAGGTCGCGGCCGGTGGCAAAAGGTAGCCAGAGATCGGCGATGGTGCCGGAGCGGGTTTTGCGGGGGTCGGCCAGGATCACCTTGACCTTGTCCGGATTTTTCTGCTTGACCGCTGCGATCCGGTTGAAGGGAATGGGATGGGCTTCGGCGGTGTTGTTGCCGATCAGGAAAAATGTATCGGCATGCTTGTTGAAATCGGGATCGGGCACGTCCAGGTCATCATAGGAGCCGTAGGGCTCGTCCTTGCCGAAGGTGTAGAGATAGCCCACCACCGCCGAGGCCATGCAGGTCCGGGGTTGGCCCTCGATGGCGTTGTTGGCCATCATGCCGCCGCCCTTGAGGGTCTTGTTCATGATGTGGGTTTCTTCCGAGCCCAACTGACCGCTGCCGTAGTAGGCCACGCTGTGCTTGCCGTTCTCCTTGACCGTCTTCTCCACCGCGTCGGCCACGAATTCGATGGCGTCTTCCCAGGGCACCAGGGTGAAGTTTTCCTTGAGGTCCACTTCGGAAGGTGTCAGTCCCTTGGGATCCTTGGTGGTAACTCCGGTGCGGACCCGAGGGGAGTTGGTAAGGTCGGGCTTGCCGGTGGTCGGGTTGATCCACTCCTTGCGAATCAGGGCCCCTTTGGGCCGGTCCTTGTACTCAATGGCCTTGTGGAGATAAAAGCCTTTGGTGCAGAGCACCCCCCGGTTGACCGTACTTTTGAGATCGCCCTTGATGGCGACGATTTTGCTGACCTTGCCGGCGGCGTCCACCTGGGCGTCGCAGACGATGGTGCAACCCACCGCGCAGTAGCGGCACTGGCCGACCGGGAAGGTTTTAACACTGGTGGCGGCCACGGCGGCGGCGGGATCAAGCTTGACCCCGGCGGCGGTGGCGGCGGCGGCGATGGCGCTGGCCCTCAGGAAATTTCTTCTGCTGATCTGCATCGTAACTCCTCCCTTATGTATTGTGCGGCGTTTGTGTGATTTGGCGGATTAGGCGCTTTCGGTGAAAATAAAAAAACCGGAGCCGATCTGACCGGTCTCCGGTTAATTACCTGCCACCCTTGATGGTTAGCCCGGCGGCGCCGACTTCATCGCCGATGGCTGAAAAGTCGCCGTTGGCGGCCACGGCCATGATCGTGACGTTAACATCCGGTCCCGGTTGCCCTCGGCGCAACCAGCCGCCGGCTTCACCCTCCGGTGCTTGCCAGGTGAATTGCCAACTGCGGTTCGCCGAACCTTCCAGGGTGTGGGTCAGGATATCACCCACCATTTGGGTATTGACGGAATCGCTAACCACCAGTTGGCCGGCCGAAACCCGCAGGGCAAAGCCGCCTTGCTGCTCGCTCATGCTTTCCAGTTGGCTGTTCAGGGTCAGGGTCAGTCGATAGCTCTGGTTGGCCTTATAGGTTGCCGGCAGGTTGTCGATTTTGATCATGGCCGGGTTCATGGTGGCCCCGGTGTGGCAACTCATGCACTCGAAGCTGGGAGCGCTGTTGGCAAAGCCGTGGGCGGCTGGGGTGTGCAGCCCGGCCAGGGCGGCGCTGGCGGCGATGGCCAGGCCGGAGAGCATTAAGCCTTTCTTCATCGGTGTTTCCTCCCTTGTTCCTTAAACTTGAGTATGGTCTGATGACCGGGTGGTCGGATGTCGCCCAACAGTGAGAGTGAGGGCGAATCCGCAAGCAGGCTCCGGGCGAACAGCGGTTCGGCGCGGGAGTCTTTTAACGGTCCGGTACCACATTGCAAAAAAAAAATCCAAAAAGCAACGCCTCCACCCGGCATTAACAAAACATTTACAGGGGGGGCGGTGCCGCTGAACGCTCACCTGCCGGCCGGAACAGCCTTTGACATTGCAAAGGCAGCCGGAAACGGTTATTTCCAGGACTATGACAGCACAAACCGGCAGGGGCAAAAAACGGGTGGCGGTGACCACTTTGGGCTGCAAGGTCAATCAGTACGAATCGGCGGCCTATCTTTCGGCGTTGGCGGAGCGGGAAGAGGTGGAGGTGGTGCCGTTTGGTGAGCCGGCTGATGTTTACGTGATCAACACCTGCGCGGTCACCGCCAGGGCCGGAGCCCAGTCCCGCCAGTTGATCCGGCGGGCGGCCCGCCACCGCCGGGCCCGCCTGGTGGTCACCGGCTGCTACGCCCAGGTGGCGCCCCAGGAGGTGCTGGAGCTGACCGAAAACCCGCTGTGCATCGTGGGCAACGCCCACAAAGGGCGGGTGGCGGAAATCGCCGTGGCCGGCCGGGGCTGTGATCTGGAAATGTACTACAGCGACATGGCCGGCTGCCGGGGGACCGCCCCCCTGCTGGTGACCACCCCCGGTCGGCGGACCCGGGCGGTGCTCAAGGTGCAGGACGGTTGCAGCCAGGGTTGCTCCTACTGCATCGTGCCCCGGGCCCGGGGCGGCAGCCGCAGCGTGCCCCTGGAGCAGATAATCCGCCAGCTTGAGTTTTTTGTGGCGGCCGGTTACCGGGAGGTGGTGCTGACCGGGATTCATCTGGGCCATTACGGGCTGGAGCTGACCCCGACCCGTTCTTTGGCCTGGCTGGTGGAAGAGTTGCTGACCCGGAACTTCCCTATCCGCTACCGGCTCAGTTCCCTGGAGCCCACCGAGGTCAGCCCCGAGTTGCTGAACCTACTGGCTACCAACCCTCGCTTGCAGCCCCATCTCCATATTCCCCTGCAAAGCGGCGATGATAACATTCTGGCGGCCATGAACCGTCCTTATCGCCGCGACCGTTTCGCCGAGGTGATTGCCCAGTGCCGGGCGGCCCTGCCCGAGGCGGCCATCGGGGTGGATGTCCTGGTGGGTTTTCCCGGCGAGGATGAGGCGGCCTTTAACCATACCTTTGAGTTGCTCAGCCAACTGCCGGTGGCCTATTTTCATGTTTTTCCATACTCCAAACGGCCGGGCACCCCGGCGGCCACCATGGCGGGCCAGGTGGCGGAGCGGGTCAAGGAGCAGCGGGCCGCCCGCCTGCGCGAACTGGACCGGCAGAAGCGGGAGGATTTTCAACGCCGCTTCCTGGGCCGGTACCGGCGAGTGTTGGCGGAGGGAAGCAGTAAAAAGGACAAGGGTGCGGCCCGGCGGGGGGAGTTGCGGGGCTTTACCGACAACTATATTCCGGTGAGCTTTGCCGCCGGGGCCGAGCTGGTCAATCGGGAAGTCGAGGTGTTGCTTGAGGAGATTGCCGGCGAGGTTGTCCGCAGCCGGTTGGTGGACCCGGCGGCGGACGCGGTGGTAGTCGATCACCAGGGCAAACCATAATCGAGGCCCGGCACCGGGAAGGTGGAGGAATAATGATGCGGGGGGAAATTATTGCCATCGGCGACGAATTGACGTCCGGCCGGATTCTCAATTCCACCAGCCGCTTTGCCGCCTCCAGGCTTTTTGCCGCCGGCTATCAGGTGCCGGTTTTCATCACCATCGGCGATGATCAGGAGTTGATCGCCGCCACCTTGCTGGCGGCCCTGGAACGGGCCGATTTTGTCATCGTCACCGGTGGCCTGGGCACCACCAGCGATGATTTGACCAACGAGGCGGTTTCCGCCGCCCTGGAACGGCCGGCCACCCTCTATCCGGAAGTGTTGCGCAAGATTAAGGCCAACAGCCATCACCTTTCAGAGCGGGCCCGCAAATCCCTGGAGAAATTGGCCTGGTTGCCCGACGGGGCTCATGCCCTCCACAGTGAGGCCAAAAGCGCCGGCTATTTCCTGGTCCATCAGGGCAAGCCGGTTTTTTTTCTGCCCGGGGTGCCCCATGAAATGCAGGAGTTGCTGGAAAAGGCGGTACTGCCCCGGCTGGAGGTCTGGGACGGTCGCCCCCGGCGTCGGGTCCGGCAGCGGGTTTTCCGGCTGGCCGGGGTGACGGAAAGCGAAGTCAACCATCGGCTGGCCGATCTGGAAGCGGGTGACGGCACCGTTAAAATCGGCTACTATCCCGTCTTTCCCGAGGTGCAGGTGAGCCTGACGGTGGTGGGTGAGGATGAGGGCGCGGTGGAGCGGCGCTTTCAGGCCGTGGAGGCGGAGATTCGCCGCCGGCTGGGGACCGAGCTGTTCGGAGTTGATGATGAAACCCTGGCGGCAGCGGTGGTCAACCTTTGTCGTCAGCGGGGGCTGTGGTTGGCGGTGGCCGAGTCCTGCAGCGGCGGGCTCCTGGCGGCCGCCATCACCGGGGTGGCCGGGGCCTCCCAATGTTTTGCCGGCGGGGCGGTGACCTACTCCAACGAATTGAAGGAGCGGTTGCTGGGGGTGGCCGGGGCGACCCTGGCCGCCCGCGGGGCGGTAAGTGCGGAGGTGGCTCGGGAGATGGCCGCCGGTTTGAGGCGCTTGACCGGAGCCGAGCTGATTCTGGCCACCACCGGCATCGCCGGCCCGGCCGGCGGCAGTGAGGACAAGCCGGTGGGCACGGTCTTTATCGCCCTGACGGTCAACGGGGAAACCACGGTGGAGCCTTGTAACTTTGTCGGCACCCGCCGGCAGATCCAGGTGTTGACCGTGCAGCGGGCCCTGAATATGTTGCGGCACCGTTTGTTAGCCATATAGCGAGAAACGCTCGTCAGGAGTGCCAACCTGCTGCTTTAACGGGCCGTAAGCGTTCGGCGGTGGGGGCCGTATGCGGTCGGTACGGTTATTTAACTTTAAAAAAATAAGGAGTGAGCTATGGCAGTTGCGGGCACGGATAAGAGTAAAACTCTGGACAGCGCCATCTTCCAGATTCAGAAGCAGTTCGGCAAGGGGGCGATCATGCGCCTGGGAGCCGACGAGCGGGTGGCGGTGCCGGCCATCTCCACCGGTATTTTAAGCCTGGATATCGCCACCGGCATCGGTGGGATTCCCTGTGGCCGGATCACCGAAATCTACGGGCCGGAATCCTCGGGCAAGACCACCCTGGCCCTCCAGATCATCGCCGCCGCCCAGCGCACCGGGGGCTCGGCCGCCTTTATCGACGCCGAGCACGCCCTTGATGTTACCTACGCCGAGCGGCTGGGGGTCAATGTTGACGACCTGCTGGTCAGTCAGCCCGATTACGGCGAGCAGGCCCTGGAGATTGCCGAAATCCTGATCCGCAGCGCCGCCGTCGATGTGATCGTGGTGGACTCGGTGGCCGCCCTGACCCCCAAGGCCGAAATCGACGGCAATATCGGCGACGCCCATGTGGGTCTGCAGGCCCGGCTGATGTCCCAGGCCATGCGCAAGCTGGCCTCCATCCTCCAGCGGACCAACACCTCCATCATCTTTATCAACCAGATCCGGATGAAGATCGGGGTGATGTTCGGCAGCCCGGAAACCACCACCGGCGGCAACGCCCTGAAATTTTACAGCTCCATGCGGATTGATATCCGGCGGATGGCGCAGATCAAGGACGGCGAGGAGGTTATCGGCAACCGGGTCAAGGCCAAGCTGGTCAAGAACAAGGTGGCGCCCCCCTTCAAGACCGCCGAATTCGACATCGTGTTCGGGGAAGGCTCCTCCCGGGAAGGCGACCTGCTGGATCTGGCGGTCAACCAGAACATCGTCGACAAAAGCGGCGCCTGGTACGCCTACAACGGCGAACGCATCGGCCAGGGCCGGGAAAACTCCAAGACCTTCCTTAAAGAGCACCCCGAGCTGGCCGACGAAATCGAGGGCAAGGTCCGGATGGGCTTCGGGCTGGCCATGCCCGGAGGCGGCAGGGAAAAGGCGGCAGTCGAGAGTGAAGGAAAGTAAAAGAAATTCAATCTGATCGGTTATCCAGCAAGGTTATTACCATTATGAACGGCAACACCATTCGCCAGAAATTCCTCGACTACTTCGCCGCCCACCGCCATCAGGTGGTGGAAAGCTCGGCTCTGGTCCCCCACGACGATCCCACCCTGCTTTTCACCAATGCCGGGATGGTCCAGTTCAAAAAGGTGTTCACCGGCGAGGAGCGTCGCGACTACCGACGGGCGGTGAGCTGCCAGCGCTGTGTGCGGGCCGGCGGCAAGCACAACGATCTTGACAACGTGGGCTACACCGCCCGCCATCACACCTTCTTTGAGATGCTGGGCAATTTCTCCTTCGGGGATTATTTCAAGGAAGAGGCCATTCGTCTGGCCTGGGATTTTCTGACCAGAGATCTGCAGCTCTCGCCGGCCAACCTCTGGGTGTCGGTGTTCGAGGAGGATGACGAGGCTTACCGGATCTGGGAGGGCATCGCCGATCTGCCCAGGGGGCGCATTGTCCGGATGGGGGAAAAGGATAACTTCTGGGCCATGGGGGATACCGGCCCCTGCGGTCCCTGCTCGGAAATCCATGTCGATCAGGGGCAGGAGGCGGTGCCCTGTGACAACCCCGACTGCGGGGTGGACTGTGACTGTGACCGTTTTCTGGAGATCTGGAACCTGGTCTTCATGCAGTTTGAGCGTAGCGCCGACGGCACCCTGACCCCGCTGCCCAAACCCAGCATCGACACCGGCATGGGCCTGGAGCGGATCGCGGCGGTGCTGCAGGGCAAGCACAACAACTATGATTCCGACCTCTTCCAGCCCATCATCCAACGCACCTGCGACCTGGCCGGGGTCAGTTACGGCAGCCAGCCCCGCAACGACACCGCCCTGCGGGTGATTGCCGACCACGCCCGGGCCACCGCCTTCCTGGTGGCCGACGGGGTGCTGCCCTCCAACGAGGGCCGGGGGTACGTGTTGCGCCGGATCATGCGTCGGGCCATCCGTTACGGTCGCACCCTGGGCTTGACCGAGCCTTTTTTGGGCAAGGTTTGCGCCACCGTCAGCGGCCTGATGGAGCCCGCCTATCCCCACCTGGCGGCCAGCCGGGAATTGCTGCATAAGGTGGTGCGCCACGAGGAGGAAAGGTTTCTGGAGACCCTGGATAACGGCCTGCAACTGCTGGCCGCCGAGATTCAGCGCCTGGGGCAGGTCGGCGGTATTTGTCTTGAAGGGGAATTCATTTTTAAGCTCTACGATACTTACGGCTTCCCGGTGGATATTGCCAAGGACGTGGCCCAGGAGGAAGGGTTGCAGGCCGACGAGGTGGGCTTTGACCAAGCCATGGCCCGGCAACGGAAGCAGTCAAAAAAATCCTGGAAGGGCGGCGGTTTGGGCGAGTTGGGGCCCGGCTTCAAGGCTCTGCTGGAGCAGGGGGGAAGCACGGAGTTTGTCGGCTATCGCACCCGCCGCCACCACGCCCTGCTCAACGCCCTGTTTGACGAGCAGGGCCGGGCCCGGGCCGCAGCGGCCGCCGGTGAGCGGGTGGCCTTGGTCTGCGCCGAAACCCCCTTTTACGCCGAGTCCGGCGGCCAGATGGGGGATAGCGGGGAGATCACCGGCCTCCATGGTCGGGTAAAGGTGGAAAACACCGTCAAGCTGGGGGATCAACTGGTGGTCCACCAGGGCGAGGTGGTGGAAGGCCGCTTGGAACGGGGGGAAGAGGTGCTGCTGGCGGTGAGTGAAAGTCGGCGGCAGCGGATTGCCGCCAACCACACCGCCACCCATCTGCTCCACGCCGCCCTGCGCCGGGTGTTGGGCGAGCATGTCAAGCAGGCCGGTTCCCTGGTGGAGCCCGGCCGGCTCAGGTTCGATTTTACCCACTTTTCCCCTCTGGCCCCCGAGGAGCTTCGGGAGGTGGAGCGGCTGGTCAATGCTGAAATTCGGGCCAACACCGCCCTGGACACCGCCATGGTCAAGCGGGATGAGGCCATCAAGAGCGGGGCGGCGGCCCTGTTCGGCGAGAAATACGGGGAGACCGTGCGGGTGGTGACGGTGGGGGATTTCAGCCGGGAACTCTGCGGCGGCACCCATGTCGGCGCCACCGGCGAGATCGGCCTGTTCAAGATCGTCAGCGAAAGCGGGATCGCCGCCTCCACCCGGCGGATTGAAGCGATCTGCGGCGATGAGGCCCTGCGGCGCTGGCAGGCCCTGGAAGATGAATGGGCTGCCCTGGCCGCTCGGCTGAAATGCGCCCCGACGGAGCTGGCGGCCCGCCTCGACAAGCTGCTGGCCCGTCAGAAGGAACTGGAACGCAAGTTGAGCCAGATGGCAACCCGGGCCGCCGGTTTCGACCTGGATCAGCTGCTGGCCGGAGCCCAAGAGGTGGCCGGGGCCAAGCTGCTGGCCTGCCGGGTGCCGGCGGATTCGGCCAAAACCCTGCGGGAGTTGGGCGACAAGGTGCGGGACAAAATGGGCCCGGCCGGCATCGCGGTGCTGGGGGCGGAAATTGACGGCAAAGCCTCGCTGCTGGCCCTGGTGGGCAAGGAGTTGACCGGCCGTTTCAAAGCCGGTGAAATCATCCGCCAGGTGGCAGCCCTGGTGGGGGGCAAAGGGGGCGGTCGGCCCGACATGGCCCAGGCCGGCGGCAGCCGGCCGGAGCGGCTGGATGAGGCTCTGGCGGCGGTCGCTGCCATTATCAAAAAAATGTAAAAGGAAAATATTGACATGGTTTGGTGAATGGATTAGAACGCCATTTGCTTTGTGAATGACCATTCATTTTTTGCCAAGTCTTCACGATACTTCAGCACTTCAGCGGAGGGACATGCCGTATGATCACCATTGACCTTACCATGCCGCTTCACCTCATCAACATCCTGTTGCTGGCGGTGATTCTCAATATCCTCCTTTATCGCCCCATTCGCGAGATTCTGGAGCAGCGCCGGGCCAAAATCTCCGGTCTCAATGGCGACATCGAAAAATTCGAGAAGAATCGTCAGGCCCGTCGGGCCGAATTCGAGAAAAAACTCCAGGAGGCCCGCAACCGGGCCAAAGGCGAGTTTGACGCGGTGCGCGCCGCCACCCAGAGCGAGAGCAACACCAAGCTCGCCGCCCTGCGGGAGGAGGTGGAGAAGAGCAAGGGGGAGCAACTCAAGGAAATCAGCAGTCAGTTTGCCGGCGCTCGCGGCGAATTGCAGAAGCAGGTCGGCGGATTCGCCCAGGCGATGGCGGCCAAGGTGCTGGGGAGGGCCATCTGATGCGACAGTCAGCGATGAGAAACAAAACCTCGGCCGCCCTGCTGGGGGCGGGGGCCCTATTGCTGTTGTCGCTGCTGTTGGCGGCACCGGCCCAGGCCGCCGAAATCAGCCCGCAAAAACTTTGGGATCTATTCTACCGGGTGCTCAACTTTGCCGTCCTGGTCTTTATTCTCCTCTATTTCCTGAAAAAACCCACCGTCAACTTCTTCAACAATCGGCGGGAGTCCATCCGGGCCGAGCTGGAAGAGCTGGAGGCCAAGCGGCTGGAGGTGGAACGGGCCTATAAGGAGAGCGAAGGCAAGATGGCCACCCTGGAGGCCAAGGCCCAGGAGATCGTGGCCGAGGCCGTGCGCCAGGGTGAGGCCGAGCGCGAGCGGATTCTAGCCGAGGCCGAGCGTGCCGCCGCCAACATGAAGCGCCAGGCTGAAATGGCGGTCCAGCATGAGCTGGCCGTGGCCAAGGCCCGGCTGAAGAGCGAAATTGCCGAAGAGGCCGCCAAGGCCGCCGAAGAGCTGGTGCGGCAGCAGTTGCAGCCGGCAGATCAGGGCCGGATGATTGCCGGCTATCTTGACAAGGTGGGAGGTGTCCAGTGAGAAACACGGTTCTGGCCAAGCGCTATGCCAAGGCGCTTTTTGCCGTGGGTAAAGAAGATGGCTCCTTTGCCGGTTACGCCGAGACCTTAAACGAGTTGGCCGGCCTGTTCACCGGCATGAAGGAGGTGGCGGACGCCCTGATCAATCCGCTTTATCCCGAGGATGTGCGGCTCAAGGTCATGGAGAAGCTGGTGGCGGCCTTGGCCGCCC
>OBJA01001372.1_pt1 | contig 17157 bp, 13 predicted proteins | sample 1519751 | NCBI WGS metagenome assembly OBJA01 (sample SAMEA3881238, study PRJEB22517) | soil metagenome | biome: lake sediment; feature: soda lake sediment; material: sediment, water from around vicinity | place: India | collected 2013-12-23 | depth 3 m | reverse complement strand
CCGCCTGGCCCGGCTGGAAGGACTCACCGGCCACGCCCGCTCCGCCACCATCCGCAAGTAGCAGAATGGAAAATTTCCTGATTATAACCACCTGCCTGTTGCTGGGGGCCGGACTGCGCCGCTTGCCGGGGATGCCGGCCGACGGGAGCACCGTCCTTAATCAGGTGGTGATCAACATGGCCCTGCCGGCCCTGGTGCTGCTGAAAATTCCCGAGTTGGCCTTTGGCCGCTCGGTGTTGGTGCCGGTACTGATGCCTTGGCTGATGCTGCTGGTCTTTGCCGCCCTTACCCTGCTGGTGGCCCGCCGGGCCGGGTGGAGCCGGCAGGTTACCGGCTGTCTGCTGCTGCTGGTGCCCCTGGGCAATACCTCATTTCTGGGCATTCCCATGGTCAACGCTTTTTTCGGGGAATCCGGGGTGGCTTACGCGGTGCTTTACGACCAACTGGGCTCTTTTCTGGCCCTGGCCATCTATGGTTCTCTGATCGTGGCCCTTTACGGCCGGGAAGGGGTGGGGTCTGGTGGTGGAGGTGGATTGGGGGCCATGGTCCGGCAGGTGGCGGCAAGGATCATCCGCTTTCCTCCCTTTATCGCCCTGCTGGCCGGCTTTGCCATGCACTTGCGGCCCGGCCCCGGCGCCTGGAGCTGGCCCGAGCCGGTGGCGGCCCTGCTGACCACCCTGGCCGCCACCCTGGTGCCGTTGGTGATGCTGGCGGTGGGCTGGCAGTTGACCCTGCGTCTGCCCCGGGAATATCTGGCCCCCCTGGGAGTGGGCCTGGGCTTGAAGATGGCGGCCGCTCCCGTGCTGGCTCTGCTGCTCTGTTGGTTGTTGGGTTGGGTCGACGAACCGGCCCGGGTGGCGATTTTTGAAGCCGGGATGCCACCGATGATCTCAGCCGGGGCCCTGGCCATGGTGGCGGGTCTGGCTCCCTCCCTGGCCGCCGGCCTGGCAGGCTTCGGGGTCTTGCTGGCCTTTATTACCCTGCCCCTGCTGCATCAGCTTATGGTGGCCCTGCTGTAAGCGTTCAGCAGTACCCCGATACGGGGTGCGAGGCGCCTTCTGCCTACCCGTATCAGTTCGAAGAGCCGACAATTTGCGGCACTGCTGAAGCTTATGGTTTGCTGGGGTGAGGCAGGCCGGGCTGTTGCCCAAAAAGAAAAACCGCCCGAAAGGCGGTCTTTATCGGTCCGGCCCCGTGCGGGAGCCGTTGACCGCAAAGATGTCGGTTGCCGGAGCTATTGCAGGCGGTGATCGGAGAGCAGAGTGGCCAGCATCCGGTCGGCCACGGCGTGGGCGTCAACCTTGTACTCGCCCCGCTCGATCTGTCCCTTGAGCGCTTTGATCTTTTCCACGCGAACCTCCGGGGTCTGGGCCAGAACCTCCCTGACCCGCTGAATATCCTGGGTGCCGGCCGACAGGTTGACCTTGTCGGCGCCCTGGGTCGCACTGGTGGCCTTGGTGGCGCTCACCGGCTCATTGCGCTTCACCGGCTGCACCTTGTCGGTCTTCAGTTGGGGAAAGATGTTGGTCAGCTTCATGGTCTTAGCTCCCCGGCGTCGCGACAAACGGCTGAAATGCCGTATCTCTGGCGACTTCCGTAAACAGGCCCTTAAGTCGGGCTATGGGTACCGCATTTGATCTCCTGTGTAACATATCGGTAGAACCAAGACAAACTTTAATCTCTTTTTTACAAATGTTGCCAGGCACCGGGGGGGCTGTTATGATCCCGCCATGACTGACCGGGAACCCCTTTACCTTATTGACGGCAGCGCCTACATCCACCGGGCTTATCACGCCATCGGGCCGCTGACCAGCCAGGACGGCCTGCCCACCCACGCCACCTACGGTTTCACCAATATTCTGCTGCGGGTAATGCGGGAAAAAAATCCCCGTTACCTGGCGGTGGTTTTCGATGCCAAAGGCCCCAACTTTCGCCACCGGATTTATGCCGATTACAAGGCCAACCGGCCGCCCATGCCGGAAGATCTGGCCTGCCAGCTCCCTTACATCAAGGAGGTGGTGGCCGCCTACCGGCTGACCGCCCTGGAGCAGGAAGGCTTTGAGGCCGACGACCTGATCGCCTCCGCCGTCCGCGCCCTGGCCGGCCCCGAGCAGCCGGTGGTAATCATCTCCGGCGACAAGGATTTGCTGCAACTGGTAAGCCCGGTCGTCAGCCTCTGGGATCCCATGAGCGACAAGCTTTTTGATCCGCCGGCGGTTACCGCCAAATACCAGGTGCCGCCGGAGAACCTGCTGGACTACTTCGCCCTGATCGGCGACAGCTCGGACAATGTGCCGGGGGTGCCGGGGGTGGGGCCCAAGACCGCCGCCAAGCTTATCGGCCAATTCGGCGATCTCGATACCCTTTTTCAAGGGCTCAATGCGGTTGCGGCCGCCAAGCTGCGGGAAAAGCTGGCCGCCCACCGCGAGGACGCCTTGTTGGCCCGCCGCCTGATCCGGCTCAAGGACGATTTGCCGCTGGCGACCGATTTGGAAAGTTACCGGCGGCCGGAGCCGGACCTGGAAAAATTGCGGGAGCTGTTCAGTAGGCTGGATTTCGGTCGCCTGCTCAAAAGCGAAGTGCCGACGGCCAAGCTGAGCGCCGCCGCCTTTAAGCTGGTCACCGACCGCGAGCAGTTGGCCCAACTGATCCCCAAGCTGGCCGCCGCCCCCGGCCTGGTGCTGGACACCGAAACCACATCCCTGGACCCGCTGCAAGCGGAACTGGTGGGCATCTCGCTGGCCGTCCTCGACCAGCAGGACGAGGAGGCCTGGTACTTGCCCATTGCCCATCGCCGGGCCGACAACTCCCCCCTGCCCGGTCAATTGGCCCTGGAGCAGGTCCGCGAGCTGCTGGCCCCGTTGCTGGCCGATCCCGGCTTGCTCAAGCTGGGCCACAATCTGAAGTACGATCTCCAGGTGCTCCACCGCCACGGCCTGGAGCTGGCCCCGCCGCTGGCCGACACCATGATTGCCTCCTATCTGCTGGACCCGGGTCGCCGCTCCCACAAGCTGGATGATTTAAGCCAGGATCTGCTCCAACGCCGCCTCACCCCCTTTGCCGAAGTCTGCGCCGGCGACAAGCAGCCCGACGCCTTTGCCCGGGTGGAGCTGACCGCCGCCTGCCGCTACTCCTGCGAGGATGTAACCGCCACCGCCATGCTCTGGCGTCATTTCGCCCCCAGCCTGGCCGATCTGGAGCTGGAGCCGCTTTTGCATCGGGTGGAGATGGTGCTGCTGCCCATCCTGGCCCGGATGGAACGAATCGGCATCCTGGTGGATCCGGCGGTGCTGGCCACCCTGGCCGCGGAGTTCGGGCGGGAGTTGGTCCAATTGGAGGCCAGAATCCAGGAGCTGGCCGGGGAGCCGTTCAACGTCAACTCCCCCCGGCAACTGGAGGAGGTGCTCTTTGAACGCTTGAAGCTGCCCAAGGGCCGCAAAACCAAGGGCAAAACCGGCTATTCCACCGATATCCGCGAACTGGAGCGGCTGGCCGCCTTCCACGATCTGCCGGCGGCGGTGATCGCCCAGCGCAACCTGAGCAAGCTCAAAAGCACCTATGTCGATAAGTTGAGTACCCTGGTGGACCCGGCCGACGGCCGGATTCACACCTCCTTCAACCAGACGGTGACCGCCACCGGCCGCCTGAGCAGCAGCAATCCCAATTTACAAAATATCCCCATTCGCACCCCGGAAGGTCAGCGCTTGCGGGCCGCCTTCATCGCCGCTCCCGGCCACCGCTTTCTGGCCGCCGACTATTCCCAGATCGACCTGCGGGTGTTGGCCCACTACTGCCAGGATCCGGTGCTGCTGGCCGCCTTCCGTCAGGGCGAGGATATCCACAACCGAACCGCCGCCGAAATTTTCCGGGTCAACCCGGCCATGGTCACCAGTCAGATGCGGCGGGTGGCCAAGACCATCAACTTCGGGATCATCTACGGGATGAGCGCCTTCGGCCTGGCCGAACAGTTGCGGTGCAGCCGCAAGGAGGCCCAGACCTTCATCGACCGCTACTTCGAGCTTTACCGGGGGGTTAAGGCCTTTATGGATGAGATCGTGGGGCAGGCCCGGGAGCAGGGCCTGGTCCGCACCCTGCTCAACCGCCGCCGCCCCCTGCCGGAAATCAACAGCAGCAACAAGTTGCGCCGGGAGTTTGCCGAGCGCACCGCCATCAACACCCCCATCCAGGGCACCGCCGCCGACATCATCAAGCTGGCGGCCATCGCCTGTGACCGCGCCCTGCGCCAAGCCAAGCTGCAAAGCGAGGCCCTGCTTCAGATCCACGACGAGTTGATCTTCGAGGTGCCGGAGGCGGAACTTGAGGCGGTTAAACCGCTGGTCAAGGAGGCCATGGAAGGGGTGATGGAATTAAGGGTACCGCTGGCGGTCAACCTGAAAGTCGGCCCCAATCTGGCTGAAACCTAGCCGAGCAGAGCGTAGAGGGCCATGAAGACCAGGGGCCAGGCGGCGGCAATGGCAGCCGGCACCAGGGCCTGGCGGACGGGGTGGTTGAAGTCGATTACCCGTTGGGCCTGGAGGGCGGCCAGCAGCAGGGCAAAGAGCAGGAAAAGCGGCAGGTAGCCGGTGGCGGCGTACAGATTGGCCGCCAGCAGGTGGTAAAACAGGGCCTGGGCCACCCCCAGGGTCAGCAGCAGGAAGAGGGCCAGGTTTTCGGCCAGGACGCTTAGGGCCTTGGCGATTTTATAGAGGCCGCAATCGGTGAAGAGGTAGGCGGTGGCCAGCAGGGCGCCGCCGGTGAGCAGGGTGATGGTGAGCAGCAGCAGGCGCCGGTCGGTGCAGAACTCCACCAGGCCATGGTACAGTTCGGAGTAGGGAATCCCCAGACCGTAATGGTTCCAGAGCAGCAACAGCAGGAGCAGGATCGATTTTTTCAGCATGGTTCCATGACCTGTCGTTTACGGCCCGTTAAATTTGCGGTTTGCTACCCTTGGCTAACGGTTACAAACGGAGCGCAAGCAGGCGGTGGCTGGCCGGTTGGTTGCCGCCAACTGCCGCTTGCGCCAGGCGTTGCCTTTGAGTTCAGGCTAGCTCGTCGAGCAGGCCCACCGCCTGTTCCACCTTTTGGACGAAGGCGAAGCCCTGCCCCTTTTCCCGCAGGCGGCCGGTGGTGACGGCGGCCTCAAAAACCCGTGCGCTGTCGGCACCCTTGGTAACGATCAGGATGATTTCTTTTTCCGGCACGATAAACTGGGCCAGGACTCCCAGCCGTTCCCGGACCCCGGTGCCGCGCCCGTAAAACATGGTGGCGCCCTGGGCGCCGGCGGCCAGGGCGGCCTTGACCACCTCGTCGGCCTTACCCCGTTGGACGATGCAGGTTATCAGGTTCAGTTCATCCATTCCTTGCTCCCCTTTGCTTGCCCGAATCTGCGGCACTGCTGAACGCCTACGGCCTGTTAACTCGGCAGTTAAATGCCCCTGGTGAACGGTTACCCGCCGCCTGATTCGCTGCTTGATTCGTGGCCGGCGGGTGTTTTTGATAACGATACTACAAAAGCTGAACCGACGTAAAAAAATGTTCGCCCGGCGCAGCGTAATTTCGGGTGCGCAAGCCGGGCTGATCGTCGGAAGGTGCGGTGCGACTGGACGGGTTACGCAAGGCCGGGAATTAGATTGACTGGGGCGGGGATAAAAATTAGAATGTCCGGCTGTTTAACCCTGGGAAAACCGCATAACTTTCTAAAAATTTTTGTCTGCTTAAAAAAAGGATTGCCCATGCTCGCTCTGCTTCGCCGCAAGGCCCGTTCCCCGCTGATCCAGGCCGCCGTGGTCATTATCATCCTGGTCTTTATTTTCTGGCTGCCCCAGATGGGAGGCGACGGCGGGCCGGGGACCGTGGCCCTGGTCAACGACGAACCCATCAGCTCCCGGGAGTTTCAGCGGCGCTATGACGACTTGCTAACCCAGTACCGCGACCAGTTGGGCGGGGTGATCCCCCCGGAGTTGCTGGAGGCCCTGGGGCTCAAGCAACAGGTGGTCAACCAGTTGATCCAGGAGAAGCTGCTGTTGCAGAGCGCCCGCAAAACCGGGCTGCCAGCCACCGGGGCCGAGGTCCAGCGGGCCATCCAGGAGATGGGTGAGTTCAGTGAAAACGGGGTGTTCAGCCTGGATATCTATCGTCAGATTCTGACCGGCGCCCGCCTCAGCGTGGCCGAGTTTGAAGAGGGGATCCGGGTTGATCTCCTGCGGCGCAAGATTATCGATCATCTGGTGGGCTTTGCCCAGGTCAGCGAGGCGGAGGTGCGGGAGCGCTTTCAGCGCGAGCATGACCGGGTGCGCCTAAACTATGTCCGGCTGGCGGCCGCCGACTTCCTGGCCGGCCTCAGCCTTGACGAGGAAGAGCTGGCGGCCCATTACGAGGCCAACCGCGAGCGTTACCGGCGGGAGCCCCGACTGGCCCTGGATTATCTGCTGTTCTCTCCAGAACGGGACGGCTCCGGGATCGGCGAGGAGGAAATTGCCGCCTACTACGAGGCCAACCGCGAACGTTTCGATTTTCCCGAGCAGCGCCGGGCCCGCCATATCCTGATTCGCAGCGCCGAGAATGCGCCGGCCGAGGAGCGTGAGGCCCAGCGCCGGCAAATGGAGGAAGTGCTGACCCTGGCCCGCCAGGGTGCCGATTTTGTTGAGTTGGCCCTGCTCTATTCCGAGGACGCCTCCGCCGCTGACGGCGGCGACTTGGGCTATTTCCGGCGGGGCGAGATGCTGGAGCCCATCGAGGAGGCGGCCTTTGCCTTGAACCCCGGTGAGATCAGCGGCATCATCGAAAGCCGCTTCGGCTTTCATATTTTACAGTTGGATGAGGTGCAGCCGGCCCGCCAGGTCAGCCTGACGGAAGCCCGGGCCGAAATCGTCGACCGCCTGTTGCGGGAACAGGGCCGTCAGGATTCATTTGTCCGGGCCGGCGAGATTTACGAGTTGATTTTAACCGAGGGCAGCCTGCAACGGGGGGCGGAGGCGGCGGGAGTCAGCCTGAGCTCCACCGGCCTCTTTGCCCGCAGTCAGCCCCCGGCGCAACTGGCCCGCTATCCCGAGGTGGTCCAGGCCGCTTTCAACCTGGAAGAGGGCGAGCTGAGTTCCATCGTGGCGGCCGGCGACAGCTACGCCGTGCTCTACGTCCGGGAAAAGGAGGCACCGCGGGTGCCGCCTTTGGAGGAGGTTCGGGAGCGGGTGGAGGCCGATCTCCGCCAGGTGCGGGCCCGGGAAGCGGCCCGCCGGACGGCGGAAGAGATGCTGGCCGCGCTGCATGAGGGTGATGATTTGGCGACGGTGGCCGCCGCCCACGGGCAAACGGTGCGGGAGTCGGGCTGGTTCGCCCGGGCCACCATGGCCGCCGCCGATTTGCCGTCCGCGGTGGCCGAGGCCGGTCTGGCCCTCAGCCCCGGCCGCCCCTTGCCCGACCGGGTGGAAAGCGCCGCCGAGAGCTACTATGTAATCAGCCTGGCCGGCAGCCAGCCCGGCGATGAGGCCTTGTTCGAGCGCTGGGCCGGCCCCCTCCGCCAGGACTTGCTGCGCGACAAGCAGGAAGCCCTGATCGACACCTGGATCAACCACCTGGTCCACCAGGCGGATATCCGCCTAACCCCCGGCGCCATCTAAGGTAATCGTCCAGCAGCACCGCATCTTGCGGCGATCGGGCCGGCTCACGTACTGAAGTACGCATCGCCGTCGGGCTTGCCGTTGCCATCAAAGCCGGGGGCGGCACTGCTGAACGATTACCGGTCGGGAATGCCCTTATCCATAAAAAACGTTGGCTCTGCAAAAAAAAGCGCTTAAGCACCGGAGATTTGGTTGATCCGGGGCGCGCCGCCATAGTTCACTATGCGGCGCCCCCGGATCAACCAAAGATCGGGTGCTTACGCGCTTTTTTTACCAGCCCCAGAGGAGGTCTCTCGAGACCCAGCCGGTGAGGCCGTTTTCGTGCTGGACCTTGACCCAGCCCCGGCCCCGCTCCAGGGTGCGCAGCACCACCCCGTATTTGGCCTGGCCCACCACCCGGAAACGGGTGCCGGGGCCGCTGCGGATGTTGACGATCTGTGACTTGACCACCAGATGGGGGGTGCGTCCCACCAGGGGCTGGTACACCCAGCCCTCGTCACCTTCAAAATCCCTTACCCTCAGCCAGTTGCCCTGGCGACCGATGACCATCAGGGGATAACCCCGGCCCAACTCCCAGAGGATGGAGTGATTGGTGCCGGGGCCGCTGCGCATGTTGATCTTGGGCCTATCGACGCTGACCATTTCGGTGGCTTGGGCGGCGTCGAGCAGGCCGCCCAGCAAAATTACAGCGGCCAGGAAAACAACCAGGCTGAGACGTTTGGCGATAAACATTGGGCTTTCAACTCTTATCTGCGGCGGGTTGCCGGGCGGCCGCCCGTGATCCTGCGGCCACCGGTACTCCGCCGATTTCCAGGGAAATGGCATCAAACTCGCAGGCCTTGTCCATGCAGGCCAGGCAGGTGATGCACTCGGGGTCGTCGGGCGACTCGTTGAACTTGACCCCCATGGGGCAGACCTGATGGCAGGCCTTGCAGTTGGTGCAGCGGGAGGCATCCAGCCGCAGCTTGACCAGTCTGACCTTGGCAAAGAGGGCGTAAAAAGCGCCCAGGGGGCAGGTGGTCCGACAAAAGGGCCGGCTGGCGTAAACCGACCAGCCGATAAACAGTAACATAATAAGCAATTTATTCAAGAAGAGAAGGCCCACCGCCTGGCGCAGGCTGGGCTGCATGATCAGGAGGGGGATGCCGGCGGTCAGGGTGCCGGCCGGGCAGATATACTTGCAGAACCAGGGTTCGCCGGCCCCGAAGGGATCCAGGATCAGCAGGGGGAAGAGGATCACGAAAAAAACCAGAAAGCCGTATTTAAGGTAGCGCAGGCCGTGGGGAATCCCGAACTTGCGGGAGGGGATCTTGTGGAGCAGGTCCTGGATCAGGCCGAAGGGGCAGAGCCAGCCGCAGACCGCCCGCCCCAGCACCCCGCCCATCACCCCCATGAAGCCGGCGACATAGAGCCCGAAATAGAACTGGCCGCTTTCCAGGGAGAAGCGAAGGCTGCCGAAAAGCTGCTGCAGGGCACCGATGGGGCAGGAGGTGGTGGCCGCCGGGCAGGAGTAGCAGTTGAGGCCCGGGGCGCAAAGCACCTTGAGCGGCCCCTGGTAGATGGTCCGGGTGACGGGAAAATCCCAGGAGCCGTTGACCAGCAAGGTGGAGAGAACCTGAACCCAGCGCCGTACCGTTTCCATAGCGTCAAATAATACCGTTTAGTACCGTTAGCCGATCCCGATACAGCTCAGGCAAACCCGGACGGCCTGCTCCAGCACCCGCTGGGGCTCGCCGGTGGCAATGCCGATCAGGCCCAGGATCATAAAACCGAGAATAACGAGAAAGGGCGCCTTGCGTATCTTGGCGGCAACTTTGGGGCGGCGTCGTTTGGCGGTCATTTTATTACCAGCTCCTCGCATGGTTCGGTGTTGAACGGCTCAGGGACGGCTTATGGTCGGCAAGTGCTCGGGAAGAAGGCCGGACCACTCGGGAAGGCCGGGCACTGAACGTTCAGGGGGTGTCGTCCAGCAGGTGGGTGAATTCCTCGTCCACCTGCTCCGAATCCCCCAGGTTGTAGGCAATGATGTTTTTGAGATGAAAAAAGCTGTCCAGGTCGATGGCGAAAAAACGCAGGGCCAGGCCGTCGGCCTCCACCCGCACCACCTCCCCCTTCATGCTGAGATGCACGTTGCTGGTGCTGCCGGTGAGATAAAGCTCCACCTCACACTTCTCCCCCAGCTTATGGCCGCCCACCCCCTTGACCCAAACCCCTTTGAGGCTGAGGTCGGCGGTTTCACAGTGCTCGTAACTGCGATGATCAAAGCGCATGGTAATGGTGGCCTTGAAGGGTACCCGGCTGTTGCGGCGGCGGTTGCTGGTTTCCATGGCTCTTCCTCGTAAGCGGTGACTATTTTTTTACGGCAGATTCCATCAAATGGATATACCATAGCGCCATGGATCATTTCATCCCTTATTCGACCCTTTTGCCGGCGGTGCTGGTGCTGGGGGCGGTGGTGGGCAGCTTTCTCAACGTGGTGATCGCCCGGCTGCCGGCTCAGATGGCCGGAGCCGGCGATTCCATCGTCTGGCCGGCCTCCCGCTGCCCCCACTGTCGCCAGGCCATCCGCTGGTACGACAACATCCCCCTGCTCAGCTTCATTCTCCTGCGCCGCCGCTGCCGGGCCTGCAAGGAAAAAATCTCCTGGCGCTACCCTTTGGTGGAGGCCGCCATGGCCGCCCTGGCCCTGGGGCTGCTGCTGCGGTTTGGCCTGAGCTGGGACTGGCTGATCTATTTTATCTTTTCCGCCGCCCTGCTGGCGGTGTTTTTCATCGATCTGGACCATCAACTGATTCCCGATGTCATCAGCCTGCCCGGAATCGGGGCGGGCTTTGCCGCCGCCTTCGTCCTGAGCGAGGTGGATTGGCTTTCATCGGGCCTGGGCATCCTGCTGGGGGGCGGCAGCTTCTATCTGGTGGCTTTGGGCTACTACCTGTTGACCCGGCGGGACGGGATGGGCGGCGGCGATATCAAGCTGCTGGCCATGCTGGGCGCCTTCCTGGGCTGGCAGGCCCTGCCCTTCATCATTCTGGCCAGCTCCCTCCTGGGCCTGGTGGTGGGGATCGGCGCCATGATCCGCCAGGGCCGGGGCGGCCGGAGCGTGATTCCCTTCGGCCCCTTCCTGATTACCGCCGCCTGGCTCTGGCTCTTCTTCCCCGCCCAAATCGACCAGCTCTGGCGGCTGCTTTTTCTCCCCTATTAGCCCGCCGCTGCCGACTTCAACTCCGCCCGCTTAATAACTTTGACGCCCCCTGCCCGACCTGCTCAACAACTTGGCTCCAGGCATCTTTCTGTGATAGGGTGGAGGGCGACGCCCTGTGACCGCTTACCCCGTGGGCCCCGTGATCGGATACTCGGACACGTTGGCGCCGCATCCTTCAGGTCTGAATTAACAGGATAGGGATTGCATGATCTTCCAGCGCTATAGAATGCTGTGGTCGGCACTGGGTTTCGGTTTTGGCCTGCTGGCCGCCCTGGCCGTGGCGGCTCTTTTTTTTGCCGCCGGGGAGGAGCGGCGGACGGTGGTGGTCGGCCTCTATGAAAACCCGCCCAAGATTTACAGCGGAACAGACGGCAAGCCGGCGGGTTTGTTTATCGAGCTGCTGGAGGAGATGGCCCGATTGGAGGGCTGGCGCCTGCATTATCAGCCCTGTGAGTGGTCCGAGTGCCTGGCGGATTTGGCTACTGCGGCTCCCGAGGGCATCGATCTGATGCCCGATGTGGCCTTTTCGGTGGAACGGGCCCGGCTTTTTGACTTTCACTCGGTTTCGGTGGCCAGCAGTTGGTCCCAGGTCTACAGCCATCCCGATTTGGCGGTGGTATCGCTGGTCGACCTGGCCGACCGGCGGGTGGCCATGCTGGAGGGAGGTATTCAGCAGGAATTTTTCACCCGGCTCATGGCCGGCAGCGGCTTTTCCTTTCAGCCGGTGGCGGTGAGTTCCCTGGATCAGGGCTATGGCGCGGTGCTGGCCGGCGAGGCCGAGGCGGTGATCACCAACAGCTTTTTTGCCGCCCGCAACGGCGGCCGCTACAACCTGCGGGAAACCCCCATCGTCTTTTTGCCCAGCAATCTCTATTTCGCCGCTCCCAAGGGACGCAATGCCGATTTGCTGGCCCGGATCGACACCCATCTCACCACCTGGCGCCGGGATTCCAACTCCGTCTATTTTCACGCCCTGCGCCGGGCCATGGCCGCCCCGCCGGAGTTGCTGGTGCCCTACTGGGTGCGGGGGGTGCTGCTGGCCCTGGGCGGCGGTCTGTTGCTCTTCATGGCGGTCAGCCTGTTGTTGCGCCGCCAGGTGGAACAGCGGACCCGGGATTTAGTGGCCACCGCCCGCCAGCTTGAGCAGGAACGGGCCAATCTGGAACACCAGGTAACGCTCCGAACCAGTGAGTTGCAGGCAGCCAAGGAGGAGGCCGAGCGCCTGAGCCGGGTCAAAAGCGATTTTCTGGCCAACATGAGCCATGAAATCCGTACCCCGATGAACGCGGTGCTGGGGATGCTCTACCTGGCCCTGAAGGAGGAGCTGCCCGAGCATCTGCGCAATCAACTGACCAAGGCCCAGGGGGCGGCCCGTTCCCTTTTGGGAATCATCAACGATATTCTGGATATTTCCAAGATCGAAGCCGGCAAGCTGGAGCTGGAGCGGGTGGAATTCGGCCTGGAGACCGTACTGGAACAACTGGTGGACGCGGTGGGTTACCAGGCCGAGGGCAAGGGGATTGAGTTTCTCATCCGTTACGATCCCGACATCCCCTCCCGGCTGGTGGGCGACCCCCTGCGGCTGGGCCAGATTTTACTGAACCTCTGCGGCAATGCGGTGAAATTCACCGAAGAGGGCGAGGTGGAGTTGGCCTTTCGCCGCTTAAGCGGGGATGAGCGCCAACTGAACCTCCAGATCTGTGTGCGGGACTCCGGGATCGGGATCGGCCCGGAGGATCAGGCCCGGCTCTTTGAAAAATTCAGCCAGGCCGACCAGTCCACCACCCGCCGTTTTGGCGGCACCGGCCTGGGGCTGGCCATCAGCAAAAATCTGGTGGAATTGCTGGGCGGTCGGATTTGGATTGAGGAATCGCAGCCGGGAGCGGGCACCACCATCTGCTGCACGGTGCGGCTGGAAATCGCCAGCCAGGCCCAGGCCCGCCAGCAGGAACTGGCGGCCCAGGTGGGACCGTTGCTGCAAGGGGTCCGGGTACTGGTGGTGGATGACAACGAGGTTTCGCGGGAAATTCTGGCCGAGATGGTCCGTTTCTTCCGGATGGAGGTGGCCCCGCCGACGGGACAACGGCGCTCAAGATGCTCCGGGCGGCGGTTGAGCGGCCCTATGACCTGGTACTGCTGGACTGGCGGATGCCGGGGATGAACGGCGATGAGGCCACCCGACGGATTCACGCCGACCAGACCCTGACCTTGAAACCCAGGGTGGTGATGGTCACCGCCTACGGCCGGGAGGATGTGCTGCGCCTGGCCGAGCAGGCCGGGGTGGATGGCTTTCTGATCAAGCCGGTTTCCCCCTCGATCCTGCTGGACACCATCCTCTCGGTGCTGGGCCGGGGGCGGGTGCTGGGGGTGGCCGAGAGGCGGCGGCGCCTCAACGGGGATTCAGTGGTGAGCGGCCGCCTGGCCGGGGTTCGGCTGCTGCTGGTGGAGGATAACGATATCAACCGCGAGTTTGCCGGCGAACTTTTGCGGAGTGAAGGGGTGGAGGTGGATGAGGCGGTCAACGGCGAGGAGGCCTTGAGCCGGGTGCAGGAGCGGGATTACGACGCGGTGCTGATGGATATTCAGATGCCGGTTTTAGACGGCCTGGAGGCGGCCCGCCGGATTCGGGCCCTGGCCGACCAGCCCGACGGCCGGCGCTTCGCCCGCCTGCCCATCATCGCCATGACCGCCCTGGCCATGGCTCGGGACGCCGAACAGAGTCGGGCGGCGGGGATGAACGATCATGTCAGCAAACCCATCGACCCCGACCAACTGCTGGCGGCATTGGCCCACTGGATTCAGCGGCCTGCTGCCGGTAGCAGCGCTGATGAGAGCGGTGGTGAGTTGCGGCTTGGTCGGCCAAGGCAGGAGCCCGCCGATCTGCCGCCGGAATTGCTGGCCCTGACCAGCCTGGACGCCCGCGAGGGGGTGCGCCGGATCGGCGGCAAGGTGGCCGCTTATTGCCGTCAGTTGGCCCGCTTCCGTGAGCGCTATGCCGGAGCCCTGGTGGAGTTGCGCCGCCTGTTGCGGGAGGAGGGAGCCGCCGCCGCCGAGGAGCACTGCCACGCCCTGAAAGGGGTGGTGGGCAACCTGGGAGCCCGGGAGCTTTACCGGCAAATCAATGTTCTGGACGACGAACTGAAAAAGGGGCAACCCCCGGTGGAGTCGGCCCTGGCCGCCGCCGAGCAACTGCTGGGGCAACTGCTGGCCGAAATTGACAGTCTGGCGGTGGCTGCCGCCGAGCCGCCGCCGGCCGCCGAACCCCTGACCAGCCAAGAGCTGGGCGAACTGTTACGGGCCCTGCTCCGGGCTTTGGAATATGACCTGGGAGCCGCCGAGCCCCTGGTGCAAAAGCTGCGGGCGGGGACGGCCACCGGCCCCCTGAACGCTGAAATTATCGCCGTGGCCCGGGCGGTGGAGCTTTTTGATACCGACCGCGCCCGGGCTCTGGTGCAGCAACTGCTGGCAACCATTGGGGAGGATTTGAACGATGAATGACCAGACGCCACAGCCTCAGGATCGGCGGCCCTACCTGCTCATCGTCGATGATGTGCATGAAAATCTCCACGCCCTGATGAGCGTTCTCCGCGATCACTACCGGCTGGCCGCCGCCACCAGCGGGGCCAAGGCCCTGGAGCTGGCCCGGCGCCAGCCCCGACCCGACTTGATCCTGCTGGATATTCGCATGCCCGACCTGGATGGCTATCAGGTGCTGGCGGCCCTGAAAGCAGATCCGGCCACCGCCGAAATCCCGGTGATCTTCGTCACCGCCCTGGCCGAAGCCGCCGACGAAGCCCGGGGCCTGGCCCTGGGGGTGGCCGACTACATCACCAAACCGGTGAACCCCGAGCTGCTCAAGGCCCGTATCGGTAACCAACTGGAGCTGCGGCGCTACCGCCACAATCCGCTCCTCTTCGACCTGAGCCCCCCCGATCCCTCCCAGCCCCCGGCCCTGCTGGTGGTGGACGACATCCCGGAAAATATTCATGAATTGCTGGAGGCGTTGAAGGACGAGTATCGGATCATGGTGGCCGGCAACGGGGCCAAGGCCCTGGAACTGGTCCAGGGGGCTAATCCGCCCGATTTGATCCTGCTGGACGTGGTGATGCCGGAGATGGATGGTTACGAGGTCTGCCGCCGGATCAAGCAGACGGCGGCGGGAGCCCGGATTCCGGTGATCTTCGTCACCGTGGTGGATGCGGTGCGGGACAAGGTGCGGGGCTTTGCCCTGGGGGCCGCCGACTACATCACCAAGCCCTTCGATATCGACGAGGTTCGGGCCCGGGTGCGCACCCACCTGGAACTGGCCCGCCTCCGGCGCTATCTGGAGGATATCGTGACCCAGCGCACCGCCCTGTTGGAGGTTTCCGAGGAAAAGTACCGGATTCTGGCCCACCGCGACCCCCTCACCGGCCTGCCCAACCGGGTGCTGTTCTTCGAGCTGCTGGGCCAGGCGGTGCAGCGGGCCCAGCGGGAGCAGAGCCGCCTGGCCCTGCTCTTTCTCGATCTGGATCACTTTGCCACCGTCAATGAAAGCCTGGGCCACAACCTGGGGGATCGGTTGCTGGTGGCGGTGAGCCGGCGCCTGCAGGATCTGTTGCCGGCCCGTGACACCGTGGCCCGAATCGGCGGCGACGAATTTTATATTATTGTCGAGGAGCAGGAGCAGACCCCGGTGGATCTGCTGGCCCAGCGGTTGCTGACCGAACTGGGTCGGCCCTTTGAGCTGGAGGGCCAGCAGGTTTACGTGCGGGCCAGTATCGGGATCGCCCTTTATCCCGCCGATGGCAACACCCCCGAACTGTTGCAGAGCAGCGCCGATTCCGCCCTCCATCGGGCCAAAGCCCAGGGCCGGGGGGTCTTGCGTTTCTTCTCCCCGGAGATGGCCAATCGGGCCAAGGAACGCCTGACTTTGGAAGCCGAATTGCGTCGGGCCCTGGCTAACCAGGAGCTGGTTCTGCATTACCAGCCCCAGGTGGATCTGATCAGCGGCGAGGTCGTGGGCCTGGAGGCCCTGGTTCGCTGGCGGCATCCCCAACAGGGTATGGTACCGCCGAATCGCTTTATTCCTTTGGCGGAAGAAAGCGGCCTGGTGGTGGAGCTGGGCGACTGGGTGCTCAACGAGGCCTGCCGCCAGCTCAAGCAGTGGGAAAAAGACGGCCTGGTTTTCAACCGGATGGCGGTCAACGTTTCCGCCGTCCAGCTCAGCCGGGGCCGGTTGCTGGCCTCGGTGGAAGATGTTTTGACCAAAAGCGGGATCAGGCCCGAGCAGTTGGAGCTGGAGATCACCGAAAGTTTCATCATGGCCGACCGGGAGCAGTCCTTTCAGTCGCTGACCGCCCTGAAAAAGCTGGGGGTCCGGTTCTCGGTGGATGATTTCGGCACCGGCTACTCTTCCCTGGGCTACCTGCAGCAGTTGGAGCTGCACAAGCTCAAAATCGACCTCTCATTCATCCGGGGCATGACCACCAACAGCGGCAACGCCGCCATCGTCCGGGCGGTGATCGCCCTGGGCCACAGCCTGGGGCTGGACGTGCTGGCCGAAGGGGTGGAGGAGCCGGGCCAGGCCCGCTATCTGCGGACCCTGCAATGCGATCTGATCCAGGGCTACCTGAGCAGTCGCCCCCTGCCCGCCCTCGAACTGGCGGCCTTCATGGCCAACTACCAGCCCCTGCTGGTGCCCCTGGCCGAGGAAGGGCTGTCCACCATTTTGCTGGTGGATGATGATACGGCGGTGCTGGCAGCCTTGAAACGGCTGCTGCGCCGGGAGAACTATCGGGTGCTGACCGCCGAGAGCTGCGAGCAGGCCCTGGCCCAACTGGCGGAACATGAGGTGGGGGTGATCATCATCGAGCAGCGGATGCCGGGGATGAGCGGCAGCGAGCTGCTGGCCCTGGCCCGGCGGATGCATCCCAGAACTGTGCGGATGGTGCTCTCCGGCTACACCGCCCTGGATTCCCTGACCGAAGCGGTCAACAGCGGCGACATCTTCAAGCTGCTGACCAAGCCCTGGGATGACGAGGCCCTGCTCCACACCGTCCGCGAAGCCCTCCGCCACTACGCCGAAGGAGCCGCCGCCAGCCGGACCTGAAAGGCTGGGTTGTACCGGCATTTGCCGTGCGTTGCCGTCAGTTACCGTTGTCCGGGTTCGTCGGCGTTGCCGAGGACTCCCCGCGTTTTTTGAGCTGGACCTGGAGGACGGCGATGGCCGCCGGGGTGATCCCCGAGATGCGGGCGGCCTGGCCCAGGGTGTGGGGACGAATTTTTTCCAGCTTTTCCACCACCTCCCGGCTCAGGCCCGGCATGGCCCGGTAATCCAGCTCCGGCGGCAGGCGAATG
>OBJA01001371.1_pt1 | contig 17160 bp, 19 predicted proteins | sample 1519751 | NCBI WGS metagenome assembly OBJA01 (sample SAMEA3881238, study PRJEB22517) | soil metagenome | biome: lake sediment; feature: soda lake sediment; material: sediment, water from around vicinity | place: India | collected 2013-12-23 | depth 3 m | reverse complement strand
TGGCTTTTCATCGGATGAGGTGATATTCACGGCATCTGGATCAGAGGCTGCCAACCTTGCAATTAAGGGCATAGCCATCGCAAATCAACACAAGGGTAAACATATTATTACTGTAAAAACAGAGCATCATTGTGTCTTAAACAGCACACAGTGGCTAAAAGAACATCTTAACTTTGAAGTTAGCGAATGTTCTGTGGATAATCATGGTCATCTTGACCTTGCAGAGTTTAAACGCATGATTCGACCAGATACAATCCTAATTGCGATCATGGCTGTAAATAATGAAATTGCTACTATTCATCCAATTGAAAGCATTAAGCAATTGATTAAAGAAGCCAAAAGCAAATCAGTCCTGTTTGTTGATGCGGTAGCAGCAGTTGGCAAGATTGATCAGCATTTGTATATGGCAGATGTGATGGCTGTTTCACAACACAAACTTGGAGGATTATCAGGGAGTGGGTGTTTGCTTAAAAAAAGGCATATATCAATGACGCCACTCATACATGGTGGTCAACAAGAACACGGACTTCGAGGTGGGACACCATTTGCCATTGCAAATATTTTGTTTGGTGATGTTATTCAACATGCATTAACAATGCAAAAACAGCAAAAAACACACATCACCTTGCTTAATAAATATTTAATTGATGCTTTAAAGACAAAATTCAATGTACAGATTGTTAGTGATGAAGCTGGGTCTCCATACATCGTTAGTTTTATTCAACCGCATGTTCATAGCTCCATCATATTGAATGTACTTAATCAGGAAGGTATCTATGTGTCGAGTCATAGTGCTTGTGCTTCTGATTCAACAGATGTTAGTCACGTGTTAAAAGCTTGTGGTTATAAGCAAAACCAAGCGATTGGCATGATTCGTGTCAGTTTCCATTATGACACCTCTAAAGAAGATATTGATGGGTTTTTAAGAGCATATGAGAAGGTGAGTGATTATGTCCAATAAAATATTATGCCGGTTCGGTGAGTTATCAACAAAACGGGGCAATCGTAATGAGTTCATCAAACTGTTAAAGAAAAATATCCAAGTTGGCTTGCGTGAGTTTGATCATATTGATATTGAACGTACGTTTGATCGTCTGATTATAAGTTATGAGCAAAAAGATGAGCAACCAATCATTGATATCCTGAAGACAGTATTTGGGTTAAGCTCATTTTCAATCGTTAAAGCAATCGAGCTAGATATTGACAGCATTATCACGTACATCACAGAGCAAATGCGACTTAAGGAACCGACAACTTTCAAAGTATTTACAACGCGTTTAAATAAATCATTTTTATCATCATCTGATGAAATAAACCGCATGGTAGCGACAAGCATACTAAAAAATACAAAACATACGGTCGATGTTCGTCAACCAGACGTAAAGATTAGAATTGAATGTAAGCATCATCAAGCGTTTGTATCATTGAACACCTACAAAGGACCAATGGGAATGCCAGTGAGAATGGCTGGAAAAGGGTTACTACTTTTATCAGGAGGATTTGATTCTCCCATAGCTGGTTATTTAGCAAACAAACGTGGGATTGAATATGCTGCCATTCATTTTGAAACAGTACCGTTTACGTCACTTGCAGCCGTTGATAAAATATTAAAACTTGCACAAAAACTGAGTTTATATCAAAATAATACTCAGGTACTGGTGGTTCCGTTTGCGAAAGTGCAAATGATTATCAATCACACAGTTCCTGAAAGTTATCGAATCACCATCATGCGCCGCATGATGGTAAGAATCGCAAATCAATTAGCACATCAGGTGTATGCGTCTGTTTTAATCACTGGAGAGAGCGTTGGTCAAGTAGCTTCACAAACACTTTCTAGCATGATTAGAATTGACGAAGTCAGTGATCACATGATTTTGCGACCACTCATTACCTATGATAAGGAAGAAATTGTTGCACTAGCAAAACAATTGGATACTTATGATTTATCGATTTTACCTTTTGATGATTGTTGTTCAGTTTTTACACCTGAGCATCCGATCACAAATCCATTAAAGGAAAAAACTGAACGATTTGAATCCTTTGGTGATTACCAACAAGCAATTGAACATGCAATTGCAAACACAAAATACTATAGAGTTAATACACATAAGATTGTAGAGGAGCAAAAATAAATTATGGCATTTGATCAATTAAGTGATCGGCTCAGTGGTATACTGGCCAAAATTAGACAGCAACCTAAACTAACAGAACAACATATGAATGATGTGCTACGTGAAATACGTTTAGCACTTTTAGAAGCAGATGTTAACTTAGATGTCATTCAAACTTTTTTAGCAACGATCAAAGAAAAAGCAGTTGGGATATCATTGATTGATAACGTTGCGCCTTCGCAGATGGTTGTTAAAATCGTTTATGATGAGATGGTTCAATTATTAGGAGCAAAAGAAGCACCGTTAAACTTGGCAGCACCATTACCGATTATATTTATGGTTGGGCTACAAGGAAGTGGTAAAACCACTTCAGCTGTTAAAATCGCAAATCATTTAAAATCTAAGCAAAATAAGACTGTTTTACTAATTGCTGCGGATTTACAACGACCTGCTGCGGTGGATCAACTTAAAGTATTAGGGGAATCTGTATCGATTGATGTGTTCACATTGACACTACAAGATACACCACTAAAAACAATCGAACAAGGTTTAAATCATGCTCGTGTTCATGGGTATGATGCCGTTATTGTGGATACTGCAGGACGATTGGCAGTTGACGATGTTTTGATGGAAGAACTGTCTGTTTTAAATGAAAATTTTCAACCTCATGAAATACTATTGACTGTTGATGCCATGAGTGGACAAGATATTGTAAGTGTTGCTCAAAAGTTTAAGGAAACACTACCAATAACAGGTTTAATGGCAACTAAGTTTGACAGTGATGCAAGAGGTGGTGGTGTATTATCTGTTGCTTCATTGACAAAAGTTCCCGTTAAGTTTGTTGGTGTTGGTGAGAAAATTGATGAGTTGGAGCTTTTCTATCCTGATCGTATGGCAAATCGTATTTTGGGTATGGGTGATGTGGTTTCACTTGTTGAAAAGGCTCAGGAAACCATTGATGCCAAAAAATCCATGTCAAGCATGCAACGATTGATGCAAGGTACGTATACGCTCGATGATATGCTTGAGCAAATTGAGCAGATGAACAAAATGGGTTCTTTAAAGGGAATGTTAAAAATGTTGCCAAATGCAAAGCAATTGGCGAGTCAAATCGATGATGATGTGGCTGCTAAATCAATGAAGACATCAAAAGCAATCATTCTAAGTATGACTCAACAAGAACGCCAAGATCCTTCAATCTTAAAAGCATCTCGAAAAAATAGAATTGCAAAAGGTAGTGGTGTGACGATTGCTCAAGTGAATCAGTTGATTTCACAATTTGAAAAGACAAAAGAGCAAATGCAAATGATGCTGCGACAAGCAAACCCTAATGCAGGTATGATGAGTTCTGGTTCCAATACAAAAAGGAACCCAAATAAAAAAAAGAAAAAGAAGAAACGTTAAACACAGACTGTGAGGTCGCTATGGAAAAGAAACTATTTAAATTTGGTTTAGCTGTGTTATTAGTCTTTGCGATTATCTATGTTGGATCATTGATCAGTTGGTTTTTTGTTCCAATTATTGTCATTGTCCAAACATTGTTTGTCCCAATTATTCTAGCTGTTTTCTTGTTTTATTTACTGCGGCCATTGGTTGCAATTTTAGAGAAGAAGATACCACGAACATGGTCAATCATTACAATCTATCTTGTTTTAGTACTTATAATTGGTGGATTGCTATCTAATTTTGTTCCAATCATTCAACAACAGTTTGTAAGCTTAAATGAGAACATCCCTTTATTTATCGAACGCATTCAAAAACAAGTTCAGGATTTTCAAGAAACAGATTTTTTTGCAAGCTGGCAGTTGCAAGGGCTACTAAGCTTTGAAGAACTGCTGCGACAATTTAGTGAAGCGATGAGTGGTATTGCCTCAGATTTAGCGAACAATATCGCATCATTTGTCGGTACAGTGGTTAACGTGGTGCTCATCATTTTCATCATTCCATTTATTCTTTTCTACTTCTTAAAGGACCGTGAAAAGATGTTAAATACTCTTTTAGGTGCATTTAAGCCTCAACGTCAAGAACACATTAAAGAGGTGTTAGGGGATATTGATAAAACACTAAGCTCATACATCCAAGGTCAAGGATTGGTCTGTTTGATTGTCGGTTTGCTTTGTTTGATTGCATTTTTAATCATAGGACTTGATTATGCGTTATTACTTGCTTTTATTGCTGGTTTGACGAATATTATCCCATATTTTGGTCCATGGATTGGTGCTATACCAGCTGTGATTGTTTCATTTTTTGTATCACCATTAACGGCGATATTTACGATTGCAGCGATTGTAGTTATCCAACAAATTGAAAGCAATGTGGTTTCACCACAAATCATTGGGCGAAAGATGCGCATTCATCCGTTAACGGTCATGTTGTTAATCTTATTATCAGGAAGATTGATGGGTATTTTGGGAATGATCATTGCGGTGCCAATCTATGCTATCATTAGAGTTTTGATTGGGCATCTGCTTCCACTACTAAAAGAAAAATGGACAGCTACTTAAATAATCCACTTTGGATTATTTTTTTGTGTGGTAAGGTTTAAACCTTGACACCACAAGAACTATTTGATATAGTAGGCAAGGAAACAAAGGAGGTCATTATGGCTGTAAAATTACGTTTAAAAAGAATGGGCGCAAAAAAAGATCCATTTTATCGTATCGTTGCTGCTGATTCACGTTCACCAAGAGATGGACGCTTTATTGAAGCAATTGGTTACTATAACCCAACAACAGTACCTGAAGATGTTAAAATCAACACTGAATTAGCATTAAAATGGTTGTCTGAAGGAGCGATTCCTTCCGATACAGTACGCAACTTATTCTCAAAAGCTGGCATCATGAAGCAATTTCACGAATCAAAATTGGGGAATAAGTAATGACACGCTTAGAGACAATCTTGTTTGATTTACTAAAACCTATGGTTGAAGATCCTGAAAGCTTAAGCATTAAGGAACTTTCTAGTTTAGAAGATAAAGAAGTGATTCTCATGGTGTATGCAAAAACAGAAGACACTGCTCGTTTGATCGGTCGTCAAGGTAGTATGGCAAGTGCTGTTCGACATATGATGTCAATTCCTGCACGATTAGAAGATAAAAAGGTTACGATTAAGTTCGAATCATACTAAGATGAAAAAAGACATTCGTATTGGTAAAATTGTTCGAGCGTTTGGCATAAAAGGTGAGCTTAAAGTAGCTTTAAAGACAGATATTCCATTGGAGCGATTTAAGCTAAAGCAACCATTGATGTTGCAAAGTGAACATTTTAACCAAAGAGTGGTTGTGTCAGGGTTTCGGATACACCAAAATCATGGGTTATTAAAACTTGATGGTTTTGAGTCTATTAATGATGTTTTGGATTTTGTTGGGGCTGATATTATGATGACAATTGAAACTGATGATGAAACACGAGTTGCGTTTTTTGATTTAGTTGATTGTGAAGTTGTTGAAGATCAGGTTAGCATCGGAAAAGTCATTGAAGTGCTTGATATGCCTGCACACCCAGTTCTCAAAATTTTAACGCCAACTAAAACGATTATGATTCCTTATGTTGATGCGTTTGTCGTCGATGTTGATCAAAAAAACAAGATCATACACATACAGAGCATTGAAGGGCTATTATGAGAATTACCATTTGTACACTATTTCCTGAGATGTTTGATAACTTTCTGCAAACATCAATCATTAAGAAAGCACAACTTCAAAATCATGTTGTGATCGATACTGTGAACATCCGTGATTTTACTGATGATAAACACAATCGTGTCGATGATTACCCATTTGGCGGTGGTGCTGGATTAGTAATGAAAGTTCAACCCATAGCAGATATGTTGCAACAAGTGGTCACACCATCTTCAAAGGTGGTTTATTTGACACCAGTTGCACCTGTGATGAATCAACAAAAAGCAAAACAATTAAGTGATGTTGATCATTTGGTGTTGTTGTGTGGTCATTATGAAGGTGTGGATGAACGGGTGTTAGAATATGTCGATGAAGTCTTATCCATTGGTGATTACATTTTAACAGGTGGTGAAGTAGCAGCCATGGTTGTTACTGATGCCGTCGTTCGATTAATCAAGGGTGTTATTTCTGAAAACTCGATTGAAGTGGAGTCGTTTGAAGAGTCATTGCTTGAGTATCCTCAGTATACTCGTCCAGCTGACTACAAAGGGTTAAAGGTGCCAGATATACTATTAAGTGGGCATCACCAGAACATCGCGTCATGGCAACAAAAAGAAGCGATACGCAAAACTTACTTGCATCGCAAGGATTTGCTTAAAAAAGCAACGTTAAACAAACAACAAAAACAAATGCTTGAGGAAGTTATTGATGAGGAGAGCAAGAACCATTGATTTTTAGTGGCTTTTGTGATAGATTGATAGAGCCTATGGCATTAGGTTCCGCTGCCACGTTGCATGAACCGATTTAAAAATAGGAGTGAGAAAGATGAACAGTAAACTATTGGATGAAGTTGTCGCGTCACAACTTCGCACAGATGTCCCTGATTTTCGTCCCGGAACAACCGTTCGTGTGGATGTACGAATCAAAGAGGGCGACAAGAGTCGAATCCAAGCATTTGAGGGCTTGGTCATTGCAAGAGGCGGAAAAGGCATAGCTGAAACATTTACCGTACGTAAAGTTTCTTCACAAATTGGTGTAGAACGTACATTCCCAATCCATTCACCATTGATTGAGAAAATCACAGTACTGCGTCGTGGTAAAGTAAGAAGAAGTAAATTATTCTATTTACGTAACCTTTCCGGAAAAGCTGCACGTTTAAAAGAAATTCGATAAAAGAGCGCCGCAAGGCGTTTTCTTTTAAGAGGGTCCACACGATGAGAAAAAGACGTTTTTTTATTGAAGTCGTTGATTTATTAAAATCGGCACTAATAAGTATCGTTGTCGTTGTTTTATTAACTCAATTTGTGATTAAACCAATCCAAATTGATGGTTTTAGTATGCAACCAACGCTACTTGATCATCAACGTGGGTTTTCTAATATCATTGCTCATGCATTTACCACCCTTGAGCGTTTTGAAATAGTTATCATTTATGATGATCATGATCAAGATTATTTTGTTAAACGTATCATTGGGTTACCTGGTGAGACCATTGAATTTAAAAATGATGAGTTGTACATCAATGGAGACGTTGTTGCTCAAGACTTTCTTGATCAATCGTATATCGATAGTGTTACGGATGGTGGCCATCGCATGTTCACTGGAGATTTTGGTCCTTTAACAATTCAGGATGGATATGTGTTTGTTATGGGTGATAATCGCATAAACTCCACGGATTCTCGTCAGCGAGGTCCATATCCTGTTAAGAATATTATTAGCAAGCATGTTTATATTATTTATCCTTTTAATCAAATAAGGTTTATACACAAATAAAATGACGATTCATTGGTACCCCGGACATATGGCAAAGGCCAAAAGGCTCATGCGTGAACAACTCAGCAATGTCGATATCATTGTTGAACTGCGAGATGCTCGTATACCTTTGTCAAGTGAAAACCCAGTATTAAAAGAACTTGCCCCTCAAAAAGCAAAGGTTCTTGTGTTTACAAAAAGTGATCTAGCCGATGCTAGTATGAGTAAACAATGGGAACAATACTTCAAAAAGCAGGAACAAGTGTTTTTGTTTATTAACACAACGGCAAACATCAGTAAAAAACTGTTGATTGATGCCATTGAGCAAGCAGGGGAAGCAAAACGGGAAAAAGATGCACGTCGTGGTATCAAAAACAGACCATTGAAAGTTATGATTGTTGGGATTCCAAATGTAGGGAAATCCACACTCATCAATGCTTTGGCAAAAAAGAAAATGGCACAGGTAGCTGATCGTCCTGGTGTGACCAAAGCAGTAACATGGATACCCATCAGCAAGCAGTTGGTTTTGATGGATACTCCTGGTGTGTTATGGCCGAAATTTGATGATGTTAAAATTGGTATGAACTTAGCATTAACCAATGCGATTAAAGAGCAAATATTACCAATTGAAGATATCATACAATATGCTTTTGATTATCTAAAAGAACATTATTTAAATCGTTTAAATACCAGATATGAGATGGATGTGTCATCGCTTGATTTAGTTACATTTTTAGACCAGCTTGCTAAAAACAAGGGTATGTTGAGCAAAGATGGGCATGTGGACATCAATCGAGTCCAACATTATTTCTTCTTAGAAATCAAACATCACAAATTAGGCAATCTTACATGGGAGCAACCGGATGAATGAGTATGAACGTCCTTATTGGGAAAATAATGAACATGTAATCGGAGTTGATGAAGCGGGTCGTGGTCCGATGGCAGGTCCTTGTGTGGTCTGTGGCGTCGTCTTACCTATTCATTATCATCATCCTTTAATAAATGATTCAAAAAAACTAACACAGAAACAACGACAGCTATGCTTTACTGACATTCTTAATGATGCCACGAAGATTATTGTTGAAATTGTGACACCTGAAACCATTGATGCATTAAACATTTATCGCGCCACACAAGAAGCGATGGAAACCATTGTTTTACAAGCAAATATGGTAGCACTTGTTGATGCGATGCCAATCCAATCTGCAACCAAAACACACAGTATTATTAAAGGTGATCAAAAAAGCATTTCAATTGCTGCTGCCAGCATTGTCGCAAAAGTGATTCGTGATGCCATCATGAGTCGATTGGATGAGCAATACCCACAATATGGGTTTAAAAAGCACAAAGGGTACCCAACCAAGCAACACAAACAAGCCATTTTGCTTCATGGTCGTACTGTGATTCATCGTAAGAGTTTTATGTTCAAATCTGAGTCTTGATAGGATAATCAAGATTTTTTTCTTATGATACTCTATGAACTATACAAAAGAGCAACTCATTGCATATGCCATCAAACATGATGGTGAGTATCATGCCATTAAGCAAGCCATTCTACAGCAACAGCCTTATGAAAAAGTCAGTGTTCGTTGTGCGATTACGATTGTTGATGAGTGTTATCCAAGTGAGTTAAGGGTACTAGAGCACCCACCTTGGGTTATTTTTTATCAAGGGGATATCACGCTACTAAGACAACACAAAGTTGCAGTCATTGGAAGCCGATCACCGAATGACTATGGCATCGTTCAAACAAAACAGTTGGTTGATGCTATTGGGACTAGAGCAGTTATTGTCAGTGGTCTTGCACGAGGTATTGATCGGATTGCTCATGAGCAAGCCATGATTAATGGTCATACCATTGGTGTACTAGGATGTGGCATTCATCGTATTTATCCATTTGACAATCACGATGTGTATGTTAAAATGCGACAGAAGCAGTTAATTATTAGTGAGTATCCACATCAAGCCGTACCTTACCCATCAAGGTTTGTCGCTCGCAATCGCTTAATTGCAGCATTAAGCAATCCAATCTTTGTCATGGCAGCAACTTATAAAAGTGGTACCATGATTACGGTTGATCATGGATTAGCACTCAATAAAGACATCGTAGTATTACCTTATCATAATGATGAAAGTGTAGGAGCAGGATGCAATTTACTCATTGCCTCTGGCGCTCATATATTGACAAACACGAAAGATTTATTCATCATAGATAGGAGTTAGATGTTTTAGAAAAGGAAAGGAGTCGGTGGGAATACCATCGCACAACATATGAAGAAATTAGTTATCGTAGAGTCACCTTCAAAATCAAAGACCATTCAAAAGTATATTGGGGATGATTTTAATGTTGTTTCATCAAAAGGTCACATCCGTGATTTAGCAATCAAAGGTAAAGGTGGTCTAGGAGTTGATGTTGATAACGGATTTACCCCGACTTATGCGATTTCAAAAGATAAAAAAGATGTCGTAAAGCAACTAAAGACAGCGGTAAAAAAAGCTGATCAAGTATATTTGGCAACTGACCCTGACCGTGAGGGAGAAGCTATATCTTGGCATCTTGCGGAAGTTTTAGAACTTGATGTAAAAGAGCCAATGCGAATCACATTCAATGAAATTACAAAAGATGCGGTTTTAAAAGCACTTGAAGATGTTCACCCAATTGACATGAACCTTGTCAAGTCACAGGAAAACAGAAGGATATTGGATCGCATCATTGGGTTTAAACTATCGAAGTTACTGCAATCAAAAATAAAGAGTAAAAGTGCAGGTCGCGTTCAGTCAGTTGCACTGAAGCTAATTGTTGAACGTGAAAAGGAAATCCAAGCATTTGTACCAGAAGAATATTGGACAGTACATGCAACAGGTGTCATTGATGGCTTTGAAATAGATGCGATTGCTGTTGATGGCAAATTTAAAGATCTTCGGGTTAAAAATGAAACTGAGGCACAAGCGATCATTGATCAAAGTCAAGGTGGGCTTGAGGTAGCACAGCTTAATAAGAAAAAGGCTAAGCGAAATCCTAAACTACCTTTTACCACATCAACGTTGCAGCAGGAAATGGCGAATAAGTTTAATTTTCCAGCAAAGAAAACCATGCGTGTTGCACAAAAGTTGTATGAAGGTATTGAAATTGATGGACAAGCACAAGGATTAATCACATACATGCGTACCGATTCTGTGCGATTAAGTCCTGCCTTTATGATGCAAGTTAAAGATCGGATAGAGTCCGAGTTTGGAAAAGAATATACTGGGTTTTTAAAGCAACCTAAATCAGATAAAAACGTACAAGATGCACATGAAGCAATTCGAATGACCAATGTTGATTTGCATCCTGATAAAATCAAAAAGCAGTTAACAAACGATGAGTTTAAAGTGTATGCCTTTATTTACTACCGTACGATGGCAGCCATGATGGCTTCAGCATCCTTTGATACCACACAAGTAATTTTTAATGCCAACAAGCAGTTCTACAGCATCAATGGTAGTATCATGACATTTGATGGTTACTTAAAAGTTTATGGACCTTATGAACAAAGCAAAGATAAGTTATTGCCTAATCTTAAAGAGCATGATCGTTTTGAACCTGAAGCAATACAAGGTAAGCAACACTTTACAAAAGGTCCTTCACGATTTAGTGAAGCAACTTTGATTAAAGAGATGGAAGCCAATGGCATTGGTCGTCCTTCCACTTATGCAACGATCATTGACACAATCGTCACACGAAATTATGTTGAACTTGTCAAAGCCAGTGAAACATCAAAAACCAAAGTGTTCATTCCAACCGAACAAGGATTCTTAACAGACGAAAAACTTGCTGAACATTTTCATGAACTAATCAACGTTTCCTATACCGCACAAATGGAATCAGAACTTGATGAAATCGCGATGGGTGAAAAAGACGCTGTACAAGCGTTGCAAACATTTTATAAAAAGTTTGTAGCTATGATTGAGTCCGCGCAAGATAATATGGAGAAGATTGCACCTACACCGACGGGTGATGATTGTCCAAAGTGTGGTAAGCCTTTGGTTTATCGCAAAAGTCGTACCAATGAGCAATTTATTGGTTGCTCAGGATATCCAGAGTGTGATTATTCAACCTTTGACCACAATCATTTAACAGGCGAAATGTGTCCAGAATGTCAATCACCACTCATCGAAAGAAAAAGCAAAAAAGGTCGTTCATTTATTGGGTGTTCAAACTATCCAGCGTGTACTTACATTAAAAAAGAACAACCTCGTCCAACAGGAGAGGATTGTCCGCAGTGTGGTTCACCACTTGTGATCCGAAAGAGTCGCTATGGAAAAGAGTTTGTTGCTTGTTCTGGATTCCCAAAATGTCGATACATACAGAAAAATGGTGCAAAGGAAGCTAGTGATGAGTAATATTACAGTCAATGTCATTGGTGCAGGTCTTGCAGGTAGTGAAGCATGTTGGCAACTTGTTAACGCAGGATTTCAAGTTCGTTTGTATGAGATGCGCCCACAAGTGATGACTCCAGCACATCAAAGTGAAAACTTTGCTGAGTTGGTGTGTTCAAATTCTTTGAGATCAAACCAAATTACAAATGCTGTAGGCTTACTAAAGGCTGAGATGCGCATCTTAGATAGTTTAATCATCAAAACAGCTGATGAGTATGAAGTTCCAGCAGGGAGTGCCTTGGCTGTTGATCGTGAAGGGTTCTCTCAAGCAATAACATCTGCATTATCACAACATCCATTAGTAACCGTCATTAACCAGGAAGTTACAAAAATACCTGAAGGACCGACAATTATTGCTACGGGACCATTAACCAGTGAAGCCTTTTCTCAAGAAATATTATCATTTGTTGGGCAAGAATCATTGTATTTCTATGATGCGGTTGCTCCAATCATTGAAAAAGATAGCATTGACTTTACCAAAGCATACTTTAAATCACGTTATGATAAAGGGGAAGCATCTTATATCAATTGTGGCATGGATGAGCAACAGTTTGATGCGTTTTATCAAGCATTGATTGAAGCTGAAGAAGTTACTGAAAAGCCGTTTGAAAAACTTAAGTTTTTTGAAGGATGCATGCCGGTAGAGGCTATGGCTAAACGAGGGAAAAAAACATTGTTATTTGGACCATTAAAACCAGTGGGGCTTGATTATAACAATCAGAAGTTTAAAGCTGTGGTACAATTAAGACAAGATGATGCTGCTGCGAATTTATATAACATGGTTGGTTTTCAGACCCACTTAAAATGGTCTGATCAAAAACGAGTTATTCAAATGATTCCTGGTTTAGAAAACGCCAACATAGTACGTTATGGTGTGATGCATCGTAACACATACATTAATTCACCATTGGTGCTTCATGAAACATATCAAAGTAAGTTGCGTGAAGATTTATTCTTTGCTGGTCAACTTTGCGGTGTCGAAGGATATGTTGAATCTGCAGCAAGTGGTTGTCTTGCTGCAAGAAACATGATTCGATATCTGAAAGGACTACCGATGATAGAAGCGCATCAACACAGTATGATGACTGCAATGGCGCGATATATCGCGCATGCGAATCCAAAACAATTTGTTGTTATGAATGCTAACTTTGGATTGGTTGATCGATCACCGTTTGAAAAACTACCTGATAAAAATGAGCGATTTGCTCATCGCTCACTTGAATGTGTGGCAAAAATAAATGAAACTTGAGTTATACTTAGAACAATTTCTTGAAACACATCAATTAAGTACGCAACGCTCGCAACATACATTATTGGCTTATAGGCGAGATATCATGCAGTTCTTAACGTTTTTACAGCAGCAAAATATAGATCAATTAGATAAAGTCGATGACCTTTTGGTGATGGGCTTTATTTCGTATTGCAAGGTGCATCACCAGAACCAACCGGTTACGATTGCACGTAAACAGGCAGCATTACGATCTTTTTATCGCTATTTGATTCGGAAAGGTATCGTTGCATCAAATCCATTTATACAAGTGAAGTCACCAAAATCAAAAAAACACTTGCCATCATTCTTAATGGTTGATGATATGATTGCATTGTTTTCAAGTTTTGATTTAAGCAAGCCACTCCAACATCGTGATTATGTTTTAGTTCAACTACTATATGCGTGTGGGTTACGTGTGAGTGAATGCACCCAATTAAGATTGCATGATATTTCATTTCAAGAACGTTATGTTATGGTAAAGGGAAAAGGAAACAAGCAAAGGATTGTCCCGTTTTATAACCAAATGGGAGTTGATTTAAAAGAATATATTGACAACACAAGACCTTTATTGGTGTTAGATCATCATGACTTTGTATTTGTAAATGCTCGGGGGAAACAGTTAAGTACTCGTGGAATACAACTCATTGTAGAGAAATCAGGGGTACAAGCAGGGCTCAAACAACCGATTCACCCCCACATGTTGCGTCACTCATTTGCGACACATCTACTTGATAATGGTGCAGATCTAAAAGTTGTTCAAGAACTATTAGGTCATCAAAATCTTAGTACCACTCAAATTTACACACATGTAAGTATTGATCGTATCAAAAAAGTGTACCAACAAACATTCCCGAAACTATGAACTTCACATTGAAGTTCTTTTTATGTAAAGTAAACTTGACATTTTATGTGGTTATGATATTGTATATGTAAAGTTAACTTTACAAAAGAGGTGTTCATGAAAAACAAAGTAGAAGAATATCGTAAAAAACATGATATTAGTCAAGATCAACTCGCTAAGCTAATGAAAGTATCAAGGCAAACGATTAGTTCGATAGAAAACGGGCGTTATAACCCGTCAGTAACACTAGCCTATAAGTTAGCAAGTTATTTTCATGTGAGCATTGAAGATTTATTTGATTTTGAGGAGGAAAGTAATGAGTAAGAAAAAAGCAGTTATTATTCTAGTGAGTGCGCTTATCATAAGCTATTTTTTAAGTGGTGTTGTGTATATATTCATTTTTGAGCATTGGTCTGTTCGGACTATTTTAGCGCTTATTACATCATTTGGTGTCTTTTTACTTGGTCGTGCGATTATCAAGAAAAAATACCCATTAACTTATGAAGCGTTGCAAATTGATGAAAACGATGAACGCATTAAGATGCTGTTTCACCAAGCAACTTATTGTGGCTTTTATGCTGGCTTGTTGGTACTCATGTTTTCAACGGCCTTATTATATGACATAGGCCCTTCACAGTTACAATCAGGAGTCATATTTAGCATGGCAGTTTTATTAATCACGCAAGTGTTTGGTTATGCGTTTATCTATTTTAAAAACCGCTCTTAAAGAGTGGTTTTGTTTGTATTTCTCTGTAAAATATGGTATATTATCAAATGGCATCAGAGGATGCCCAATCACACACCACGGATTCATAAACCCGTGCTCAATTGAGTTGTTTATGTTGGAACTGGTGGAGGATTAACGGAAAGAGAGGATTATAGTTTATGCCTGCAGTAGTAACAATGAGAAAATTGTTAGAAAGCGGTTCTCATTTTGGCCATCAGACGCGCCGTTGGAACCCAAAAATGAAAGATTATGTGTACACATCAAAGGCTGGTACACATATCATCGATTTGAATCAAACAATCGATGCAGTTGAAGTAGCCTATGCAAAAATGCGTGAAATTGGTGAGAAAAACGGTAAAGTACTGTTTGTTGGAACCAAAAAACAAGCACAAGCAATCGTATTGGAAGAGGCATTGCGTTCAGGAACATTCTTTATTAACCAACGTTGGTTGGGAGGATTGTTGACAAACTTCAGAACCATTCAAAAGAGTATTCGTCGTTTGTTGGAAATCGAAGAAATGGAAAACAATGGTTCCATTAATGTTTATCCTAAAAAGGAAATCATTCAGTTACGTAAAGAAGCAACACGTTTAGAAACATTCTTAGGTGGAATCAAAGAGATGAAGAAACTACCAGATGCGGTGTTTATTGTTGATCCAACGGAGGACATGATTCCTGTATTAGAAGCTCGTAAGTTAAATATTCCTGTGTTTGGAATTATGGATACTAATTCAGATCCAGATATGTTGGATTATGGTATTCCAGCTAATGATGATGCTATTCGTTCAATTAGATTATTGGTTGGTTTAATGGCAGATGCATTAATTGAAGCTAAAGGTGGTGTGTTGGCGCATGCTTACCAACAATCAGAAGATGAAAAAGATATTTCAATGATTGATGTTATTATTAATGTTGAACGTCAAAACGAAGAGAATGAACGTCGTCGTCGTCAACGTATGGAAGAACGTCGTCAACGTCAAGAGCGTCGTCGTAACTATGCGCCACGCAATCGTGATGATAACCGTAAACCATATGAAGCTTCAAATAGACAAGCAGAAGCAAAACCTGTTGAAGAAGTAAAAGAAACTGTCAAAGAAGAAGTTAAACAAGAAGTAAAAGAAACAGTTAAAGAAGAAGTTAAACAAGAAGTAAAAGAAGTTGTTGAAGCTAAAGAAGCTGTGGTTGAGAAACCAAAGCGCACACGTAAACCAAAAGCAGAAGCAACAGAAGACAGCGAGGTAACAAAATGATTTCAGCATCACTAGTTAAAGAATTACGTGATAAAACTGGCGCTGGTATGATGGATTGCAAGAAAGCGCTAGAAGAAACCAATGGTGATATCGCGGCAGCAGTTGATTGGTTGCGTGAAAAAGGTATTGCTAAAGCAGCTAAAAAAGCAGATCGCGTTGCAGCAGAAGGGTTAACACGTGTTGTCATTGATCAAAACACAGCAGCATTAGTTGAAATCAATTCAGAAACCGATTTCGTTGCCAAGAACGAACAGTTCTTAGCATTATTGGATGGTGTTTCAGCATTAATTGCTAAAGAAGCACCTCAAACGTTAGAAGAAGCCTTAGCTTTAAACTACAATGGTGAGAGTGTTGAATCTGCAATTATTACAGCAACTGCTACTATAGGAGAGAAAATTTCTTTCCGTCGTTTTGAAATTGTTAAAAAAGAAGAACAACAACATTTTGGACTATACATGCATAATGGTGGTCGCATTAGTGCTGTTGCTGTTGTTGAAGGTGGCGATGCTGAAATAGCTAAAAACATGGCGATGCAAGTTGCGTCCATGACACCATCATATGTTTCTCGTGATCATATGCCAGCAGAAATCGTTAATAAAGAACGTGATATTCAACATGAAATCGTTAAAAATGATGAAACTTTAGCATCTAAACCAGAAAAAGTTTTAGCAGGTATCGTTGAAGGTCGTTTATCAAAATCACTTCAAGATATGTGTTTAGTTGATCAGATTTATTTCAAAGACCAAGATCAAAAAGTCGGTCAATACTTAAAACAAGAAAATGCTAGTGTTGTCCAATTTGTTCGATATGAAGTCGGAGAAGGTATTGAGAAAAAAGAAGACAATTTCGTTGAAGAAGTTATGAATCAAGCATTTGGAAAATAAAGGCACTTTCGTGTCTTTTTTTTCGAGGAGAGAAAATTATGTACAAACGTGTATTATTAAAACTAAGTGGAGAAGCACTTTCTTCAAAAGAACATCAATTGGACCCAGTGATTCTAAGTTCTCTTGCGGAGGAAATCAAAGAAATTGTTGATTTAGGCGTTCAAGTTGCTATTGTGGTTGGGGCAGGCAACTATATTCGCGGAAAGAACGCAGAAAAACTAGGGATTGACCGTGTGCAAGCTGACTATATGGGAATGCTGGCAACCGTAATTAATGCCATAGCTATTC
>OBJA01001370.1_pt1 | contig 17166 bp, 10 predicted proteins | sample 1519751 | NCBI WGS metagenome assembly OBJA01 (sample SAMEA3881238, study PRJEB22517) | soil metagenome | biome: lake sediment; feature: soda lake sediment; material: sediment, water from around vicinity | place: India | collected 2013-12-23 | depth 3 m | reverse complement strand
TATCTTTCATATGGACCACCAGTAATTTTCCATTAAACCGTTTAAGTGCTTCAAGCGGATCAGCCCCCACTCTTTTCCAGTGGCCTATGTCTGCACACACCCCCATAAACTCACTTCTTCCGTCAAGTACTTTCAACAAAGTGCCGGGATGGGCATAAAGGGAAGGTTCAGGATGATTATGTATCGCTACCCTGATATTATGCTTTTGGGCAAGTTTTTCAACCATATCCAGATCTTCGTACCGGGGTTCAGCTGTCACTACTTTTAACTCCATGTGGGAAGCAAATTCAAAAAATCTGGTCCAGTCAGCTTCATTGTCATAAAAAGCCACGCCGGTTGCATACCATAAAATATCGTGATTCCGAAATTCTTTCCTGAGATTCTCCAACACATGAGCAGAAAGGTCAAAATTCAGCCAGGTGCTGTCAGGGAATGCATCTCCCAGTTCCTGGAAAAAATAAGCTTCAGCATATTTCAACCCAAGTTCCTGAGTTCTTTCAAGTGCCTCCTGCAGTGTAAACTGGTTAAAGGTATATGTCTGGATACCCAATTTCCATTGAGGTGCGGATTTTTCTTTTTGAGAGCACCCATAGAAATGAAAAAGCACCAGGGTAAGAAAGAGAAATTTTTTAATTTTCAGCATAAAACATTTGTTTAAAGATTCGTGCAAACATATCTGCCGCCCCATGCCAGTTTGGTGTTAACCAATCGGTTATCTGGGCTTTTCTTCTTCATCATTTAATGATTGAATATGGAAATTTTGATTTGAGCTGTATCCTTCTTCCCGTGTTTTGAGATTTTCTCGCAGCCTCAATGATCTCAAGTACATGCAATGAGTGTTCTACATTAATTAATGGCTCATAATTCTCAATAATGGCTTTACTTACCACTGAAGCTCCTTCTTCCCATGCATAATAACCCGTATCCAAGGCAAATTTTCGTGATTCTTCATTTTCCAAAGTTGCCATTTCCACAGCAAATGGCATCCAGTCATATCCGATCAGGTGCATGGCTCCCCTGGTTCCAATAACAGACACTGTGGGCTTATCCTGGCCGCTACCTTCATGTCCATAGGGATCGAAGTAATTGAATCCGCACATTACATGTGAAATGGCGCCATTATAATGTTCCATCAATACACTGGCATTGTCTTCTTCTTCAACTTTGATGGTTCCTTTGTCGTCCACTGTGCGTTGGGGAGTTAAAATATTGGTCATTGCCATAACTGATTTCACCGGCCCCAGCAAACCGGAAAGAGTGGTGAGGTTATATACACCCAGATCGGGGAGACTCCCTCCAAGTTTCTCATAAAAAAATGCCGACCATGAAGGCCCGAGGTGTCCATACCTACCATGCGCCGCAGCAATCTTACCTAGCTTGCCTTCACTGATCTGCTTTGCCATAAAGACGAACTGGGGGCTGTTCACTACAGCAGGTGCACCCCACAAGCGGACATTTTGTTTTTTTGATAGCTGAAGCAGATCATTTCCTTCCTTATAGGTATTTGCCAATGGTTTCTCACTCCAGACATGCTTACCTTTCAGTAGGGCCTGCTTGTTTAACCGCCCATGTTCCTGCATATCGGTAAGATTAACAAAAAGGTCAAACTCAGCACCCTCAAGCATCTGATCAATATGGCCGTAATGATTGGGAACTTTAAATTCAGCAGCCCTGGCTTTCGCCCTTTCAGATTTAATATCACAAACACTTACCACTTCCACATATTGTGATTTTGTTAAATGAGGAAGGTACATCCCAGCGACGCTACCGCATCCGATAACTCCGATTCTTAATTTCCTTTGTATGCCAGTTCCAAATAGATTGACTTTTGCCACAATTGGAATGATCATGGCTGCTGTCCCTGCCATAGTTATGTCGGTTATAAATTCCTTGCGATTCATACTTTTTATTTTACTTTTAGTGAATACCTGTGTGAATGAGAGAATAAGCTTTTTATAAATTACTTAAAAAGATTGAGAAGGTTTCATGTCAACTATAAAAAGGAATTGGGATTTACTTGCAAAGTCCTCAGGCAGGAAGAAAATAGTTATCATTTGTTTTATCTGATTGGAAAGCACAGGGAGAGGGGAGGATAAAATTGCGCAGGGATAGAATTTATCACCTGCGTCTATGCGTATTAATATTATTTCGCTCACAGTCTAAGATAATTTTGGCAATTTCTTTTAGTAAGCCTTCTTTTTTTAGAATGATTCTAATTAGATTTGCAGCAAAATAGTTTAAGATGAAATTATCCTATATATTTCCAATCATTAGTTATGTCATTTTTTTACTGGTATACGGATGTACACAGCCCACCGATGAAGTGAATGTTTATTCAGGCCGCCATTATCAGGCAGATGAAAACCTTTTTCGTGAGTTTACAAATCAAACCGGAATACGGGTTAATCTTGTGAAAGCAAACTCAGATCAACTGATGAACCGGTTGGAAACCGAGGGACAACGATCGCCGGCCGATATCATTATCGCCGCCGATGCTGGCCGGCTAATTATTGCCAGAGAGAAAGGATTGTTGCAACCCATCCGGTCGGATAAGGCAGTATCGCTGGTTCCAATGCATTTTCGCGACAATGAAAATTACTGGCTTGGATTTACCAAACGTGCAAGAGTAATTATTTATCCAAAGGATCGTATTGATCCATCAGAACTTGACAGCTACGAAGCGCTTACAGATGAAAAATGGAGGAGGCGTCTTTTGGTTCGGTCTTCTCAAAATCATTACAATCAAACATTAATGGCTTCTATAATTGCCGCTAACGGAGAAGAAGAAGCCAACAACTGGGCACAGGGAATGGTAAGAAACATGGCACGCAAGCCCACCGGCAACGATCGGGATCAAATTAAAGGGTTGGCTGCCGGGGTAGGAGATATTGCCATTGCAAACACATATTACCTGGGTTTAATGCTAAACTCCTCAAACCAGGAAGAGCGTGTTGTTGCATCGCAGATGGGAGTGTTTTTTCCAAACCAGAATGGGCGTGGTACGCATGTAAATATTAGCGGGATAGGAATTACCGCACATGCTCCGAATTATGAAAATGCAAGGTTACTCACAGAATTTCTGTTAAGCGAACATGCCCAACAGGTATTTGCAACAGAGAATTACGAATATCCGGTTAACCCGAATGTTGAATGGCCCGAACTGCTTAAAAGCTGGGGAGAATTTAAGACCGATACCATCCCATTACACAGGCTGGGCAAACATATACATCAGGCTATGGTTACTTTTAATAAGGCAGGATGGGAATAAGAATTTTATGTACATGTTCCTGTTAAGAATATTTGATCCGGTACGCAGACGAAACTACTTCAATGGCTGGATGGGTATAACATTTCTTGCCTGTCTGGTAGTGGCATTCCCTTTGATTATAATTTTTACCCACCTGTTCAGCAGGGGTGATGCTGCATGGCAACATATCACTTCTAATTTGCTGCCTTCTTATATAGTAAATACACTCATATTAATGGCAGGTGTAGCGATTCTTGTTACAATTATTGGAGTTTCTGCTGCATGGCTTGTCAGCATGTACAGGTTTTCTGGGCGACAGTTTCTTAAATGGCTTCTTGTTTTACCCATTGCCATCCCGGCTTACATTCTTGGATTTACCTGGGTCGGAATGCTGGATTATACATCACCTGCATATGTATTTCTTAGGAACAACTTTGGCCTTGAAACAGGACAGTTTTTATTCTTCAATATTTTATCACTGCCGGGGGCTATCGCAATACTATCGCTGGCCCTTTATCCTTATGTTTACCTGATTGCACTGACATGGTTTGAACAGCAATCGGCATCAATTCTTGAAGCTGGTTATTCTCTCGGGCACAAACCCCTGTCTGTCTTTTTCAAAATAGCACTCCCATTATCACGCCCGGCAATGGTGGCCGGTGTGTCGCTGGCACTTATGGAGGTACTTAACGACTATGGCCTGGTGAGTTACTTTGGAGTGGATACCTTCACAACCGGAATATTTTCTGCCTGGTTTGCATTTGGAAGTCCTGTTTCCGCAATTAAGCTAAGTGGTTACCTGTTGCTGATTGTTTTTTTAGTGTTAATATCAGAACGGTTAAGCCGTGGAAAGCGTCGGTACGATACAACGGGAGCCCATTACCGGCCGGTGCAGGCAAAAAGGCTATCTGCTCTTAAGGGTTCAATTGCCATGGCTATTGTATCGGTGCCGGTTCTGCTTGGATTTGTGTTACCTGTTGGAATGCTGATTTTATGGAGCTTTCAAACCGGTCATTTTATCCTTGATTCCCGGTTTTTAAAATTGCTACAGAATAGTTTTACGCTCGCATTAATGGCAGCGGCGTCTGTTGCCATACTTTCTGTATTAACTGGTTTTACAGTGAGAACCTTTCCTTCCAAAACAGCCCAATTTCTGTCCCGTCTCGTAACCACCGGGTATGCGATACCAGGTGCAATAATAGCTGTAGGACTTTTGGTTCCCTTCATTTGGATTGATAACCAATTGGCAGATGCCACCGGCGGGGCATCAAGAATAATTATAACCGGCACATGGTTTACTTTGATCTTTGGCTATACGGTAAGATTTATGGCAGTAGGATATAATAGCATTGAAAGCAATATGGCCAGAACATCTGTTTCGCTGGATGAAGCCTCCCGATCGTTAGGTGTTTCCAACAAAAAGACGCTTTTCAATGTTCTTATACCGGTTATTCATCCGGGAATACTGGCCGGTGCCCTGCTGGTTTTTATCGATGTGTTGAAAGAACTGCCTGTAACATTGATACTCCGGCCCTTTAATTTTGATACATTGGCCATCCGGGCATTTGAATTTGCCTCTGATGAACGCATAGCAGAAGCCGCACCGGCTTCTTTGGTAATTGTATTTACAGGACTTTTGGCTGTTTTGCTGTTAAGGAAATCCATCAAAAAACAAGATTATGTCCATCATTCTTAAAACCAGAAACATTACTAAAACATACTCCGGAAACAAATACCGGTCATTGGAAAATTTTAATCTTCAGGTTGAAGAAGGGCAAATCACCGCGCTGCTTGGTGAAAGTGGCTGTGGAAAGACTACAGCGCTCAGAATAATAGCCGGATTCGAATATGCCGAAAAAGGAGAAGTTATCATAAACGGCCAAACAATGGTTGATGACCGTACTTTTATTGAACCCAACAAGCGGGGTGTTGGTATTGTATTTCAGGATTATGCCCTGTTTCCACATAAAACTGTCTGGAAAAACATCATCTTTGGATTGCACAGGATTTCGGAAAAAGAGCAAGGAGATATAGCTGAAAACGTTCTTGCTTTAACCGGGTTGACAGGATATGAAAACAGATATCCCCATCAGCTTTCGGGAGGACAGAGGCAAAGAGTGGCTCTGGCAAGGGCTCTTGCCCCGAATCCTGGTATTCTGCTTATGGATGAACCGTTTTCGAACATCGATTCCATGAAGAAGAATAAAATAAGAGAGGAAATCCACGAGATATTGAAAGCTGCCAAAACAACTGTCCTTTTTGTGACACACGATACCAAGGATGTACTTGCAATTGCCGATCGGGTGGTAGTAATGAAAAAAGGATTAAAAATGCAGGAAGGAACGCCTTCTGAAATTTATAATTTCCCGACAAGCAAATATGTTGCGCGTTTCTTTGGCAAGATTAATACTTTTAAGGGAACCATCATGGATAAGAATTTAATAGATTCTGAAATCGGGGTCCTATCCACCATATCAAAAGCTCCTATAGGCTGGAATGTTGTTGTATCAATCAGGCCAAATTCCTTTTTGGTGCACCCGGTTTCTAAGCCTGGTGCCATTCCTGTACATATTAAAAAAAGTACCTTCATGGGCGAGTACACCGAGGCAGTATGTGAAACCCGGCTTGAGGCAAGAACACCCACCGATATCCTCATACACGTACATCCTTCTACGCCTTTAAAAACCGGCCAGTTTTACCTTACTGTTAAAGACGAAAACGTAAGGGTAATTCAATGATAAAACCATCAATCAGAACATTGGCTGAAATGAAAAATAAAAATGCCTAAAAAGGCAAGGAAGGTAATACAGAGCTGCTTCCTGTATATCGGGGCTCCGGGTATATATTGATTTTTCCCTCTGTGTGGGTATAGCCAACAATGTAGCCAAAGAATGGCTTAAACCAAGCTTTAAATCAGATTTAAAACCTGGCTTGCCTGAAGGAGAATCAGTATGCTGTTATCCTAAAAAAACCATCGGTAGGTCAGGTTGAAGTTCCTGCCGGGCATCACAAAATTTCGATCTTCTATTCTTGACAAGTGGTCACGGTATTTGGTATCGAGCACGTTCTGTACCTTCAGGATAACAACATGACGGCCTGCACCACTTATCCTGGCTCCGGCCTGCAAGTTTAGCAGTGTATAGCCATCGGTTGTTTCTTCTTCGGGAGCCACCTTCCCCTGTCTGCTAACAGCCATAAAATTGGCTCCTATCCATCCACGGGTAAAATCATACTCAACCTCGTTATTGAAGCGGAATGGCGGAATAAACGGCAAGTTCTCATCGGGGGCGCCTCCTATTCTCCGAATACCACGAACCCAGTCGGTACTTGACTGAAACCTTAATCCTTTTACCGGTTTCCACCCCAGGCTTATCTCACTTCCATAAAGCACAGCTTCTCCCTCCATATATTCAAAAACAGGATAACCTGATGGCTCGTGTACATTCCCGGTGGGCTGGAAGATAATGTAGTTGGAAAACTCATTAACGAATCCGGTAATCTCAACTTCAAAATTGTCCTTTTTATAATTCACAAAAAGGTCGGCACCATGACCAATTTCATCCTTCAGGTTTGCATTGCCTGTTTCATATACCCCTGCTCCCAGATGGGTTCCGTTGGCAAACAGTTCCTCTACTAGGGGATTACGGTGCGACCGGGCAAGCTGGCCTCCGATTTCCATGCCTTCAAATGGCCGGACATTTAGTCCAATTGAACCTGAGTAATTAAATGAATTGCGCTCCAGGGCAATATCAGGGAATACTTCATTTCTTAAAGCTTTTGAGCTTTGGAAATCAAACCTGACACCGAATTGCAGGCGCAAGGAGTAGGAAAGCGGTATTTCCTGAAAAGTGAAAGTCCCCAGCGTAAAACGCTGCTCTCCGGGTGTATAAGATTCTGCTCCTATAATATCAAGCTTTTGTCCGTTGAAACTAAAGCCAACGGCACCTCTGGCAAATATTCCTTTTGGTTGGTGTTGAAGTGTTAATGTGGAACTCATGGCATTCTGGTTGTATTCAAGTTCAATCCTTTCTTCAGACACGCCATTTGGAAGAAATTTAATCTCTACCTCTTCCTGATGGAACCGGGTTGCATTGAACCTTAACTGTGCCTGGTCAAAAAAATTACCTGTAAGGTTGAAGCCCAGGCGTCCCTGTAATGCCATCCTGCCGGCACGAATCTCAACACTCTCTTCAGGCACATCTATCGATTCAGGAATTTCAAATGCCTGGTCTGAAACCGAGAAGCTCAAGCCCCCATTGAGGTTATCGTAGTTCATTCCCCAACCTAAGGAGCCATCATAATTTCGCATGGATGTACCGGGGATTTTACCTTCAGGTGTTGTAATGTCACCTGCCTGACGCATTGCCATACGTCCTGAAAAGGCATTTTTATCTCCTCCATAAGTCAGACGGCCAAAACCTGCACCCATGTCGTTCATTGTGGCGGCCTGTGCTGAGACGACACCTGAAAGACCAGTTTCCCACTGATCAGGAATGTCGGTAGTCATCAGGTTGATGACGCCACCCAGTGCGCTGGAACCGTAAAGCAGGCTGGCAGGTCCCCGTATCACTTCTACCCGGCTGGCAGCCAACGGATCGAGCGATATTGAGTGATCGGCTGATGTCTCTGATATATCCCCCATACGTTCACCGTTTTCAAGCACCAGGATTCGGTCGCCATCCATTCCACGGATAACCGGGCGGGCCGGAGCCGAACCAAAACTGCGCATGGCAACTCCCGGCTGTCCGTTGAGCATCTCTCCAAACGAAGGTTCTGAACGCCGCTGAATTTGCTCGCCCATAAATACCGCATCGGGCTGATAACGAAAACCGCTCGCTGTTGGTGAAGCTGTTAAAACAACTTCTGCCAGATTGATGCTGGTAGGTGTAAGTTTAATATCTACCTCCCGTGAAGTTTTGCCAACGGCTTCAATCTCCACTTCTGCAGGTGCGTAGCCTAAACTTCGAACCAATAGTATATGATGTCCCACCGGAAGATTGGTCAGAAGATAGTGCCCGCTGGCATCCGTAATAGTCCCGATTCGGGTGCCCTTAATGAGCAGGTTAACAAAGGGCAGGTGCTCTCCCGTTTGGGCATCAACTACGTGCCCGAAAATGTTGGCATCGGTTACAGGCCGCCCATCATCAGGACTGGCTGTCACCGTCAGATAGCCAGCCATAATTAATAGATTTAGAATAATGAGAGAATATATTTTATGCATAACTGCTGTTTGAAAAAATTAATAATCAAAGTATATGGAATTTGTATTGATATTAATTCCTTAGATCAAAGTGGTAAACTGTCAGATAATATTTATTTGTGAGTACAAAACCTGCATGAATATTATCCTCCATTTTCAGATTCACCTTTACCATCGCTGAATTAGAATAGGGCAGATTAAAACTGATAAAGAGGATGTTTTGCTAACTATAAAGCGAACACCACTTTCCCAGGAATTATTAAAAGGAAATAATTGGTGGCCCGCGCAGTAAATGTGAAGGATAATAATACCGTTGCAGTTTTCCAACAGAAGGCAATGCCTGAAAATTTCTGAGCCTGAATTGGAAAAGCAAGCTGAGAATTAATAAAATTATAAGGAGAGGTATGGCATAATATACCATAGAAAGAAATAAATATTCAAACCGGTTGTGCTGATGCTTTTGAAAGGGGGTATCGGGAATGGTTTTGCTTTCATAAGGGTGGGCATGAACAACAACTGCTCCTAGCCTGGTAATATGAAAGTGCCAGTTTGTTACCTGGTTGTGATTTAACCATATAACAAGAAAAAGGCTCATAAGCATGAACAGTATTTTCTTATATCTCATCCACCTCACAAAGTTTTATCCTTTTAATTTTTATAAAGTGAATTGCGTAATGCCGCAAGTTTTTTCAAATTTAAAAAATATAACAGGATTGCCAATAAAAGGTTGATAAAATGCAATTATAAAGTAAAAAGCAGGAAAACTACGTTATCATATTTTCTACTTGAGGTTGCCTCATGTATCATAGTCAAACGGGCTAAAAATTCAGAAGCTATTACAACATAAGAGACATAAGTTTTCACTTTAGCCGGTAGGCAATACCAAATGATGAATTAATTATTGAAACTTTCGGATCCTGACCGAACTGTATATCCAGCCTCGTATTAATAATTTCCAGATTCATCATCAAACACCATTTTTTAGCAAAATTGTATCGAAGCATTATCCCCGCTTCGTAACCCGGGCCAACAGCTGAGGCAGTTTCACTACTGTTTTCAAAGCTTCTTCTTAGCAAGGTATAACCTGCCATTCCTTTTAAGTCCAAATCAAATTTTTCATTTAAAGGAAATGATATTAATGGTCCGGCCATTAATGCTCCTGTTCCCCACATTCCCTGAGAACCAAAATAATCAATCGGATTAGCTATTCCAAACCAGCCTGCAGTAACTCCTAAATTCCTCCATATTTTGTATCCAAAATTAAGCAGGCTGATATTTAATCCCGTTTCAGCATAACCATCGAAAAAATTTCCACTGCTTGTGAAATTTTCATACGGAAATGATGGGCCAATCATCATTCCTATATAACCCTTCCTGCCGGCATCTTGTCCGAAAGTGCACATAAAGGCAAGGACTGTTAACAGTAGAAAAACAATTTTTTTCATACTGATTTTTATTAAAATTATAAGACTTTGAAGATTTTAAGGAGAACTCTTAATTAATCGGTATTTTTGTAGTTGTTATACGAAATTGGCATATTAATGGTTTTATTACAACAACGCATAAGGCTGTTATTTTGATATAAAAAACAAAAACACCTTGCTTATATATATCCCGCTACATCTCCAAAAACCTTCACCAACAAACCAAACCTTTTCATAAGAATGATGCTTGAAATGTTCTCCACAACAGCATCTTTTTATTGCTATCTCTGCTTTTAAAGAAAATGAGTCTTGTTTTGGCTTGAAGATGAATATTTGGAAGGGTTTACATGGCTATAGAAGGTGCTTATTCTCTTATAAATGGTTACACCATTCGCACACGGATAAAAACAATGCCACCTGACATTCCGGCGCCAGTAAATAACTGTAATAGAAATTCGTTTGATTCATACATTCCAGGTAGCTTCAATGGGGTTAGCAACGAGGATATTGCTGCTGTTAACCTAATGTCAATTACATGTAATTAAGCTCAATTCCATTTCGATAATAATTAAAGAAGTAGAACACCGTTAAAGAAAGAAAAAGCTTTGCAAAATATATGAAAGGCAGATTGGAAATTTTTACTGAATACTATCAAGCCATTTCAACTAATTATGGTAACAATTTTAAGAATTTCGGATTTATTTTTAGTTTTAAGGACAGAATACATCAAAAACTGAAGTGTATAAATATATAATAATTATCTTCTTAATTTTCCCCATGTTTTTGCAGGCACAGGTAAAAACAATAGGGACGCCTCAAATTCGCAACTATTTGAAATCGGATTATAATGCAGGTACACAAAACTGGGCTATCGGTCAAAATAAAAAAGGTTTTATGTATTTTGCAAATAATGACGGGGTTCTACGTTTTGATGGTTTTCGCTGGGACCTTATTAATGTTCTACATTCGTCTCCTGTACGGTCAATTTATATCGATAACAATGATCGTATCTATGTGGGAATGTATAATGACATAGGGATTCTGCAACATAACCCAACGGGAGATATGGAATTTCAAAGCTTGAGAAATTTACTCCCCGATTCCATTGAATTTGATGATATATGGAAGATTCATGAAATCCAGCAAGGCATAGTATTCCAGTCGTTTGATTATTTGTTTGTATTGAAAGATGAAAGACTGGAAGTAATAAAACCCCAAAACCAATTTCATTTTTCTTTTAATGTTAATGGAAGGTTGTTTTTACATGAGCCTGACATAGGTTTGTTTGAGTACATGAATGGAAAAATTAACCGTGTGCCATGGGCCGGTATATTGAACGAAACTGAAATCTGGAGTATACTCAACATCCGGGAAAATCACCTGCTCATTGGGACCAGCAGACATGGAATCTACAAATTTGAAAACGGCAAGCTTGAAAAGTGGAATACTCCTGCCAGCCGCTTTCTGGAACAGTATAAATTGTTTAGCGCTATAAAGATATCAGATAATTATTTTGCATATGGTACAATAACCAATGGGATTATTATTGCTAATGCTGACGGAGAAATAATTCAGCAGATTAGCAGGAATCATGGGCTACAAAACAATACCGTATTAAGCATGTTCAGTGATGAGAACAAAAATCTTTGGTTAGGGCTTGACAATGGAATTGATTACGTGGAAATCAACTCACCTGTTACTTATCTTTCACAACACAATGAACTGGGAACTGGCTATACGGCCCGTATTTTTAAAAACAAATTGTATGTTGGTACAAATCAGGGGTTATTTGTTAAACAATTTGATGAATATTCCCCCAATGATGAAGAGTTTGAATTAATTGAAAACACTACAGGACAGGTATGGACGCTTAACGTGATGGATGATCAGTTGATTTGCGGACATAATTTCGGCACCTTTGTTATTGAGGATAATCACGCCAAACAGATTGGCAAGGAGGAAGGAGGATGGGTATATATTTCTCTCAAAGATCATCCGGAGTTCATTTTGGGTGGCCACTTTACGGGCTTGCAGCTTTTTAAAAATATAGGCGGGCAGTGGCAGTTTTATAAAAAGATTGGTGGATTTAATGAGTCAAGCCGTTATCTTGAGCAAGACGATAATGGAACAATCTGGATGAGCCATGGAGGAAAGGGAGTGTTTAAAATTAAATTAAATAATACCCTGGACAATGTAGAGGAATATACTTTGTATAACTCGAAATATGGGCTCCCGTCTGATGAACAAAACATCATCTTCAAATTTAGAAAAGAAGTATTTGTATCCTCAATAAATGGGATATATAAATATGATAAAGAAAATGATTATTTTAAAATTTGTGAAGATTTAAACCAGCTCTTTGCATTTAAAGGACGGCTTAAAACATTGAGAACCGATAGTGATGGTAACATCTGGTTTATTGCAGAAGATGAATCAGGGGTATTCCGAATAAATGAAGATGGAACGTACACTAAGATAACTTCACCATTTAAGCAGCTGAACGATAAATATGTAACTGAATTTGAATTTATTTATCCATATAACAATGATAATATTTTTTTCGGAATTGATAACGGATTTGCTCATTATTCAAGTAAATTTGTCAAATCCTATTCACAGCCGTTTCAATCCTACATTACACAGGTTGAGATTCCGTATATGGATTCTACTATTTTTCTAAATGGAGTAAGTGCTGACTTTAAATTTAAATTTCCGTATCAAAAAAATTCATTCAGGTTTCATTATACTGCTCCTTTTTACGAAAACCAGGATAAATTGTTGTTTAGCTTTATTCTTGACAATTATTCCCAGGATTGGTCAGAATGGACTACAAACATTTATAAGGATTATACAAACCTGCCGGAAGGAAGTTATACTTTCAGAATAAAAGCATTGAATATTTATGGTATTGAAAGTAGTATCTCAGGTTTTGAATTTGAAATAATGCCACCATGGCATCGCTCAGTCGCTGCATATTATAGCTATTTACTTTTATTCATACTATTGGTGTTAATCATAGTAAGGTACGTATTGTACCGAGTTGAAGTGGTAAAAAGAAGGCAATCAGAAAAATACAGGGAAGAAATCAAAAAAAGGGAAGAACGGTTTCAACATGAGGCGTTGGTTGCGGAGAAAGAAATAATTCGGTTAAGAAATGAAAAGTTGCGGAATGAAATGCTACATCGTGACAAGGAGCTGGTCAATCAAACAATGGGCATTATACAAAAAAATAAATTTCTGCTGAAACTGAAGAATGAACTTCAACGGGTCCAGAAATCGACAAATGATGATGAATTAAAATCAAAACTCGCTTCGTTAAGCCGTAGAATTAATAAAGAAATTGACGATAAACAGCAGAATCAGGTATTTGATGTTTATTTTGATGAAGTACATGAAGAATTCTTTAAAAGGTTAAAAGAAAGATATCCGGAATTATCCCCAAGAGAATTGCGAATAAGTGCCTATATTAGAATGAACCTGACCTCAAAAGAAATTGCTGTACTTTTAAATATTACCGATCGTGGAGTAGAAATAAGTCGCTATCGGTTACGTAAAAAGTTAAATCTTTCGCGCGATACCAACATTTCAACTTTCTTATCAAATATTTGATTAAAACAGATACTGGAAAAGGTGTAATTCCATCTGTGATATAGCTGTAACCCCTTATATAATAATGATATACTTCTTTTCTGATGTAATTTTGATGTAGTTGCATTCTATTGCTGATGTATTTATGTTGCATACAATTCCTTGAAGAATATATTAAAAGACATCAACTTTGGGTTAAAACTTCTGAAATTTTATTAAAAAAGTAAATTGAATCCAATGAAAAAAATTCTCTTTTTCCTTTTATGCGCATTCTTTGCACTTGGTTCTTTTGCCCAGGAAATTGCTCTCAGAGGAGTTGTAACTTCGGCCGAAGATGATGAACCATTACCAGGGGTGTCTGTAGTTGTAAAAGGAACGACAACTGGAACCGTAACAGATGTTAATGGAAACTATCAGTTACATGTTAGCCCGGCAGCAACCTTGCAATTTTCTTTTATTGGTATGGAATCAAAGGAAGTGCCGGTAAACGGGCGTACCGAAATTAATGTTGAGCTTGAAAGTGCAGCATTTGATGTGGATGAAATTGTAGTTGTAGGTTATGGAGTTCAAAAAAAGAGTGTAGTAACCGCTGCAATTAGTAGTGTCAACGCTGAAGATCTGGGAAAAACGAAGCCTTCACGTATTGAAGATGTACTTAAGGGAAAGGTTTCTGGTGTGCAAATTACTCAAAGTTCCGGTCAGCCGGGTTCTGATTCTAAAGTACGTATCAGGGGTATTGGTACAATTAATAACAGTGAGCCACTGTACATTGTTGACGGGATGGCTGTAGGTGGTGGCATTCGCTACCTCAATCCCTCAGATATTGAATCAATTGAAATCCTGAAAGATGCTGCATCGGCTGCTGTGTATGGAGCACGTGCCGCAAATGGGGTAATTCTGGTCACTACTAAAAGTGGTACCAGGGGAGCAGCTAATATAAATTACGATGTCTCGTACGGATGGCAAAACCCATGGAAAAAGAAATCGGTACTTAATGCGACTGAATACATGGTAATTATGAACGAAGCTTTGCTGAACGATGGCAACTCCCCGCGTTATACGCAACAGGAAATTGCCAATGCAGGTGAAGGTACTGATTGGCAGGATGCAACATTCAATTACGATGCTCCGGTAGTGAACCATCAGGTAAGCATTGATGGTGGAAGCGAAAGAAGCAGTTATTTCCTGTCTTTCGGATACTTCAATCAGGAAGGTATTGTTGGTGGCAACTTTGATAAATCAAACTATGAGCGCTACAGCATCCGTATGAATAATACATACGAATTGTTCGATTACGACCGGCTGTTGTTGAAAAATATGCGGGCAGGCATCAATGCAGGTTATTCACGAGTTCTTTCTACAGGTATTGAAACCAACACCGAATATGGTTCGGTTCTTGGCAGTGCACTGACCTTTAATCCTCTTGTTCCGGTGTACGCCATTAATCCTGATGCTGTTCTGGGAATGTATCCAACAGCTGTAACCGATAATGATGGCAAGGTATTCTCAATACCACCCTCTGGGTTTCAGGAAATAGCAAACCCGGTAGCAATGCTTTATGCACCTACCCGTAACTTAAATAACGAAGATAAGTTTGTTTCGTCCTTTTGGGCTGAACTTGAATTGATAGAAGGCCTGAAATATAGATCGAGCTATGGTGTTGACCTCGCTTTTTGGGGAGCCGACGGTTACGAGTTTCCTCATTTTCTTGCTACACAAGGCAAACATCTAACACGCAGTCATGTATACTCAAACATGCATCGTGGTTTTACCTGGCAGGTTGAAAATACGTTGACTTATAATAAAACATTTGCAGATAAACATAACCTGAATGTGTTGCTTGGTCAATCGGCTGAAGAATACAAACTGCGCCAATTGTATGGCGATGATTATGACTTGTTGGAGTACAACCCTGATAAGGCGGTAATTGATTATGCAATTGCCGATAGGGCTGATGAGCGTGTTGCCGGAGGAACTGGTGGCTTTTCATCGCAAACACTGGCTTCATACTTTGGACGTATTGATTATAACTATGATGAAAGATATATAATGCAGGCCACCGTTCGTCGTGATGGTGCTTCTAGTTTCGGGCCAAATAACAAATGGGCAGTTTTCCCGTCTGTATCGGCTGGCTGGAACATTATGAACGAAGCTTTTATGGAAGACCGGGCAGACTGGCTCTATTCACTTAAATTGCGCGCCAGTTGGGGGATGAACGGTAATCACCGAATTGCATTATTTGGTTATACCAGCCTTATGGATGGCAACCAGAATTATTATTTTGGTTCAGGAGACCATTCAAGAATGCAGTATGGAAGTAGTCCAGCCCGTATATCGAATCCCGACCTGAAATGGGAAGAATCAACTCAAATTAACATAGGCTTAGATGCCGGGTTGTTTAGAAATGCATTGATGTTTGGATTTGATTATTTTAAGAAAACAACAAACGGAATGTTAATGGCCCAGCCCATTCCATCTTATGTTGGTAAAGGTGCACCCCTTGCCAATGCTGGTGATATGAAAAACAGCGGGATTGAGTTAAGCTTAACTTACAAAGGAACCGTAGGTGATTTTAACTATAATTTATCTGCTAATGCAACATATCTGCAAAACGTACTCATCAACATGGGCAATGAATCGGGTGAAGCTATTTACGAAAGTGCCGGCGCTTCAGGAGTTGGTGATTTTGTAAAAGGCAAAAACGGTGAAGTATTCCCATATTTCTATGGTTTCAGAACTGATGGCATCATCCAAAATCAGGCTGAAGCTGATGAATACAATGCGAAGTATGGTGAGAAAGCTAAGCCCGGTGATGTTCGGTTTGTTGATATTGCCGGTGCTATCGATGAAAATGGAAATGAAATAGCTGACGGACAAATAACAGATGCAGACCGTACTAAAATTGGCAAAGGGATGCCCGACTGGACATATGGTTTCACACTGGGTGCCGACTGGAAAGGTTTTGATGTGAATATCTTCTTCCAGGGAAGTTACGGAAACGATATCTTCGACTTTTCTCAACGTGGTGATATTCCGGCAATGAACCGTCCGTCATGGATACTTGACCGCTGGATTGGTGAAGGTACGTCAAACCGCATTCCACGGGTTACAAATCAAAATGTAAACCGCAACTGGAGATCATCCGATTTATACATTAAAGATGGTTCATACCTGCGCTTGAAAAATATTCAACTGGGATATACATTACCGGAAGCCATGTTCAACAAGGACTATGTTAAACGGTTACGTATTTTTATTTCAGCTGAAAACTTACTGACATTTACCCAGTATGATGGTTTCGATCCTGAAATTGCTTCAGGTGGTTATACAACAATTGGTATCGACCGCGGTATTTATCCACAAGCACGTACTGTATCAATTGGTGCCAACATCACATTTTAATCAAAACAAATGAACAACATTATGAATAAATATATTAAAATTTTGTTAGTAGCTACATTTATTGGTGCATCTTCATGTAGCGACGATTTCCTGTCAATATACCCGACTTCATCTCAGGAAGCAGGAGGTGAAGCAACCGAGGGGGCAATTTTAGCAAACCTTGGTTCTACCTACCAGATTTTACTATTCGACAGTTATGCCGACTATCAGTATAACAGTGTCCTTCTTATGTCTGATCTTCGTTCAGATGATATTTTCAAAGGCGGCGGCGATGCCGGTGACCAGGGACAACTTTACCGCTTATC
>OBJA01001369.1_pt1 | contig 17178 bp, 15 predicted proteins | sample 1519751 | NCBI WGS metagenome assembly OBJA01 (sample SAMEA3881238, study PRJEB22517) | soil metagenome | biome: lake sediment; feature: soda lake sediment; material: sediment, water from around vicinity | place: India | collected 2013-12-23 | depth 3 m | reverse complement strand
TCGGTCACCCGCGTCTGGACGCGCCCGCCTGGGGCTGGGTCCAGCGCCTGACCGAACAGGCCGGCAAGCTCATTGCCGTGCCCGCCCAGGTGCGGGCCGAGTTTGCCGAGCAGGTCGAGCAAGGCGCCTACAAAAAGGTGAGCGCGGCGTTCTACCCCCCCGACAGCCCCCGCAACCCCAAGCCCGGCATCTGGTATCTGAGGCATGTCGGGTTTCTCGGCGCCCATCCGCCCGCCGTCAAAGGGCTGGCGCCGGTGGAGTTTGCCGACGCCGGTGACGACGCCGTGGTGATCGACGTCGAGTTCGCCGAGATCGACCCCGAGCCCGAACCCAGCCCCGAACCCGAACCCGAACCCGAACCTCAGCCACAGGAGACAGCCGTGTCCCCCGAAGAAGCCGCCGCGCTCAAGGCGCAAAACGAAACCTTGTTGCAACAAGTGCAAGCCCTGCAAGCCACCCAGGACGCCGCGGCCAAAGCTGCCCGCAGCGCCGAACATGCCGCGTTTGCCGAGTCGCTGGTCACCGAGGGCAAGCTGCCCGAAGCCGACCGTGACTGCGTCGTGGCCATCGCCAACGCCATCCACCCCGCCGGCGAGCCGGTGGAATTTGCCGAGGGCGAGACCAGCGACACCCTGTACGCCAAGTTTCGCGAGTTCCTGGCATCCCTGCCGCCGCGCGTCGAGTTTGGCGAGCACGCCACGCGCGAGCGTGCAGCTGGCGAGGGCACGGACGACGGTGACGACACCGTGCAGTACGCCGAAAACGCCGACCCCGAGCGCGTCGTGCTCGACCAGAAGATTCGCGCCCACATGAAAGCCAAGGGTGTCGATTACGCAACGGCCGCCCGCGCGGTCATCAAGTAAGGAGTCCGTCACATGGGCCGTCTGTCAAAACTGCGGATCGTCGATCCCGTCCTCACCAACCTGGCCACCGGCTACACCAACGAGCAGCTGGTGGGCAGCGTGCTGCTGCCTTTTGCCGGCATCGAGAAAGAAGCCGGCAAGATCCCGCTGTTCGGCAAAGAGGCATTCCGCCTCTACCTCACCGAACGCGCGTTGCGTGCCCGCTCCAACCGCATCAGCCCCGACGACATCGACACGGCCGACTTCGCGCTCGATGAGCACGACCTGGAGTACCCCATCGACTACCGGGAAGACGCCGAAAGCGCATTCCCGCTGCAGTCGCACGCGGTGCATGTGGTGAGCGAGGCCATCCGCCTGCGCCACGAAAAGATGGTGGCCGACATTACGCAAACCCCGGCGACCTACCCCACTGGCAACAAGATCGCACTGAGCGGCACCAGCCAGTTCACGCACGCCGATTCCGATCCGGAGGGTGTGGTCGACGACGCCAAGGCGGCGATCCGCGGCAAGATCGTGCGCGACCCCAACACCATGGTCATCGGTTACAGCAGCTGGCGGGCGCTCAAGCGCCACCCCAAGCTCAAGGCCATTCTGAGCGACACCCGCCCGCGGCTGGTGCAGCTGGCCGACCTGCGCGAGATCTTCGAGATCGACAACATCGTGATCGGGCGCAGCGTGTATGCCGGCGCCAACGACGCCTTCGCCGACATGTGGGGCGACAACATCGTGCTGGCCTATGTGCCGGGCGCGGCCGGCGGCGCGCGCAGCGCCTACGACCCGAGCTTTGGCTACACGCTGCGCAAGCGCGGCAACCCCACCGTCGATACCCGAACGGAAGACGGCAAGCTGGAGCTGATCCGTAACACCGACATCTTCCGCCCGTATGTGCTGGGCGCCGATGCGGGCTACCTGATCAGCGACACCAACGCCTGAGGCTGAAATCATGGACACACCCATCATCCCGCGCGCCTGGCGCGTCGTGCATCCCATCCTCGCCAGCGGCGTACCCCTCGAGCCCGGCGCCGCGGTCATCCTGTCGCCGGCGCCAGCCTATTCGCTGGAAGAGGCGGGCTATCTCGAGCCGCTGGCCGAGCTGCCGCCGGAAGGCGCGATCGCGCTGGAGATGCTCGACGAGACCCGGGAGCCGGATACCGCAGGCGGACAGGCCGCCGTGACTGGTCGCGACGACGACTCGCACCACGCCGGGGGGGCGACCAGCCCCGGCACCGACACCGCCAGCGCCCTCAAGGCCGACCCCGCTACCCCCGCCGGTGATACGCCGGCGGGGCCGGAAGCGCCCACCGATAGCGCCAAGCCCGCCCGTCGCAGCACCACCAGGAGCAAGTCATGACCATCAAGACGCACCAGCCCATTCTCACCACCAGCATCACCGCCACGGCCGACCTGGAGCACAAGCACCGATTCGTCGCCATGGATGGCGCGTACTGCGCGGCCGGCGCCCGAGCCCTGGGCACGCTGGAGGTCGAAACCGACGCCGGCCAGCAAGCCCCGGTGAACGTGCTCGGCATCGTGCTCGTCGAAGCCGGCGCCGCCGTCCTCGCCGACACCCCGGTGGAGTCGGACGCAACCGGCCGTGCAATCACCCGTGATGCGGGTGTCCAGCTCGGCGTCACCATCGACGCGGCCACCGCCGCAGGCGACATCATCCGCATCGTGCGTGGCATCGCCTAAGCCATGGCCTACGCAACCGCCGCCGATCTCGCGCGCCTGGCCACCCGAGGTTGGGACGATGTCGCCCAGCGCGCGGTGCAGGATGCGCGCGTGCCGGGTGCGCTGCTGCGCACGCTGTTCGAAGGCGGCGACGTCGACGCCTGGCCGCTCGACATCGTCGAGCGTGCCCAGGGTGCCCTGGCGGACATCGCCGACCTGCTCGAGCGGGTGTCGCGCCATGCCGACACCTACATCGCGCCGCGTTACGCCGGTGTGCTGCCGCTGCCGGCGCACTTGGTCGCAGGCTCGGACCTGCCCAGCGTCGTCGCTGCAATTGCCTTGCGCCGGTTGATGGGCGCCAGCGTGCCCAAGGACGCCGTCGATAACACCCGCTGGGCGGATGACTATCTGCGCGATTTGGCCGCGGGGCGGGTCTCGCTGGGCGCGACCGACACCCAGACGGCGCAACCGCCCGGGCGCATGGTCAGCCGCGCACCGCGCAAACAGTTTGACTGGGGGCGTTACGGGTGAGATGGAGATGACCCCCGAGAACTTCCTCTTCCTCGAACCCTGCCTCAAAGACGCGCTGCGCGCCCGTCTGCCGCCGCACGTCTATGTGTTGTCCGCGGCCGACCTGGAGGGCGTCTCCGCCGAAACGCAGCCGGCGCCGGCCGTGCATGTGCTGTACCACGGCTTCCGCGTTGTGCAATCCGGCGGATCCACGCTGGAGGTCGTGCAGCGCTGGCTGACCGTCGTCGTCGAGCGCAATTTGCGTGACACCCTCGGCGGCGCCGATGCCCGCGCCGATGCCGGCCCGCTGGCCACGATGGTGCTCGACGCGTTGCTCGGCCGTGAATTCGACTCCGGCGGCGCATTGCGCCCAATCGACCCGCCGCTGCCCGGCTTCCGCAACGGACATCTCTATCTACCCCTGGGCTGGGAAGCCCCAATCACGTTCTGGAGGCAACAATGCCTGGACTGAAGCACGATCACATCGAGATCGACCTCACTGAGCCGCACCGCCACGCCGGTCGCGACTATCCCCCTGGCGCCACGCTGACGCTGCCGCGCAGCAAAGCCGAGTGGCTGATCGGCCTGAAGCGGGCAAGGCCCCGTGCCGCCGAGCCGGCCACGGCCAAGAAACCCACCAACAAGGAGTAAGTAACCGATGAGCGCTACCGAACCGATCACATGGACCGGCTCCGGCCCCGTCGGCATGGGGGACTATGACCCGGAGAACGGCACCCCCGACATGGGGTATCTGGTTAACATCCGACGCATCGGCTGCGCAAACCGCAGCCTGAGTCTCACGCCGAGCAGCGAATCCACCCCGATCACCGAGTCTTGCTCCGGGCAGCAGCTCGAGGTGGACGAGATCCCCGGGCCGAAGTCGATGGGCATCAACCTGACCATGGAAATGTTCAGCGGCCGCGAGCTGGGCATGGCCTACTTTGGTGACACCATTGTCGTGCCGGCGGGCACGGTGACGGGCGAACGCCTGCCGACCCTGGCCCCCGGTGACATCTTCTTTTTGAAGAACCCGCGGGCGAAATCGATCGTGATCGAAGACTCGACCGAACCCACCCCGATCGAGTACGTCCTCGGCACCCACTACCGTCTGGTCAGCGACAGCAACGAGAGCCAGTCGGCCTACCAGCTCATCGCGCACCCGGCGTCGCACGCAGAGCCGGTGCTGGTCGATTACGAGTACGACGAGTCGATCAACATCCCGACGATGACCCGCGCGACGGTCGAGAAGGGGCTGATCTTCCTGGGCCGGAACCACCACAACCGGCGCGCGCGCATCATCATCCCGCGCGTGAGCTGGACGCTCGGCGGCGACTTCAACTGGCTGACGACGGGGCAAGCCGCGCAGATGCAGTTCAACGGCCGCGCACGCTATGCGGGCGAGCTGTCTGCCGACCCGATGTATGGGCCGTATGCGCGCATTGACTGGCTGCCGTAGTAAATATGGTTCGTGATCTTGTTGCCCGCCTGGTCATCCGTGCTCAAAACGAGGCGAGCACGGCGCTCGACAGCGTGCGCGGCACGATCGTCGCGATCGGTGCAGCGATCACGACCTATTTTGGTGCACGGGCGTTCCGTGACGTCGTCAATTCCGCGGCCGAGTTCGAGCTGGCAATGTCTGGCGTGCAGGCCATCACGCGTAGCGTCGGCGAAGACTTTACGCGGTTGCAATCCCGCGCTCGCGAGCTTGGCTCGACGACGTCGTTCAGCGCGCGCGAAGCAGCCGAAGGTATGCAGTATCTCGGCATGGCCGGGTTCAACACGGCGCAGATTGTGGCCGCGCTACCGGACACGCTTGCCATGGCGCGCGCCGGGGCGCTCGAGTTAGGTGCTGCGGCCGACATTGCGAGCAACGCGCTCTCGGGGTTTGGGCTCGCCGCCGAAGACATGGGTCGCGTGGCGGACACCATGGCCGCCGCGGCTGCGCTCTCGAACACCAGTGTTCAGCAGCTCGGGGAGGCGTTCAGCTATGCGGCGCCGCTCTCGAAAGAGCTCGCGATCGACATCGAGTTGGCTGCCGCCGCGATCGGCAAACTCTCGGACGCCGGGTTGCAAGGCAGTCGCGCGGGCACGGGCCTGGCCGGCGTGCTCAGGCAACTCACTAACGTCACCTCGGCAGGTCAGGGTGTATTGCAGCAATACGGTTTGGCGTTGTCCGATGTCGACGTCAAAAGTCGTGGCCTGGACAATGTGTTGCGGTCGCTTGCAGATGCGGGGCTGAGCGCGGGCGACACAATGAAGCTGTTTGGTGCGGAGGCCGGTGTCGCCGCACAGATTTTGCTCGGTACGTCTGCCGAGGTGAGCAACCTCGCCGACGAACTCCGTGACGCCGAAGGCGCGGCCAAGGCCATGGCCGACGTCATGAGTGACAACCTCTTTGGTGACCTGGATCAGTTACGCAGTGCACTGTCCGAGATCAATCTCGCCGGCCAGGAGCTCGGCAACGTTACCGAGCGACTGCGTAGCCTGACGCAAACCGGCACCACGTTCGCTCAGCGTTTCGGTGAAGGCTTGGGGCTGATGTCCGAGTCGATCCGCGAAACGCGCGGCGAGCTCGAGCAACTGGCCGACGACGAGAGTATCCAGAACTGGGCCGATGACGCCGTTCGGTATTTTGCGATTGCTGCAGACGCTGGTCGAGCAGCCGGCTTCACGATCAAGGAAACTCTGACCGCTATCGGGGAGACCGCGGCGGCTGGTGCTGCCCAGGCGGTTGCCCTGGCGCGCGGTAACTTCGCCGAAGTCAGCGCGATCGGTGATGCGTGGCTCGCAGACATGGAGGCGCGCAAAAACCGCGCGCTTGAGTTCGACGCGGAGTTGTACCGCTCCGCTGCGCGCGAGATCGAACAACGTCGCCAGCAGCGTGCGGAGATCAAAGAGCTGGACCGTCAGCTCGAGGAAGCGGCCGCACAGTTTGATCAGCTCAACGATAGAACGAACGACAGCGTTGAAACCTTCAAGTCGCTGGCATCGAGCAGTGCCGCACTGCGCGAAGCCTTTGCAACGCTTGGAATGGATGCCGCCTCCGCCCTCGGCGGAATCAGCGACGGCGCGCAAGAAGCCATTGACGCGATCGATACCATCGTCAGCGCCCTTGAAGACGCCGAAGTCTCGACTACTCAGGCGGCCAGCGCGATTGAAGCAGCGCTGGCGTCAGCCTTCGACGTCGCTGACAGCCTGCCGGCCCTCGACGCCTTGAACGACAAGATGCGCGAGCTCGGCGCCAGCGGCAAGATCGGCGCTGACGCCCTCGACCGCCTTGCCACGGCCGCGGACGCCGCGCGCCGCCGGATCGAGGACATCACCCCCGGCATTCAGTCGGTCGAAGAGGCATTCCGCCGCCTCGGCGTCACCAGCCAGCGCGAACTGGACGCCGCCGCCCGCGAGGCAAAGGCGGCGTTCGACGTCATCCGCGCGTCGGGCGAGGCCACCGGCGACGAGCTGCGCCAGGCGTTCGCGGCCTATGCCAGTGCGGCCGTCGCCGCCACCGGTGGCGTGGTCGATGCCGCGCTGCAGGGCGAGGCCGCAATGCAGGGGCTGCGCGTCGAAGCCGATGAGGCCGGGCGCGTCATCGTCAAGAGCATGTTGGAGGCGGCCGCGGCGACCCGCGAAGTGGCCGATGCGGCGGACACCGCAAAGGGCGCGCTGGACGACGTCGCCGACGGTGCAGACAATGTCGCGCGCAGCGCTGGCGCCAGCGCGGGCGCCATCCGCAACCACCGCATCGAGCTGCTGCACGCGGCCGATGCTGCCAGTCAGTATGCGGGCGAGGCGGAGCGCATGGCGCAGTCAATGATGCAGTCCGCCCCGCTCTTCGGCCGGGGGCTGACGGTCGCGATCGAATCGGCACGCGACGCCGCGGCACACTATATCCGCACCCTGGAGGCGCTCGACCAGCGCCAGCAGAGCATCCACTCCAACGCCTCCCAGGGCGTTGAAGACCTGGAATTCCGCCTGCTCCAACTCAACGGCACCGAAGAGCAGATCGCCGCCGCACAGCGAGCACGCGACGAAGCCCGGGTGCGCCAGCAGATCGAGCTCACCCGCATCGAGATCGAACGCGCCCGGCTGCGCGCCGAAGACGCCGAGGCGGCACGGCTGCGCGAAGAGATTGCACTGTATGAACGGCAGTTGCAGCTGATCGGCCAGATCCACCGCGAAGAGCAGCGCCAGCGCGGCAACGGCGGCACGGGCGGCGGTGGAGGCGGAGGCGGCACCGGCCGCCGCAGTGGCGGCATGAGCGAGCCCACGCATCCCGCACCGCGCGGTGGCGACACGCACATCCACATCGGCGGCGTGCTCGACGTCAATGATCGCGCGACCCTCGACAACCTCGCCCGCAAGTTGGCGCCGGTACTCGGTGACAACGCCCGCAAAGGCGTCTGAAAAACATGAACTCGATCAGCTGCAACCGCATCCTCGCCAACAACAGCAACCTCGCCCGCGAGGCGCTCATCACCGCCAGCGCCCAGCGCCCGAGCACCGACATCCGGCTGATCTCGAGCGCCCGCACTGGCGGGGGCAGGATCGTTGCGCAGGGCAGCTATACGGGAGCGGCCGACACAGACATCGAGGTCGAGGTGCTGACCGGCACCGGCGGCGAGCTGACCGCGAGCACCCCGATCATCGACGGTGTCGGCTCCGGTGCGCTCACGATCACCGCCATTGCCCCCTCCGCGCAGCCGGAGACGCTCACGTTCGCGCTGCTCGACGCCGGCAGTCCGCCCGAGCCGGCCGAGCTGGAGTTCTACGGCGTGACCCTGACCGCCGTTACCCCCGGTGCGGCCGGCAACGCCCTGTCGCTGTCGGTCGTGCGCAACCTCACCTCCGCCCCGCTGCAGTACGCCACGCTCGAGCGCATCGCCGCCGGCACCGACACGCTGGACGGCGCCGAGTGGGACTGGGGCCAGCCCCCGGCCACCGCTGCCGGCATCCCGGCCGGCGCGCTGCGCATCCAGTTCGAGGGGTTCCCGCAGATCCACCGCGCGTGGAAAGTGTGGGACGGCGGCCGCTTCAAGTACCGCATCGATCCGGCTGTCGGCTGGGACATCCCGGCCGACACGCGCATCCTCGCAGTAACGGGCGACTACACGCTGACCCTGACCGACGGCGCCGCACCCGAGACCTATCACGCCGTCACCCTGTACGATTTTCTCACTGCCGTAGAGGCCCGCTCCGCGCTCGCCCAGGTGCGCGGTGTCGTCGTGCGTGACACCGCCCCCGGCGGCATGGCCGTCACAGACATTCCGCTGCGCACCGACGCCCACGCGCTGCCCGCCAAAATGTCCGTGCGCAGCCCACACGCACGCCAGCTCGCAGACATCACCGTGTCGCCGTCCGCCCCGACTGAAAACATCACCATCACCCGCCTGCCGCGCACCGTCGGCACGGGCGAGGCGTGGAGCGTGCGTGGTGGGGTATCGGGCGACCTGCCCAACGCCAGCACCGGCGCGCTGTACACCGCAGGCCCGGTGCAGTTTCGCATCCCGCCGATTCCGTCGGCTGGCGCAGCACAGGCCGGCGCGCGCATCTCGGCCACGGTCCATCTGACGAGCCGCGCCGAGGACGAAGGCGACCCCGCGCTGTGCTTCAAGCCGCTAGTGCTCGGCGCGGCCGCGAGCGACAAGAGTGTGACTTTCACGTACCGCAGACGCCCGCCGGCCGAATGCGCGTGCGAACACCTGCCGGCATTGAGTGTGAGCAACGTATGTCTCGGACTGGACGAAAATACAGGAGGGGGTATGGCACTGGACCCTGAATATCAATCGCGGCTGCAGGCGCTCTACGCCTGGCAGTCCGAGTTCGTGCAGAGCAATGTGGGGTTCTCGGCTGCGCCTGCGCAGCGCTCGGACCGCATCGTATCGGACTCGGCCGACATCACGGTCGCGCGCGGCTGCACCGGCATCCTCGCGTCCGCGCTGGCCGAAATCCACGAGTCTGGCCTGGCGCTGGCGCAGTGGGATAGCTATTTCGCACAGCTGCAGGCCGAGCTCGACGACTTTGTCGGACTGCGGGCCGGCGCCTCCACCTCGGGACGCAAGGCCGTGACCTGGGCGGCAGGGCTGACGGTGTCCGTCGGCACGCTGATCCGCCCGAGCTCGCCCACCGGCCGGCTGTATCTCGTGGTCGCCGCGGGCATGCTTGACGCCGACAACGAACCGGACTGGAGCAGTTTGACGACGTCGCCGATCACTGACGGCACGGCACAGCTCGAGATCCTAGCCCCGTACTGGGCGCCCACTACCGTGTTTGCCGAGGGTGCGATCGCAGAGCCGGGCAACGGCTACCGCTACCGCGCGACAACCGGCGGCACAACCGGCGCATCTGAGCCGTACTGGGCGACGGCCGGCGATGTGACGGACGGCGGAGTGACCTGGTCTGTGTCGCTGGCAAGCGCGGGCCGAGCGATCGTCAGCGAGTATGAGCGCGATGTCACCGAGGGCGGTGGTTCGACGGCGAATACGACCGTCACGCCGGCGCAGATCGAGGTCTTCGAGTCAGGCGCGTTTCGGCGGACGCTCGTTGTCACGACGGGGCCGCAAGCCGGTCGCACTGAGATCGTGCAAGACCTCAATGGCAACGAGGGAGAGCTCGCAGCAGCCGTCGCCGCGCGTGCAGCGCAGATGGCCGTGCAATACGGTATCCGCGAGACGACGACCGAAATCGCAGAATCCCGCCAGCGCACGGTGCGCCTGGTGTACGAAGTGGAGCCGTACTACGAGCAGTACCGCGTCGCAATGGACCACTGCCGCACCATCGCGGGCATCGTCCCAAAATCTGACGCCAGCCTCGACGCGGGGGCATGCTGGCGTGACTATCCGGACGAGACCCACTGGTGGGTCGACGAATCCGGCGAATACCTCCCCGCATTCACAAACAAGCCCTACGTGTCGGCCGCGCGCGATGCGGACGGCCGGCCGCGCTCGACGCAGGAGTTTGGTTTCGGCGTCGTCACGGAGTGCGAGCACCGGCTAAAAGTCGGCGACCGCATCACGATCACGATCCGTGGCACATCGGGCACGGATCGCGACTTCGGCGACGGCGACACGTACATCATCCCGGTCATCGCAGCGCAGGCTGCCCCGTTTACCGACGGCGCCGACGGCGACCCCACCCACACCTGGACCGTGCGCGGCACTGTGTCGGGCGCGTTGCCCGACTGGGCCTGGCACCCGTCCAACCCCGACCCCTACAGCGCTGGCCCCATCGACGCCACGCTCACTGCCGGCGGCATCCCCTGGGAAGTCGGCGACAGCATCCGCGTCGCATTGGAGGGCGGCACGCTGCGCTGGCGACGCGATGGCGGCGCATGGGCCGAGTCGCCCATCTTCGGTGGGGCGATCGCGGTCGGCGACGGTCTACAGCTCGTCGCCCATGCGGGCGTCGCGCCGTCGTTTGTGGCCGGCGACACGTGGCACTATCGCGCACTCGCCACGCACGGCATCAGCCGCATGCGCCAGCCCCGCATCGGTCAAGCGTTTGCCTGGGACGACGCCGCCGTGCAGATCGACATCGACCTCGGCGCCGCGCAGCCGCTCGAGTGCGTGCTGCTCGGCATGCACACACTCCCGACCGGGGCGGTCATCACCATCACCGGTGGCCTCGATGCCCCCGATCAATTCACGGTCCCGGCCGCACATCGCCCCAGCGTCATCCTCGCGCCACTCCCCCCGGCGACCACCGCGCGGCACCTGCGCGTCACCATCACCGGCGCCGGCGCGGGTGCGGCCATCGGCTGGCTGTACGCTGGCACCGGCTGGCAACCCACCGTCGGCGCAAGCGACCTCGACATCCGCCGCACCTACGGCCTGATGCGCGGCGCCGGCCTCAACCCCGCCGCGCTCTATCGCGGTCGCGGCGAGGGCGGACGCTGGCGCTGGTCCATCGACGACGGCGGCGTACTGCTCGATGCCGCACTCGACGCGCTGCTCGCGCTGCTCGATCACGTCGCGGCGCAGGGCCTCGAGCCCGTCGCCCTCGTGCCCGACATCCGCCGCCCCGAGCGCACGCACCTCGCCATCCTCGATACAGACGAAGTGCCGCTCACCGAGTCAATGCACTGGCAGACCGGCACTCGTGCGGTGTCCGTCGAGCTGCCATTCCGGGCGGTGCTGTCGTGATGCGCCTGGTCATCGCATCCATGCCCCCGATCGAGCTGCACCCGCTCGATGCTGACAGCCTGCGCGCTGGCGCTGGCGGCGAAGTGCCCAACATCGCCGTGCGACTCGACAACGCGCGCGGCGAGCTCACATCACTACTCGCCGACCCGCCGCTGCGCGCCCCGGCGACACTCTACGACCTGGACGGCACGGTCATCATCACCGGCGCCGTCCATGCCGTCACCCTGGCCGCGGAAGCGGTCATCGACATCGAAGCGTAATCACTCACACTCACGGAGCCAAAAATGCCCGCAGAACATCTCAATACCTGGTCACCGGCCGCGAAAATCGCAGCCCACACCGAGCTGCGCGACCTGCTCGACACTGGCTCGGGCGCAGCGAGCATCACGATCCATGCCGAGGACGACACGCTGCTGTCAACGCTCCCGCTGGCCACCCCGTGCGGCACAGTCAACGGCACCACCGGGGCACTCACGCTCACGCCCGACGGGCGAGACGAAGCAGCCGCCGCCAGCGGCACCCCGGACTACGCCAGCATCCGCGATGCCGACGGCGTGGTGCATACGTCGCTGCCCGCCGAGCAGGGCACCACGCCTGTGCCGGGCAAGATCGTGATCTCGTCGGCGTCGATTACCGAGGGCGAGCCGGTCGAGCTGGTCAGTGCTGTGATTGTGTGACGGGGGCGGCCATGCCAAGGATTTACCGCACATCGGAAATGGGCGGGACGCCCGGCGGGTTCACGAATCAACCGGGCACCGTTGTCGCCGCGCTTGACGCAGTGCTCGTTGAGGCCGGCTGGACGATCGCACACACGGCGACAAACCGACGCGCATACAAGCAGGGTGCCGCCCCGTACCGGTATCTGTATGTCGATGACAGCATGACGGCCGCAGCATGTCGGTGGCGAATGTATGACGCAATGAGCGATATCGATACAGGCACGAACCCTGTGCCCAACGAGTCGCAGCTATCTGGCGGAAGTTATCTGTACAAGTCGGCAAACACAGCACCGCGGCCGTGGGCGATGCTTGCAAGCGCGACTGACTGGATCGTGTATGTCGAGCATCAGGAGACAACGCTGGGGGCGGTCGGCTCGACGGCTGTGCGTGAGATGCTCGGCATGTGGGAGACCGACGAAGGAGCTATCGATGGCACGGTGGTGGCGTGCAACCCCAGCGCATCTCCAGGATTTAGCGCCTTCGCGCTGAGCAATCAGCCAAACATCGGAAATGCAAATTGGGGAGGGGTTCACACAACGTCTAGGAAGTACAGATCTGCTGGCGGTCAATCGCAGTTTGTAATTGCATTCACAGACCCTGCTGCTGCACGGGATAATCAGCGCATCGGGGCGGGTGCAAACATGCAAGCGCGAACCAATGTACTACGGCTGGCGCCGATTTACGTGTGTGACCCTGCTGATCGAATCACGCTCGGGACCATACCGATGGTCTGGGCGGCATGTCATACGCCACCTGACCCTTTCGAGACTGTCGAGGACGCAAACGGCAACCTCTATCAGGGCATGCAGTCGTGCTCGCAGGGAAGTTGGGGTCGCGTCATTTGGGAGATCCCAAATGAGTGACCTGGGAGCGATCGCGGTGCGCTCAATAGATCGCACTGTAACAGGGCGCATGGTGTCTGGCGTGATTACTGACGCTGCCGGTGTGCCTGCGTCGAGAATGGTGACTCTACTGCCTCGTTTCGCGGTATATGTGTCCGATGTGCGATGGAGCGGCGTCGACGGCTACTATGTGGTGCGCGCTCGGCTGGATGATGCGGGTCGTGAGCATGTGCGCCTCGTCCATGCCGGAGACGACCCCGGCCCGACTGACCCAGTCCTGCCCGATCTCATTGACCGCGTGATTCCGGGATGAGCTACACGCGCCCCCCCTACGACGCGGCAGATGCGACGTGGCAGGGCATCACGCCCGCGCCGCGTCCCGCGCATGACGCGGCTGATGCGACGTGGCAGTCTGGCGCCGCCGCTACCGCCGCGCGCGTCACCGTCGCCGGTCCGCTGGGGGCACCGGCGACGGTCATCCGTCCAGTCTCTGCTGCCGCCGCCCATGCATCAGGCCCGCTCGGGCAGCCGACTGTGGGCATCGCGGCCCCTGGGCGGGCAAATATCGCAGTAGCGGGGCCGCTCGGCACGCCACGCATTACCGCACTCGCCGTGCATCTGGCAGTGGCCAGCACGCCTGGACCGCTCGGTATCGCGTCTGTGGCCGCAGCGCCGGCAACACAGCACGCGGTGCGTATCGTATTGCCGGGGCCGCTGGGCGTAGCTGCTGTACGCGCATCCACCCCGACCCAGGTCAGCGCGATCGCGGCCGGTCCTCTCGGCACCGCCGGGGTACAGGCGAAAACGACCCTCGGCGCGGCTGTACTTACCCCCGGTCCCCTCGGCACAACCTCGGCCGTCGCTGCGTTCGTCACGCGCGCCCGCGCCGGAGCAGCCGGGCCACTCGGCATCCCTGCCGCCGTCGCCGAGCGCGCGGCGCAGGCCTGGCTACATCTCTCCGGACCGCTGGGGCAGCCTGCACTGCTCGCTCGGCCGGAGCAGGTTTCAAGTGCGTGGGGACAGCTCCCTGGCCCGCTCGGCACGCCCGCAATCGTCGCCCGCCGACCGCCGCAACCCGTGCCCGTGCCGCCCCCGGTCGTCAGCGTTGCCCGGCTGCTCACCGACCCGCTACCGCTGCGCCGCAGCGTCGAGCTACCGCGCTACCGCGCCGATGCTGTCCTCCCTTGGGCCTACGGCCGGGTCACGCTCGCACCGATCCCGCTCGATGACCGGGGCCTGGAATGGCTGCTCGCCGATCACCCCATCGTTGCCGTCGAGCGTGTGACCGTGGCCGGGCAGGCCACGACAGGCTGGCAGCTCGTACAGCGCACAGACGACACCGGGCGCGCGATCGCCACGTTGCGCCTGACGCAGCCCGGCAAGCCTGGCGACACAATCGCGGTGCAGCTCATCGGCCGGCGCCACCCGACCACCGGCGCCGCGCTCGAGCACCCCGCAGACATCGCCGCGGATCTGCTGCGTCAGTGCGGCTGGAGCGTCCCGCTCGACGCATTCCACACGCTACGCGACGCATTCCCAGCGCTGGCCCTCGGCACTCTGTTCGACCGGTCCGTCACTCTGCGCGCCGCGCTCGCGGCCATCATCGAGCCTCTCGGCACACTCTGGACCGCGCACCCGCTATCCGCAGTCGTGCCCGGCACCCAGCCCCCGGCCGGTACACTCGGCGTGCTCCAGCTCGACGATATCCGCGCCACGGCCCGGCGCGACACCCTCGCCACAATTGCCCGCGTCACCTACGCCCACGACTGGTCGACGGGCGCCCCCCGGCAGTCGCTCATGCTCCACGCGCCCGAGGCCATCGACCGCTACGGTCGCATCGAGACCGACATCGAGCTGCCGGCCGTGCGCACCGCCCGCGACGCCCTGGCCATCGGCGCCGCGCGCCTGGCCGACCTCGCGCGGCCGTCATGGGTCATCGAGGCCAGTCTCGCCGACCGCGATGCCGCAGCAGCACAACTCATGCGCACGGTAACGCTCGATCACCCCCACGCGCCGGCGGGTAACGTCACCGTCACCGCACGCGCCCACGATCGCACCCGGGCTACCGTATCGCTGACACTCACCCGGCCGGCCGGCCCCGCCCCGCGCATCGAGCTCATGCGCCGTGGCGCCGCACTCGATGCTGCCGCACCGGAGCCCGTCGGCATCACGTACCGCGATGGCGTCGCCACATTCGTCATCACCGACGAGTCCGGCAACCCTCTGGCCGGCGCCAGCGTCACGCTCGACGGCACCGAGACCCGCACCACCGACCGCGAGGGCCGCGTGCAATTCCGTACCGAGCGCGGCCCGCACACGCTCACCGTATATCTCGCCGGCTACGACCCCTTTGAAATGGACGTCATCGTATGACCCGCACCATCCAGCGCACCCCGGACCTGGGCATCGGTATCCGGCTCCGGCGCACCGTGCAACCGGTCGCATCGGATGCTGCAGCTGCGGTGCCGGCGCCGCCCCCCCCCACACCGCCGGGGGGCTGCGAGGTGGAGGGGGTGTTATGGGCTGTCGCCCCGGGGTTCTACTCGGACGGCGAGTACTCGTGGTTCGAGTTCCCGTGGCTAGACGGGGGGGCGGACGTCAGTCCGGCGGATATCATCATCGGTCTGCCGCGCATCGACTGGGAGCAGAGTGCGTATGCGCTCTACGGCATCCCGGCAGGCCCAGCGATTGACGGAGTGGTGTGGACGTGGGAGTGGGACGACGAGCCCTCCCACGGGGAGGACGTGCGTCAGACAGGTCCGCTGCTGGCTGTGACGTTGCATCCCACAACTCACATGGGCGGCAGCGATTACCTGCGCACGCTCACTGCAGTGGCACACTGCGGCGGCGAGGCGGTTGGCGTGCTGACGTTAAGGGTGTCGCTCCAGCAGTTCTGATGCAATTCCATTGCGCGGGGTGCAATCCATACCAGCGCCAAATATCGCGCTACACGGCGTCAAATATCGCGCCGCGCTACAGTCCACAGCAGTACCAGGCCGGTGCGCCGGTTGAACAGCCAGGGCAGGCGCCACCAGTCGGCACTCACGGGTTGCTCCCGCCGGACGGCGGTCGATGCAGCTCGTCGAGCCGGTTGCGCACTGGGTCGCCCTCGAAGACACCGCGCGAACCGGCCGCGCGCATGCCGTGGCGCTGGATGATCGCCATCGGCGAGTTGTTCGCCAGCTCGCGGCGCAGTTCCAGTTCCGTCTTGAGGTTGTGGATCTCGCGGTCGAGGATGTCGCTCTCGTGGCTGACCGCCTTCTGGGCCAGCTCGTTGGCGGCCACGTTGGGCTCCTTGCGGCCGGTGAGCAGCGTGCGCTGCAAGAGCAGGGCCTTCTCCAGCACGCTCGCCAGCGCCACCTCCGAGGCCAGGCGCCGCGCCAGGATGTCCTGGTCCGGCTCGTCGCGCAGCGCCTCGATCACGCCGCGCGTGATCGGCAGCGACGCGCTTCCAGCGACCTGCAGGTTGTCGAAGCTGGTGGGGCGGCTACCCGCCACCAGTTCCTGCAGGACCTCCAGCTTGTCCTCGTACTCTTCCTGGATCAACGGGGTCAGGCCAACGCCCGGCGTGGTGACAGTCTTGGTGCAGGCATCGCAGGTGCGCTGTTCCTGTTCGCCCAGCACGCGCACCGCCCAGGCTGCGGCTTCGCCGGGTGAGCTCCAGGTCTGGCAGGCCAGGTTGCCGCCGCAACTGGCTTGGGGGATGGAACTGGTCTCGGTGACGTTCCGGCCGTTGATCAGGTTGTAGCCGGCGCGGGTGACGTCGCCCACCACGCGCACCGGGGGCTGGCCCGCGCCGCCGGCGTTGTCGCCACCGACCCAGGGCACGCCGTTGTTGCCGCGGTTTGCCTCGGCCTCGTCGATCGCCGACACGGCATCGTTGCTGCCAACAGACTGCTTCAGCGCCATGCCCTCGGCGAGCTGGTCCCAGCCGAGTTGGCCGCCGGCCATGTCGGCCATGCGGTTGGCGATCGCACGGCAGGTCAGCTTGCTGCGGTCGAAGTCGAGCCTGGCCTGCAGCACGCCGTTGGTGAGCAGGTTGTAGAGCCCCGGATCGGCACGCTGGATGATCAGCGCTGGCAGCGATGCCACCGCCGCGGTGGCGTTCTCAATCACCGACGACATGATGGCCTGGAAGCCGTTGGTGATGCCGTTCAACTGGTTCTGCAGCGTCGTCGTGATGCTCATGTCGCCGCAGATCAGATTGCTGTTCCAGCCCACGCCGACGCCGATGGAGTGCATGTGGGCCGCACCGCTCATCGACACCGCGCGGCCGCCGCCGATGCTGTAGAGCACGTCGTCGCCGATGACGCTGCCCTGGTGCTGCACGCCGTGCTCATTGACGCTGGTCTGGGCGCTGGCTTCGGAGAGCCACAGCAGTGCAACGCTGGCCAGCACGGCGAGACACACACGACGGACATTCAAGAGAAGGGAT
>OBJA01001368.1_pt1 | contig 17180 bp, 23 predicted proteins | sample 1519751 | NCBI WGS metagenome assembly OBJA01 (sample SAMEA3881238, study PRJEB22517) | soil metagenome | biome: lake sediment; feature: soda lake sediment; material: sediment, water from around vicinity | place: India | collected 2013-12-23 | depth 3 m | reverse complement strand
AACGGTTTGTTATTTTTCAAAGTGTAGTCTTTTTTAGCTTTCCATTACTTGCAATAATGTACATTTTAATCTAATTATTCGCTTAGTTTTTTGATTGGAGTTCATTGAAGAAGCCATCCGTGGCTGTTAGAAAGATTGCGAGTACGATCGCCTAACAGCAAGGGTTTGCGCAAGGGTCGCGCTCTTTGCTAAGTCGGACCTTAGGAGGAAAGGCGAAGGGCGCCCACATCGCCAAGCCTAAGTCGAAGTGTCACTAAGGCTTGGCGACTGAAACACGCGAGACGTTAGACGACATCGCGTAATTAATCCAGAGATACACTTGAGGAAGTACAAAACGAATGCGAATAACACAAGATGAGTATTCCTGCCATTCATGGCGCGCCAAACAAATAATCATCGTACAAGTGAGGTAAGAGGTAATATGAGCATTAAAATACTTAATAATACTTCAATTGTTATTGGAAAGTATTATATATCAAATAATCTCTGGGGATCAAAAAATGCATTTGGATACCAATATATTAAATCGAACAATAATGATGAAAATAACATATCGTGGATAACTAAATGGAATTGGAGGAAATCAAAAGAGACAATAAAATCATATGCTTCGGTTGTTTTAGGTTGGCACTGGGGATGGAAGAATAAAAACACTGAACTACCAATTAATATTGGTTCAATAACAAACATAAAATCAGAGTGGGATTTCAAACTTGAACAGAAAACCGAAGGTAAAGTAAATGTCTGTTATGATTTATGGCTTTCAAATAAACTGATGCTTAAAAACGAAGATCCAACTGATGAAATAATGATATGGCTATATAAAACCGAAGCGATTACACCAATTGGTAAGTTTATAAAAAAAGTAATTATTGAGGGCGTCTATTGGGATTTATGGATTGGTCTACATCCAAGCACTAAATGGACTGTGCACTCTTATATTAGGAATGAAAACACAGAGTCACAATTATTGGATATCAATGATTTCATAAAATATTCATCTCAAAACAAAGAATTTAAATCATATAATCTTATGAGCATTGAATCTGGAATAGAAGTATTTGAAGGGAAGGGGAGTTTAAGAACCAAAAAATACTATATTGAAATATATAAATCATAATATTTATTGCTCTTGCCATCCTTGGCTGTTGATGAGGGAACGTGACGTCGTCTAACACGGCATTCACGCTGCGGGTCGCGATAAGTGGCCGCGCTATGGCTGGCGCTTGTTCACGATGTAGGTGCGACCACAGTCACGCGCCCAAGATAGGAGCTATCTAGGGCGCGCGATCGTCGTGAATGCCAGACGATAGCCGAAATTGCCTATTTGAGGGCCAATAGCAGCCTCCATGGCCGCTATGTATGGAATTATTCGAAGTAGAGGTGGGCCGGAAAAGGGGGATGCTTATGACCAAACTGTTATTACCTTTATTGCTGTTATGTCTTTCTATTACTGCGTTGTCATCATCCGTTATAGTCGATAACACGGGTAGAGCATATGCCTCTTTCTTCAAATTGCATATAGAAAAATCCAGTTTAAACGATTGTATAGTAAAATTTGGAGAAACAAAGATTTATAAAGATGGAGATGCTTCCGATTCTTCATTAAGAATTAATTATTACTTTTCAGACGAGGATTCGTATGTAACTTTTAATTCGGGTGAAATGGGTGGAGGGAAATATATCACATCTGTAACTGTGTGTAATGAAAAAGTAAATGAAGAGTATAAAACTATAAGTAATTATAGATTTAGAGACGGTGACTTTGGGAATCTTAGACTTGGCTTGAAAAGAGAAACAATCGTAGACTCCTTTAGATCTCTGAAATGGAATAATACTATCGCAGAAAGACATTATGAAAACAAAGTGAAGATGTCTAATGAAGAGAAAGATACTAGAGGAATCGATGTAAGAGATGCCTTTTATGATGAAATTATTGCGGTGAAGTTTTATTTTAAAGAAGATAATCTATATAAATTTAGCATTTCGAAGGTGACTACGTTTTGAATAAAATTAATAGATATTTCTAGAAGTGCACCAGGGATACATCCATGTCCCTATAAATAAAGTGGCAACTTCGTCTTACAGCAAGGGTTTGCGCAAGGGTCGCGCTCTTGGCTAAGTTGAACCTCAGGGGGAAGGCGAAGGGCGACCACATCGCCGGACCCAAGTCGACGTCGTCACTAAGGTCCGGCGACGTCGCAAACCCGCAGACGTTATGTGACATATTGGACCTTCGTTGTCCGGCCCCTCGTGGGCACGGACATTTCGGAGTAGTTCGAAGAAGTATTGTTTTGAGAGGATAGTGTGAAGGCCAATTTAATTGAGTTCTTTAAAAAGTGAGGGATTTTATTTATGATAGTTAAGCACTTGGGTAAAATACCAGAAATAGATAATAGCGCTTACATAGCTCCTAATGCAACTATTTGTGGAAATGTTAAAATCGGAAAAAACACTCGAGTTATGTTCGGAGCCACTGTGATTGCAGAAGGTGGTTTCATTGAAATCGGTGATAATTGTGTTGTATTAGAGAATGCAGTGCTTCGGAGCACGAATAACCATTCATTGAAGATTGGAAGTAATGTACTCGTCGGTCCAAATGCACATGTTGTGGGGTGTATAGTAGAAGATAATGTTTTTATAGCGACTGGAGCATCAATTTTTCATGGAGCTAGATTATGTGAAGGTTCAGAAGTAAGAATAAACGGTGTAGTACATATAAAAACTGAGTTACCAAAAGATGAAACAGTTCCAATTAGTTGGATAGCGGTAGGAAATCCAGTAAAGATATTACCACCGGAAAAGCATGAAGAGATTTGGGATGTTCAAAAACCATTAAATTTTCCAAAATATGTTTACGGAATTGATCGTAAACCTACAGGACAAACAACTATGCCTGAGATAATGGAAATGATGACAAAAGTTATAAAGTTACATAAAGATGATGAGATAATAGATTGATGGGGATGAAATTCATTGGAGCCGACCGGCCAACCATCCTAGTTCGGCCGTCGTGAAAGAAGATAACTGCTGCCCAGGTCCAACACGATCACATAACAGCGTGTTTCCGTTAACGGGGCGCGGTGTTTAGAGAAGTGGGTTCGAAGAAGAAAAGTGGTTTCATGATGTTGATTCAGGGAGCTAATTCATGATGTGGCGCAACCACATCGACGGACCTAAGTCGAAGTGTCACTAAGGTCCATCGACGTCGGCAACATGTGGACGTTATCGGCCATGCGCGGAGATTGTCTCCGCGGCCTTCCGGGTCGCTGGGAGATTGTGGGAGGAATTATGGTTGAAAAAGGTGTTTTTAATCCTGATAATATCTGTACTATTACTTTATCCGTCTTTATCTATGGCATATCGCATACCTAGAGGGGATGTCTATCCTTATGTAATGGTTGACAAAGATAAATTTATTATTTATTGGAATAATACTGTAAACAACAAGAGCTATTGTGCAACGTATAATATAAGAACGAAAAAGCTTAGTCGAACGGAACAAATGGATGGTAGTGGTCGGTCAAAGGTTTGGGATTATAGAGATGGCGATATTGATTACCTTAAGCCTTTCTTTGATACATCTTGCATGTTCACCTCTATTCAAATGGGTGACAATACAATTGTTGGTGGAATAGGGAAAAATACTTTAGAAGAATTGCAGTTGGTTGTTTTCGATTCAAAAAATGAATTGGTTTCACAGAAAATGATTGGTCTTGTTGGCCGTGTATGGGACAAACCTGTTGCTTCCAATATTGGAATGAAGCAAGAGAATTGTTATATTGCATGGAATTCCATTAGATACATAAACGAAGAAAGCCAAATCGATCTGGTTTTAACCCAATGGAATGTACAAGATGGACAGATTGTTCAACAACTAGTTCAAGAAAACGTGAGAGGCAGCTTTCCTTCCATTGGGATTAATGATGGCTTTATTGCTTTAGCATATTATCAACCTGATCCTAGAATATATCGATTTAGGATAGTTTTCAAAGTTTTTGAGGCAAAATCTTTGAAAGAAGTATGTTCTAAATGGATCAACTATACAGGAAATACGTAAAAAAAGAGGATATGAAAGTAGTCGTCATCCATGAACGACTAAATCTGAGGGTCGCGCTCCTGGCTAAGTTGGAGCTCAGGGGATAAGGCGAAGGGCGACCACATCGCCGGACCTAAGTCAACGTCGTAACCCGCGGACGTTATATGACATATCAGGCTCACTAGCCAACCCATCCAAGGGCACGGCTAAATTATGAAAACAAGTTTAAAGAGGCCCAAAAAATCGTTTGGGGTGGAGGGAAAGCGATTATGGAAATAACCATTATAAAGGGAAATGATAAAGAAATAGCGGTTGTAAATAGCAGTGATGTACTAATAGAAGATGTTCAGTCTGCATTAGAATTTTTAGCAACAATACAGTATGAAACTGGTTGTGATCGTAATATTACAGAAGTTTATCAATTATCATGTTAAGTTAGCTATTATTGGCGATTTTTCGTTGTGTACAAGTAAAAGTTTGAAAGACTTCATATATGAAAGTAACAAAGGGAAAGATATTTTTTTCTTGCAAAATGAAAATCAGGCTATTGAGAGGTTAAGTAGATAAGTGTTGGTTAGAGAAGCGAACCATTGATTTGAAATACCATTAAAGTAAGAAAGAATGCTATGAAGGGAAAAAGTTGGGGTCGACAAGCCCACCATCCCTAGTGCGTCTGGCGTGAAAGCAACTAAACTCTTGACCTTGGTCTGATACGTCATATAACAGCAAGGGTTTGCGCAAAAGGCGGCTAGGAACGAGGCTTAAGCTTAGCGGTTAGCTTGGAACGCCCACATCCGGCCGACCAAGTCGACGTGGTCACTAAGTTCCGGCGACGTCGCAAACCCGCAGACGTTATATGACATACCTTTAATTAAAGTCCCGCGATCTTCCGGGCCGCATGGTGAAGATTGAATGTTGAATGGGGGGTTAAAAATGGCTCCAGAGGAATTGGTTCAAGAGCTATATGCATCTAAAAGAGAGATAAAGAACCTACATGACCGAGTTGCGGAACTAGAAGAGGCTTTAACAAGTGGAAAGTATTTACCCGAAACAGCCATATTGAGTGATCGTTTTGTAGATAGAGCTTTTGCTGTTTATGGTCATTATCTTTTTGTTAGTCTTCTAATTGGCATTCCAATAGCGCTTATCAGTCTTATCATTAAATATTTATAAATGAAGACTTGTTATAGAATTTGTGAAACTCCGTGGATTTGTCATTTATCTCTGCATTCCACCCATGGAACCCAATTTTATTAAAGTACGGTACGTCATATAACAGCAAGGGTTTGCGCAAGGGTCGCGCTCCAGGCTAAGTTGGATCTCAGGGGGAAAGGCGATGGGCGACCACATCGCCGGACCTAAGTCGAAGTGTCACTAAGGTCCGGCGACGTCGCAAACCCGCGAACGTTATATGACATCTCCTCAATGTTTAAGTTATTCAAGATAGTTAAAGGGGATTTCACATGACGCCAAACTGTTGTTGCAAAGACTGCTTACCTTCACTGAGGATAATCAAAGACATCATAATCAAATCAAAGTATTCAATCTCTTGGAATTGCTGGAATATCAGACCAATCATTTGCCTGTTTCCTTGACATACAAGAAACGTTCTCGAAAATTGATTGCGATTCATAGAAGTTTATTAAAAAGATAAAAGGCTTAGGTGTTTGGTAAATAAGGTGCTTTTCTAATAAACTTATTGAACTTCACTATTAAGTACGCCAGGACTAGCCCATATATAATATGGCTAGTTATCGAAAAAAGCGCCGTTATGGTATCCAGGGGTTGGGGTTTCCCAGGCATACCGAGGGGTATAAGTGCATTTCTTAAAATTAACCAAATAAATCCCCCGTAAAAGCTACCTTTAATTAAATAATAATCTGTTCCAGTTTTAACAAAAATTAAAGAAAGTCCAATTGCTAATACTGCACCGAACCCAATATATGCTAATAGTGAAATTATTACATGGCTCAGGTCGGTGGGGACTTTGTTTACGTTAAAAATCGTTTTTCCCATCTCAAGAATGCCCATACTATTGGTTATATCGAGGTAATAAGGTATAATTGTAAAAACTGACTTGATTAAGGTGCTTATGCTTCCCATTAATAAAGAAAATGTGATTAAATCTTTTTGTAAATGTTTATAGCCCAATTACTTCACTCGCCTTTGGCTTTGATTGTATACGAATTTATTTTTTCCCTATTTATTAAATTTATCCTTGTCAAAAGATGAAGTGAGAGCAATAATGTCGACCATCCAATATGGATCGGATGGTGTTAGGGTTAAACTAAAATAGAGGATGGTAATGCAGAGTTCATCTCCATTACCCCTTCGGGTTTCGGCCTCGAAGTGGGACAATCAAGATAAAAGTCTTCAGCCACATGGATTCGTCTAACTTAAGAGCTAAGTAGGCGAATCCACATTTTGTGGTACAACCAGACCAGTTAAGGAAAGTAAGAAATGGAGTTCCAAGAGGCGATGAAAGGCGAAGCTGAAAAGGCAGTAATTTCTGATTAAGATGTCAACAAGCTTGTAAAGGAGATTAGTAAAGGCATTTTGGAGAAGAAGTATGAGGATAAAAAGTCCTTACCACAATGGTTCGGGATCAACTGTGGGACATGATATATCGCATAACATAAAGAGTTTACGCAAGGGTCGCGCTCCAGGCTAAGCTTGACCTAAAGGAAAGGCGAAGGGCGACCACATCGCCGGACCCAAGTCGACGTCGTCACTAAGGTCCGGCGACGTCGCAAACTCGCAGACGCTCTCCGAAACTACACGCAATGGCCGTGACGTCCTGTCGCAGATTTTCAAAAGCGAAGCTACGGAGATTTGAACTTTCATATTTAAAGAATAATGAACACATAAATTAACATAAACCAATTTTCAAAATTAGAATTTCTTTTGGGGTATCTTTGGAAATATGACAAACAAGAGATCATTTATATTAGGTATGGGAGGTAAGTAAATATGCAAGTAGGAGATAAAATAACATTTGGCTGTTACGATTGGCGAGTGCTTGACATACAAAACAATGTGGCCTTGGTTATAACCGAATGCATTATAGAACAACGTGCTTATCATGATGCTTATAAAGATATAACATGGGCGGACTGCTCGTTAAGAAAATATCTTAATGGTGAATTTTATAACAAATTCGACGCAATTGATAAAGCAAGAATAACACCCGTATTAAATAAAAATCCCGACAATCAGTGGTATGGTTCAAAAGGTGGTGAAGATACGCAAGACAAAATATTTTTATTAAGTATCGAGGAAGCAGTGTGCCAATATTTCGGTGATAGCAGTTCAAAACTGCTAAATCCGGGGAAAAATCAAAGATATTGGTTCGAAAGAAAAGATCAAAATAATAGCAAGCGGATTGCCATGTATAAGAATGGAATATGCTGGTGGTGGCTTCGGTCGCCTGGGCGCGTTAATATAAAGGCCGTATACGTCCACGGTGACGGTAATATAGGTATTCAAGGCAACAATATATTGAAAGGAAACATCAGCGATGGCAAATGTACAGGCGGTGTTCGCCCCGCTTTGTGGTTAAAACTGTAATAGGGAACGTGTGGCTTCGGAGAACAAAGTACTCCTGATCGCTGCGCATATTCCGTAATCCAAGATAAGAGTTATCTAAGATTACGGAACATCAGGAGTACGTGGGACGTTATCCGACATGACTAAGTTGGGTCTTATGGAGTGATGCGTATGCTTAATAAAGATGAATATAAGATTTTAATATCATGTGCAGATGATGCTGAGTTATTTTATTTTCTATTTAAAAGTTTAAACCCCCATGAATCAAAGACGGACGGTAAAAAAATAGTCTCCATTATAGTTGCACTGATTAAGTTAGGTTTTTTAGATAGTTGGAGAAAAAACGAGGATGAATGGTCCACAATAGATGATCTCTGTGAAAAGGAATTTGAAGTCTATGCTAATTATTCATGTTCTTCATTTGAGGAACACTTAGATATTTATGGATACGGCCCACATGAATTTAGAATAACAGATAAAGGATTAGATGAAATACAAAAACCTGAGTACGAAAAATACGAGAGATAAGAACGGGAAAGGTAAATCTTATAGGTTTGGCGAAGGGCGACCCCATCGCCGGACCTAAGTCGAAGTGTCACTAAGGATGCCGACGTCGCAAACCCGAGAGACGTTAGCGGTAATGCAGGTCAGACGGATAGTAAAACTTGACAAATTAGGGGAGAACAGAGATATGGTGAAAGTAGAAAAAGTTATCGAAAATAAGAAACGGTTCCTTGACTTATTGTTGTTGGCCGACGAGCAGGAGAATATGATTGACAAGTATTTGCCGAGTGGAGACTTGTTTGCTTTATATGACGATGATTTGAAAAGTGTTTGTGTTGTAGTGCCGATAAATAGCGAAACCTGTGAGTTGAAAAACATAGCGACATACGAGAAATATCAAGGCAAAGGGTACGGTAGAGCATTGATAAATTTCATTACTGATTACTACAAAAACGACTACAAAACAATGCTTGTCGGGACAGGTGAAACGCCGACAACCTTGTCCTTTTATGAAAGTTGTGGATTTGAAAAGTCACATCGAGTAAAGAATTTTTTTACAGACAATTATGACCACCCTATGTTCGATGGCGACATACAACTTGTTGATATGATTTATCTTAAAAAGGATTTATAGGAATAGAAGGAATGTATGCAAAAGAAATAAAACGCTGAACAAATAAGCACTACCGCTAACAAGCGGTCATACGAAATAGGGTGATATGAACACAGCTCCCAAATCCCCTACGGCGCATACCGCTGACCGTTATACGCCATGCGCGTTCAAGCAAAACAGGGGGAGTTTTAATGATTAAGAAATCCTTGGACAAGCTTTAACTGAGACTGCCGGACAGCCAATAACACGCCAATACCGCTGCAGTTGAGGGTTTGCCAGCTAAAAAGCATTGCCAGCTCTGCTGTGCTCGACCAAAACCTTTTCGCTGGGAGCCAAGCTCCGCCAGAGTATTATATTGGGGTCTGGCTCAAAGGCTTCGGCAATGTGATACGTTAGATGCAATGCGACGAAAGACGCGCCCCATCCGTGGGAGCAAAATAAATCATGAAGAGCTTTGCAAGATTGATGACTCAAGTATAGGGGGGCGAGTTTTGATAATTAGATATGCGCTGATTGATGATTTGAAAGATATTGTTGCAATATATAATCAAGCTATTCAAAGAAAAAATGCGACTGCTGACTTGAAGCCTATTGACACAAACAGTAGATTGAAATGGTTTGAGGAGCATACCCAAGATAAGCATCCGATTTTTGTTTGTGAAATAAATGGTCAAGTCATCGGCTGGATTTCATTAAGTCCATATAGACCTGGAAGGGAAGCATTAAGATTTACAGCGGAAGTTAGTTATTATATCCACTCTGATTTCCAAGGAAAAGGGATTGGAAGCCAATTATTAGGTTTTGTCATAAAGGAATGCCCCAAATATCAAATAAAAAACCTATTTGCAATTATTCTTGAACACAACGTAAGCAGTATTAAGCTAGTTGAGGGATTTAGCTTTGAAAAGTGGGGACTATTGCCGAATGTAGCTGATTTCGATGGAAAAGAATACGGACATTTGTACTATGGGCTTAGAATCATGTAATCGTAAAAAAACAAACCAAAGATCGCCATCTCGGCTTGAACTGCGCTTACTCCATCGACTAACAGCAAGGGTTTGCGCAAGGGGTGGTTCGGCCCGCGCCGAAGCGGTGGCTTTGACCCCCCCCCCATCCGATCGACTAGGTCGACGTGGTCACTAAGGTCCGGCGATGAGGTGAATTCATGGCTTTAGACTTTTCTAAACTCGGTATATTTTTTATAACTGTTTTAGCATTCTCGATATGGGTACTTATCATGAACTGGAAAAAAATAAAACTAAAAAGGTTATTTGTTTATTCCTTTGTTATTGCATTATCAATGATGCTAATTATTATAGGGCTTTTCACATTACCCTGGATTGCCTTATATGCTGGATTACATTTGTTACCTGCACCTCCACGACCTGAAATAATTTATGATGAATTTCCCTTTCGATTGGAGTATGAAATTAATGGTCAACGAGTGGTTTTAAAGGATACTTTAATATGTGAATATGACGGTATAGGAATTAATACGGGTTCAGGAAAATACTTTAAATGGAAAGAGCACTTAGCTAGTGGGAATGAAAGAGTAACTCTATTGAAGATAAGCAATACACAAGAGATATATTATCGAGTAGGACATGCACGTTATTATATGGGAGTCCAAGGCGAGGGGATTGGTTATATACATTCTTTTCCTGATGCCTCGCTTCTAGATACAAGCGAAAATGTTGGTTATTATGAAAGTACTGTCACTGCCGAAGAACTGTTTAATAAATACAATATTGAATTGATAAGTTGGGACTATACTGAACCTATTAGTCAAAAACGCAGGGAGAAAAAGTAGCTTAGATTTATTGCCGACTGGTACGGCGTATATCAAAACCCAAGAGAATTTTTAATGTAGCAGCTGCCGCAAATATTATGACAATTTTAAAAGCCAATCGTAGATTTTGTGCCACGATGAATGGAAATCCAGAATGATCCCGGTTGCATTTAACATCATATAGCAGCAAGGTTTACGGCTCAGCTACGTTCATCCATATTCATTCGCAAGGGCAGTCACTCTGAACCTCATGAACTGAACTGCGTAAATCTAAGACGTTATGCGCAATCAAATGTACTGAGCAATTGTCTTTGTGAATATAATATGAGATTTATTTGTACTTAAGTAAAATGTATGGTTATCGGAATGGGAGCGAGAGCGATATAAATCGAAACCCCATCGGAGACACGAACATGAAAAAATCAGGGGATGTGAAGTTATGGAAAACTGTAGTAATCTTGAAGAAGTAAGAATGAATATTGACCAAATAGACCAACGAATTGTCAAATTAATCTCTGAAAGAAGCTTTTATGTTAAGCAGGCAGCTCGTTTTAAAAAAACAACTGACGATGTGAAAGCTCCAGCACGAGTAGAAGCAGTAATTGATAAAGTCCAAAAGTTAGCTGTAGAATACGATATGGATCCGGATTTAATTGAAAATGTTTATCGAACGATGATTAATTGTTTTATAAAACTAGAAATTAAAGAGTACAAAAAGATTTAGTACATCAGTGAAGCTGACGAGCCAACCTTCCGTGGTGAGGTTATCGTAAAGTGTATAACGACTGTTTAGTAAACCCGGGATGTTATGCAACATGGATTCTAACGAAGCCTGCCGTGTAGCGATTATATCCGCTAACTGCGGCGCGGGTTTCAGAGAAGCCGATATGTAGACAAAATGCGGTTTCATGATGTTGATTCAAGGAGCGAACATGATGTGGCGGCTCCAATACTCTCAAGACTTTTGAACGGATGTGCTGCTTATGGATGAGTTGATCCGAAGATTATTACCGATATTCATCTTGCTAACCCTTGGTTATGTGGCAAAAAAGAAGAAGATATTTCAGGAATCATTTATCGAAGGATTAAAGACGTTAATCATTACGTTGGCTTTGCCTGCGGTATTGTTTGATGCGTTCGCAAAAATGACCCTTCAAGTCTCCTATTTATTTCTTTTTGCTCTTATCTTCTTCTACTGCAGTTTCCTCTACTTAGTGGGTCATCTCTTGCATAAGCTGCTTCCCCAAATCTATGGACGGGCTTCCACAGCAGGCTATATGACGGGCTTTGAATTTGGCATGATTGGAGTCGGATTGTTCGGCGCGATCTGGGGCATGGATAAGTTGCCCATTATTATGCTCATCGGTTTTGGGCACGAATTATTCATATGGTTTATCTATGTGCCACTGATCTCGAGAAACGAAAGTAACCGTTTCAGACCCATGGATACATTGATACAATTCTTGAAAACACCGGTGATTATGGCCATTTTTCTAGGCGTCATGACCAACTTGCTTGGAATCTATTCAACAATAGAGGGAACATCCCTTGGGGGAAGTATATTTACGGTGATTGAATTCTTAAAACCCCTGACATCTCCACTTATTCTAATTGTTATCGGATATACGATGATATTCCACCGGGGGAATCTGCGCGAGATAACTATCTATGTTTTGTCGCGATTAACATGGGTCTTAGGATTAGGAACCCTAGTACTATTTGCGGTTAGATCCTTGGTCCCTGGTCTAGATCCCATATTTACTCAGGCGTTTTATGCGTTTATCCTGTTACCGGCCCCTTATATTCTGCCGCTATTTATTCGGGATCAAAAGGAAGTGGCCTTCTTCACTCAGTTGTTGGTTTATTCAACGGTTATCTCATTTATCGGCTATGGCATCCTTGTGTGGGTAAATTTATAACGAATTGAAGTCAATTAACGACATCTCCAGGCGATAATTTCGATGCGTTTATGGCATTAGAACTATTTGAAGGCGCTCTTCAATGTATATCCGGCAAATATATGAGGACAAGGTGTTCGAGATCGATGACGAAGACCTTGAAGCCTTTGAAAGAGAATATCCGTTCAGAGAAAAACACATTACAGATACGCAGCTTAAGTAAGAAATTTTATAGAGGTGTTTAGACATTGCCAGAGCAACATGGGTCTGTTTTAAAGATGTGGATGAGCTACTTAAATACTATTAGTGAAACCATTGAAACGACAAACATGGACTATACCTCATGGCATTTTGATAATAATGAAGCAGATGCCAACGAATTGATTGAACTGGTTCTCAAAGGACAGAAAAGGGCAACGGCTTCAAGTTTATGGAGTTTTCAATACGATAATGAACCGATTCCTCAAGCAGGTGATTTAAGTATAGTTACAGACTGGTATGGTATTGCTAAGTGTGTGATTCAAACAAAAAGGGTAAATATTGTACCCTATAAAGACGTCACTGAAGATTTTGCTAAAGTGGAAGGCGAAGGGGATGGAAGTCTGGCTTACTGGAGGCAGGGGCATGAAATATATTTTGGGCAAGAATGTGCACGTATGGGTAAGACTTTCACCGATGATATGCCGGTAATATGTGAGGAGTTTGAAGTGGTGTTTAAGTAGTCGGCCGCGTCAACAACCGTTGTTGACGCAAGCAAAGCAAGGATAATATTAAGTTGATGTGGACGAAGAGGACATTTTCTATGAAGAAAAACAAGATGGAGAGATATTAATGGCAGAAACGGTTTGGGACAACATTTATCGAGAGTACTTGGCAGGCGGGCTGGCGTGGGCATCGCTTCGTGATGATATTCATCCCAGCTTTATATCGTTTATCCAAGAATCGAATTTTCCAACCCAATACGCACTGGACATTGGTTGTGGAACCGGTAAGTATTTAAAGTATCTTCAGTTAAATGGCTTTCAAACAGTTGGTCTGGATTCAAGCGAGACGGCTATAACAATGTCTCGAGACATCCTTGCTAACCAGGGTGAATTAATTCTCGCCGATATGTATGAATATCATTACCCGCAAAATACCTTCGGATTGGTTCTATCCCATGCCACATTGCATCATGGAAAAAAGAAGAGTGTGGCTCGTCTTGTCGAGAAAATATATGACGCCCTAATGATTAAGGGAAAAGTATTCATATCTATCCCAAGTGACGAATGTAAGACGAACTGGGCCATGATGGCCGAGTGTGAGACCCTTGAGGATGGAACATGCATTCCCTTAATCGGCCCGGAAAAAGGGCTGGCACATTCCTTCTTCTCTAAGGAAGACGTCGATAAGGTCTTTTCCAGGTATTCAAATCTTGAAATCACCTTAGACGAATGGGGTCGATGGATTATTACAGGGGAGAAATAAAGTGGAGTGTTCGATTAAATCCAATGTTCAATAACGTCGAACTGAATTGTCGATGGTGCTGGTACCTCAACGCAAATTAAAGCAGATGTAAAGGAGAGTTGTTTTTGATCTCACTTCGCCACGCCACCCTAGAAGAGAAGCATAAGACTTATGAATGGCTCTGTCTATCCGATACAACAAATTTACATATGGGAGAGCCTTACTACCCGGAAAGCCCGATTCCCGAATGGGAAGAGTTTCAAAATGACTTCGAGGATTTTTATTTTCAAACGGAGCACCAAGATCTTGGCTCGGTGATGATTATCTCCAATGAAGACCTTGAAATTGGCTGCCTTTGCTATGCATGTTTTCATCTCGTATCAAAAGCAGCTGAACTGGATATTTGGCTTAATAAGTTGGAGAATTGCGGAAAAGGATATGGAACTGCCGCACTTAGAAAAATGATTGAGTATTTAAAAGAAAAAGGAATTGAGAAATTTATCATCCGTCCGTCAGAAAAAAACACCAGAGCGATTAGGGCGTATGAAAAAGCCGGTTTCCGAAGAGTCGATGATAAGATGGGAGCGGTCAAATCATATCTCTTGCCCGAGTACCTTGATCTTTACGGAGACGGCGATTACGGGTTTGATAATACCGCCGTTTTAGTCCTGGAATAAATATTGGGCGTAGGGTGTGCATAATTAAAACTTTAAGAAGCGCCATTGCTCTGAGGGCAATATTTCACTTAAAATAGGATGAAACAGAATATGACGAGTGGAGGTAATAGCGAATGAACCCATCGGTTAAGATTATGCCGTGCTTGGACATGCAGAATGGACGCGTTGTCAAGGGAGTCCACTTTGTAGATATTCGCGATGCCGGGGATCCGGTCCAATGTGCGAAAGCATATTGCCATAATGGCGCAGATGAACTGGCGATGTTGGATATTACAGCAACGGTGGAAGGACGAGCCACCATGCTGAATGTGGTTCAGCAGGTTGCCCAGGTCGTTACCGTACCCTTTACGGTGGGCGGTGGCATCTCGGATTTGAAGTCGGCCGCAGCTGTGCTGGGCGCAGGAGCCCATAAGATCTCTGTGAGCAGTGCGGGCTTTCGAAAACCTGAACTCATCCCTGAGTTGATCAAAGAATTTGGCGCTGATAAAGTGACGGTTGCCATCGATGTGGATCAGAATGCTGCGATGCCATCGGGTTACGAAGTTTATGTTGATGGCGGACGGACCGCTACAGGGGCGGACGCGGTGGAATGGGCCAAACGGGTCGATGGTTACGGCGTCCCGGTTATTCTACCCACCAGTAAAGCCGGGGATGGTTCCCGGAGCGGTTACGACTTGCCCGTGATCAAAGCCATCAAAGATGCGGTCTCCGCTGAAGTGGTGGCCTCCGGCGGCGCAGGAAGATTAGAGCATTTTTACGAAGCCGTTCAAGCGGGCGCCACCATATTACTGGCGGCATCCATCTTCCACTTTGGCATCATCGGAGTTGCAGAGCTCAAGGACTACCTCCGCAGTCGGGGTGTTAATATCCAATAAGATTTTCCAGCGCATTGCATAGTAAAGAATCCATAGGAAATTTACCTTTCGAACAAAGTTAGGAGGGCGGAACCATGAATTATTTTAAAGTATTTAGCCTGATATGGGGCGTTATAATGATCGGGGTTCGTCTGCTCATGCATGTCATGCCGGAAAAATGGAATGATTTTGAACTAAAAAAAGCCTATCCCGAAAATAGACCCAATTGGATCTGGGCTGTTGTAGCTGTATCGGTCATTGTCATCATCGTCACTTGGTATATGGAGTTTACAACAGCGATACCCTTGTCCATCATCCTAACCGTTTTGGTAACAGCTACTCTTATCAAAGCATATCAGGTTCTATTCAACTATACTCGGTTTAGAGACTTTGTTATCAAAGCATTGATTGAGGAACGAAGGTTAATTGTTAAGATCAATATGGCCACAACAATCTTGGGTATTGTCTTGATCTTACTTGGCATATTCGTTTATTAATCGTGGATAAGAGGAGTCCGAGATGATTACGTTAAAACCTATCGATAAGAGTAACTGGGAAGCGTGTATATCTTTATGCGTCAAACCGGAACAGAGCGAGTTCGTAGCTTCAAACCTATATTCCATCGCTGAAGCCCAATTTTTAAATGGGTTTTCCAGCATGGCTATCTATAGCAATCAAACCTTGGTCGGTTATGCGCTCTTTGGAATAGATCCGGACGATCATAACTATTGGATCTACCGAATGATGATCGACCAACATCTGCAAGGCCATGGATATGGCCTTGCAGCCGTCCGTTGGATTATTGATGAGATAAGGAACCGTGAGGATCGAACGGACGCTGTATTGCTGGGATATAACCCGGATAACGAAGAAGCAAGGCGATTATATGCGCGAGCGGGATTTAAAGAAGAGGGTATGGCGCCGTGGGGAGAGATGATCGCTAAGTATTATCTCTAAAGTGCTAAACATAGATCATGCCAACGAGGAGGTTGCAGATCAATGGAGTTTAACAACCTTATCCCCGAGTTAAGCGCCGCGGATTTTAAACGGAGCATTGCTTTTTACGTGGATACAATAGGTTTTCAAATCGAGTACCAACGGGAAGAGGATGGTTTTGCCTTCTTATCGTTGAACGGCGTTCAACTGATGATCGAACAGACCAACGCATACTGGAAGACAGGGGAGCTGGTCTATCCCTATGGCCGGGGTCTGAATCTTCAGATCAAAGTCGATGATGTCGTTGCTCTCTTCCACCGGTTAAAGAAAGCGGACTATCCAATATTTGTCGAGCTGGAAGAGAATTGGTACCGAGTCAATCGACTTTATTACGGTTTTAGAGAGTTCCTAGTGCAGGATCCTGACGGATATCTTTTGAGGTTCTCTCAGCAATTAGGAGCCAAAGAAAACTTGGATTAGGAGGTAGTCGGCCACGTCAGCGAGCTGGGGCAACGGAAGGATGAAAATGGAGCCAAACCCTCATCCCTTGCCCTTCTCCCAACACCTTGGGAGAAGGGGAACTGCCAAATTATTAAGCTTAATGTTTTGTCCTTCAGATTTGCCGTTTCCCCTCGCCCGATGTATCGGGAGAGGGGTTAGGGGTGAGGGTACTCCAGAGGCATTTTCTAAGTAGTCGCCCACCCCAGCAAGCTGGGGCAACGGAAGGATGAAAATTGGATATAACCTCTCGCTCGCTCTCTCCGACACGGAGAGAGTAACCTAAAGCCTTTGGAGGTAGGGGTTTGCGCCGATTTCTGTGGTGGGAATTTGAGGTATTTTCTAAGTAGTCGGCCACGTCAACAACCGTTGACGCAAGC
>OBJA01001367.1_pt1 | contig 17186 bp, 11 predicted proteins | sample 1519751 | NCBI WGS metagenome assembly OBJA01 (sample SAMEA3881238, study PRJEB22517) | soil metagenome | biome: lake sediment; feature: soda lake sediment; material: sediment, water from around vicinity | place: India | collected 2013-12-23 | depth 3 m | reverse complement strand
TGAAGATTACTGGGATGGAAAGCTTAACGGAAAGTTTGTTCCAACGGGAACTTATTTATATGTAATACATCTGTTTGATGGCAGTAAGACTAAGACCGGAACTGTTACAATAATGTACTAAAATATTAAGTCAGGATTATATGCTTATATAATCCTGACTTAATTCGGCTAACTATTTCTAAATTCAAGTATCATTTAAGAGGTTTTTATATGAATGATAATTAAGTTTGCAGTTTATAGTAATCTTATAGAATCACAAAAACTTAAAAATTACCATAGCATAAAGAATGAATCTCAAGATTCTTGCTAATCCAAAATATAATAAACGTGTGAATGGATATTTCATTAAACCTGCAACAGAACAAATCGTTGCATAAGGCAAAGGGAATAAAGCTGCAATCAATATAAAGATTCCACCCCATTTTTTTATTTTCGAAATATGGTCTGCGTAAAACTTTTCCATTTTTCGTTTTACGTATGGAATCTGCCTGATTAAAAAACCGATTAAATATGCATTAAAACCTCCGATATAAGAGATAAAACCTAAGAAACTAACCATCAAATATGAATTCGGCAAATCGTTAACCCATAAAATAAAGAAATCTGGAGGAACGAATCCGAAAATAGATTCAGTTATTAGAAAGAAAATAAATACAACATGATTAGGATAAGTATCAATAATCCATTGCGGCAATTCGCCAATACTTATAACATATTTATTTATTACTAATACGAGCAAAACTACTAACGCAACTATTGCAATAACCTTTATTAAATTTGACACAAGAAATGAATAGAACCCTGTAGATTTATAGTATCTTGAGTAAAGATTAAAAGAATTAAAAATATGACGGCTCTTTTTTTTCATAAAAAATATAGAATTGCAAAGAAAATAAAATAAACTAATCAAAAGAAATATTGTTCATCAATTTTATTAGGCACACAAATTGCAAATCAACTCACAATTAAGTTTCTAAATAAACGTTTAGATAAATGAAAAAAACAATAAAAGTATTATTTTTGCTTGTATTTTAAAGGAATGATTGTAAGATTTATCATATGTTTTCTTTTCCTAATAAATTGGATTGTTCCCGTTTATTCACAGTGGAATTCAGACTTTTGTAATGAGATTGAAGGGAAAAGAACTGTTCGAGACTTCAATAATGCTATAAGTCTTTTACAATCTGGCAAATTAGATGATGCTGAAAAATCTTTATTAAAAATAATAAGTAATGAAGATAGATTTACAGAAGGCTGGGTGGCACTGTCCGAAGTTTATTTTACAAAATATAGTAACTCAATGAATCACAATGCAAAAGAGAGGTTCTTAAAACAATATATTGATTGTGTACACAAGATTGTTGAAACATGTCCAACGTTTAATAATTATGAAGGATACTTTATTTTAGGCACCTATTATTATGCCAGGAACGATAATGATAAAGCATTAAAGTTTTATAAAACTTTTCTTGATGTAGGGAATAAAAACACACGTACATATTCTGAAGCTAAACAGAAATACGATTTTTTAAAAGAGTATTTGGAATTACTAAGCAATCCTGTCCCTTTTGAACCAATTTTAGTTACGGGGGTCTCAACAAAAGATGATGACTATCTTCCGTTAATTTCTCCAGACGGATCAATGGCTTTTTTCACAAAAGCTTATATGAAGAAAGAACCTGGTTCCATTTATACGGAAAAATTAGTTGAAGAATTTACTGTATCTCATGCTATTGATAAAGAAGGTTTAGTATTCTCAGATGGCGAACCGATGCCACCTCCTTTCAACACAGGAAAAAATCAAGGGGCGGCAACAATTACGATTGACAATACAATTATGTATATTACAATCTGTGAGTTCGTTAGCAGAGATTATGAAAACTGTGATATATTTTACACAATAAGACAAGGAGATCGATGGTCGGAATTAGTAAATCTAGGTCCTAATATTAATGGAAAATTTACATGGGAAAGCCAACCCTCAATTTCTGCAGATGGAAAAACTTTATATTTTTCTAGTATTAGGGAATCTAATATAGGGTTTAATCCAAATAATCCAACAAGTGACATCTACTTCGCCGAAAAAGATGAAAATGGTGTATTTGGACCAGCACGAAACATGGGAAAAATAATTAATACAGCAGGAAACGAAAAAACACCTTTTATTCATTCTGATAGTCAAACACTTTATTTTGCTTCTGATGGACACCCAGGAGTCGGCGGATATGATATATTCTACTCTAAATTCAGAGATGGACAATGGTCGGAACCAATAAATATCGGATATCCCATAAATACAAAATTTGATGATTTAAGTTTTGTTGTTAGTACCAAAGGAGATAAAGCTTATTTTGCATCAAATAAACTTAAAGGGAAAGGCGGATGGGATATTTATGCTTTCGATTTATACGAAGAAGCAAGACCTGAAAAAGTGTTTTTTGCTAAGGGACAAATCTTAGACGAACAAGGATTTGGCTTAACTGATGCTAAACTAGAATTGAGAAATACAAGAACCCAATCTGTCAATGAAGGGCTTGTTAACGCAGAAACAGGAAGATACGCAATTGCAATTACAATTGACAAAGAAGAAAAAGACGACTACCTGATGGTTGTTAAAAGAGAAGGTCATAGCTTTACATCAAAACTAATTAATCCTATAGAGGATGATATTGAAGAACCAGTCGTACTTGACTTTGAGGTTAAGCCGATTGAACTAGGAAAAACTGTTGAGCTTAATGACATCTATTTCGCTACAGCATCTTTTGCAATTGATCATAAAAGCCTTGCAGTGCTTGACAGCTTTATTGAATTCCTAATAGAGAATCCCAACATAAAACTTGAACTTCGAGGACATACTGATAACATAGGAAACTATTCAATGAATATGACTCTAAGCGAAAATCGAGCAAAATCAGTTTATGATTACCTTGTTAGTAATGGGATTACTGCATCAAGACTAAAATACAAAGGGTTTGGTCCAAGTATGCCAATCGCTTCAAATGAAAGTGAATTTGGAAGAGCTAAAAACAGAAGAACTGAATTCGTAATTACTGGAAAATAAAAAACCGCATCATATGACGCGGTTAATATAAAACATTTAAAAACAATAAAACAATATCTTAGAATCGTCTTTCTTTGATTCTAGCTTTTTTACCAGTTAATCCTTTTATGTAATAGATTCTCGCTCTGCGAACTCTACCATATTTATTTACCTCAATGCTATCAATAAAAGGCGAATTCATAGGAATAATTCTCTCTACTCCAAATGAACCTGACATTTTTCTAATAGTGAAGGTTCCAGTAAACTTATCTCCACTGCGTTGAATAACAACACCACGGAACTGCTGAATACGTTCTTTATTTCCCTCTTTTATCTTATAGCTGACAGTTATTGTATCGCCTGCTTTAAACTCTGGCAACTCATTCTTTATAGTTAACTCATCAACTGCAATTTTCATTAAATCCATCACAAAAATATTTTAAGTAAAACCTTTAAAATTTCGGACTGCAATATTAGTATTTTTTTTTTAAAACACATAATAATTTCATATTTAAATTTTTGTTTTTATTAACAAAACTATATGAATAAGCATTTTCTACTTCATAAAACGAATAATCAATATTTCAGATAATATGAAAATCAACGCCATAAGAAGAAAATACCTCCAAACCGTTTTATTTTGATGAAAATCTGATACTGATTTACCAATTGTGTCATCATACTCAGTTATTAGTCTAACATTTTTACCAAAGAGTTCTTCTAATAAATATTGCAAATCAACATCGGCAACAAAAATTGGAACACTTTCTGACCTATCGTAGTTAACTGCGATTTTTCCTAAAAATGAAGAAGAAGAAACCAAATCAAAGTTTTCGGCATAATTAAGTTCATCAGGTAAAAAAATCGTAAGTTGATTCCCATAAAAACGAAATTGAGGAATAATCTCTAATTCTGTATTATCAGTAATTTTTATAATTTCAGTATTAGAAATCTGCTCCCTTGCAAAAATTTGATATTCTGAATTATTTGAGATATTAGCATATAATGGATTATTCAACTGACTTGAGAATGCCATATTATACATCACGGGGACAAATATTGGATGTCTTAAGAAGTCAGTATTTGTTCCAGTCATTGGTGTTGTAAAAACAAATATATTACCAAGTTCTCCTGTATACGAAATAAGGACGGGCTTCTGATTTCCGGTTTTAATTATAAAACTGGGGGCTGCCATTTTATTGGCGATATAATTGTGCAACTTACTCAATTTTGGTAAATCAACTTTATCTTCTATGCGAAGAAAAACATTTTTAAAAATATCATGATTATAATCCAGATGACTAATATTCAAATCCTGAAAAACATCATATGAATAGTTACCAGAATTTAGCAATTTTAGAAAATCATTGATTGATTTGTGATTGATTTCTCCGGCAGGAATAAAGCATATTGAACCTCCGTTATTAACAAAATTTTTAATACTAATAGACAATCCTGAAGATATGTCACTGATATCACTTAGAATAATAAAATCAAAAGCGGAGAAGTTAAGATTTTGCTCACTACCCTGTAATACATTAGTAACTAAAAAATTATCGGGAGCACTAAGATATAGAGACGTAAGATAATGATTGGACTCTCGACCATTTATTATTAATATCTTTAATTTTTCTGCAATATAATAGTTGAAAAATAAAGCATTATCATATATAATTGGATAATCAATAATTTCAAGCCTACCTGAAACATGTCCACTTGTTGTATTAACATAGTTCAGCTCTACGTCGACTCTTTCACCTGCCTTAAGATTAACACCTGTAACTGCTTTAAGCGTATCGTTTATAAAAAGTTGTAGTGGCACATCATAATTATCTTCTTCAGAAGCCGAAACAACTTGAACTATTAACTTTTCTTGTTGTCCTAAGCGTTGAATGGGCGTTTCAAAATAACACGAATCTATATAGATATTGTTTAATATTGTCCCCCTTAAAGGAATAAATACAAGTTGTATATTTTTGTCTATCGATTTTATTGGAGATGAAACAAAATTAGTCTGCATATCCGATAACACGTAAAATATTGCTGAAGATTCTTTAGGAACCAAGGTATTAGCTTTATCTGTCAGATTATCTAAGGTAATATTTTTCGAAGAAAAATCAACTTTATTAATTTCTGATATAACTTGAGATTTAGATAACATTACTTGATGCTCGGGTTTCAGGTCATTGGTGACGAGTATAAATCTCATATCCGTGTCAGAATTATTAACTAATTCTAATGCTGTTTGCTTTGCAAACTCTAATAATTGCCCGGATTTTGTTTCTGCTTGCATGCTAAAAGAATTATCAACATAAATTCCTATAACCGAAACTACAGAATCCGAATCATCAACTTTAGACTCATTAGGAATATATGGTCCTGCAAAAACAATAACAAGCATACTTATGGTTAGTATCCTGCATAATAATATTAATAATTGCTTTAATTGTGTTTTATTGCGGGTCTCTTTCTTAATATTTATAAGATATTTTGTATTACTAAAGTAAATCGTTTTGTGCCTTCTAAAATTAATAAGATGTATTATAACAGGAATTGAAATTGCTGTTAGCGCCCACAAAAAAAACGGATTCAAAAAACTCATGTCATTATTTTTTTACAAATTTAATCGGATTAATTTACATTAAAAAATAATCAATGCTTTTGTGTCCTTTTAAGTATTTTCAGTAAAGATTAAAGTTAAAAAAAACTTAAGTTTTTTTAACTTTTTAATATCAATGAGTTTTAATAAACTCTTCCATTATTTTAAGAACATCAGGAGATATTGTCTGATCTATAAGAAGGTATTCCTTAATTTCTCCAGTATTAGAACTCTGAAATAGATGATTTAAATCTTTAAGAATTTTTGTTTGATATATTTGATTTTTTTTGCTCGACATAACTTCTTCAAAAGCTTCAGCATTAATATTAGCATTAACCTGAATATCGTTTGAACCAAAAACTGCCAATACAGGACACTTTAACTTTTTCAGATAAACTTGAGGATTTGTCTTTAAAAAATATTTCATCCAAGCTGAAGACAATGACATAACTTGAGAATTAATATTTCGTTGATTAAGTCCAAGTAAAGCGATTTCTTCGTCTGTATAATTTTCTGTGTATCTATTTTGCAAGTCAACTAGAGCCTTTCTTAGTTCAACCATTTCCTTTGTTTTCAAACTAATCTCAAAGGCTTCTTTTTGAAATTTTAATGCAGTGCAAACCAAAGCGGAGTCCATACCTTGCGCAGTAAGAATATCTTTCATTTGTTTTTGCAAAAGATCTATCCCTGACACTTTTGGACCTGCTAAAGAAATAATATAGGCAATATCTCTCTTATTCCTAGCGGCTGCTTTCATAGCAACTAAACCTCCTTCACTATGTCCAATTAGTCCAATTCTCTTGGAATCAACATTTGGGTGAATCTTAAAGTACTTTACAATATTTAATACATCATAAGTGAAATCTGCACTAGTAGCCGCTGCGAAGTTTCCATTAGACTTCCCTACTCCCCTTTCATCATATCTAAAGACAGCAATTCCGTTCTTTGTAAGGTAGTCTGCAATCACAAGAAACGGCTTATGTCCTGCAATTGTCTGATTGCGGTCTTGTGGACCAGACCCTGTAATAAGAATCACAAGTGGAAATTTATCAATTTTATTTGGAAGACTCAGAGTACCACTTATTCCAATATTAACCTTATTATCTCTAATTATATGTTCCTCAGAATGATATGTGAATGGAGGTTCAGGCTCTTGATATCTTTCAAATAAAACAGCTTCATGAGAGTCAACAAAATTTAAATCAAGAGTAAAGCTAAGTCCCTGCTGCATAAAATAACCCCTTGCCATATTTTCCTGATAGTCAATAATTCCACGATATACGGCATCTAATGATTTTATTTCAATTATAATACTATCACCTATTAATTCAGTTTTAGTGGTTGCGTACTTATAAAGTAATTGTTCTGGCACAAAAAGAAGAGTATTCAATTTTCCGTCAACTTCACTGATGCGAAACATTAATGTCAATTTCTGCCCATCAGCATTTAGTTCTCCATCTAGATTATAAGTTGGCAAATATTGAGAGAAAAGCTTTGAAAAAAACACTACCTGCAGCACAAGTACTAATGCGACTATAAGTTTATTCCTCATATTGATTTGGGTTAAATTATAAACAAAAATAATAATTTTATTAATATCAAAATTATTAGATACTTTTAATAAAACGAAGAATATCTTTCAATACTATTGGAGAAATGGTTTCATTAATATACATATATTCATCAGGAGAGCCTGTATTCGCTGTTTGAAAAAGATGATTTAAGCCTTCATAAATATATATCTTGTAATTAAAGTTATCACCTGCAATTAGTCCTCGTTCAATTGCAGGTATATTTTTAAAAGCATTTATCTGAATATCTTTATCTCCATTAATTGCAAGAACCGGACATTTTACTCTGCGGATGTATTGATATGGATCAAGGCGAATGAAATAAGAAAGCCATTTACTAGTTACTTGAGTAATAAACTGATGTGCTCCAACCTCTGTCAATCGATACTTCTCTGCTTCCTCTTCAGTAAACTTTTTTGCATATTCTTCAGTCAGAGGATTTATTGCATTTCGGAGATCGGCACTAGTATTATACCTAGCTGCCATATCAAAAAGTTGTCGTCGATATTCAGTTAAGTTTATTTTATGTTCGTCAGACATATCTGATATCTTGTAAAAATCTGCTGCTTGTTGTTTTAATAACTCAGGTATTGCAACTCCTGGACCTGCCATAGAAATAACAAATGAAATTTCTTCAGGTCTTATACTAGCAAGCTTAAATGCGACTAATGCCCCTTCACTATGGCCTATAAGTCCAATTCTTTCTGAATTTATATTTTTATGATTTTGAAGATAGTCAAAAAGAAGACCTGCATCATTTCTATATGTTGCTGTGGTATTATCTGCAAATCGTCCGGATGATTTCCCTGCTCCTCTTTCATCATAGTAGAATACAGCAATTCCATTTCTCACTAAAAAATCAGCCAAAACAAAATAAATTTGATGTCCACCAAAAATCTCATTTCTTCCCGGTGCTCCACCACCTGTAAGAATTATAGCCAATTTATGCTTTTGAATAGTATCAGGAAGAAATAATGAGCCAGACAGAGTAATTTCCTCAATCGCATTTTCAATTAAGTGCTCCTCAACAACATAATGAACAGGTTCTTTTGGAGTTTGAGGGCGGTCAAATGATACTGCTTTTTTATCAGCAACAAAACTTAAAACAAGATCGAATTTATTTCTTCCTTGTATGTAAAAGCCACTAAACTTCATATTTCTCCTCTCAATAATTCCTTCGATTCTCATTTTTATTTTATCGAAATAAATGAAGACACTATCATTGTCAAACCTTACATTTGTTGACATTTCACCAAAAACATTTTGCTCTGGCACATACAATTTGACTATTGTGGAATCACGGCTTTCTTCTGCTTTGAATAATAATAAAATCTCAAAATCACCTGGATATATTGAGCCCTCAAAATTTTTTGTTGGAAACTTTTGAGCATTACAAACTAAACTTACAATAACAGTTAATAGAACAATAATAATACGGTACTTCATAATATCATTTGAAATCAAAAAATAAACCAATAAGGCTTCTGCTCACAAAAATACAAAATTATCTTTTGATATTAAAAGTCCAAGTCTGTTTTGGTTCAATTCTTGTTAATCGGCACTCAATGATTTATAAAAGTGATTCATAAATAAATAATAAACATTCCAGAATGAAATATTTATTTTTGCGTTAGATAATAAGAAAATTATGAAGAGATTTTTGATTGTTTCAATATTTACATTTATTTCTGTGTTGATTTATTCTCAATATTTGACACAAAGTTTCAGGGGGCAGGTTAGAGATGCATTAACAGAACTACCTTTACCCGGCGCAAGTGTTGTAATTGAAGGCACAGAACCGGTTCTTGGAGCCTCTACTGATATTGACGGCTGGTTTAGGATTGAAAATGTCCCGGTAGGAAGAATAGATGTTCGGGTATCCATGATTGGTTATAATCCAAGAACTTATAATAATTTACTTATATCTAGTGGAAGGGAGTTAATTGTTGATGTAAGACTCGAAGAACAAGTATATCAACTCGAAGATGTTGTTGTTACAGCAATGTCAAAAGATCAGCCTGTTAACGAAATGGCGATTGTTAGTGCTAAATCTTTTAATATCGAACAGACAGAACGATATGCCGGTAGCCTTGGAGATCCTGCTCGTATGGCTCAGAACTTCGCAGGGGTTTCAAGTGCCGGTGACCAGCGTAATGATATAATAATCAGAGGAAATTCTCCTTCCGGATTACTTTGGAGACTAGAGGGAGTTGATGTACATAATCCAAACCATTTTGGCTCAATGGGGTCAACTGGCGGACCGGTAGGAATGATAAACAATAATCTATTAACAAACTCCGATTTCTATACAGGTGCATTTCCTGCCGAATTTGGCAATGCTCTTGCAGGAGCTTTTGACTTGAGATTGAGAAATGGAAACAACGAAAAACGTGAATATCTAGCACAGGTAGGGTTTAATGGCTTTGAACTTGGAGCTGAAGGACCTTTTAGTAAAAAGTCCAAAGCATCATATCTTATTAATTTCAGATATAGTACGATGGATCTCGTAAGTAAATTAGGAATGGATTTCGGAACAGGTGCAGCAGTCCCTCAGTATAAAGACCTTTCATTTAAACTTAACTTCCCAACAAAAACCGGACGTATTTCAGTTTTTGGACTTGGAGGAGATTCTTATATCGAAATGTTAGACAGTAAGGGTGATTCTGCTCAATATGGATTTTCGGGGACAGACCTTAGATACAAGGCAAAAACAGGAATAATCGGTCTTACTCATGTGCATTATTTTAATAATCAAGGAAGACTAACAACAACACTCGCCGCTACCGGATTAATGAATGAAGTATCTATTTATGATCTAGGTTTTAGTACTGATATAGAAGCACTAAATGAACATGATTATGAAATAAAATATAATATCACAAGTAAATATTCCAGAAAAATAAATAATAAAAACTTCTTTAATGCAGGTTTTATCCAAGATTTATTTGATGTAAAATATGTTGGCAAACAATATAGTCAAACTTATGAAAAGTATCTGTATTACATGGATAATCATGATTATATGATATTCTCCAGAGCTTTTTTCGAATGGCAACATAAGTTTTCTGATAATCTGAGCCTTAATACAGGTATTCATACAGGATTGTTCTTCTTAAACAATAGCTACACCATTGAACCTAGAACCGCTTTAAAGTGGCAATTGGATGAGAAACAAATTCTGAGTTTTGGTTTCGGATTACACAGTCAGACTCAACAGAAAGCAGTTTACATAATGCAACAACTTGTAGATACAACAAATAACGAATATCTAAGAACTAATACAAATCTTGGATTTTCAAAAAGTATGCATCTGGTTGCAGGTTACGACAGATATTTGGGTAACCAGCAAAGAGTAAGACTGGAAGTATATTACCAGCACCTATTTGATATTCCTGTTACAAGTCAAAATCCTGTGTATTCTATTCTGAATTCAGGAGGAGACTTTTCTTTCTTCGTTTATCACAATTTGATAAATCAAGGAGGCGGAGAAAATATGGGAATTGAACTTAGTATTGAAAAATCTCTGAATGAAGGCTTCTATTATTTATTTACAGCATCATTATTTGAGGCTAAATACTACGGATATGACGGAGTAAAACGAAACTCTCAATTTAATAATAACTTTGTGTTTAATGCATTATTGGGGTATGAAACTAGATTTAGTCAAAAAACTGCACTTGCATTTGATATAAAAGCTGTTTGGGCAGGAGGAACTAGATATGTCCCTATAAATGAAGAACTATCAATTATTAACGATGGAGTTGTTTATGACTGGGATAATGCTTATATAAACAGATATCCGGATTATTTTAGAGTTAATGCAAGAATAACTTTTAGGCTTAATGGACAAAAAGTTAATCAGGAATGGGGGCTTGATATTCAGAATCTCACTAATCATCAAAATATATTTACCCAAAACTGGAATAACGAAAAAAAGCAAATTAGCACTGCATATCAGATGGGTTTTATGCCAATGATGACTTATAGAATTCATTTTTAATTTTTCAGATGTAAGTAAACATATTACCAAATGTATATATATTTAATAAAGTATTTTTCAAATACTTTATTAAATATATGTATTTTTGTACAAAAATAACGAATATGTTTGATGCACTACAGGCAATGGATTCTGCGAATCTCAATTTTACTGAGGGAGGGCTTTTCATATTAAATATTACTATTGCAATCATAATGTTTGGTGTAGCCTTGGAAATAAAACTGTCTCATTTTAAACAGTTAATGTCAGATCCTCTACCTTTAATTCTCGGTATAATTTCTCAATTTATTATACTACCGGCTTTAACTTTTATGCTTATTATGATTTTTTGGAAAAATATTAGCTTGGGAGTTGCGATGGGGATGATTCTTGTTGCTGCATGTCCAGGTGGAAACGTGTCTAATTTTATTTCAAATCTATCAGGAGGGAATGCTGCTCTATCGGTCAGCTTGACTGCAATAGCAACAATATCTGCAATTTTCATGACCCCGCTTAACTTCTATATTTGGGGTAGTTTATACGAATATATCGGACCTTGGTCTGACAACCCTCTTCTACAAGAACTAAAAATAGACCCAATTAATGTTTTCCAAATAGTTTTCATTTTACTTGGAATTCCAATAATTTTAGGCATGCTAACAAATCATTTCATGCCTAAAATAACAAGTTTTACAAAGAAGCCTATTAAGGTTTTCTCAGTAATATTCTTTATGGGTATGATAGCAATTATGTTTGCAAATAATTATGAGCATTTTGTTCAATATATTGCTTGGATATTATTAATTGTTTTTATCCATAATGCCATTGCAATATCAAGTGGCTATGGACTGGCTTCAGCATTCGGATTATCGCTACAAAACAGAAAGACCTTGGGCATTGAAACCGGCATTCAAAATTCTGCTCTCGGCCTCGTTCTGATTTTCAATCCAAAAATATTCCCTCCGGAACTGCCTCTGGGAGGAATGATGATTGTTGTTGCATGGTGGGGTATTTGGCATATTATTGCAGGACTTAGTCTTGCCGGTTGGTGGAACAGACCTAAAAAGATTAAATAATGAAAAGTAATAAAAGATTCTATACTTATTCTTATGCATGGCAAATACTAAGCTATTATGTAACTTTTATTCATTATTTATTTTACAAGAAAATAATTATTGAAGGAAAAGATAATATTCCTAATGACTGCCCAATTCTTTATGCTCCAAATCATCAGAACGCTCTAATGGATCCTCTTGCTATTTATTACGCAACCGGAAAACAAATAGTTTTTATGACAAGAGGAGATATTTTTAATAACCCAATATTAAAAAGAATTTTTACTTGGCTTAAAATCTTACCGGTTTTTAGAATAAGAGATGGGAAGGCTAGTCTAAAATCTAATGATAAGACTTTTGACATAGCGGTTGAGGTTCTTCTTAATGGAGGGCAAGTCGGAATATTTCCCGAAGCTCAGCACACAAACAAAAGAAGACTATTGCCACTTAAAAAAGGAATACAAAGGGTTGCCTTCAGAGCAATGGAATTAGCCGAGTCTGATTTTGATATCAAAATTATACCAACCGGATTATACTTTAGTGAGTATGATAAAATGGACAGTATCCTAATTATAAGATTTGGCGAAGCTATAAGTGTAAAAGACTACAAAGATATTTACAACGAGTCCCCTCAAAAAGCAATGCTTGCTCTTAGAGATGAAATGGAAAAAAGAATTAAACCTCTTATTATAAATATTGAAGATGCCGAACTATATCATAACTATGAAATTTTACGAAAGGTTTTTGCCAAACAAATGGCAGAAAAAAAATATATTAATAAAATCGATTATAAAATAGTTTTTGAAACATCTCAGCAGCTAATTTCATCTTTAGATAAATTTAAAAATAGTTATCCTGATAAATCTGACTATTTACATAAGCTTACATATAAGTTTAAAGAAATAGCAAAGAGGCTCAAAATCAAAAAATTAAACCAGATTGGTCAACAAAAATCTTTGCTTGGGCTTATAATGAATAGTATGGTTCTTATTATGCTTTTGCCCCTCTTTCTTTATGGATTTATAAATAACATTCCGGCATATTTTATCCCAAAAAAAATCGTATCAAAAATTCGTGATAAACAGTTTCATTCTTCAGTGAAGTTTGTATTCTCCCTTTTTGTGACCCCACTACTCTATCTTATTCAGATAACAGTATTTGCATTATTTGTAAGTAATATTTGGATAATTTTAGCCTATGCTTTGTCGCTTCCTTTATCAGGTTTGGCTGCAAGAAAAATTTATGTGCATTTTATTGATTTAATCCAAGGATTTAAGATATACAATCTCAAAAACTCTGAAGATTATTCTAAACTTAAGGCAATCTACAAAGAGATATCTGAGATATTGGAGAAATTGGATTAAACAATATCAAAATATAAACTGTTTAATAAGTATTAACTAATTTAATTTAATCATAATATGAATAACTCAGTATTTTCATTTCCGCAACCAATTAACGAAAAAATCAGGCAATACGAACCGGGAAGTTTTGACCGTGAAGAATTAAAGAAAGAATTAAAAAATCTCAGCATAGAAATTACAAACATTCCATTGATTATTGGCGGTAAGGAAATATTTACAGAAGAAACAGATATTGTAATAGCACCTCATAATCATAAACATATTTTGGCAAAATTCTCAAATGCAGGTAGAAAGCATGCTGAGATGGCAATTGAAGCAGCTTTAACAGCAAAGCAAGAATGGGAAAATATTTCATGGATAGAAAGATCCTCAATTATGCTTAAAGCAGCAGATTTAATTTCAAAAAAATACAGATATAAACTGGTTGCTGCTACAATGCTTGGACAAGGAAAAACAGCATATCAGGCTGAGATAGATGCTGCTTGTGAGACTATAGATTTTTTAAGATATAATGTTTATTTTGCATCCAAACTTTATGGAGAACAACCAAAATCCGATGACGGACAATTAAATAGAATTGAATACAGAAGTCTGGAGGGCTTTATATTTAGCGTTTCACCTTTCAATTTTACGGCAATTGCATCAAATCTTAATATGTCTGTTGTAATGATGGGAAACACTACGGTTTGGAAACCTGCAAGTACTTCTTTATTATCAAGTTATATACTGATGAAAATCTTTAAAGAAGCCGGTCTACCCGACGGCGTAATAAATTTTGTTCCAGGCAGTGGTCCCGAGATTGCCGAACCTGTGCTGAATCACAGATTTCTTGCAGGAATACACTTTACCGGTTCTAATGGAACTTTCAATCTTTTCTGGAAAAAAGTGAGTGAGAATCTCGAAAAATACAGATCATATCCAAAACTTGTAGGCGAAACAGGAGGTAAAGATTTTATTTTTGTGCATAATTCATCAGATTCTAAAGAAGTTGCTACAGCTATTGTAAGAGGTGCCTTCGAATATCAGGGGCAAAAATGTTCAGCAGCATCAAGAGCTTATGTACCGAAATCTTTATGGACCGAGATAAAAGCAATTATGCTCAAACAAATCTCAGAAATTAAGCAAGGTGATGTTACAGATTTTAGTAATTTTATGAGTGCCGTTATTGATGAAAAGTCTTTTGACAAAATTATGTCATACATCGAAAAGGCTAAACAATCCGACGAATTAAGCATTATTGCAGGCGGAAACGGAGATAAGTCAACTGGATACTTTATTGAACCAACTGTAATAGAAACAAATAATCCATGTAATTTTATAATGCAGGAAGAAATATTCGGTCCGGTAATTACAATTTATGTTTATGAAGACGAAAAATATGAAGAAACTCTAAAAACATGTGAGAGAACTTCTTTATACGGACTTACTGGAACAATTTTCGCCAAAGATAGATATGCAATGCTTAAAGCATGTAAAATTCTGAGATATGCTGCAGGGAATTTCTATATAAATGATAAACCAACTGGTGCTGTAGTCGGAATGCAGCCTTTTGGAGGCTCAAGACAGTCGGGAACTAATGACAAAGCCGGCGGTAGTCTTAATCTTCTAAGATGGGTTAGTCCAAGAACTATAAAAGAAACATTTTTACCCGCCACAAACTTTAAATATCCATATATGGAATAAATTATTACATCCTCATTATTTGATGAATAGTTCTAAAAAGAAAGACCTGATTGAATATATTAATCAGGTCTTTCTTTTATTTATTATATCCTAGTACTTCTTCATTTCAGTTTTATCTCTTCTTTTTATTTCGCTTGATTTATTAGCTGGTTCTTCTTTTTTCAACTCCCTAATCTCAGGCATTTCCTTTACCTGAATAACTTCTCTTCTACTATTTTCATTATTGTATATACCTTTACTCTCAGGCTGATTCCATATTCTATAATCAAGATATTTCCCTTTCATATCACCAGTCTTTTCAACTTCCATTATACGCTTATGAGGATATGCCTGCATATATCGGTCATTTCTTTCTGCCTGAACTGTCCAAGAAACTTTCATTCCCGGATTACCTCCAGCAATTTCAAATGAGTTTCCGCTAACCTCTCTACTAACATATAAGTTAGGACCTGGAGCTCCTATTGGAGTGAGATGGTAAGAAAAATTAATATTTATAGCCTCAAAATAATCTGGTAATTCGACAATAGCCGAACCACTTTCATTAAGAATTACGTTTCCTCTGTATAAATTCAATATCTCATTTGATTCTATTACTGAGTGATTTAAAATCTTATTGGACGGGTCAAGAGGATGATCAATAGTAAAGAACTTACCTCCTGTTGCTCCAAAGTCTCCAAAACTAATAACTCCCCAACCATTAATTGGGTCATTTGATATTCCAACTACTCCATCCCTTCCAAAACCCAAAACTCCGGCACCACCAATAGTAGATGAATTTTCACCTTGAACACCAACAGCATCTGGCTGGTTAACTAAACCAAGCACACCTATTGCCTCTCCACCATTTGACTGTCCAATTACACCAGTCCCAGTATTATTATCACAACCTCCAATCACTCCTACTCCAAATGGTACGCCAGCAGCTGCTATACCTGATACACCAGAATTGGAAAAAAATGTGTTTGTTCTTAATCCTCCACCAACTCCGGTTCCGCCTGTTTGATTTGTGGTAAATAAACCTCCACTACCATCTTGTGTACCATTTGCAGCAGAATTAATCCCTCTGACTCCAGTACCCCTATTATTCTCGCTCGCACCAACAACTCCAATACTCTGATTCGCATTCGAATATCCGGAAATTGCTGAATTAGCGGTATATGTAGTTGTCCTAAGCATTGCGCCTATTACAGTTCCTCCTGTTTGTCCAGAGATTCCCCATATTGCAAAACCAGCACCGGTTCCATCAGCAGCACTATTGATAGCAACTAAGGCATCGCCATTTGCTAAAGTATGTTCTGCAAACACACCTACACCCACTGTAGTCTCTGTAAGACCAATTATACCAGTTGTAGTATTACCACCATAACCGATAACTCAGGCAGGTCCATTTAATCCTCTTCCATAAACTCCAGAACCATTATCCGAAATACCAAAAACTCCGGAGCCATCAACAGATCCTCCCCAAACACCATCCCCTAATCCATCTGCATAACCCCAAACAGCATCTCCATCAAGAGAAACTGCTCCAATACCATCATCAGTACCACCTGCATATGTACTAAATACAGTAGCTCCTAAAGAGGCATCACCGTTAACTATAACTTGTCCACCACTTAACAATCTCATCCTTCTCAAATTGCTGGTTCTGAAAATAAGATCTCTTGCATCGGTTGTCCCTAAAAAGTTTACAGTAGGGTCAGTACCTTGATTTCCTGATAAAAACCAAACGTTTAGATCAGTAGCTTCTTGTGGCGTTGTTGGATGTGGACCTGCAGGACCAGTAGTACCGGGAATTCCTGCTGCACCTTCAACTCCTTGTGGACCAGTTGGACCTTGAATTCCCTGAATACCTTGAGGACCAGTTGGACCTATTGGACCTTGTAATCCTGTTGTTC
>OBJA01001366.1_pt1 | contig 17187 bp, 10 predicted proteins | sample 1519751 | NCBI WGS metagenome assembly OBJA01 (sample SAMEA3881238, study PRJEB22517) | soil metagenome | biome: lake sediment; feature: soda lake sediment; material: sediment, water from around vicinity | place: India | collected 2013-12-23 | depth 3 m | reverse complement strand
GCCAAGCATGGGATATAAAGTAACACAAAGAAGAGAAAACTCAAAGCTCCAAGCTAAGATATCTGCCCAGGAAGCACGGTAGCCAAAGTCTCGCCCCCAGCACTAAACAGCGTCCCTAAAGTCCCGATGATTACTTCCTTAGCAACCACGCCAAAGAGTAACGCCACAGCAAAGGTCCAATGCCCAAACCCTAAAGGCTCAAAAATAGGCGCAATTACCTTGCCGAAATTTCCCAAGATACTTTCTTGCGACCCATACTCAACCCCCCACGGGAGACTTGCTAAGAGCCACGTGATCACAACTGACCCAAAGATAATTGTCCCTGCTTTCTTTACAAACTCCCTAGTATGAAACCAAGCATGGCGGATCGTGTTTGTGATGGTTGGCATCCGGTATGGCGGAAGCTCAATAATTAAATCGTGTTCTTCATTATTCTTCAGTAACTTAGATAAGATAAGACTGGCGACGAACGCGACCATAACCCCTGTCAGGTAAAGTATCATTACAACTGTTCCTGCTTGCTTTGGAAAAAAGATCCCGGCAAATAATAGGTAAACCGGCAACCTAGCCCCACATGACATAAAGGAGTTCGTAAAGATAGCAATTCGCCGTTCTCTTCGGTCCTTAATAGTTCTGGTGGCTAGGATCGCAGGAACATTACAGCCAAATCCAAGCATCATCGGGATAAAAGTATGTCCAGAGATTCCGAACTTGTGGAAGATCTTATCCACTAAAACAACTGTGCGTCCTAAATATCCACTGTCTTCTAAGATAGCGATCAGAAAAAATAGGATGAAGATCAATGGCGCGAAAGATATAACCGACCCAACACCCCCGATTAGGCCCTCCGCAACAAACGATTCCACCATCTTTGGCAGCCCAATCCATGATATTGCCCGTCCAAGCCACCCAAAAATGCTATCTATAAGTTCCACAAGGGGTGTGGAGACTGTGAAAGTTGCCATAAAAATCATAAATATGGCTAAGAGAAAGACGGGAAAAGCCGTGTATTTATTCAATAAGACCGCATCAATACGTTCAGTCCGACGCCGACTATTCTCCACTTGGTAATACGGGGCTACCAAGCCTTGTAACATCTTGATCGACTCGTCATGGTGAATCTCCCGGTTCTCTTTCACCAATTGGTTTAGGTAATTCGGAACAGGTGTCCGGTTACCCGCAACACAGATAATCTCCTCCAAAAGTTGTTCCTTATTCTCTCCCCGGTTAGCCTCAATGGCAACCACTGGAAGTTGCAAAGCCTCGCTTATTTTCTCAATATCCACTTTAATACCGCGTCTCTTGGCTTCTTTATTAAAGTTAAACGCTAAAATAATATTCTTGCCCAGAGCCAAAAGCTCCATGGTCATCAGCAAGTTACGCTCCAGGGCATTAACGTCAACGGTCTGTACAATCACGTCAGGGTCTTGATTCATTAGATACTCGTAGGAGACCTTCTCTTCTTCACTATAAGGCGCCACACTGTAAGTCCCAGGTAGATCGACAATCTGAATATCCTGTCCATTAAATCGAATGGTTCCCTCTTTCTTCTCTACCGTTTTTCCCGGCCAGTTACCTACGTGCAAGCTCATTCCCGTTAATGCATTTAGCAACGATGTCTTCCCTGTATTTGGGTTGCCGATTAGCACCACATGCAAAGTCTGTTGTTTATTCATGAGCGCCCGCCTCCACGATGATCTGCTTTGCCACTTTGTTACGCAATGAGATCAATGTATTTAAGACCCGATATACCCTGGGACAACCAAAGGGTGTCTCACGCACCGTTTTGATCTCCACACCCTGAATCAGTCCTAAACTCTCTAGCCTCTCTTTTGTTATATGATCAGTCATAATCTCGGAAACCACGGATTTATCCCCGATAGGAAGCTGTTGTAATGTCATGCGCATCATAAATTCCTCCGTTCCGTCGGTTGTTAGTAAGGACTAACTTTAAAATAAAAATAATTAATCTTGTGTCTTATTAGCCGACTCTCCCTTCTCAACTTGAGAGGCAAGAAAATCTACCAGTCGTTCAAATGTTTCGGAACTGATATGGTGTTCGATTTTGCAAGCATCCTCCTCTGCAATGTCGCGTTCCACCCCGAGTATCTCAGTCATGAATTTTTTCAGTATCTTATGCCTGCGTTTGATCTTATTAGCTAACTCTAATCCAGAAGTAGTCAGTTTCAATGGCCCATATCTTTCATGATAGACTAGTTTTAATTCAACAAGTTTGCTAACAGCCTGATTTACGCTGGATTTAGCCACACTCAGTTCCTCAGAAAGATCCGTTACTCTCACTGCTCCGTGAAGCTCTGTCAAATTCAGGATTACCTCTAGATAATTCTCAAGAGAAGGAGAGAGACAATTACAAGATATCAAGAACACACATCCTATTCATTGTTAGGCTCAACTAACTTCGATTCTAATTAAAGATTATTACAATATCCCAAAAATGTCAAGATAAAATAGTTAGTTCAGATAGATTATCAATTCTTCTGACAAGACGACAAAACGCAGATGATCAGATGCAGGATTAATCAAAATCTCTGTATCTAATGCTCTGCGCATGATCTTATTTTTTTTTGAAGTACGAAATACCGTTACTCAGTCGCTCCACCTACTGCTTTCTTCAGTTGCTGCAATTGTTCAACCGCTTGTTCCAAACCGATAAAACCTTCAGCAATGCAATCGATCCGATGGTCTTGTTCTTGTATGCCAGCTGATACTTCCTCAATCGAAGCTGTGCTTTCTTGAGTCACTGCAGCTATAGTCTGCGCCTTATCAGTGATGATATGAGAGTTCTCCTCCAACACCTTAGTTAACTGTTCCAATCGATCCGCTCTCTCCACTGCGTTTTGTGCATCCTCAGCAAGACGTGAGAATACGCTCTCCACGTTCACCATCGCAGCAATACTGGTTTCAATCTCTTGGTGACCTAAATTGACCTGTTCTGCCACTTCCGTAACCTTCGTCCTAATCTCCTGAAGAATATCTGCTGTCTGCTGCACCGAATTCCGAGAAATCTCCGATAACTTTCGAACTTCAGCAGCAACCACGGCAAACCCTCTTCCAGCCTCTCCAGCCCGCGAGGCTTCAATTGAAGCGTTTAAAGCCAACAGATTAGTCTGCTTGGCAATGCTGTTTAGGGAGTTTAAGATCATACTGATCTGGTTAGTCTGATTGTTTAATGTCTCCATAAGTTCCACTGTCGACCCAATAACACGACGGACCATCTCCATCTCGCCAGAGAGGTTCTTGGCCTGTGAATGTCCCTGATCTGTCAACTCCAATGAGTTATCAGAGGACTCCCGCATCTGGGTGGCGGCATCCGCCAAGGTACTTATCTGCTGATCCACTGACAATACGGATTGGGTAATATCCGAGAGGCTTCCGGCCTGGTTGGTCATCCCTTCGGCAATTTCATGAAAAGACTTTGTTAAGTCACCGGAGATACGCCGAGTCTCCTCAATATTCTCCTTAAGGTTATTACTAAACCAACTTAAACCTTGAACCGTCTCCTCGGCGTCTAATAAAGCTTGTTCCATTTGTTCTTTGATCGCTTCTTTCTTCTCCATCTCTATCAGCCTCTTTTGCACCCTTTCACCAAAGCGACTTTGGAGAATCAATACCCCTGAGACCAAAAGCAGAAAGTTGTTATAAGCAATTAAAGTCATGGTAGTTGCGTCCGGAAACATTTCCTCTCCAAAACGAAAATAAAAGACATTGGTTAACACCAGCCCAAGCACGCCAGAGAGGACCAATGGTCGGTAATCTTGATATAATGCCACTAATGCCAAACTGTAATAAACCACAAGATAGGTAGAGGTTTTAGGTACCGAGGCAACCAACAAAAAAGAAAGAACCGCCATACCAAATACTACTATATATTTGATATATGGGGTTAAAAGCTTTTTTGCGTTAAGCAAAGTTATCCCAAGGCTTATTCCACCACCGATGACCCATAACCAAACTATGACCGATAGAGAAACTCCGCTTAAAAGATCCACCACAGTAGCGATACCCAATGAAATCCAGAGGAGCTTAGCAAGGAAGATATTTCGTTCATGAGAAAATATCAAGTCATTCATATAAGGAATGCACTCCTTTGCATTTTTTGATTCTTTATCTGTATCGGCTTTTTTAGCTGGTGATATTAGATATTTCTTTTCTGGAAATATATGCCATTAACAGATCGGGAAATGGCCATGGTTGATATCGTTATCATAAAAGCAACGGCTGAAGCAGTAAAATGCCTCAAGCCGTTGCTTATAGTGTGATACTATAATGTTGCTATAATGAAGACTCATTCACAGCACGAATTATTTTAGGGTTCCGTTCCGTGAACTCTTGCGCGTTGCGATATACTGTTATTTTGTTAGTGGGCGCATAAACTGCAGATGACGAGTTATAGGAGTAATCATTGATTTGGGTATAATTCGACCAATCCGTAAGAGGGGCAATAGTATTAGCATCACTGGTAATATATTACTGTAAAGGTCTCTTTCGCTGCAGTATCCCGCCAGTAAAATGGATATTCTATAGTCTTTCATGGTCATTACCAGGCATACCGGGGATTTGACAGCGATACTTAAAGAATAACTGATTCATTTGTTACTGAAATATAGAAGATGTGTCACCAGATTAATGACACATCTTCTTATAAGGAATCTTTTAATGGCAATAATAGTTTGTCTAATTACTTATGATACTATTTCAATAGTTAATTTAATCCCACTCGAAGCTATAACATTCTTAATATGTCCATGAAAAAGTCAATAAAATCTATTGGATCTTTAAAGCTTTACTGGTAAAATATACTTTAGCCCTTTATTTGGTTAACAACCGTTACAAGGTGGGATAGATTCATGCAAAATGGTTTCGATATTATTACAACCATTATTGTCATAGGAGTGATCCAAGGTTCCTTTTTGGCCTTTATAATTCTCCGCACTAAGCATGGGAATCTAAAGGCCAATAAATACTTGTCCTTGCTCTTATTATGTTTTGCTGTGAGTCTCATTAATATCCCATTAATACGCATGAAGCTGTACCAACATCGTTTCTATTTGTTGAATTATCCTCTAAACCTGACGTTTCTGTTCGGCCCTTTTTTCTATCTATATGTGCGTCACTTAACAGATCGCTCTTATCTATTAAAGAAGAACGATCTGTGGCATTTTTTACCTTTTTCCACCGTTTTCCTTTACTTCTTAAAGTTTTACTTAAGTGATACGGCATTTAAGACATATTATGTAGAAACAATGATCTTGAGTAAGCACATCCCCGCAAAACACTATGATTTCATTATAGTTATCGTTCTGGCTCAAATACATATGTGGCTTTATCTTTGGTGTATTCATCGTCTGCTCACTCACCATAAAAAACAGGTAAAACAGTTGTTTTCTACGATAGATAATATAAGCCTCGATTGGTTACAGTTTTTTCTTAGAACATTTATGGTCTCTTACATAATATTTCTTTTGTTATCCGCTATTATTTTTACAGACTATCGAAATGTAATGTATGGTGTTCTTGGGGTCATAGTTACTGTGACAATCTTCATCTTAGGTTATAAAGGTCTAAAGCAGCCAGAGCTGCTTTTTACTGTCGAATCATTCACCCCGAACCGTTCCCCTTCTTCTCCTCCAGAGTTGACCAAAAATGCTCATGAGTATCTCAAACAACTAGATACTATATTACTTCAAGAAAACCTATATAAGAATCCTGACTTGACTTTGGTAGATCTTGCAAATCGACTATCGATTCCACGATCTACACTCTCACAGATCATTAACGAAGCGGCTAAAATGAACTTCTATGATTTTATCAATCACTACCGCGTTAACGCTGTGACAGAATTGCTAACCAACCCGGAATATAACCATTTAACTATAGTTTCCTTGGCCGCCGAAGCTGGATTCGCCTCTAAATCCTCCTTTAACCGTGCATTCAAGCGTTTCACCGGGATGACTCCAACAGAATATAAGAATAATTCATCTAACCAATGAAGACTATATTGCCGATAAAAAGAATGTCTTATTTGATATCATTAAGATAAATGCGTTTGCTCCATTTAGCTTGGAAGGAGTATCCATGAATTCTAATATTGATATAGTTACTATCATCACAGTTGCTGGTATTATCCAGAGCATTTTCCTTTCCCTAATTTTCGCATTCATTAAAAAAGGAAACCAACGCGCCAACCGCATGATGGCTATGCTTCTCTTTTGTCTGGCCATCAGTATCACTAACTCTGTGTTGATTAGAATTAGATGGTTGGATTTTTGTCTAGTCAATTTCTCGACCAATATAACGCTTCTCTTCGGTCCATTCATCCTTTTTTATGTCCGATTACTAATTGAACACAATTATCGTTTCGCACGGAAGGACATCCTTCATTTTCTGCCCTTTATCATCATTTTTGTTTATTTTTTTAAGATATATTTTAGCGACATTAACTTTAAAAACTCCTATGTAGCTACACTAATAAGTCAAGGGCCTTTATCCCCTGGCAAGTTTGACGTAACGATCATTCTTATTATTACTCAGATTCATATGTGGACTTACATCTATAAAATCAGGCGGTTATTAATACGTCATGAAGAGCATGTCAAGCAGTTTTACTCAACTATCGAGGAAATGAGCCTGCGTTGGGTCCGTTTCATAATCGCCATCTTCTCCATGGTTTATCTTACTTTGATAGCCCTATTTATCTTCGCATTCAGTCATTATCGCCAAATCGGTCTGGGTATTGTTGGAGTTGTTGTTACTACTGCTATCTATTATTTTGCTTATAAAGGCTTAAAACAGCCAGAGATCCTGTTCTCGCTCGAATTTGAAAGCTGTCAGAGATCTGTTCCCAATGAGGATAACGTTGTTTCTGACCTCCATCGGTATTATCAACAACTTGACAGATTGATGATCGATGACAAAGTCTATAGAAACCCTGGTTTATCATTGATGGAATTAGCTAAAATCTTATGCATTCCTCGTTCACTCCTTTCACAAGTTATCAATGAAATTGCCGGTGTGAACTTCTTCGATTATATTAATAAACACCGGGTCGAGGAAGCCGGACGCCTGATGGTAGATCCTAAAAATGAGCATTTAACTATCGTTGCTATTGGAAGCGATGCAGGTTTTAACTCCAAAGCCTCCTTTAACCGCGCCTTTAAGAAATTTACACAGATGACACCATCCGAGTATCGAAGGTTACATCAGAACCAGAGTAATCAGTACAAAAAAAATAAAGCAATTTAGTGGAGAACAAAAAGAAAAGGCGCTAATAGTTAAGCCACTTAAAACTACTTTAATAGTAGATTGACCCGCAATATATAATGATTAGCTAAATTACCAGTTAAACATTCTCAGGTTTTCTCAGCCTTAATAATAAAACTCGATCTCACTGTTTCTGTCGTATTTAACTCATGAAACGCGCCTAAAACATAACCATCTGTGAATCTAATATTCGCAAAGCCACACTCTTCAAGTATCTTGTGTATTTCTTGTTTGGAGTAGTACCTTCGATGAGTCACGATCGTTTCACGAAAATCTTCTGCCATATACTCTTGAATCCTCTCTTCTACCAGACCTTCCATCCTTCGTTTATCCTTCAATTTCAAAGTGTAATCTCCGATCTGCAACTCCTTCTCAGACCACACATCCGAAGTCTCCGTTTTTTCCAAGGGTCTAGGAAAAAATGCGTCGATGAGAATCGTCGAGCTGGCATCCATGGACTGATAAACATTATTCAGTAAATCCCGACAATCTTCTGCCTTCAATAGATAGTTTATGGTATAAAATGTCACAAGAACCCGATCGAACGTCTCATTAAGATGACCTTCTAAAAAGTTAAAGTTAGCCAAACGCACCTTTCCAGAAGCTATGTATTCTCCCAGCTTTCCTTTGGCGATCTTCAACATATCTTCTGAGATATCAACACCGAAGATCTTGCAACCAGCCTCAGCCAGATACTTCAATACCCGGCCAGTACCACAACCCACTTCTAAAATCCGATGAGTATCTTGACAATACTGACGGTATAATGGCAAGTCTTCCGTAAAACGCTCCACGTATTGATCATAAAACTTGGCAAAACTTCGGTAGGTATCATCTGTACTCATATTACTCTCTCCTTTAAAACAAACCAACTGAACAAAATGTCGTATACACCCATTTTCCTCATATTAATCTCAAAGTTAAGAGATAACCATGATACAGCACTACACTCTTAAAAATCCTGTTGAGATAAGGATACCGTTTCAAAATTAAGTAGGTTAAGTAAATATTTTTTAACTCGTCTAACGATTTTATCGTGTCGTCGGCCTTTTTCATCTATCTTTGTTCGCAGGTAGGACTTAAGGGATCATCCCCAAAGGCTCCGCCTTCGTCAGCCCGTAAAATCGCCACTCGATGGAGCTCCCGCGTTGAATCAAGGTTGGTATGTGGACATCTTGATCAGCTGAACCCATTACATTGACTACAAAAAACAGATGAATTGATACACCTCAATTAATCGGTCCACCACTTCACCTACATTCTTTCGATAATCATCTTGAAAAAACATCTTTTTGCTATGAATGACCGGCGAACTTCGAACCAAGATGGACGCTTTGGCAAGATACGTCAAGTTAACCGATTAACCCTCGATACAATTCACTTACTTTATCTGAAGGCTTAATTCCCACTTCTTTAGCCAGGTTGGCTTTTAAGGTTTGATACTTCGTTTTGACTTCTTTTCGTTGTCCCATTTTCGCGTAAACCGTCATCAACAGGCCATAGACTTCTTCATTAAGGGGGTCTATCCGCTCTAAAACATTCAGATGGTTTAATGCTCTGATATAGTTCTCTTTTTCCGTATAGTAATAAGCTAAACGAAGTCTGGCTTGAGAATGAAGTTGATTTATATGGACTTGGAATAGAATAACCCAAGTTGTATGGATATCTCGCAAGTATTCACCCTGATAAAGCTTGACTGCATTCTCTAATAGATCCGCAGCAAGCCCTGGATCCGTACCTTTCACTAGACTTCGGGAGATTAATTCTTCAAAACGGTGCCGGTCAAGTTCATAATCGCCGGCTTGTAAATAATAGTATTTATTTTTCGTTTGCAGTAGATCGGAACAGTTATTCTCACTTAATATCTTACGCAGATAATATAGGGTGGTTCTTAGCAGGCCAGTAGCTCTATCTGGTTCAAAATCATTCCATAGTTCTTCAATCAGTGTTTCCTTGGATACGGGACCGTCTTGATGCGCCAGGTAAAGCAGGAGTTCTCTTGTTTTAATAGTACGCCAGTTAGTGACCTCTTTTTTATGAAGATAAATCTTTGATCGGCCCATTACTTGAATGGTCAAAGGAACAACGGGTTCTTCACGTTTATTCGATAATCCCCCGATTGAGCCAGGGCTAAAACGGCAAGTGATCAAGCTAGCCAACCTTCTTACCTGTGGGTTTGGATCACAAATCATTTTTTCCAAGGTTAAACTTGCTTGCGCATCGCCGATCTCAGCCAAGGGTAGAATGGTTCGAGCACGAATTTCAGGATCCTGATGATTGGCCAAAAGCTGTAGTATCGGCAGGGCATGTCCGCCCAAGCGGATTAAAACCCTCTGAACGAAGACTATTTCAATTCCTTGCTCCAAAGCATAATGGAGAATAGGTTGATACATTTCATATGAAGTCGTGATAAATCCCTGAACGTAATTCATGGCGGCGGCAGTCGACAAGTATTTCCTTGAGTATTCTTGAGCCGGTTTTGTTTCTCCCATGCAAAAATGGACAAAGGCCAAAGTTCGATATCCGTCGCACAAGCGCGATTGATGGTGAATATGTTCTAGGACGGATATACCTGCAAATAATAGCTGTTTGGCTCTGGAACAATCCCCCATTAAAGCATAAATTCCAGCGATACACACCTGACAACTGCTTTGAATCATCTCATTTTGGTTCTGATCGATCAAAACAAGCGTTTCTTCGGCTTGGTTTTTTGCCTCGGTCCATTGGTTCTGTAAGAACAAAGCCCAAGCCAAGGCCATCTTGTTCAGCATAAGATAAGCATTGTCTCCTCCATAATCACTAATCATCTGAATCGCTTTTTTGCTATATTCCTCAACCAATTGGAAGTTTCCTAGTTCAAGGTGGATATAAGAAAGACTATGATAAACAGAGGGAAGACTCTCGAAAAGACCTAGGCTCTCTCTAATAGCAAGATTTCTCTCAGCATATTCCAGGGCCAAATCCAATTGCCCCCAGTCTTTATAGATGAAAGGGATCAGATCTTGCATGTAATAATTGGGTAAAATACCATCGGACGTCACTTCACTACTGCGGTGATAAGCCTGTAGGGCCTTGGCGTACTTTCCTTGAGCATAAAAAATATTGCCCAACATCTCCAATAAAGAAGCTTGAAAAAATCCATTTTTGATGGTTCGAGCTGATTTCAAGGCTTTTTCCAAGAAACGTAGAGCTTTTTCAGAATCACCTGTGACCACCAGACAGTATGCCTTCTCAAGGATTAGGCCAAGACGATCTGCAATTACCTCTACACCCAGATTGATTTCGGCGGTTTGTAAAAGCTGTAAACAACGCTGATACTGGCCGTGATAACGCATGATTCGGGATCTGAGAATCTGGCTTTCGCCTAGGCCTAATTGATCGCCACACTCTGAAAATCCAATTTCAGCCTTTGAAACCCAGAATTCAGCCTCATATAATTTACCCCTGTTCACCCCTACTGTCGCCTGGAACATGCACAGCCAGGGTTCCTTGGAGATTCTATCCTGAGATAGATTCTGGAGCCAATAGGCCACCGTTTGCCAGCGCCCGCAAAATAAGGCTTGTTGCCCTGCTTTGATAAGAACAGGTATTAAGTCCACTTCCAATCCTTCTACGCTTAAATAACCGACCGCCACCTCCAAATCTCCTAACGAAAAAGCCAATTCACCTGCCCGCTTCAACAGCGTTTTTTTTCGTTCTCCAAGCTGTTCCAGGAGAAACTCACGAAACAACTGATGATAACGGTATACTTTCTTCTGACCGGATAGTGGTATTAAAAACAGTCCCTGTTTCTCCAGGTATTTTAGTATCTTAAACGAGTCGTTCCGATCTAAAAAAAGATTACAAAAATCGGGAACAACGGAGTCCAAGACGGCAGTAGCCATTAAGAATTCTCGAATATCTGCAGATAACTCTGAAAATACCTCGGACAGAATATATGTAAAGATCTCCTTATTTTTATTTGCATCTGATATCTTCTCTACTCTCCAATTTTCTTCTCCGAGCAACCGTAACGCAGCAGGCCAACCGCCCGTATTGCGGCTCAAAACTTCGATTATTTCCTTAGATACATTTTTCTGCCCTAGTTCCATAAATGCCTTAATCTCTGCACTGGTAAAAGCCAGTTCCTCTCTGCCAATGCCAGATACGTAACCTGATAACTTAGACCTGGAAACAGAAAAAGGAAGTTCTGTTCTACTGGCAATCATGATTTTAAGCCCAGATGGCAAATAGTCAATTAATTCTTTGATAAAAATATGAATAAATGGCTCAGTAATACGATGAAAATCATCGAATACAATGATCATTCCTTTTTCACATCTAGCCGCTAATTCATTGGTAAAAGCAGTAATTATGAGGCGCAATCGGGACCGAAGATCACTTTGTTCGATTGTTTGCAAGACTTCTCGACCAAACTCGGGAAAGTATCTATTAATTCCTGTAATTAAGGTCTGCAAAAAAAGAACTCCATCATTATCATAGGCATCCAACTGGTACCATACCAGCGGTTTATCGAAAGCCTCCGCCAATTGGCACATGATTATCGATTTTCCGTACCCAGCTGGAGCCTTAAGAGTAATTAGCTTAATCGACGCACTGGATAGAATCTTCACTATTCGAGGTCGAGCTATTATATATGGGCTTAAACTTGGCGGCATCAACTTAGACTGCAAAACTCCGACCATCCCATTACACCCTCTCCAACTCGGTGCTTATTGTTAATAGTTGTAATATTCTATAGTTTTTGTTGCTTTCCTGCCACTCCTTAACAAACAACTTACCCAAAAGCTTTTACGCAGTTAGAATACTGTTGATGGTTTGTTGATCTGTCTACATTATAATGTAATTGTTCTAATTGAACATATTTTAGTATTTTTTAAGGAGGTTGTTTAAATGGAATCATTATTTCGTTTTATGGTTTTAAGACCACCTGAAGCCATTGATGTCGAAAAGGCGGCCATACCTCTTAATACGGATTCAGCTTTTCAAAAGAGCATCTTTAAGTACTTCGATGGCAATGTTGACCGGGATAAGCTCAAAAAGGAGATTGAAAAGTTTTTTACGGAAAACTCTAACTCCGATAGTATTCATCAAATCTCTTCAGCAGCCGCCGTTCTTAAACTAAGAGAGAAAATTACAAGCACGCGCCCCGATTCGTTAAGCGCGCTAAATGAAATGATTACCGCCGTTTTCCAACAACCTGCCGACGTTCTAGTCAAATCTGACATCTTTATAACCCAGAAAAAAACTATTGCCGACAATATTGTGGCAGTCAAACTATCTTCAAAAGATAGAAAAGCACCTTTGACTAAGTTGGTTAGTATTTATCAGACAATGCATCTGATAAACCTTGTTGCAAACAAGAGTCCTGTATTGAACAGCGCCTCACAGATAGAAAAGATACTAAACAAGCCTCTGGTATTACCGTTTGATTTAAGAAAACAAAATGTTACAGAAACGGTCGCTCCACCTCCGATCCAAAAGACTCAAACTCCCATTGTCCCCCAGTACGAGAAGGAGGAAACGAAATTAAAAGCCATACAAAAAGCGTTCAATGAGTTAATGTCACTTTCCACATCCGAGCTGGAAGTGAAAGAAAACCCGTCTGAGTCCGGCAAAAGCATAACCGAAACAAAGAAGCTTGACACCCTTCAACCGCTGTCCCCATCTGAACTGGCTACTGTTTTATCCCAAGCTAAAGATTCGAAGACGATCATCAGCAAAAAAGCTCTTGCAACCATTGGAGATGATACTAAAGCCTTGCTTAAACAAGAAGGAATTGACATCGATGATACTGATTATGAGATGGTGATCATGCGATTAAAGAAGCTTTCCGAAGGGACGCATAATAAAGTATTGGAACTTGAACCAGTCTTCATACTCCCTATCGGGTCTTCAGTAGATAATAACAACTATGATTACGACCCTAACCGACCTATTATTCAAGAGGTCATTTTACCGGCTATAGCTCAAATAAAACCTGCCGGTGTCGGTGATTTAAAGCTAGTCAAGCAGCAACTCGTTGGATATGAGGGGGGCGATGTCGCCCATATCGAAAATGTATTAAAGGGTGAAACAAAGGTCCGTGAGCATCGCCGAACAAAACGTACGGAAGAGGTGTTCATGACTGAGCTGGAAAGCGCCGCTGAAGAGGAGAAAGGCCTTCAGTCTACCGAAAGATTTGAAATCCAACGCGAAGCGGAAGATATCAGCAAAAAAGAGTCGAAGATCCAGACCGGTTTGGATACAACAGCGCGTTACGGGTCTATTCTTGAAGTCAATGCTAACTTTGCATTAGAACTTGACAAGTCAAAAGAGGCATCCAGGAAGGTTGCGTCCGAGTTTTCGAAGGAAGTTATAAATAAGGCCGTCTCTAAAGTGACAGAGAAAATCCATGAGAAACGTATGCTAACAACCACAGAAGAGGTAGAAGAGAAAAACACCCATAGCTTACAGGGCACTGATGCACATGTGATCGGTGTCTACCAATGGGTCGACAAAGTATATGAGGCGCAGGTCTTCAACTATGGAAAACGCGAAATGTACGATCTGCTTCTGCCCGAGCCCGGTTCCTTCCTTTGGGAAGCTACAAAACGAAAGGCGGAAGACGAGTTGGGGCTAGTTGTACCCATAAAATTCAACCTAAAGCCCAACGAACTGGATGCAGTCAATTATGTGAGATATGTCAAAAGGTATAAAGTTTCAGGTATCACACCGCCCCCACAGGAATTCATCAATGTCACAAGACCTTTTTACGGCGAACCGAAAAGCAGCGAGGAATCCGGAAATCAGGCTTCAGCGGCCATGTTCTGTGAGGCGGCTGAGATTGATATCGGAGATGATTATGAAGCTCTTGAGGGGCGCGCCGTCGTTAGCTTTATTTGTGATAGGGTAAATTCGACTAAAGAGATACTTCAAATTGCAATCGGTGTATACCCGAAAGAAAAAGACTCAGATATAAGAAATCCATTTAGGTTCTTCAACTGGATAAGACCCACAGGAAGTGAAACGGGATACGATACACCACGTACTGCCAAAATCATACTTCACCAGGAAACAGGAAAGATCTCCGTATCCGTATTGGCCAATGAGGCATATGCATATACCGCATTGATTGAGATCAAGTGCAGACGGACGCAAAGAGCATATAAACAATGGCAGCTTGATACCCATGCAGCCATAATGCAAGCGTATTTAACAGAGAAAGCCAAGGTTGAAGAGAAATTAGCAGCTTACGCCATTCAAAACGGTCCACTAATCATCGGTAAAAACCCGGAATATAATCAGAGACTCATTCACAACGAATTAAAGAAAGCTTGTATTACAATGCTAACAAAGCAGCACTATGACCGGTTCAATTCAATTGAGATTGATCCTGATACCCACTTGCCCAGGATAAAACTATCTGAAGCAAGAAAAGACGAGAAGTTTATCCGCTTTTTCGAACATGCATTTGAATGGGAAAATCTATCATACACTCTTTATCCATACTTTTGGGGAAGGAAAACCAAATGGCAAGAACGCCTTATCTTCGAAGACGTGGATCCCATGTATATGGAGTTCATTCAAGCAGGGGCTGCAAGAGTCGTCATCCCGGTTCGAAATGGCTTTGGAGGCGCGATTGAGCACTATATGTTAACCGGTGAACTATGGGAGGGAGGTCAGCTTCCCCAGATTGGTAGTGATCTGTATGTTCCCATAATTGAAGAGATGATGGAACAATTGGGGGCTCCAGGATCAGAGATTCCCGAAGGAGATCCCTGGCTCGTAAAAGTACCGACCTCCCTGGTTCGACTGCGCGAAGACGGTTCTCTCCCCAAATGGCGAAAAGATAATGAAGGCAATTGGGTCACGCACGAGGGGGACTAATAAATGAGCACCGGAAACAACATTACAGCACTAATCGATGGAGAACAGATCTTTCGTAGTATAGCAGAGGATATTAATTCAGTTGATAGACAAGGCTTCATTTACATGGCGTTTTGGATGATGGATCCGTATATGACACTGGATATTAGAAACCAACTTACATTGGGAACATTACTTGGGCAAAAAGCACGACAAGGTGTTCCAATCTATCTACTTGTTTGGGATTATTGTTCTAGTATAGTCCAATCCATACAGGGCACACTTAGTATACATAATCGCCAGGCTTTTGGACGAGTATTACAATTGTTACTAATTATTCTTCCTTTTTATGAACCTCACATTCGCCAACTTATTGACGATCTTTATCACAGAAACCCACATGTTACTGTCCGTAGATTAACGGCTCTAGTGGACGACCTACGTCAGCAACATCATCACAATATCCATCTAATTCTGGCCCAATTTCCCGATTACACAATGCCTTCGGGTCAAGCGACCCTCGGTGGACTAAATCTCGGTAGCCATCATCAGAAGATTTTAGTGGTCAACAGACCCGGTGAAAATGGAGTTCGACGATTAATCGCGCACATCGTTGGGACAAATCTTCATAATGACTATTTAGATAATCCTGAACACCGTATGAACTATCCAACTATAGGATCGTCTTTACGAAACCGCCCATGGCATGATACTGGCGTACGGCTGGAAGGTCCTGAAGCTGCACAAGTCGAAGGTGAGTTCATCAGGCGATGGGAATTAAACCGGTTAATGACAGCATATAATTCGATGCCGAGACTTTATCCATCTGGGATTATCAATAGTTTTAGCCGAGGCATTAACAGTTGTTTTGCCATCACATCATCCCAACAAACCCAGATAAAGACGGATTTAATACATTATCTACGACGAGCCCGCCATTCCATTTACGTTGAAGATCAATATTTCTCAAATACTGAGCTGATCGATGAAATAATCAATGTATATTGGGCGGCTGAACGCGAAGGACGTCGGCTTGATGTATGCCTATTGACCAATTCTCCGACGGAGTTTAGGGGTTTCCAATCCATCATGGAAATATACCGGTATGTAAACTTTTCAAAACTTAGGATAGCCACTTGCGAATCGCTTAGGCTTAATAATGACCGTATCATACAACGACAAGGAAGCAATTGGCAGTTGTGTTCTTCAAGTAGACTTCCAGATATAATACCTCCTATAATTAGGGATATACTTCGTAATGTATTACCTTGTTCTGAATTAAGATGGGACATACCAAATTTGCAAGTCATTCTCGGTCGCGGACAACGCATACCAATAACTGCCATACGAGAAATTCGCGGAGGAATTCGTCCAGCATACATAGTTTCAAGCGATCGCACAAACAATATACATTCTCGCAGGAGAACCATCTATGTTCACTCAAAAACAACAATTATCGATGATGAAATTGTATTTATTGGTTCAGCTAATTACTCCGTCCGTAGTATGGAGTATGACTCAGAATCTTGTCTGGAGATTTTCGACAGTGAGTTTGCAACCCGACTTAGAAAAAAGCTTTTTGCTGAAATGATGGGTTGTAATCTTTCTGAACTTGATAGACACAATAGATCTACACAGTTTCAACGTTGGAACTTATATGCCAAAGATAATGCTACTCATAGAAGTCCCATTCATGGCACCAACGTTTATCTTATACAATATCCAGACACCCAACTATACTTCGTACGAATAGGGCAACTTGTATGGACGATTATCGTTGAAATCGCAAGGTTACGTGTACGTATACCCATAATAATACACATTCTTCGCTACCAGGCTGAGATCGGTTTCCAATTATTATTGCTATGGTTGCATAATTTTCATTAGGCCGATTGTAAAATGAAATTGAACATCTAAGAAAAAGTCCATGGTGACTTTTCCTCAAATGGTAGAATGGAGTTCTCAAGACAACCATTACCAAAAGAGGAGGCAATGCCGACACAGTCATCGGACCTCGCAGCGGCAAGGGAGCTGTTATCCTAACGCTGGTTGAGCGTG
>OBJA01001365.1_pt1 | contig 17190 bp, 15 predicted proteins | sample 1519751 | NCBI WGS metagenome assembly OBJA01 (sample SAMEA3881238, study PRJEB22517) | soil metagenome | biome: lake sediment; feature: soda lake sediment; material: sediment, water from around vicinity | place: India | collected 2013-12-23 | depth 3 m | reverse complement strand
CTCCTCGTAGGCGAGGCCGAGCCGGCGCTGCATGATGATGTTGTCGGGCATCAGCTCGACGACCATGCGCAGCTGCTCCGTCTGGCGATCGTGCTGCCCCTGCGCGCGATAGGCTTCCGACAGCCAGTAGCGGCCTTGCGGGTCCTGCGGCCTGCTCTGCACCAGGCGCTCGAACAGGGCCTGCGCCTCGGCGACGCGCCCCTGGCCCAGCAGGCGCCGGCCGCGGTCGTTGATCTGCGCGGTGAGGCCGGCGATCACCTGCGCCAGGCGCTCGTCGGCCTCGACCCCTTCGATCTCGCCGAGCACGAAGTCGTACTGCGCGAGGGCCTGTTCGAAGCGCTCGGTCTGCTCGTACTGGCGCGCCAGCTCCAGGCGGATGGCAAGGTCGTTCGGCGCGAGGTCGACCGCCTCCAGCAGCATCTTCTCGGCGCCGTCCATCCGTCCGGCCTGGCGGTAGACGTCCACCAGCTGCAGGCGCAGGCCGACATCGTCGGGCCGCGCGCGCAGTTGCTCCTCGAAAGCGGCGTCCGCGTCGTCGTTGCGGCCCAGGGCAAGCAGCAGGCGGCCGCGGGTAAAGGACAGGTCCGCATCGCCGGGCGCGGCCTCCAGCAGGCGCTCGTACTCCGCCAGGGCGCCGGCGGTATCGCCCGCCTGCAGCAGGCGGTCGGCGCGGACCAGGCCGAGCTCGCGTGTGTACCGCGCCAGCAGCGCGGGATCGCGCGTGCGCCGCAGCAGCTCGCGGTAAGTGTGCTCGGCGTCCTCGAGGCGGCCGGCGCGGTCGTAGGAGGCGGCCAGGCCAGCCAGCATGTCCAGGTCGGTGGGGGCGAGGTCGACCGCGCGCTGGATGGCGGCGAGACCGCGCGCGCTCTGGTTCATGCCGACATAGGCGCGGCCGGAGAGGTAGTGCAGCCGCGCGTCGTTCGGCAGCCTCTCCAGCGCGGGTTCGAGCAGGCCGGCCGCGTCGCGGTAGAAACCGCGCTCGACCAGCGTGCCGGCAAGGGCGACCGCCCTCTCCAGCACTTCCATCTCGCCGCGCCGCAGCGCCTCGTGGAGGCGCTGCACCTCGCGCGCGTAGAGACCGGTGAGACGCGACGCGATGAGCTGGCGCTGGGCCGGCGTCTCCGCCCGGCGCTCGACGTCCTCGTACATGGCGATGGCCTCGCCGAAGCGGCCGCCCTGCTCGTAGAGCTGGCCCAGCTCCAGCGTCGCCACCTCGTTGCTCGGATCGAGCTCCAGCGCCTTGAGGAACGCGGCCTCGGCGTCGGCATCGCGCTGCAGCTGGCGGAACGCAAGGCCGATGCCCATGTAGACCGCCGCCGCCTCGGGCGCGACGCCGACGATGCGGTCGAATATCGCCAGGGCCTCCTCGGCTTGATCCTGCTGCAGCAGCTCGACGGCGCGTCCCAGGCCGAGGCGGTCGAGGGCGACGCGCGCGACGTCCGGCGGCGGGTCGAGCCGGACGACGCGGGCATAGAGGGGTTCGGCCCGCGCTTCCTCGCCGCGCGCGTCCCAGGCGGCGGCGACGCGCATCAGCAGCGGAACGTTGTCGGGGAAGCGTTCGAGCAGATCGGCGTAGGTGCGATCGGCCTCCGCATGCCGGCCCAGCGTCTCCAGCAGCCGCGCCTGCGCCTCGAGCAGCGCGGGATCGCCGGGCGTGGCCGCGAGCAGCGCACGGTAGGTCGCCAGGGACTCCTCCGGGTCCTCCTCCGCCAGGCGCGCGGCGCGCAGCGTGTCGTGGCGGCGGCGCGCGTCCTGCACCACGGCCTGGTCGCCCGACTCCGCGATCAGCTCGCGGAAGGTCCGCTCCGCTTCCTCCAGCCTGCCGGTGAACTCGTAGGCCTTGCCCAGCTCCAGCTTCAGACGATGTCCCAGCGGCGCTGGCGCCAGGGCGACGCTGCGTTCGAGCCGCTCCAGGCCGGAGTCGATCTGACGGGTATCGATGAGGACGCGGCCGAGCCAATAGTGGACCTGCGGGTCCTCCGGCGTGCGCTCGGCCAGGGCCTCGAACAGGCTCTGCGCCTCACGCAGGCGGCCACGGGTGATCAGCACGCGTCCGAACCCCAGGGCGCGCACCGGATCGCCCTCGCCGCGGCGCAGCTCCTCGGTCATCTCCTGCACCCTGGGGGGGTAGAGGCGGTTGAGCTCGGCGGCGGCCTCGCCGGCGAACTCCGGCGCGACGGCGCTCTGGGCGATCACCCGCTCCAGCGCGTCGATGGCCTGGTCCGGCCTTCCGGTGGCGGCGTAGAGGCGTCCGAGGCGCAGCCAGGCCTCCACCGGCACGGGCTCATTTGCCACCAGAGCGGAATAGAGGCGCTCGGCATCCGCTGCACGATCGGCCTGCTCATAGGCCGCGCCCAGCTCCATGGCCAGCCCCCGGTCCGCGGGCGCGATGCCGACGGCCCGCTCCAGCGCGGCGATCGCCTCCGGGAGGCGGCCGGCGCCGAGCTCGATGCGTCCCAGCAGTTGCCAGGCTTCGGGGTCGTTGGGGGCGGTTTCCAGCGCCGCGTCCAGCACGCGGCGCGCATCGTCTGCCCTGTTCTCCAGGAGCAGCAGGCGGGTCTGTTCGATCAGTTGCCGGGCATCGGTAGCGGCGGTGCTCGGCGCACCGGGCGCCTGCGGGGACTCCTGCGCCAGGGCGAGCGCGGGGGTGCAGGTCAGCGCGGCGATTACGAGGACGTCAATGCTGCGCAAACAATGATACTCCGGTCGGATATCTCGTTGTTGTTCGCGACCGCACAGATACCGAAGCCGCGGCCGATGCGCCAGGCGTGAGGCTCAACGGAATCGGGGAACCCGCGGCCGTGGAGCGGTCGAGAGACCCTGCATACGCCGCGCTGCACCCCGCTACGGGAAGACTGCTACACGAACGAAATAATAGCCAAAATTATACCAGTAATCATCCATCGCAACCGGCGTCTCCGCCTGCGGACATGCCTCGGGACCCCAGGGTGACCGGATGTTCGAGCGCAAGCGGACCAGCACGCCGATCCCCGCCGCGGACGCGGCAGGGGTCGCATCCGCCGGACCATCGCACGCGGCTAGGGCGCGGGGCCGAAGAGGGTCTCGTCCCAGCCGAGCCCGGCGGCGCCGGCATGCAGGGAAAGCGCGCTGATCTCTTCGCTGGGGGCGGCGCCGGTGGTGGTATCGCCGGCGGTCACCGGGCCGTCGGCGGCATCGGCGCTGAAGAAGCGGTAGATCAGCGCGCTGCTCAGCTCTTCGCCGATCATCCCGCGGACGTAGGTCGCGGTGAGTCCGCCGGGAACGGCGCCGCTGCGCTCCAGGGTCCGCGTGTCGACGCCGCCGCTGACCGAGAGGCTGAAGTCCGTCGGCGCGTAGCCCGCGCCGCGCAGGATGCGATGCGCGAACACCGCGTCTTCGCTCGCCTGATCGATGGCGATGCGGCCGACGCTCATGCTGGCGCCGTTGTTGGGGATGCCCGGCGTCTCCATGGCGAAGCGCTGATAGTCGCCGCCGAGCGTCTGCACGAGCTCGAAGGCGGGGAAGCCGCCGCTGGCGTCGAAGCTGCCGCGATAGAAGGTATGTTCCGTGAAGAAGGCGCGCTGGGGATCGATCCAGGGGTCGTCGATCCGCAGCTTGGCGGCGATGCTGTTGGTGCCCATGGCGACGCGCGACTCGTTGGCGAAGCTGGCATCGCCGTCCGCATCGACGACGATGGTCTGCACGAAGCGGTTGCCGGACACCATGTCCGTCAGCTCGCGCTGCAGCATGCCCGCGCCACTGCCGGGGAGCGTGATGCAGGTATTGCCGGCGGGACACGGCGTGGCCGCGAGATTGCCGGGGTCGAAGGAGACATCGTCGATGGAGAAACCGCCAGCCGGCGGCGTACCGACCGGCCCCGCGGCGAACGCCGACGATGAATCCAGAAGCACTGCCGGTACAAGTAAAGAAAAGACCATCGCTGACCTGATCATGTCCTCGCCTTCTCGCTATATGACCGGTGATCGAGTATCGGCGCAAAGACTGCGCCCGGTCCGGGACGCCCGTCACACGCAGAGGCATGCAAGCGTCGCTGCTTCGCTATCGGCCACGAATCCCGATGGCTGAAGCAGACGATGGAAGGTCAGGCGATTAGTACTTTTACGAGCAGTCAGCCTCGCTTCGAGCCGTCATGAGGACGTCGAAAAGCCGGCATATTCAGGTCTATTGGCGCGGAGCACGTCAAAAGAACGTCAAAAGGGTCAGACCCTATTCAATTTCAATAGGGTCTGACCCTTTTGAAAAAGAGAGAGGGCGACTGGCGCCCTCTCATTCCTTCCTTGGAGTTACTGCTCCTGATGAGTCACTCGATCACAGCGGCGCGGGTCCGAACAGGGTCTCGTCCCAGCCCATGCTGACGGCATCGCCGTTGACGAAGGCGCCGTGTGCATCGCCCGCCATCATGCCGCTGTCGCTGTTGCTGGTGCGCTGCGAGATGCCGCGGATCTCCTCCGTCGCCGGTCCGCCGGTCGTGGTGTTGTTCACCGTGACCGCGCCGTCCGCCGCGTTGGCGCTGAAGAAGCGGTAGATCAGCACGCCGAACTGCCGCTCATCATCGCCGATGCCGATGCCGCCTCCCGGCATGTTGGCGCCGATGTAGGTGGCGGTGAGCCCGCCGGGCGTCGAGCCGGTGCGTGCGAGGGTCTGCGTGACGCCGTCACCGTCGGTTATCGACAGGTTGAAGGTGCTCGGCGCATAGCCGGCTCCGCGCAGGACGCGGTGGGCGAAGACGCCTGCGGCATCGTCGGTGCCTTGGTCGATGCTGATGGCGCCGAGGTTCATGTTGGCGCCGTTGTTGGGGATATTAGGCAACTCCATGGTCATGGTCTGGAAATCGCCGCCGATGGTCTGCACCAGTTCGATCGCGGGGAAGCCCCCGTTCACGTCGAAGTTGCCGCGATAGAAGGTGTGCTCGGTCATGAACGCATCCTCCGGCACCAGCCCCGGGTCCTCGATGCGCAGCTTCGCCGCGATGGTGTTGTTGACGCCGGTCGCGAACATGCGCGACTCGTTGGCGAACTCACCGGCGCCCGCCTGCGCGACGATGGTCTGCACGTAGCGCTCGCCGGTATCCGTAACGGTGACCTCGCGCTGCAGCATGTCGCCGCCGCTGCCCGTCAGCTCGATGCAGGTGCTGCCGGCCGGGCAGGGCGTCGCAATTACGTTGGCGGGATCGAACGCCGGATCGTCGATCGAGAACCCGCCGGGCGGAAGCGTGCCTATCCCACCGGCCGCCAGCGCGGCGCCAGGGACCGCCAGGGCCAGCACGCCCGCCGCCATCCATCCATATATCCTTGTATTCATCGCCTCGTCCTCCTATGACTCAGGCAGCCCGTCAGGGCGCGAAGGGATTGCTGGGGAACGTCGCCGGCGGGGTCACGCCAATGGGCGCGGTGCCGAAGTTGTCGTCCCAGTAGTCCCAGGCGCCGCCGTCGACGTTGACCGTGTTGAAGGTCACGCCACCGATGGGACCGCCGTTGTTGGGGAGGAGCTGGCCGGGCGGATTGACGACGCCGGCCACCATGTTGTTGGTGGCGTTGGTCCAGGAGATGACCCCGCCGGTCGTCTCGTTGGCGAAGTGCTGGTTCTCGAACACCCGGTCTCCCGGCCCCACCGGCCCCATGCTGAACAGCGACTGGTGCTGGTACAGCACGCCGATGTCGTGGCCCGAGTCGTAGGTGATCGACTGACCGTCCGGCAGCGTCAGCACGCAGCCCGTGCCGCCGGGCTGATCGCAGACGGTGTAGATCCCGGAAGTCTTGCGTATCGTCATCGGGCCCGAGAAGGTGCCGGGACCGGTGGGCGTGTCGGCGTCGATGCGCAGGAAGCGGCCGCCCTCTTCGGAATCCTGGTAATCGAAGCTGACGGTACGGTCGACGAGGTCATTGAACTGATGCAGACGTATGCCGCTGACCTCGCCGGTGTTGAGGGCGCCGCGCGCGATCTCGGCCTCGCTGGTCCCCGTGCCGATGGCGCCTTCGAGCGAGACCTTGCCCATCACGGCCAACGCACCCGAGTTGTTGGTCGCGCCGACGAAGGTGTCGTTGCGGAAGTCCAGGTTGTCGACCTGCGTCGGATCGCCCGCACTGGCATCGCTGGAGGTGATGATGGTGCGGAAGTAGGTGCCTTCGGGCGTACCGTCGGAGATCCGCTGCTGCAGGAAGCCGAGGTCGTTCTGCAGGGTCTGGCAGGTATACCCCGCCGGGCACACACCGGGCGTGATATTGCCGACGGATACGGTGTAGTCGTTGAAGGTGAAGCCGACGGGAGGTGCTGCGATCGCTACCCCGGCTGGCAGCAGCGCGGCCGCCCCCAAAGACGCGGCCAACAGCGTACGTTTGTCCATAGCATCGCTCTCCTTTGCGTTAGGAGCGACCCGGGCGCTTCCTGCCCCCGCGGCCGCATGCGTTTCAGTCCATTGAAGCGCGCGCCCCCACCACCGGACGCTTCCTTATGCTACGTTTTTCGTGCTGGACTCTGCTTCCCTGCCACCTCTCTCGTTGGAGAAAAGATCCATTTGGTGTTGTGAGTTGAAGCAGTATGCGCGCCGGACGGCCGTGCGCAAATAGGTGCGAGTACGGATGGGAATCGGCCCGAAGCTGCATCGTAACAGTCAGTTCGGGAGAGCAAGATTATCGCCGCGATTGCATTCAGGAACAAAAAAAAAGGGTGACCGGCTAACGCCGGCCACCCTCCGAGGATCAGGACTCCTGTCTCTCTTACAGCGGCGCGGGACCGAACAGACCCTCGTCCCAGCCCATGCTGACGGCGTCGCCGTTGACGAAGGAGCCACCGCTGCCGTTCATGTTGCCGCTGTCATCGTTGGCGGACATGCGCGAGCCGGCGTAGATCTCCTGGGTGGAAGCACCACCTGTGGTGGTGTTGCCGGTAGTACCGCCGCCACCCCCCACGAAGTAGCGGTAAATCATCACGCCGAACTCGCGCTGATCGGCCGTCGTACCGCCGCCACCGGGCATGTTGGCACCGATGTAGGTAGCGGTCAGCCCTCCAGCAGCGTTACCGCCTACCACGGTGATGTCTTCCGAATTGCCGTTGCCATCCGTCACGCTGACGGAAAAGTCGGTCGGGAAGTAGCCGGCGCCTTTCAGGACACGGTGTGCGAAGACACCCGCCACTGGCCCCAGGTTCTGATCGATATCGACCTTGCCGGCAGCCATCGACGCAGCACCGTTATTGGGAATGTTCGGTGTTTCGAGATAGAAGGTCTGGAAATCGCCGCCCAGCGTCTGCACTACCTCAATAGCCGGAAAACCGGTGTTGTTGTCGAAACCGGCGCCCCGATAGAAGGAATGCTCGGTAAAGAAGGCATTCTCAGTCCCGGCATCCTGCTCCATGCGCATCTTGGAGCCCATCCTGTCGACCCCCTGCGTGGTGACGACGGACTCATTGGCAAATTCGCCATTGGCTACGTCGCCGACGATGGTCTGGATGTATCGGACATCGGTGTTGGTGTCCGTAACCTCGCGCATCAGGATCTGACCGCCGCTGCCCGTCAGCGTGACGCAAGTCGTACCCGCCGGACAGGGTGTCGTGTTGACTGCAGCAGGGTTGAAGGCTACGTCGTCTATGGAAAAGCCGCCAGGGGGCGGAGTCCCGACGGGACCGGCGGCCATGGCTGCGCCGGAGGCCATCGCGGTCAACGCGGCGGCAAGGGTAAGGTTTCTAACGTGTCTCATGAATCGGTTCTCCGCATCAGGGCTGGAACGGCGTGCCCGGGAAAGTTGAAGGCGGGGTCACACCCGTCGGGGCTGTGCCGAAGTTGTCGTCCCAGTAGTCCCAGGCCCCACCGTCCGCATTGACCGTGCTGAAGGTTACGCCGCCGATGAAGGCGCCGTTGCTCAGGTCGATGGGAGCACTACCTCCGTTCGCCATGTGGTTGGTTGCATTGGTCCAGATGATCGAGTTGGCGCCCACTGTGTAGCGCTGGTTCTCGAACACACGGTTCTCAGCTCCCACATTACCCATGCTGAAGAGCGCTTGATGCTGATACATCACAGCGATGTTGTTGCCGGAGTCATAGGTGAGGGTCTGGCCATCGGGAAGCTCGAGGATGCATCCGGTACCGCCCGGCTCGTCGCAGACGGTATAGCTGCCGGTAGTGCGGCGTACCGTCATCGGGCCAGAAAAGCTGCCGCCCACCGGATTGACCTGATCCATGCGAAGGCTGACACTGCCGTCGCCCTGATCCAGGAAGGTCAGGTTCACGGTGCGGTCACCGAGGTTCTGATTTTGCTGCAGACGGAGACCCGCCGGCTCGTTGCCATCGTTCAGCGCACCGGTAGCCAACTCAGCCACCAAGCTGCCGGTGCCAGGCCCTGTGGCACTTGTCAGATCCACCTTGCTCAGCGAAGCCACGGCGCCGGAACTGTCCGCCACGCCCACGAAGGTGTCCTGCCTGAAGGCGAGGGCGTCGACGGCGCTAGGGTCGGCCGCATCGGCGTCATTGGCGACGATGATGCTGCGATAGTACGTGCCGGCGGCAGTGCCGTCGCTCACGTGCAACTGGAGGAAGCCAGGCTCGTTGTGCAGCGTCTGGCAGGTATAGCCGACCGGGCACACGAGGCTGACGGTCCCGTTCGCAACGGTGTAGTCGTTATAGGTGAAGCCGGCCGGCGGCGCTGCCATTGCGGCACCGGTGCCCAGCAGGGCAAACGAGGCCGTCAAGGCCGTGCATATGTATTTGTTCACTTTGTCCTCTCCTAGTGAGGTAATAGAGGCGTACAGTGAACTTATCGGCAGGCGATTCTGGGTCTTTAGTCTTGGGAAGAACGGAAAAAGAAATGAAGACAGGCGGTTAGCAGAGGCAGGGGTAGTACTTGCCAAGACTACTTCATAATACCTTTGTTTAGAATGGCGCCGATAAATCTGTCGGACGCCAGCTGCGGAAGCTTTAATCCACAAAAAAGAAGGGGGGCTTTGCGCCCCCCTTCCCTTTTACTGCTTCAGGCGAACCGCTATGCCTGATCGATACCGTGACGATTGCTATCAGAGCGGAGCCGCGCCGAACAGCGTCTCGTCCCAGCCCATGCTGACGGCATCGCCGTTCACGAAGGCGCCGTGGAAGCCCGCGCTCATCTCGCCGCTGTCGTTCGAGTTGGACAGCTGAGAAGTCGCACGGATCTCCTGCGTGCTCACACCACCGGTGGTGGTGTTGCCCACCTGGCCGCCCGTGAAGTAGCGATAGACCATTACGCCGAACTCGCGCTGCGCGGCAGGAAGACCGTCCACGCCCGGACCACCACCCGGCATCGGGATGTTACCGATGTAGGTTGCGGTCAGACCACTGTTGGCAGCACCACCGGCGATGGTGATGCTCTGCGAGTCGCCGTTGCCATCAGTTACACTGACCGAGAAGTCGGTCGGGGCGTAACCCGCTCCCTTAAGGACGCGATGCGCGAAGACCAAGTCCCCAATACCACCACCCATCTCTACCGTCTGATCGATGTCGACGCGACCCGCAGCCATCGACGCGGCGCCGTTATTGGGTATATTCGGCGTTTCCAGGTAGAAAGTCTGGAAATCCTCACCCAGGTTCTGCACCAGCTCCAGGGCCGGGAAGCCACCGCTGGCGTCGAAGGTGCCGCGATAGAAGGTATGCTCGGTGAAGAATGCATCATCACCGGTACCCTCATCGATGCGCATCTTGGAAGCCATCTGGTTCTGGGTCTGCGCCTGGATCCGCGATTCATTCGCGAACTCGCCGGTGCTCGTATCACCAATGATGGTCTGAATGTAACGAAGACCGGAAACGTTGTCGGTCACCTCGCGCTGCAGCATCTGCCCGCCGCTACCCGTGAGGGTAGTACAGGTGTTACCGGCCGGGCAGGGCGTGGCGCCCACATTGGCGGCATTGAACAGGGCATCGTCGATCGAGAAACCGCCCGAAGGAGCCGTGCCGACTGGGCCTGCCGCCATCGCGGCACCCGAAGCGGCCAGCGCCAGACCAGCGGCCAACGCACTGATTCTGAACTTGCTCATATTTCTTCTCCTATAACCTTTATATGCTCAACCGCTTACGGCTGGAACGGAGTCCCGGGGAAGGTCGCCGGCGGGGTCACACCCGTGGGCGCGGTGCCGAAGTTGGCATCCCAGTAGTCCCAAGCACCACCGTCCGCGTTGACCGTGCTGAAGGTCACGCCGCCGATAGGACCGCCGCCGTTGGGGAGCATCCCGCCAGGCGCGTTGACGGTACCATCGGGGTTCATGTTATTGCTGGCATTGGTCCAGGTGATGGAGTTGGCACCTACCGTAAAGCGCTGATTCTCGAACACTCTGGAAGCCGCCGCTACAGGAGCAGGACCCATGCTGAACAAGGCCTGATGCTGGTACATCACGGCGATGTTGTTGCCCGAGTCATAGGTAATGGTCTGGCCGTCCGGGAGCTCGAGGACGCATCCCACACCGCCCGGCTCGCTACAAACGGTGTAGCTGCCAGTGGTGCGGCGCACAGTCATCGGACCGGAGAAGTTGCCACCAACCGGGTTGATCTGATCCATGCGAAGGCGAACGGAAGCGCCATCACCCTCGGCATCTTCGAAGGTCAGGGTCGTGGAGCGATCGACCATGTCATTGACCTGATCAAAGCGGATCGCAGCCTCACCGGGGCCCTTCAGATCACCGAAAGCGAGCGAGGCGGTGCTGGTACCGCTACCGATCGCACCCTCCAGCTCAACCTTGCCCAAGCCAGCGAGGTTACCGGAGTTGTTGGTGGCGCCGACGAAGGTGTCATTGCGGAAAGCCAAGCCATCGACCTGGCCGGGATCACCCGCGCTGGCATCGTCCTCGACGATGATGGTACGGAAGAAGGTGCCGGCGGCGGTGCCGTCCGAAACCCGCTGCTGCAGGAAGCCGACGTCGCTCTGCAGGGTCTGGCAGGTGTAGCCAGACGGGCAGGCGCCGGGCGTGATGTTGCCGACCGAAACGGTGTAGTCGTTATAGGTAAAGCCCGTGGGGGGCGCTGCCATGGCTGCGCCGGCCATCAACAGCGAGGCCGAGCCCAGACCAATGGTCAAGAGACTGAGTTTCTTCATAACTGTTCTCTCCTAAATATTTGCGTTAGGACGAAGCCATTAGGCGCTTCGAAACCTAGCCCTATGGTTACTGCGGCCGGGTCCGGAAGGCAGACACACCCCGAGGGATGCGTGTCTTCCCTGTCGTGACGCGCTCAGCTTCCTGCTGGAGGGATATGCAATCGTTGCGGTGCGGGCATCACGAGGCGTTCAACGCCTCTTCTTTGTTATCTCGAACCCGACTTCCCCGATGGTCCTATACGAATGCCCGTCGGAGGTCTTACAAGCATCCTTACTGACATCCTATATACGCCCCGACAATGGCCAAATCAAATAATTCGTACATAGTGACAATATTTATACATCATATATTTCGAGCGACGTATAAATCCATAACCTGCTGTAATTAGTCGATTTTATCCTTACCGAACGGCGCTTGACGGAGAAAAGGCGTCCTACCACTTTCTCCTCAAGTAATAAGACATATCGCCGATATGCGTCCCTTCTCCAGACCGGGACGGGAGTCATCGGAAAGTCCGATGGATGGAAGTCTACTCTATGACAATGGTCCCGGCCATACCCCCTTCGGCATGGCCGCTGACAATGCAGGTGAGATCGTCCAGGACCGCGGATCGGATCGGCACGAACCGCCTCTCTTTACTTCAGGCCTGCCAGCGCCTGCTCTCGGTGACGCTGTCGGGCCTGGAAAGTTGCTGATGCGGGATATGGCCGTCGAGCGCCCGCCTCAGGAAGCAGCGAAATTTGCCGACCGATGAGCTCTGAGCCGACCGACTCTCTCCCGGAGCGGTTTCGGGATGCGGATCGGCCGCCTTCCGGCCCAACCCGCATCCCGCACCGATGGGATCCTAGCCGCGCGCCGCGGCCAGCTTCTTTTCCAGGTAGTGGATGTTCGGCCCGCCGGCGATGAAGGCGGCATCGTTGATGATGTCGCGCTGCAGCGGGACGTTGGTCTTGATGCCTTCGATGATGATCTCGGTGAGCGCCATGCGCATGCGGGCGATGGCGGTGTCGCGCGTGGCGCCGTAGGCGATGAGCTTGCCGATCATCGAATCGTAGTACGGCGGCACGCGGTAGCCGTTGTAGATGTGCGAATCGATGCGTATGCCCGGGCCGCCCGGCGGGTGGTACTGGGTGATGGTGCCGGGGGACGGGGTGAAGTTGTGCGGGTCCTCGGCGTTGATGCGGCATTCGATCGCATGGCCGCGGATGTGGACGTCGCTCTGCTTGAACGAGAGCGTGTTGCCGGCGGCGACCAGGATCTGCTCCCTGACGATGTCGATGCCGGTCACCATCTCGGTCACCGGGTGCTCGACCTGCAGGCGGGTGTTCATCTCGATGAAGTAGAACTCGCCGTCCTGGTAGAGGAACTCGAACGTGCCCGCGCCGCGGTAGCCCGACTCCAGACAGGCACGCACGCACAGCTCGCCGATCTTCTTGCGCTGCTTGTCGGTGATGCGCGGCGCCGGGGCCTCCTCGATCACCTTCTGGTGGCGGCGCTGCACCGAGCAGTCGCGCTCGCCCAGCGAGACCGCGTTGCCCTTGCCGTCGGCGAGCACCTGGATCTCGATGTGGCGCGGGTTGTCCAGGTACTTCTCCATGTACACCATGTCATTGCCGAAGGCGGCCCCGGCCTCGGAGCGGGTCATGCTGATGGCGTTGGCGAGCGCGGCGTCGCTGTGCACTACGCGCATGCCGCGGCCGCCGCCGCCGCCGGCGGCCTTGATCAGCACCGGGAAGCCGATCTTGCGGGCGATTTCCAGGTTGCGCTTGGGATCGTCGCCGAGCGGGCCGTCGGAGCCGGGGATGCAGGGGATGCCCGCCTGCTTCATGGCCTTGATCGCCTCGATCTTGTCGCCCATGAGGCGGATGGTCTCCGGCTTCGGGCCGATGAAGACGAAGCCGCTCTTCTCGACGCGGTCGGCGAAATCGGCGTTCTCGGAGAGGAAGCCGTAGCCGGGATGGATGGCGACGGCGTCGGTGACCTCGGCGGCGCTGATCAGCGCCGGGATGTTCAGGTAGCTCTCCGCGGAAGGCGCGGGACCGATGCAGACGGATTCGTCGGCCAGGCGCACGTGGATGAGATCGCGGTCGGCGGCGGAGTGGACCGCTACGGTCTTGATGCCGAGCTCGTTGCAGGCGCGCAGGATGCGCAGGCCGATCTCACCCCGATTGGCGATGACGATTTTCTCGAACATGGCTTACTCGATGACGAAGATCGGCTGGCCATATTCGACCGGCTGGCCGTTCTCGACCAGGATGGCCGCGACCACGCCGTCCTTGTCGGACTCGATCTGGTTGAGCATCTTCATCGCCTCGATCACGCACAGCGTATCGCCTACGCTGACGCGCTGGCCGACCTCGACGAAGGGCGGCGCCCCCGGCGCCGGTGCGCGGTAGAAGCTGCCGACGATCGGCGAGGTGATGACGTGTCCGCGCGGCGGCGCGGCCGGGGCGGATGCCGTCGCGCCTCCGTCGGTGACGGCGGGTGCAGGCGCAGCCGCCACGGGGGCGAAAGCGGGGGCGGCGGGCGCCACCAGCTGCGTGGCCACCGGCGCCTGCTTGCCGTAGCGGCTGATGCGCACCGATTCCTCGCCTTCCTGCACCTCGATCTCGGCGAGGTCCGACTCTTCCAGCAGCTCGATGAGTTTCTTGATCTTCCGAATGTCCATACCTGTTCTTATCGATTCCGAAGTAACGACGCCGAAAGGGCAACCCTTTCGTTCCTGGCAAAGCCAAAAAACCGGCGAAAGGGTCAGACCCTTTTGCTTTTCAAAAGGGTCTGACCCTTTTGCTTCCTGCTTCGCATCGCCGGAACGGACTACGAGGACCCCAGCCGCTGCAGGGCGGCATGCAGGGCCAGCTCGTAGCCGATCGGCCCCAGGCCGCTGATCACGCCCTGGGCGATATCGGAGAAATAGGAGTGCTTACGAAACGGCTCGCGAGCGTACACATTGGACAGGTGCACCTCGATGAACGGGATGCCGGCGGCGCTGATGGCGTCGCGCAGCGCCACGCTGGTATGGGTGAAGGCGGCAGGGTTCAGGAGGATGAAGCCGACGCCCTCCTGCATGGCCTGCTGCACCCGATCCACCAGCTCGTGTTCGGCATTGCTCTGGAAGAAGGAGATCTCGTGCCCGACGCCCTCCGCCAGGTCACGCAGCCGCGCCTCGATGGTCGCCAGGGTCTGCGTGCCGTAGTGCGCGGGCTCGCGCTTCCCCAGGAGATTCAGGTTGGGCCCGTTGAGTACCAGTATCCTGCTCATGCCGTTCGTATTTTCCGGTTCAAGCGCGGTATTGTGCATGGTCCGCGGATCGATGTCTACAGATTAGCGAAATAGCGGCATGTTCGGGGGAGTTCGATGCGAGATTGCATCAGCCGCTGCCTCCTCACCGGGCTGGCTCTGGCGCCGTCACGGTCAGGGCATGGAAGCTAAGCGCTTGAACGGCAGGAATTTACAGGCACGCCTGTTGCACCAGGGCCACGAGAGGGTCGCCTCGGCGGATTTTCGGGACTGCAAGAGCCTGAGTTTACAGGAGAAGGCGTATCCGGGGTTCCGCCTGGCCGCGGGTGATCTCGCCGAACTGGGCGAAGGCTATGCGCCCGGAGCGGTCGACGAGGACGGTGTAGGGAAGGATGCCGATGCCATTGCCGTAGGCGCGCGCGATGGCGATGCCTTCCAGGTCGGGGCTGACCAGGGAGGGATAGTTGAGTTCGACGCCGATGCCGGCAAGAAAGCGCTCGATCTGCGCATGTTCATCCAGGGCGATGCCGACGACCTGCAGACCGCTGGCGCCGTATTCGGCCTGGAGCTCGATCAGCTCCGGGATCTCGCGCCGGCAGGGGACGCACCAGCTCGCCCAGAAATTGACCATGAGCACGCGGCCGTCCCATTCCGCGGCCTCGCGCTCCCTGCCCTCGCGGTCGGGCAGGCGGAAATCGGGGCGGGGGAGGCCGATGATTTCGCTGGTGTCGATCTCCCCGTGCGCGGCCGGAACCGTCTCGGCCGTCTGGCGCTGGTACTGCACCACCGCCGCGGCCACGGCGATGACGAGGATCAGCAGTACCGCCGGATAGAGGAACCAGGAACGCCGCACGGCCCCGCCCTAGACCGGCGGCAACTGCAGCTCGACCGCCTTGCTCATCGGCGGATAGCAGAAGCCGGCCTCGGCGCAGCCCTGATAGGACGCCTCGATGCGCACGGGCTTTGCCGCCCCCGCCTCGCGCTCGATCGGCAGCACGACCTCCACGTCGCGGTAGTAGACCTCCATGCGCCCGAAGAACTCGTCCTCCTTGAACTCGCCGCCGGCGGGCATGCCAGGCTCGCCGAGCGTGTACTGCGGACTGTCCTGGAGCCGGAAGGCGAAGCGGTCACGATACAGGTAGTAGCCGTCGGCGATGCGCCAGCGGACCACCACGGTACCGGCGTCCCGCACGTCGGCGGTGAAGGAGAATGCCTCGTCGGGCGGGAGGAAGCTGGGCTGCTGCTTGAAGAACCCGAGCTTCTGGCCGAGGCCGGCGAGCACCCCGCCGTCCGCGACGGCCGCACCGCTGCCCAACAGGGCCGACAGCGCCAGCGCCGCCAGCACGCGCCGCAGCATACTGCGCCCGTTACGGTACATGCTCATGCCGCGCCTCCGTTCACCGTCTCCGCGCGCACGGAATCGCCGATCCAATCCAGGTAGGCGGGCAGACCGGCGCTCAGGGGCATGGAGATGATTTCCGCCAGCCGATAGGGATGCCGCTCCCGGATGAAGGATTCCACCTGGGGATAGCGCTCCGCAGTCGTCTTGATGAGCAGCAGCAGCTCCGTCCCCTCCTCCACGGCCCCTTCCCAGCGATAGATCGAAGTGAGCCCGGGCACCAGGTTGACGCACGCGGCAAGCCGGGCCTCGATCAGCCCGAGCGCCATCGCGCGCGCCGTCTGCTCGTCCGGACAGGTGTTCAATACCAGACAGAAGGATGAAGTCTGATTCGGCATCGGCACCGATTATACCGCAGCAGGCAAAAGGGTCAGACCCTTTTGCTTTTCAATGGGGTCAGACCCTCATGATTTTTGAAAGGGTCTGACCCTTTTGGTTTTTGCGCTATAGTCCGGAGGATGGCCGCTCTGCTGTTGTTCGTCTTCATCGCCGTTCCGCTGATCGAGATCTATCTGCTGATCGAGGTCGGCGATGAACTGGGCGCGATTCCGACCGTCGGGCTGGTGGTCTTCGCCGCGGTATGCGGGGTCCTGCTGATACGCTGGCAGGGCTTCAACCTCATGCGGCGCGTGCGCGAGACGATGGCGCGGGGGGAGCTGCCCGAGATCGGGATGTTCGAGGGCGTGCTGATCATGTTCAGCGGCGTCCTGCTGCTGGTGCCGGGGTTCCTCACGGATATCGTGGCCCTGCTGCTGCTCCTGCCCTGGGTCAGGCGCGGGCTGATATCGTGGTTTCTGTCGCGGCAGGGGATGGCGGCCCGCACGGCCGGATACCGGACGGAAGCCGACGAACGGCGAAGGCCCTACGTCATAGAAGGGGAGTTCCGCCGCGAGGAATCCGAAAAGGAGCGGGGGGACCGGTGAACCGGCCCTTCTTTGCTTCCAGCCCTTGAATCTTCGTTTCCCGCCCCTATACTACTCGGCACTCCCCCGGGGAGAGTGCCAATCCGGGGCGTAATCTCGATTAAAACCCTTTAAAACAGATAGTTAAATTAAGGAGGCTCGTAATATGAAACTCAGGCCCCTGCACGATCGGACCGTGGTCCGGCGTCTGGAGGAAGAACGCACCACCGCCGGTGGTATCGTGATCCCCGATTCGGCCGCCGAGAAGCCGGTCCGTGGCGAGGTCGTCGCCGTCGGCAAAGGCAAGATCCTGGAGAACGGCGAGGTGCGGCCCCTGGACGTCAAGGTGGGCGACAAGGTCCTGTTCGGCAAGTACGCCGGGACCGAGATCAAGGTCGACGGCGAGGAGTTCGTCGTGATGCGCGAAGACGACATCATGGCGGTCTTCGAGAAATAGCCCCCGCCCGCTTCACAACCGTATTCTGAGAGGAGCAAGAAATGTCAGCGAAAGAAGTGAAGTTCGGCACCGAGGCGCATCAGCGCATGCTGCACGGGGTCAACGTCCTGGCCGACGCGGTCAAGGTACCCCTGGGCCCGAAG